>Ga0070669_100001558_pt1 | contig 16601 bp, 14 predicted proteins | sample KBSS53metaG_FD_64680 | JGI IMG/M metagenome (GOLD analysis project Ga0070669, IMG submission 64680) | Switchgrass rhizosphere microbial communities from Kellogg Biological Station, Michigan, USA - KBS S5-3 metaG | ecosystem: Host-associated > Plants > Roots > Rhizosphere > Soil ... | reverse complement strand
AGCGTGCGGTAGCCGGCCTCGGCGAACGCGAGTGCCAGATTGGACGCCACGAGCGATTTGCCGTCGCCCTGCTCGGGGCTGGTGACGCCGCACATCAGCGGCTGATTGGCGGAGTACGCGTACTGCAGCCGGAGCCGGATACCGCGGAACGACTCGATCACCTCCGCCGCATCCTCCGGCTTCGAACGCCGCGGAGGCTGCGCGATCTTCGGCACGGTGCCGAGCACCGGGAGCGCGAGGTCCGCGTTGACCTGCGCGAGGTGGCGGAACTTGTGGTCCATTCGATCGAGCAGAACCGACAGCCCGAGACCGAGCGCCAGCGCGAGCAGAATGCCCGTGCCGATGATCTTCAGGTCGCGGAACGACACCACGCCATTGGAGGGCGCGGCCCGGTCGAAGATCAGGATGTCGGGCATCGCGCTCGACTCGGCCAGCTTGGCGTCGGAGTAGCGCGCGGAGAGGTTGGTGTACATGCCTTCGTACATCGCCTGCTCGCGACGCAGCCGCTGCTCCTCGATCGAGCGCGTCGGAATGCTGCGGATCTCCTCCGACGTCGCGGCGATCTGCGAGTTCAGCGACCCCTCGCGCCGCTGAAGCTGCACAAGAAGACTGCGCGCGGCAGCGGGGATCGACCGCGTGCGTAGGTCGTTGATCTGCTTCTGCAGCGTCTTCACCTTGTCGACTTCGTCGGTGTAGACCTTCTGCGCCTCGCGGAGCTCGAGCTCCCGCTTCGCCTTCTCGTCGAGCAGGGCCTGCAGATCCCTCGCGCCCGCCTGGTTGAGCAGGTTCGGGATCGCACTGATCGCTTCCGGGGCGGCGGGACCCGCCGTCAACGCGCGCGCCAGCGCATCCGCAAGCTGCCGTAGATCGCTCGCCTCGAGCTTCCGCTCGAAATACGCGCGGAAGACCGGATCGCGCGTCTCCTGAAGCCCCGGCGTGATGATCGTGGCTTCCGAGGGCAGGGTGATGGTGCGCGTGCGGAACCCTTCGAGCTTGAGCTCGGCGTCCTTGAGGCGCTCCATGGCGTACTGGCGCTGGACCTCGAGCAGGTTGGCGTACTCCGATACGTTCCGCCGCTTCAGCCAGAGCGCGGTGCTGTCGAACTCCGTGAGCCACGTGTTGAGCGTCGCCGCCGCCTCCACGGGGTCGTTGTCCACGAGCGTGATGCTCATGAAGTTGCTGTTCGGCGCCAACGTCGGCGGTGGCTGCAGCTTGGCGAGCAGCGCCGTCGACGCGTCGCGGGGCGTACGGACGGAGAAATCGTACGTGCGGCCCGGCTTCAGCATTTGAGCGGTCGGTGCCCAGCGGAAGCCGACCGGGCGTCCGATCGAGTCGCCCACCGAGCCGGTGTCCACGACGGCGCCGTCCGTCTTCCGGCTCAGCGCGTAGTGCTGCCCCTTCGCGTCGACCTTCAGGCTGTATTCTCCGGTGATCGGCCGCTCCGTCGTGGCGAACCGGAAGAACGTGGGCCGATCCTGCGGGTTGTCCGGGGTCGCCGCGAGGCCGCGCTTCGCCACCACGGAGTCCATGATCGCGAAGCTCTGGAACAGCTCGGCCCAGGACGTCTGAGTCAGGAGCTCCTCGGCGCGGATCGGGCCGGTCAGCTGGGGGCCGGTCGTGGGCTTCGGCGTCTGGATCCAGACCTTGGCCCGCGCCTCGTACGTCGGCGCGACGAAATGGGTCGCGATGAACCCGCCGATACCGCCCAGGATCGCCAGGCCGAGGGTGAGCCACTTGTAGCGGGCGATCGCGCCCAACATGCGCGTGACCTCGGGCGTTCCCTCGGAGCTCTCCTCCGGCGGTTCGGGCGCCCAGGGGGCCGGTCGGAGGCCCTGCGGACCGGCGATCGGGCCCGCGGAAGTCGCGACGACTGGAAAATCGGCAGACATCAGGCTCTGGTCTCTATCGAATAGGACGGGCGAAACCGCGGTGCGGACATCCGCGCCGCCGGTAACCCGGAATAGGCCGTTCTACGCCGGACACCAACGCAAAGGTGGAGCCGGGCCCAAGGGGGACTCGTACCCCGCCGAGTGCCCATCGCTCAGCCAGCCTGAAGTAGCTGCGCCACAGCGCACGTTGAGCTTGCGAAACAATACATGATAAGACTGCTCTGTGTAGAGTCCGTCACCGCCGCAGCCATCCGTTTTTGACCGCGCTTGCGTCCGATGTCGGCGCGGGACACATTGATCGCGCGCGGAGGCGGGCGTGCCACACGTGTGGCGATGAAGCCGCACCCCCCTTAGCTGAACCCCCATCCGTCCGTGCTTCCCTCGCGTCGCGAGAGGACCGGAGAGCCGACGCCGACGCGTCGATCCGGTTACCTGCGACCGAGTCCCTCGTTTTTCCCGTATGTCAGATACCCTCGCACCTCGGGGAGCGTTCGATGCGCTCTCCATCCCTCCCGAAGCCAAGCCGACCATCCGGATCCTCGTCGTCGACGACGAGCGAACCCTCCGCGATGGCTGTACCAGCATGCTCCAGGCCGACGGGTACAATGTCAGCTCGGCGGGCCGCGGGGACGAAGCGATCGACATGATGAAGCGGAGCAGATTCGACATCGTGCTCGTCGATCTGCACATGACGCCGGTCTCGGGGATGGAGGTGGTCGCGGGGGCGCTCGAGGCCAACAAGGAAGCGATCGTCATCGTCATCACGGGCAACCCGAGCGTCGCGACGAGCATCGAGGCACTTCGAGCGGGCGCGTGGGACTATCTCCCCAAGCCCTTCTCGGCCACCCACCTGCACATCCTGATCGGCCGCGCGGCGCACGTGATCCTCGTGGCGCGCGAGACGCGCGATCTGCGCCGCCACGGCACCGCCGACTCGAGCAACAGCGACAAGGTGACGCTGCTTGGCGCGGCGCCCGGGTTTCGCAGTGCCGTGGACCTCGCGCGACGAGTCGCGGAGACCGACGCCTCGGTGATGATCACCGGTGAGAGCGGAACCGGAAAGGAAGTCGTCGCGCAGTTCATCCACCGTCACAGCCGGCGGGCGAGCCGTTCTCTCGTGTCGATCAATTGCGCCGCGCTTCCGGCCAACCTGCTCGAGAGCGAGCTGTTCGGCCACGTGAAGGGGGCGTTCACGGGCGCAGACCGCACGAAGCCCGGCTTGCTCGAGACGGCCAACGGCGGGACGTTCTTCCTCGACGAAGTCACGGAGATGTCGCTGCCGCTCCAGGCGAAGCTGCTGCGCGTGCTCCAGGATGGGATCGTCCGGCGCGTCGGCAGCGAGCAGGAGCACGATGCGATCGTGAACGTGCGCTTCATCTCGGCGACCAACCGCGAGCCGTCCGAGGCCGTGAGCAGCGGTGTGCTGCGCGAGGATCTCTTCTATCGGTTGCGCGTCGTGCCGATCAAGCTTCCCCCGCTGCGGCAGCGGCTGGGCGACGTCGCGCTGCTGGCGAATCATTTCCTCTCCGTGTACTGGGAGCGGCACCGCGGCAACCGGACCCAGCCGCCACCGCTCACCGAGGCCACGCTCGAGGCGCTTCGGAGTCGCCCATGGCGCGGCAACGTCCGTGAGCTCCAGAACGTGATCGAGCACGTCGCGGTCATCGCCGACGCCGACCGTCCGATCGAGCCCGAGCATCTGCCCGTCTACGAGGACGATTCCAAGTCCGCCACCACCAGCGGCGTGCCACTTGCCGTGATGCGAGAGCCGTATCACCTGGCGAAGGACAAGCTCGTGGCCGACTTCGAAAAGGAGTACCTTTCGCGTCTCGTGGTCCGCGCGGGTGGCAACATGTCGAAAGCCGCGCGACTTGCCTGCATCGATCGCACGACGCTCTATCGGCTCATGGAGAAGCACGGCTTCCGCCGCGACGACAACTCCGGCTCGATGGAATGACGGCGCACCCGTCCAGCGGTGCGTTGCTGAAGCTGCCCGTCCGGGCCGAAACGCGACCCGTCTGGGAGGTCCTCGCGCGGTCACTGCGCCGGCTGCCCGCCGAGGGCGCGCACAGCGTGCTGGTGCCGAGAGGAGGCGAGGCCGTCGACTTCGACGCGGCCGTGCACGCGCTCGCGACCGCCGTCGAGCTGGCCATGGACGATCGGGCGACCGCGCAGGTGGCGACGTCCGTCGGGCCAGCCGCGCATCAACTCTTCGTCCTGCTTCGCCGACTCTTCCTCGAAGAGCTGGCCGTCGATGCGGGCGAGGTCGATACGGCTGATGTGGTCCGCGTCCTCGTCGCCATCGAGCGGCTCCAGTCCGAGCTCGAGCGCAATGGCGCGCAGCAGTTCGCGAGCCGGCTCAGCGGCCCCGACGCGATGCAGCTGTTGATCGAGGTCGTGCACGACATGCGCTCGCCGCTGAACGCCATTCTGCTCCTCGCCGAGCAGATCCGAAGCGGTCGAAGCGGGCCGCTCGTGGACATCCAGGCGCGGCAGATGGACCTCGTCCACAGCGCCGCGTTCGGGCTCACCACGCTCGCCGACGACGTCGTGGAGCTCGCCCACGGCGGCAACCGGCTCGTCGACGAGCGGCCGATGCCGTTCTCGCTCTCGAGCGTGCTCAAGGTGGTGTGCGATCTCGTGCAGCCACTGGCCACGGAGAAGCGCGTCGAGCTCACCGCCACCGGGCCCGAGGCCGATGTGCGGGTCGGACACCGCGTCGCGGTGGGACGCGTGCTGCTCAACCTCACGACGAACGCGGTGAAGTTCACGGAGCAGGGCTCCGTCACCATCGCTTGCGAGCCGCGCACGCGCACGAAGCTCGAGTTCTCCGTCACGGACACCGGACGCGGAATCCCTCCGGACGCGCTCAAGACACTGTTCGATCCCTTCCGCCAGCGCGCCAACCGCAGCGAGTACGCCTTCTCCAGCTCCGGCCTCGGTCTCTCGATCTGCCAGCAGCTCGTTCAGGCGATGGGCAGCGACCTCAAGGTGGAGACGGAGCTGAAAAAGGGCACCCGCTTCTCGTTCGTCCTCGACCTTCCGATCTCGCCGCGCGTCTCCGGGGCCTGGTAAGAAGCGCTCACCGCGCGACGCTCCACGTCGTGGACAGCTCCGTCGTGCCCCAGACGATGCGCAGTTTCCCGCGCAGGTCGGCGTGCCCCGTCGTCGGCCGCGCAGACTCCGGCACGAGATACACCGTCAGCGTCTCCTCCGGCTCGCTGCGCGTGCGGGCACTGAGCGCGGTGCGGCCGATGTCGCGCTTGGCGTCGTAATCCGTGCCCCACGTCGTCGACGCGCTGTTCACGATGAGCTGCCACCCCGACTTCGTGTAGAGCAGAAAGAGCGCATAGTCTCCGCGCGGCACCGCGAGCGTGCCGAGCGTGAGATCGACATCGGCGTGCAGCGTCGTCGCCGCGTTCGCGCCGAAACGCCACACCGTGTCGAGCGGAATCAGACCACCCTCGATCCTGCGGCCGCGCGCGTGCGGCTGCCCGTACACGATGGCGATGCGAGACGGACCGGTGAGCCCGGCATCCTCCTCGTACCACTGTCCACCGATCCTCCGCGCGTTGAGGTGCACTTCGGTGCTCGCGAAGCTGCTGGCCGCGAAGGCGAGCGAAGGCGGTGTCTGACCCTGCGCCGACGCATCGCGCGCGATGGCGATGAACGCGAGCGCGAGTGCGGCGAGCATCACGTGGCGAAGGCGAAGGAGCATGGCGCACCTGTCAGTGGGTTGTTCGGTCGGGCAATCATGGTCCGTCCGGCGCCGCGCGTAAAGCGCACGACGCCACGAGCGTGCGACTTCGACGCGGTGGCTGGCGGCCGGCGCCGCCACCGATAGCTTCCGCCCATGTCCGATCACATGCCGAGCGACCTCGCCGCCGTGGAGACGCCGGCTGTCGTCGTCGATCTCGACCGACTAGACGCCAATCTGTCGCGCGCCGCGGAGTATGCCGCGACGCATGGGCTGGCGCTGCGACCACACGTGAAGACCCACAAGTCGCCGTTCGTCGCCGCGGCCCAGCTTCGCCTCGGGGCGAAAGGGCTGACGTGCGCGACGCCGCGCGAGGCAGAGGTGATGTCCGAGGTGGCGGACGACGTGCTCCTCGCCTATCCGCCGGTGGGCCGCGCGCGCGCGCGCCGGATCGCCGCGCTCCCGGCGTCACTGCGACTGCTCGTCGCGCTGGACTCGGAGCAGGCGGCGAGCGAGCTCGCGCGCGCCGCGCGCGATGCGCGTCGCGACATCGGAGTCTACGTGGAGCTCGACCTCGGGATGCATCGCGTCGGCACGCCGACCGTCGACGCGGCCGTCGCCGTGGCGCGCTACGTCACCGAATGCGACGGACTGACGTTCGAGGGAATCGCCTTCTATCCGGGGCACATCCGGCAGCCGATGTCGCAGCAGGACGCCGCGCTCGAGGCGCTCGACGCGACGCTCGCGCGCGCGCTCGAGCGCTTCCACGAGGCCGGGCTCCCGCCACGCGTGGTGAGCGGTGGATCGACACCGACGCTCTGGCGCACGCACGAAGTGCCGGGCGTGACGGAGATCCGGCCAGGCACCTATGTGTTCAACGATCGTCAGACCGTTGCCACCGGCGCCTGCGGATGGGACGACTGCGCGCTGACCATCCTCGCGACCGTGGTCTCGACGGCCATTCCGGGCCAGGCGGTGATCGACGCGGGGACCAAGGCCCTCGGCCGCGAGCCGATGAACGATCCCGCGGCCGGTTTCGGACAGCTGCTCGATCGCCCGAACGTCGTCGTGGCCCGCATGTCGGAAGAGCATGGGATGCTCGATCTCGGCGACTCCGGCTGGCGACCATCCGTCGGAGACGTCGTGCGGGTCGTGCCGAACCATGTGTGCGTGGCGGTGCATCTGCAGGACGTCATGTACGGTGTGCGCAGCGAGCGGCTCGAGCGAAGCTGGCCGATCACCGCGCGCGGGCGAGGGCAGCCGGTCGTGTGACGCGCGAGGCCGCGCCGCTCCGCCGGCACGATACGCTCACGGCGATGCGGTCCATCCCGACCGGCCCTTGGAGAAGGGCGACCCTCTGGGCATCTTTGTTCGACGGCGGCCGACCACCGCACGCCGTCCCCGCCCACCCGCCGTCTCCGATGCCATCTACACATCGTCCCCCCGCTCCCGACGCGGTGCCCGTCGATCCCGTGGCGAACGTGCGTTCTCGCGCCGACGCCCTCTATCGCGCCGCGATCGAATGCTGCCGGCAGCACGACCGTTCCGCGAAGCTGTTCGGAAGCTCGGACCCCGAGCTTGAGCACAAGCACGCCGATGCGATGTGCGCCATGTGCGACGGATCGCTCGCGGAGCTGTCGCAGGCGTACGAGACGGCCGCGGCGCACGTGCAGTTCGACAAGGACGTCGCCTGGTGGCACAAGGCGAATGCCCTCTGGCACGCGAGCCGGGAATATCAGCGCCGCCATGCCGGCTGCGACGCGCTCTCCAAGCGAGTGTCATCGAAGCACTCGCCGGAACAGCTCGCCACCATGCAGATGGAGTACGAGCTCGAGGCCTCCTCGCTCCTCGCCCTGCGGCATGCCGCCGAGGCGTATCGGAAGACTCGACCGGAGCTCGGCTGACACGATGCCGAAGCGCGGGAAGAGTTCGACACGGTCGACGTCGGGTGCGACGAAGCGTCGCACGAACACGAGCAAGTCGGGGAAGGGCGCCGCGCGCGGCACCACGGCGCGCCGCGGGATTCACGCGCGCTACCCGTGGAAGGAAGAGCCGAATCCGTACTTCGAGCTTCGTACGTCGGAGATCCAGGGTACCGGCGCGTTCGCCACACGAGCGATCAGGAAGGGGACGCGCATCATCGAGTATCTCGGCCAGCGCATCTCGTGGCGCACCGCGGACAAGCGGTACGACGACGAGAAGATGAACCGCCATCACACCTTCCTGTTCACCGTCGACGACAAGACGTGCATCGATGCCGCCGTGAACGGGAACGACGCGCGGTTCCTCAATCACTCGTGCGACCCGAACTGCGAGGCGATCAACGACCGGAAGCGGATCTTCATCGAGGCCAAGACGACGATCCCCGCCGGTACGGAGCTCGTGTACGACTACCAGTACGAGCGGACCGACGATCACACCGCCGCCGACGAGCGGTTCTACAAGTGCCGTTGTGGTTCGCCGAAGTGCCGCGGGACGATTCTGGCCCCGAAGTCGACCGACGACTGACGTGAGTCCGCCCGCTGCCACCCTGCGCGCCCTGATGCGCCGGCTCGTGGACTATGCGGGACTATTCCCACCGGCGTCGCTGCCGATGGAAGGAGCGGTCCGCCGCTACGCCGCGCATCTCGCGTCGGCGGACGCGTGGATGCTGGGGCGCTTCGTCGTGCCGGTCGAGCGGCTGGGCGAGTTCGCCGAGTCGGCGGTTCCCCTCACGAATGGGGGCGGGGACGCCTGGCGCCTCAGCGCGCTGATCGGCGCCGATGCGGCGGATGCAGGCGCGAAGATTCGCGGCTTCAATGCCGAGCACCGCGGCCGCTTCGTAGTAGACGTGGTCGAATGCCGGGCCTTCGCCCCCGGCTCCGTCGGCGCCTCGATCGGCGCACTTCCCGGCGAGCTTCGCATCTTCGTCGAGCTTCCGCTGCTCGACGATCCGCGTCGCATGCTGATGGAGATTCGCGCCGCCGGCGCCTGGGCGAAGATGAGGACGGGAGGCGTCACCGCCGACGCATTTCCCTCGGCGCGCGAGGTCGGACGGTTCATCGCCCGCGCGTCGGAGCTGCTCGTGCCGTTCAAGGCGACGGCCGGATTGCACCATCCGCTGTGCGGCAACTATCCGCTCACCTACGACGACGGCGCGCCGCACGCGCGCATGTTCGGCTTCCTCAACATCTTCGCCGCGGCCGTCTTCGCGCAGAACCGGGCGAGCGAGCGCGTGCTCACCGAGATCGTCGACGAGGGCGACGTCGGCGCGTTCCGCTTCGGCGACGACGAGCTGGCGTGGCGCGGCCACACCGTGACGGCGCGCCAGGTCGCCAGCGCGCGCGGCTCGCTCGGGCTGGCGTTCGGATCGTGCTCCTTTCAGGAGCCGGCCGACGGCCTGCGCGAGCTCGGCCTGCTGTGAGCTCCGGCACCGACGATACGCATCGCGCCGAGCTGCGCTCGTGGATCGACTCGGCGAACGCACCGGCAACCGACTTCCCGATCCAGAACCTTCCACTGGGCTGCTTCCGCAGGGATGGACGCGCACGGCCCGGTGTCGCGATCGGCGACCAGATCGCCGACCTGGCTGCGATGCGCGCCGTGCTCGAGCTCGAGCCACGCATCCACGATGCAATCGAGGCCAGCGCGTTGCAGGGCGCGCTGAATCCACTGCTGGCTCTCGGGCGAACCGCGCTACGCGAGCTCCGCGCCGCGCTGAGCGACGCGCTCCGCAGCGAGCCCTCGAGCGGCGAGCGGGCGCGTTCGCTCGGCGACGCGATCCTCGTCCCGATGCGCGACGCGACGATGATGCTGCCGGTGCGCGTGGGAGACTACACGGACTTCTACGCGTCGATCGATCACGCCAGCAACGTCGGGAGCATGTTCCGTCCCGACAACGCGCTGCTGCCCAACTACAAGTGGGTCCCTATCGGCTATCACGGCCGCGCTTCCTCGATCGTGCCGAGCGGCACGCCGGTGCGCCGGCCCTCCGGTCAGACGCGGGAAGAGTCGTCGTCACCGCCCGTGTTCGGACCGAGTCGCCGTCTCGACTATGAGCTCGAGGTCGGGGCGATCATCGCGGACGGCAACGCGCTCGGCGCTCCGATTCCGATCGCGAGCGCCGAGCAGCACGTCGCCGGACTCTGTCTGGTGAACGATTGGTCCGCCCGCGACATCCAGGCGTGGGAGTACCAACCGCTCGGTCCGTTCCTCGCCAAGAGCTTCGCGACGACGCTTTCGCCCTGGATCGTCACGCTCGACGCGCTCGCGCCATTCCGTGTGCCGGCCACCGCTCGACCCGAGGGCGACCCGGCTCCGCTTCCTTACCTCGACGACGCCGCCGATCGAAGCAAAGGGGGCTTCGATATCTCGCTCGAGGTGCTGCTGTCGACACGACGCATGCGCGAGGACGGCGTTCCTCCGTGGCGCGCGAGCGCCGGATCCTTCGCCGCGATGTACTGGACGCTCGCCCAGATGGTGGCGCACCACACGAGCAACGGCTGCAATCTCCAGCCCGGGGACCTGCTGGCGAGCGGCACCGTCAGCGGTCCAACGAAGGAGTCGCGTGGATGTCTGCTCGAACGCACCTGGCGCGGTTCCGAGCCGATCGCGCTTCCGACCGGCGAATCGCGCCGTTTCCTCGAGGATGGCGACGAGGTGATCATGCGCGCGTGGTGTGAGCGCGACGGTCGGCGGCGGATCGGCTTCGGCGAGTGCCGGGGAATCGTGTCAGCCTGACGTCGGCGGAGCCGGCGCAGAGTCCGGAATCACTCCCTGCGGGAAAGGATGCGGCTGCTGCGTCCACGGCTTCACGAGCAGCCGCTGACCGATCTTGATCCGATCGCCGACCAGATTGTTCCACTGACGTATCTGGTCCGGGGTAGCGCCGTAGAGTGTGGCGACCGATGAGAGAGCCTCGCCGCGCTTCACCGTGTGGTACCACTCGCGACGTCCCGCGTAGATCTGGACCAGACGGGCGCGGTCGCGCGCCCGCTGCTCCTCACGCCGCTGCCATCCGACGGCGCGGAGCTGCGCGTACTTTTTCCCGATCGACGCGCGAACCTTCTCCGCGTCGCCGGCCGCGCCGGCCGGATAGCCAAGGACGAGATGGGGATCACGCCGGGGTGCGATCTCCAGCGCATTCGCGACGTAGAAGAAGGTGCGCGTCGGCGTGACGCGAACCAGGGTATCGATCGGCCACTCGCGCACGTCGAACGTCGGCGGCGCATCCTGCGGGCTGAGTGGATCGCGCGGTTGCAGCCCCAGGTAGATCAGCCGGCCGCCGACAGGGTGGGCCGTATCCGGTGCCGCGTCCGTCACGACGAGGATTCCCCGCGTGGCGCGGAAGTAGTCGATGAGCGGTCGCTGCCACACGCTGACCGAGGCGACGACGCGCTCCGTCGGACGAAGTACCGTGAGTCGGAGCTCGCGCTCGGCGAACACACGCGCGTCCCGCGGATCGGCGCGGTACGCATGCAAGGCGATCTGGGCCAGGCTCAGCACGACTGCCAGCACCAGGCTGACGACCAGGTACTTCAGCCAGATCGGATACGGGGCGCGACGACGCTTCCGCCGATTGCGGCGAGGCATCGCGTCCCAGTTCGGCAGGTCGGCCAGATCGCCGCTCCACACGCCCTCGGCGGGGATCGGTCTTGGTGCGTCGCTCACGGGAGATCAGGATCGAGTGGTGACACGACAGGGAAGAACGATGCCGCGATCGCGGCCAGCGGGATCCGGACCCAGCATGTAACAAAGGTTGCGGCCGAGCTTGTTTACGCTTGGTGATCCATATTACCATCCAAATACCCCGACCGGCGCCAGACCGCTCCCCGCGCCGAACCCGGCCTGCATCCGTCCCCACCGGAGGCTGTGATTCGTATTCCGTCGCTCGTGCGTCAGCTCGTGTTCGCCGCGACTGCCGCTGGTACCGTGTGGTTCACTGCCACGCGCACGAAGCCCGTGTTCCTTGGCCAGGCGCCGCTCGCTGGCCGGGTCCTCGCGGCAGCGTATCTGGACTCGTCGACAGTGCGGGCCCCCTGGCTCAGCCTGCCCGAGCCGCTGGCTATGCGGCACCCGCAGTTCCTGCGCGACGTGCGAGCCTTCTCGGCGGATCTGCTACGGACGGGGCAGCTCGAGCCGGCGCGCGCCGACTCGATCGCGCGGGTCGCGGTGCGAGAGGCCTACCATCGTCGGATCCCGCCGGCGCTCGTGCTGGGTGTGATGTTGACGGAGAACGATGGATTCAAGCGCAACGCCCGATCGAACGTCGGCGCTCTCGGACTGATGCAGGTCATGCCGCGCGTCTGGACGCCGAACCTGGGCCCGATCCTCGGCCGGAACCTCAAGGACGACGAGACCAACCTCCGGTACGGCGTCTACATCCTCAAGCACTTCGCCAAGCGGACGGCCGATACGCTCGATGCGAGGGAAGTGACCAGGATCGCGCTGCTCGGCTACAACGGCTGCGTGAACGGCACCAACACGCCGAACTGCCGCGCGTATCCGGAGCGCGTGCGCCAGCGCGTGGACGAGAACGCCCGGACGATCTGCTCGGGCCGCGACTTCCACGAGTGCGTCGCGCTACCGCTCTGGGCCGCGCTCCGCGACACGACCACGCCCTCCGCGCCTCGGAGCGAGCCGGCGGTGCACGTCGAGTCGGCGGGCGGCGAGGTAGCACCGGCGCGCAAGCCCGCCACGAGCCGCGGACTCGCCGGATGGCTCGGCGAGGGGATCGTCATCGACTCGCAGGCGGGCAGAACGCGCTGAGCGCTCCGACCGATCGGAAAAAAGGGCGCGGCCACAGCCGCGCCCTTTCACGTTCATCGGACTTGGTTCACTGTATCGGCTCGACCCGGGTCTGCGCATTCTGCTTCAGGCTGATCTCGGCGCCCTGGGTCAGGATCTTCAATCGCAGGTTCACGTCGTCGATCGACGTGGCACCGAGAAAGACGCCCGTCGTGCTGACGTAGAAGGCGCCATTGCTCGTGCTCGACGACTCCATCGAGACGGGGGTGCCCTGAGGCTTGCCGCTGCCCGCCGCCTTGACCGACGTCACGCGCGCGACCTTGAAGGCGCGCAGCCCGCCGATGGTCGTGTCGTTCTCCACGGTGAAATTCGAGACGACGGTACGGTCCAGCTCCATCCCCTGCTGCGTGACCTTGCCCGTCGACGTATCGGCCCAGGTCGCCCCCCGTTTCAGGTTGGGATGATACGCGGGCAGGAGTCGGGCGATCCCTTCGGCGAGCTGCGAGGCCACGGGATCGCTGCTGGTCGGCGCCTGGGTGGAGTAGACGCGCCCCGTGGGAGAGACCAGCGAGACGAACTTCGCGCCGCGCAGGGTGCTGACGTCGGCGATCGACGCGGCACCCGTGAGGCTGATGGAGTCCAGCGTCACGGTGGCCATCAGCGTGTCCTTCGCCTGATGGGCGACGTTGAGCGTGATCTGCTGCTGGACGCCGAGCTCGAACTTGCTGCTGCCGAGCGGTGTGGTCTGACTTCCGGTGGTGGTGGTCGAGACGCGGTAGCGCGTCGTGCCGTCGGCGTACTCGATCCCCTGCGCGCCGGCGCGCGCGGCAAGAGCGAGGAATGCGGACGACAAAAGGGCCAGACGAGCGATCATTGACGTCATCCCGAAGCTAGAATTGAGGCACCTGCACGACCCACGATATACGCCTGTCGACCTCTAAGGTTACGCGCATGGACGACCTCTCCGCGATCATCGAGCGGCTCCACGACGACGTCGCGCTGCCGTCGCGCGCAACGGCGGGCTCTGCCGGCTACGACGTGCGCGCGTACCTGTCCGCGCGGCGTGTTCGCTGCTCCGACGGGATCACGCAAGTCGAGCGCGACGCCGACGAGCGCGACGGTAGCTGGGGGATCGATCTCCAGCCGCGGGAGATGGCGCTCATCCCGCTCGGCTTCCGGACGCGTCTTCCGCGGGACGTCGAGGCGCAGGTGCGACCGCGCAGCGGCCAGGCGTTCAAGCACGCGCTGACGATCCCCAATGCGCCGGGCACGGTGGACGCCGACTACGCGGAAGAGTGGATGGTCATCGTGCGCAACGATGCGCCCGCGCCGCGCCGCATCGTGCACGGCGAGCGCATCGCCCAGGTGGTGTTCGCCCGCTATGTCGCGCTCGAGCTTCGCGAAGCGGTGGTGGCGCGGACCACGGAGCGTGCCGGCGGGTTCGGGAGCACGGGGAAGCACTAGCGCACGGTGCCGGAAACGGACTGTGGGGCTCACCGCGACGCCCTCGTCGCGGCAAGCCCCACATGGTCAGACCGGTCAGCGCGGAGCGCCGGTCGGCGTTTCGAGTGCCGGGTTAGCGGCTTCCGGCGATCCGCGCCGTACTCAGGTCAGTAGACAATGGATCACCTCCTCTGATCTCGGGTTCAACATGCGGGCAACGATCACTCTACCAAAAAAAACCGGTGGGGTTCCGCGACGCAAGGCATCGACGCGCATCACGACCCGAGGGGAAGTACGCTTGCGGCCGCTCGACACGAGGAGTGAAGTTGAGCGGCGCGGGCCTTCTCGCCCGCCCACATCGTGACGCCCAACCATCGATGATCACCCGATTCGCGCGAGCTCGCTTCGTCATCCTCGCCGTCGTCGCGTCAGGCGCCGCGCAGACGCGCGTCCAGCCCGTCGCCGCGCAGCAGGGGAGCGCGCCGCGAGCGGTCGTGGCTCCGACGCAGGACTATCTCGCGCTGGTGGCCTCGGAGTCGGTCGATCAGATCGCCGTCGTGCGCTTCGGTCCAGGCGGGATCAAGATCGAGCGGACGAACACCACCGGCATCATGCCCGCCGACGTGGACGGGCCGCATGGCGTGGCCGTCTCACCGGATGGAAAGTACTACTACGTGTCGACGGCGCACGGCACGCCGTACGGGTACCTCTGGAAGTACGCGCTGGCGAACGATTCACTCGCCGGCCGCGTCATGCTCGGCAACTTCCCGGCGACGATGCAGATCACGCCGGACGGCGCGTTCGCCTACGTGGTGAACTTCAACCTGCACGGGGAGATGGTGCCCTCGAGCGTCTCGATCGTGGCGACGGACGAGATGGTGGAGGTCGCACGCGTGCCGACGTGCACCATGCCGCACGGATCGCGCATCAACGCGCAGGGCACCAGGCAGTACTCCGCCTGCATGATGGACGACATGGCGGTGGAGATCGACACGCGCGCGTTCACCGTCGCGCGGCACTTCATGGTCGGCAAGGGGAAGGAGCGCGGCGTCCAGGGCGCACCGTCCGGCAAGAGCGCCGATCACGCCTCACACGACATGGCGGGCCACGGCATGGAGCCGCCGAAGCCGGGCGACGTGAGCTGTTCTCCGACGTGGGCGCAGCCGTCGGCCGACGGCACGCGTCTGTTCGTCGCGTGCAACAAGAGCAGCGACATCGTGGAGATCGACGTGGCGCGGTGGGCGCTCGTGCGCCGCATCCCGGCCGGCGAGGGCGTGTACAACCTCGCGGTCACGCACGATGGAAAGCTGCTCGTCGCGACGAACAAGCGCGGCAAGTCGACGAGCGTGATCGACATCGCGTCGGGGAAGGAGCTGGCGCGCATCCCCGCGACACGGCGGGTGGTGCACGGCGCGGCCGTGTCGACCGACGACCGGTACGCCTTCATCTCGCAGGAAGGCGTGGGCTCGGAGCCGGGCGCCGTGGACGTGATCGACCTGAGAGCGCTGCAGAAGGTGGCCACGATCGACGTCGGCCAGCAGGCTGGCGGCATCGACTTCTGGAAGGTGGCCCCATCGCGCTAGCACGCCTGCAGGCGAAGGAGTACTGGCGGACGAGCCGCTCGCACCGCCACAGCCTGCTCTTCGCGCTTCCGCTGCTCGTGCTCTACGAGCTGCTGGAGCTCGTCGCCCCGGTGCGCACGTCAGGCGGCGTCGTGCGCAACGGCGCCGACGTGTTGTTGACGGGACTGTTCACCTGGATGCTCGGACCGCGCGGGCCGCTCGTGTTCATGGCGCTCGTGATCGGCGGTGCGATCTGGCTCATCGTGCGCGATCGCCGCGGCGGACCCATTCGCCCCAGCACGCTGCTGGCGATGTTCGGCGAGTCCGTCGTGCTCGCGCTGGTGTTCGGACTCGTCGTGGGCACCGTGACGGCGCAGGTGGTTCGTCCGCTGCGCTCGCTCGCGGCGGGCGGAGGGCTCGAGGGGGATGCGCTGGCGCGCCTGACGCTCTCGCTGGGAGCCGGGTTGTACGAGGAGCTGCTGTTTCGCGTCGTGATCGTGGCGCTGCTCGCGAACGGATTCCGCCTTCTGTTCGGCGTGAGTCGCGTCTGGTCGGGTGTCTGGGCGACGGCGATCGGTGCCATCCTCTTCTCGGCGTTCCACTACGTCGGTCCGCTCGGTGAGCCGATGCGGCTCGAGTCGTTCGTCTTCCGGGCGCTCGCGGGGCTGGCCTTCAGCGGGTTGTACCTGACGCGCGGATTCGGCATCACCGCCTGGACGCACGCGCTCTACGACGTCGCCGTGCTTCTGTAGCACGATCGTCCGGGTGCCCCGCTGGCGGCGACGGGCTAACTTCCGCGCGACGCTCGACCACGCTCTCCAGACCGCTGCCGATGCCATTCGCCAAGTTCAAGCTCCATCCCGACCTTCTCCGCGGAGTCCGGGAGCTGGGGTTCACGCGCGCCACGCCGATCCAGGAGCAGGCGATCCCGCCTGCGCTGGAAGGCAGGGACCTGCTGGCCTGCGCGATGACGGGAAGCGGCAAGACCGCGGCGTTCCTGCTTCCCATCCTGCATCGGCTGATGAACAAGCCGCGCGGGGTCACACGCGCGCTGGTCATCACACCCACGCGGGAGCTCGCGGCGCAGATCGAGCAGCACCTCCAGGAGCTCGCCGTCCACACGCCGCTATCGGGCGCGGCGGTCTTCGGCGGTGTGGGCATGGCCCCGCAGGAGCACGCGTTCCGCAGCGGCGTGGACGTCATCATCGCCACGCCGGGAAGGCTGCTCGACCACTTCAAGCAGCCGTACGCCAAGCTCTCCGGCCTGGAAGTGCTCGTGCTGGA
>Ga0070669_100001557_pt1 | contig 16608 bp, 13 predicted proteins | sample KBSS53metaG_FD_64680 | JGI IMG/M metagenome (GOLD analysis project Ga0070669, IMG submission 64680) | Switchgrass rhizosphere microbial communities from Kellogg Biological Station, Michigan, USA - KBS S5-3 metaG | ecosystem: Host-associated > Plants > Roots > Rhizosphere > Soil ... | reverse complement strand
GGAAATTGATGCGACGGCGTGACGTAGATGAGGCGCGCCGTCGGGGCGCCGACGCGGCCGGCGGCCACGCTCATGCCGTCGGCGTCGACCGGGACGCCGGTCACGTGCAGCCCCGCGGCGGCGAAGGCGCCGAACGCGCCGTGATAGCCCGGATTCTCGATCCATGCTGAGTCGCCGGGGTCGGTGACGACACGCGCCACGAGGTCGAGTCCCTGCTGCGACCCGCCGACGATCACCACCTGATCCGCGGTGCACGTCACCCCGCGCGCGACGCCCACGTAGCGCGCGACCGCCTCCCGAAGCGGCCCGTAGCCTAACGAGTCGGCATAACCCGCCGAGTCGGCCCCGAGGTCGCGGCCGCGGGTGGCGACGAGGCGAGCCCACGTCGGCCACGGGAACAGATCGAGCGCCGGGACGCCAGGCGCGAACGGCACGATCCCTTCCTCCACGGCGGACTTCCGGCGCGCATGCTCCACGAGCAGCGTGCCCCGCGCGGACGGCGTGTTCGCCGGTGCGGTCGGCGTCGTGCGGGCCCGTGGCCGCGCGCGCGCGTGCAGGAGATGCTCCGGCATCGTGTGGCTCACGCGCGTGCCGCGGCCGACGCGGCTCTCGACGTAGCCTTCGGCGAGCAGCTGGTCGAACGCGGTGACGACGGTGTTGCGAGAGACGCCGAGATCGATCGCGAGCGCACGGGTGGATGGCAGCCGCAGTCCGGCTGCGAGGCGACCGGCGAGGATGCCGTCGCGCAGCGAGCGATAGATCTGGCGCGACAGCGAGTCGCTCGCTTTCGGATCGAGCGCGATCAGGACAGGAATGCCCTCAGGGGCGCGCCGCCGGGTCATGATCGAGATGATGCGCTTCGGACTGCGACCTCGGAAGCGACGAGCCGGATTGCGACGCCGTCCTGAGCTTGCACACGTCGATTCTCATTCGTCTGAAGGCTGTTCGCGCGCCCGGACGGTGGAGCTCGGGCGCGTGAGACGGCGCGATGGGCGCCGCTCGGTCGCGCCCCGCCGCGTTCGTCGAGCCGTCCGCAACGTAGCTCGCGAGACGATCGAGCACGGTCGCCCAGAGCCGCATGAGCCACGCGGCCTCCCTGCGGCTCGCGATCTTGGCGTGCGCCACGAGGAGTTCGGTGCGACCCGCACGATCGCGGAACGTCAGGTCGATGGTCGATACCTGCTGCGTCATGCCGTGGTGTGCCCAGCTCAGCGAGAGCGATTCGGGAGGAAGGATGTCGATCATCGTCCCGCTGATGACGTGAATCGTCGCCCCTTCGGCAAGCTCGAGCCGGAAAGCGCCGCCGCGGTACGGCGCCAGCGTCGTGCGGGATCGGTCACGGAGCCGCATCCAGCTGTCCCATGCGCTGCAGCGCGTCCACGCGTCGAAGAGCTCCTGCCGCGAAACGGGGTAGAGTCGTCGTGCTCGAATGCGGAGGGTCTGGTCGGCGGGGTCCGCACCAGGCGGGGCGCATTCCAGCACTGGGCCGTTGGCGAGCGGGCGGGAAGTCGGGGAAGTCTCGGACGACGGCAGGGGCATGGGCCTCCGATCGAGGGTGCGCTACCTAACGCCGCTGGCCGGCGGCGAGGGGAATTGGACGACGATCGGGGCAGTGAACGGCGAGGGCCAGAGCCAAACAGGCACTCCATGGTTCGTCCAAACATTTCTGCGGGCTGCGAGCTGCGAGCAGCTCCTTGCCGCTCGCCGACGGCTGCGTGCTGGGCTGCTGGCTCCTCGCTGCTGCCTCCGACTGGTTGCCGTCATGCCGAGCGGAGGCGAGGAATCGCCGGACCGTGTCATTCCGAGCGGAGCCGCGCAGCGGCGGAGGCGAGGAATCGCACTCGTCCCGACCGGGAGGCCCCTCTACCGGGATGACTGCGATTCCTCGCCTCCGCGCCTACGGCGCTCCGCTCGGAATGACAGCGGGCTCCGCTCGGAATGACAGCAGGTCCGCTGGGACTGACGGACGCCGATGCCTCGGCTATGCGACCGCGGCCCTCACGCACCGAGCTGCGCCGAGATCTCACGGATCTGATCGGCGTGCCGGGCCTCGTGTGAGCCGATGAAAATGAACCACTGGTAGCCGTCGATGGGGCCGAGAAACGGGTGCGGCTGGCTCACGACGCCGAGGGTGAGCCCGTCGTTCGCGACGAGCAGGTCGCGGAGCTTCGCCCGCGAGCTGGCGAGCGCGCTCAAAGCGGTCTCGGCGTCCATCTGACCGCGAGGCAGCACGCGTTCGCCCGCCGTGGTCTGGCGGCGGCGGTCGGTTATGAGCGCGTGGTCGATGGAACCGGCGACCGGGCTTTCGTCGCGCTCGGGCTGGAGCAGGCCAGCGGTCCCGGCTTCGGACAGGCGCAGGGCGAGAAGACGCGTGATGCCCTCCTCGACGCGGCTCAGGTGCTCGAGCGTCTCCGCGACTGACCAGCGATCGGGACCTGGTTTCCTCTCGCGGAGGGCCGGAGGGACGGCATCGACGGCTGCGTGCAGGACGGCGCGGTTCGCGTCGAGGTGTCGCAGCAACTCTTCCGTGCGTGGGTGCATCCCAAAAAACCTAACCGACCCGGTCGCGCCGGCATGGCCGGCGCGTGCCGCTGAAGCATGGCTGGCGAGTACTAGAACTCGCGGCGCTTCATTTCCTTGAAGAACTGCTCGCGCTCGACTTCGACGTCGCCGTCTTCCTCGGTAGTTCCGCGTGTGGCAGCCAGGGTGGGGTCGTACTTGCGGGTCGTCTTGGCCTTGGCCGCTTTCTCGACCTTCGCGACGTTCTTGCGGATCAGCTTCGCGAGCTGCTTGTCGTCCACAACAACCTCCTCAAAAGGAAAAAACCATGGGGCGCGCATATGTATGAGGGCGCGCCGTCCGTCATTCAATAGACGAATGGCACGGGCCGGCGTCGCAGCCCCGTAATTGGCGAGATTGGGGTCGGACTCGATTCTCATCGTTTGATTGCGTCGGCTGCAACGAAACGATGAAAATCGAGTCTGACCCCAATTTAGCGGAGGGTCGCCACGAGACGCTTGGGCGCCACGAGGCGGTAAGCATCCCGGATGAGCTCGTTCACCTCGGCCCAGTCCGCGTTCCGATCGAGCCGAATCCCGATCCAGCCGCTCGGGCCGACGTAGGGCGGGACGAAGAATCGGTCCGGGTCTGCCCGCACCATGGCCGCCTGATTCCCGGGCCCCGCCTTGCACCACACCGACGGGCGACCAGCACCATGATGGTTGTCGGCGTCGGCGAACATCGCGAACAGCTTGTTCCGAACCCTGAACGTGGGCTCACCCCACGCCTCGACCTCGTGCGCTTCCGGCAGCGAGAGGCAGAGTTTCCGAAGGCGGGTCAGCGGGCGTGGTGGCATCTGCTTTGGCTATGCGTAGCTGGACGATAGCTTGGCGCCATGAATTGCACACGGGCCGTGCTCGCGGCCGTAGCGCTCTGCGCTGGAACGCACGCCGCGGTCGGCGCGCAGCTGCCGACGATCGAGCTTCGCCCCGGGCTCGTCATCACCCGGTCGGTTCGCGTCGCGCCGAAGACCTATCGCCTTGCGGCACCGACCTCGCTCGACTCGGCTGTCATCGTCGTGCGCGGGGATGACGTCACCGTGGACTTCGGTGGAGCGACGCTCGACGGCGCACCGCGCGGCGCCGACCCCGACGCGGGCGCCGGCGTCGCCATTCGCATCGACGGCGGCCGCAACGTGCGCGTCCGGAACGCGCGGGTGCGAGGCTACAAGGTCGCGATCGTCGCGCGCGGAACGCGGGGGCTGTCGCTCGTCGACAACGACCTGAGCGACAACTGGAAGCCGCGCCTCTTCAGCCTCATCGAGCACGAGAGTCTCGTCGACTGGCTGTCGTTCCACCACAACGAGAAGGACGAGTGGCTGCGATTCGGCGCTGCGGCGTATCTCGCGGACGTCCGGGGTGGAGAGATTCGCGGCAATCACGCGCAGCGCGGGATGAACGGGATCCTGCTCGTGCGAAGCGACAGCCTCCGGATCTGGAACAACGTCGTGTCGTTCAACTCCGGGATCGGCTTCGGGCTGTATCGCTCGAGCGACAACACGATCGCGCACAATCACGCCGACTACAACGTCCGCGGCTACAGTCACCGCTTCTACAAGCGCGGGCAGGACTCGGCCGCGCTGCTCATGTACGAGCAAAGCTGTCGCAACGTCGTCGCCTGGAACTCGATGACGCACAGCGGCGATGGGCTCTTCCTCTGGGCCGGTCAGAGCACGATGGACACGGGGGAGGGCGGCGCGAACGACAACCTGTTCTACGGGAACGATTTCAGTTTCGCTCCGACGAACGGCATGGAGGCGACGTTCAGCCGCAACACGTTCATCGCGAATCGCATCGAGGGCTCGGACCACGGTCTGTGGGGCGGCTACAGCTTCGACTCGAAGGTCATCGGCAACGACTTTCGCGGGAATCGCATCGGGATCGCGATCGAGCATGGCCAGAACAACGAGATTGCGAGCAATCGCTTCGTGCGCGATTCCACGGCCATCTCGCTCTGGGCAAATCCCATCGAGCCGTCGGACTGGGGCTACCCGAAGCACCGCGACACGCGGAGTCGGAACGCCGTGATCCGCGACAACCGCTTCATGTACAATCGTGTGTCCGTGCGCGCCGCCGCGACGCGAAGTGCGCGCCTAACGGGGAACACGCACGTCGTCGTCGACTCCGCCTACGTCGTGGCGGATACGGCGGATTGGGATATCCAGCGGGACGGGACGATGGGTCTTCCGCATCCGGACTACGATGCGCACCTCCAGAGCGACACCGGGCGACCCGCGCTGCCCGCGGACGCCGCGAAACTCGCGCCGGCGAAGGTGCCAGGCGGCCTCGATCCCTCCGCGGCGCCGCTCGCTCGGCGCGATCGCTCGGCGATCATCGTCACGGAGTGGGGGCCGTACGACTGGCAGTCGCCGCTCCTCTGGCCGGCGGACAGCTCGCGTCGCAACCCGCTGGCGCTGCGTGTGCTCGGACCCGCGGGACGCTGGCGCGTCGTCGAGCGACGCGGCGTCGCGAGCGTGTCGCGCGACAGCGGTCGCCTTGGGCGTAGTGGCATCGACAGTCTCGTGGTCATCCCGAGGCCGGGAGCGGAGAGCGACTGGGGCCTGACGCTCGAACACGTGACGTCGAGCAGCCGTCGCCGCTTCTCGTTCACACGATTCGAGCCGGCGATCGACTGGAACGTCCGCTTCTTCACGTGGCGCGACAGCACCACCGACCCGGCGCGCGACTCCGCCGCGTTCACCGCCCTGCTTCGCGGGACGCCATCGCTCATTCGTCAGGCGCAGCGGCTCGACTACATGTGGTATCGTCCGACGATCACCGGCATCCCTCTGGAGCGATTCGCGATCGCAGCGTCGGGCACTGTGACGTTAGGCGCTGGCGCGTACACGCTGCGAACCATCAGCGATGACGGCGTCCGCGTCTGGGTCGACGGCCGGCTCGCGATCGACAGCTGGACGCCACACGAATCGAAGGTCGACGTCGCGCCACTCGCACCGGGCCGCCACGACATCCGCGTCGAGTACTACCAGCTCCGCGGATGGACCGAGCTCCGCGTCGACATCCTCAACGGCCGCCAGCGCTCCGAGGGCTCTCCGGGCCCGCACTGATTGCGTGACATTGTCATTCCGAGCGGAGCCAGCGCGCAGCGCAGGCGGAGGCGAGGAATCGCCATCATCGCGGTAGAGGGGCCTCCCGGCCGGGACGAATGCGATTCCTCGCCTTCGCTCGGAATGACAGTCAGCGTCTCCGAGTCGTCGCCGGCCGAGCACCGATGCGGCAGGTCAGCCGTGCCCCTCGGCGCCTCCCCGTCGAATCTGGACGACCTCGCGCGCTCCGTCGCTGCGAACGATCTGAAGGCCCGTGATGAATCCATCCGGCTCCTCGATCGCCCACACTTCACGCGGCTGGTACGCGCGATGCTCGCCGGAGTCGAGCTCGATTTCGAGCGCGTTGGTGTGCGGGTCGTAGTCGACGCCAAGCAGTCGCGCACCGCTCGTGACCTGCTGATCGCCGATGTCGGTGCCAATCACCTCGATGTCGGCCGCTCCAGGCGAGCCCGCCATGAGAAACCGCTTGCTGAACGCGTCGAAGTACCTGGTGAGCTGATCTGCGGGTATGCGTCTCGTTTCCGCCATCGTCGCCTCGCGAATCGTTCTTGACCCAACGATCCGCATTTGCCGTTCCGAGGCATCGGCGTGTAGCGACAGTCCGCGGCTGCCGACGGTGAACGGCCTCCGTGACCACGCCGGGTCAGTCACAAGTGCGTCAGCAGGCCAGTCGGAGTCATCCGTCATCAGTCCCTGATGAGCGGCCTCCGTGGAACTGATTCATTGACGACTACGACTAATGACCGGTGCGCTGACGGACTGGCGCGGCCGCCGCGCGCCACTCTTTCGCTGCGAACGCGCCAAGCGCCAGCGCACCAGCGCCGATCGCCGCGTATAACCCGATCGAGATCCAGAACGTCGCCGGCTCCTGCTCGCGCGACACCGTCCGCCGCAGCGTCGCCTGTTTGAGAGGGAGAGCTGTCTCGCCGCGAGTCACGCCGCTCGTCACCAACCACGCCATCGCAGCGGCGACGACGAGGAGCACCAGCGCCGCACCGAGCAGCGCACGATTTCCCGCGCGCGGGTACGCAGCCTTCCTCGCCGACACCCTGGGCGGTGAGACCATCGACTCGACCGGACTCGACGCCGCACCCGCCGCGGCAACCACGCCGTTGTGCTCGTAGTCGGGCTCACGAAACTCGCTCGTGATGCGCGCGATGATCTCGTCACGCCGGTCGCGCGCCCACGACGGATACTCGAGCCAGCGCGCCGGCGTCGCGAAGTAGATGACGTGGTGCGCCCGGCCCATCAGCATCTCGCCGTCGACGTCGATGCGCTCCCACACGCCCTGGTGCAGCTCCTCGTAGTACATCCGGTCACGGCCCTCGTGGCCAACGCGCCAACCGCGCCGTTCGTCGGGCTTCATTGCAGGAGCCGCCTAACGGCCATGTACGCGGAATCGCCACTCTCGGCGCCGGCGTGGCCGTCGACCATGCTTTTCAACGGCAGGCCGTTCACCGACCGTCCCCGCCGCCAATCCGCGCCGCGTTGTAGCAGGAGCAGGGCCGCCTTCCAGTTGCGCGTATTCGCGGCGGTGATCAGCGCAGTCGACTCGTTGGGTCCCATGGCGTTCAGGTCGGCGCCGCGATCGAGGAGCAGCGTCAACGTCTCGAGCGAGGACGACTGCCCGACCGCGGCGAACCAGACGGGCTCTCCGAACGACGTCTTCAGGTTGGGGTTCGCGCCGGCCTCGAGCAGCAGCTTTCCCGGCTCAGGCCCCGACTTCCCGGACTGCTGAATGGCAATGGCGAGCGGGAGCTCGTACTGTGCGCCCTTGTTAGGGTCGGCACCGGCCCCGAGCAACACGCGCAACACCCCGTGCTGCTCCGGTGTTTGACGAAGCTGCCGCGCGGCGAGCAGGAGGAGCGTCACATCCGAGAAGCCCGTCTCGTTCACGTTGACCCTGGGCACGAGCGACGCCACGGTGGCCGAGTCGTTCCGCGCGATCGCCTCGGCGACCTCGCGCATCGGGCCCGACCGGAAGAAGGTCAGCTCGCCGCGCTCGTTGGTGTTCGCGCGAAACTGCACTTCCGTGATCGCTCGTGCGGAGACCACGATCAGCAGGGGAGCCGCCGCGAGGAGCAGCGCCACGACACGCCCGACCGGCGACGTCGAGCGGAGGAACAACACCACGGCGGCGGCGAGCGGGATGCCCGGGAGCACGAGCAGGAGGAGGGTCACCTGCACGGAACTCGTCCTGCTGCTGCCGGCGGCGGCCAAGCCGAGCACGAACAGCAGCAGAATCCCCAGAAGATCGAGGGCAACGAGGCCCCAGAACACGAGCCTCGTCATGGAATGGTCATGGGATCACACGATCGATGTGAGACCTCGAGTCGCCTGCTCCGGGGGCTACATCGTAGTCGCCTTGCGAGGCGGGACGTAGACCACCGGCAGCTGAAGCTCGGTCAGCAGCTTGTTGATGGCCACGAGGTCCGCGTCCTCGAGCTGCTGCAGCTTCTTCAGCTGCTCGCCCACCTTTGCCGAAAAGTCCGCGAACATCTCGCCGTGCTGCTTCGTCGGCCCATAGTCGCCGGTCTGCACCTGCGCGTTCATCGTGATGAGCTGGTTGTACAGCTTTATCGGCTGATCGAGCGAGCACTGATCCACGTGGCAGTGCACTTCGTAGAGCTCTGCGCGAATGGCCTCGAGCTTCGCGCGCAGACTCTTCGCGGCATCGGACACGCGTGAGGCAGAGGGCTCGTCCTTCGACTGCGCCACCCGCTGGTCGAGCTGCGTCTGGATGTCCTCGATGCGCGTGGCGCCGTCGACCACGTCGGTGATGCGGTTGCGCACGTTGCCGGCGAGCGTGAACTGGCGCACGAGCTCCGCCGTGGTCGTCGTGACGCGCGGGTCGGCGACGACGGCGAATTGTCGGACGAGCGTATCTCGCCCGACTATGAGGTGTACGGTGTAGGTACCGGGTAAGGCTACCGGGCCGTCGAGTGTGCCCATGTCGATGAGCGTGTTCTTGAGTCGTTTCGCACCGGGGTAGCGGAGGTTCCAGACGAAGCGGTTCGTGCCGGCCCGCGCGGGGACGACGGAATCGGCCGGCTCGTACACGAGGCTGTCGCGCATCGACTCCCGCGCGCGGCGCGCGATGGAATCGGCCGGCGTCTTGATCGAGTCTTTGGGGACGGAGTCGCTCGTGTAACTGCGGATGACCTTGCCCGCGCCGTCGCGAAACTCGAGCGTCACCGTGGTGCGCGGTGTGGACCCGAGGAAGTAGTCGATGACGGCGCCACCTTGCGGGTTCTGCCCGGCCGTCAGACTCGCACCACCACCGCTCACCCAGCGCACGGCCGTCGAGGGCAGGAAGACGTAAGCCGATCTGGTGGTGACGGAGTCCGCGATCTGCCGGAGCAGCGAGATGTCGTCGATTGTCCAGAACGAGCGGCCGTGCGTGGCGGCGATGAGGTCCGCGCCGTGCACGCGCAGATCGCGCACGCTCGAGCGCGGGAGGTTGAGCTGCAGCGGCTCCCACCGCGCGCCGTCGTTGAAGGAGACGTACACGCCAATTTCAGTGCCCGCGTACAGGAGCCCTCGGCGCACCGGATCTTCTCTGATCGTCCGCGTGTACGCTCCGACCGGGATGCCGGCCACGATCGCGGTCCACGTTTGCCCGTAGTCCGTCGTCTTCCAGAGATACGGGCGGAAGTCGTCCTGCTGATAGCGGTTCGAGGCGACGTATGCCGTACCCGCGTCGTGTGGTGACGCCTCGATGCCGGCCGTGCGCGTGAACTTTCCGTAGCCGCGTGGCGTGACGTTCGTCCAGCTGGCGCCGCCGTCGCGAGACACGTGAATCAGCCCGTCGTCGCTTCCGGCCCAGAGTACGCCCTTCGCCTTCGGCGACTCCGCGAACGCGTAGATCGTCGCGTACCACTCGGCGCCGGTCATCTCGCCGTGAATCGGCCCGCCGGTGCGGCCTAACGTCGCGGAATCGTGGACGGTGAGATCGGGGGAGATCTGCGTCCAGCTCGCTCCCTCGTCGGTGGAGCGGTGCACGTATTGCGACGCGGCGTACAGCGTCTTCGGGTCGTGCGGCGAGATGTGTACCGGGAACGTCCACTGGAAGCGGAACGGCACCTCGCGTGCGCCGACGCCGCCGTAATTCGTCATCCAGAGCGAGATGTCGCGCTCCTGACGTTTTGTCCGATCCACGCGGGTGAGGATGCCCATGTAGCAGCCGCCGTACGTGATGTTCGGGTCGCGCGGGTCGACGGTAATGGTGGCATTCTCGCATCCGGCGACCGAGAAGTAATCGCGCTCACCGATCTGCCCGTCATCGGAGCGGCTGGCGATCGAGATGGTCGAATTGTCCTGCTGCGCGCCGTAGATGCGGTACGGCCACTGGTTGTCGGTCGTGACGTGGTAGAACTGGGCCGTCGGCTGGTTGTAGATACTCGACCACGTGGCGCCGGCATCATAGGAAACGGTAGCACCGCCGTCATTGCCGTTGATGAGGCGACGCCCGTCCTTCGGATCGACCCACATGATGTGCGTGTCGCCGTGCGGGACGCGCACCATCGAGAACGTCTTGCCGCCGTCCACGGACCGCCACACCTGAAGGTTCATGACGTACAGCGTATTCTCGTCGGTGGGATCGGCGGTGATGGCCGAGTAGTACCAGGCGCGTACGGACCACTTCTGGTCGTCGCTGGCGCGTTGCCACGTGGTGCCGCCGTCGTCGGAGCGGAAGATGCCGCCGGCGGAGTCGGGAGCCTCGATCGACGCGTAGACGCGCTTCGGGTTGGCGGGCGAGATGTCGACGCCGATCTTGCCTAACGGGCGTGCAGGGATGCCGGGATTGAACGAGATCTCCGTCCAGGTGTCGCCGCCGTCGGTCGTCTTCCAGAGTCCGCTCCGCCCGCCGCCCTGGTTCAGGCTCCAGGGCGTGCGCTGGAACTTCCACATCGACGCGAACAGGATCCGCGGGTTGGTGGGGTCGATCGTCAGGTCCATCGCGCCGGTGGAATCGTCGAGAAACAGGACCTTTTTCCACGTGCGCCCACCGTCCGTGGTGCGGAACACGCCGCGCTCCGCGTTAGGTCCGAACGCGTGGCCCATGGCGGCGACGTAGGCGCGGTCGGCATCGCGGGGATCGATGACAACGTCGCCGATCTGCTGGGTGTCGCGGAGTCCCAGGTGCTTCCAGCTCGCGCCGCCGTCGGTGGAGCGGTAGACGCCGGTGCCGTAGGTGAGGTCCTCGCGCAGCTGCGATTCGCCGGTGCCGACGTAGACCACGTTCGGGTCGGATGCCGCGACGGCGACCGCGCCGACGGACGAAATGTCGGACTTGCCGTCGGTGACGTTCTGCCACGTTTGTCCGCCGTTGGTCGTCTTCCACACCCCGCCGTTGACGGCGCCGAAGTAGAACACGAGGCGGTCATGGGGATCGCCGGCGACGGCGTCCACGCGTCCGCCGCGGAACGGGCCGACGAGTCGCCAGCGGAGCGCCTTGAACCGAGCCGGCGTGGCGGAGGGGCTCGAATAGAGACTCGAGTCGTAGGCGGGGTTGAGAATCGCGGGTGGGGTCTCCCGCTCGGTGGGCCGCGGGGTGCGCTGCGCGGTCAGAGCGCTCGACACGAGCGCAACGGCGAGGGGTGCGCCGACCAGGGCGAGTCGTCTATTCGCGCTCGAGGACATCGTTGGCTCCAATTGGTCAGAACGCGTTCGACTCCAGGGACATCACGGGCGCTGCCCCCGCCTCGATCTGGCCCACGAGTCCGCGTGCCGCAGGAAGCAGCTTGGTCACGTAGAACCGCGCCGTGGCGAGCTTGGATGGTGCGACTGCATTTCGGCTCGCGCCAGCATCGGCGACCGCGGCCATGCGAATCCACATCCATCCCGTCGCCACGAGGCCGAACAGCCGCAGGTAGTCCACCGCCGCGGCGCCAATTTCGTCAGCGTCCTTCGCTGCCCGTAGCATCACCGTGCCCGTCACGTCGACGAGCGCCCGAAGCGACTCCCGCACCTGCTCCGCCATCGCGCGCAGCGCCGGGCGCTCCGCCGCGGCGGCGAGATCCCGCTCCACGACGGCGACGAACCGCTTCACCATGCGACCGTTGCCGTCGGGCACCTTGCGACCCAGCAGGTCCATCGCCTGCACGCCGTTCGTGCCCTCGTAGATCTGCGCGATGCGCGCGTCGCGGACGAACTGCTCCATGCCGTACTCGCGGACGTAGCCGTGGCCGCCGAAGCACTGAAGCGCGAGGTTCGTGACCTCGAAGCCGACGTCCGTGCAGAACGCCTTGATCACCGGCGTCATGAGGGCGACGAGATCCGAAGCCTCCTCGCGGCGCGCGGCGTCGGGGTGACGCTCCTCGACGTCGATGAGGATGCCGACCCAGTACGCGAGCGCCCGCATCCCCTCGTTGTACGCCTTCATTGTCATGAGCATCCGGCGGACGTCGGGATGCACGATGATGGGATCGGCTTCGCCGTTAGGCACGACAGGCCCGCGCGCCGCCCGGCCCTGCAGACGTTCCTTCGCGTACGCCACAGCGTTCTGATAGCTCACCTCGGCGAGGCCGAGCCCCTGCATGCCGACGCCGAGGCGCGCGCCGTTCATCATCGTGAACATCGCGCGCATGCCCCTGTGCGCGTCGCCCACGAGCCAGCCACGCGCGTTCTCGAAGTTCATCACGCACGTCGCGTTGGCCTTGATGCCCATCTTGTGCTCGATGGAGCCGCAGGTCACTCCGTTAGGCGATCCCGCCTCACCCTCGTCCGTCGGCAGCCGCTTCGGCACCAGGAAGAGGCTGATCCCCTTCGTGCCGGCGGGCGCGTCGGGCAGGCGCGCGAGCACGAGGTGGATGATGTTGTCGGTCAGATCGTGCTCGCCGGACGAGATGAAGATCTTCGTGCCGGTGACGAGGTAGGCGCCATCGCCGGCGGGCACGGCGCGCGTGCGGATCATCCCCAGATCCGTACCCGCATGCGGCTCGGTGAGGCACATGGTGCCGGTCCACGTTCCGTCCACGAGCTTCGGCAGAAATCGGCGCTTGAGCTCCTCGTCGCCCCAGCGCTGGAGCGCGCCCACCGTGCCGTGCGCGAGCAGAGGGTACATGCTGAACGACAGGTTCGACGAGCAAAGCATCTCGTCGAGCACCGTTCCGGCGATGTGCGGGAGACCCTGGCCGCCGAAATCGGGTGACGCGACCATGGCCGGCCATCCGCCCTGCACGTATGCCGTGTACCCGTCACGAAATCCCGTCGGCGTGCGCACGACGCCGTTCTCGTAGCGGCACCCTTGCGAATCGCCAGGCTGGTTGAGCGGGGCCAGCACGTCCTCGCAGAGCTTCGCAGCTTCCTCTAGGATGGCGGCGAGCAGTTCGGGGGTGGCGTCAGCGTAGCCGGGTAGCCCGGACAGCTGGCCAACGTCGAGCAGGTCCTCGAGCACGAATCGGATGTCGTCGAGCGGGGCCTTGTAGGTCGGCATAGCGGGCCTAGCGGGGACGGAGAGAGCGGTGGGTCGATTGCGGGTTACCGCGGCGGGCGGAGCGACGTCCACCTCTCGTGGACGCGTCTGCCAGGCTCAGGCAATCTCGTCACGCCCTCTACCTAAGGTACAGGTGCGTCCGGGCTCGAAGTGGATGACCGGTTCGGCGCCTCTCCGCTTCTGTTCGCGCCGCTGTCCTTCTGTCTCGGAACCAACAGTACGCTGGCCTATGCCGTATACTCCCCGTAGCTTGACCATTGCCAGCATGCACTTTTTCCCCGCCCGAGCCATTCGTCCCCGCAGACCCCTCCGCGCGCGATCACGCGGGGCCGTCGTGGCGTTCGTCCTGCTCGGGCTGGTGCAGCTGTTTGTCTCGGCTGTGGTCCCGTTCGCCGAGGCGCGTGCGCCGTCGAGGCTTGGCGCGCATATCGAGCGGCCGACCGAACGCCACTACGTCCACGACGAAGCGTACTGCTCGGCCTGCACGGCTCGGCATCTGACCGGCACGGCGCCAGTCGCCGAGCCGCCGGTCGCCGTGGCGCCGCTCTCCGCTAAGCGGGTGTCGCTGGCAGTCCGGGTCGCGCCGGACGCCGAGCGGCGAGACCCGCTCGCTGCTCGGGCCCCTCCCGCCCCTCGACCGCTCGGCTGACGGGCCGCCCGCACTCGCGGGCGGCCCCACGAGCGTCGTGGCCTCGTCGTACGACGAGCGGCCGCCGCGCTCCGCGCTCTACTCGTTAGGCCGAGCCGCCGCACAAATCGACCGCATCGACCCGGGCTGGCGTGTCTTCCGCCGCCCGGCCTTCCCTGGTCAACGGGCATCGGCATGGCACATCGGTTCACCTCTCCTGGACGCGGTTTCGCGGCGCATCTCGCCGCGGGCGCGACCATACTAGCACTCGTCGCGGCGGACGCTTCCGCCCAAGGGCGCGATAGCGTCGGAGCCGTTCTGCGCGTCACGCGCGAACAGGCGATCCGCCAGGCGCTCGCGCGCAATCCCACGCTTGCCGTCGCGCGCGAGCAGGTCGCGCAGGGACATGCGCGCGTGACCCAGGCGCGGGCACTTCCGGAACCGTCGTTCGGTGCCAGTATCGTCGGCCAGGGCGGGGCATTTCGTCCGCGCTCGGGCAACGAAGCCGATCTTTCGGTCGGCATCACGATCCCGTATCCGGGCAAGATTTTCCTGCAGAGTAAGGCAGCGCGCGCCGATCTCGCGAGCGTCGACGAGACGTACACGCTGCAGCGACAGCTCGTGGTCTTCCAGACGAATCAGGCGTACGACTCGCTGCTCGTGTCGCTGCGGCATCGCCAGGATCTCGAGGAAGCGCGCAAGCTCACGCAGGACTTCCTCGCGAAGACACAGGCGCGCTACAACGCCGGGACCGTCGCGAAGCTCGACGTGATCAAGGCGAAGGTCGGCGTCGCACAGGCGGAGAACGATCTCATCGCGAACGAACGCGGCGTGGCGAACGCGCGCGCCGCGCTGAACCGGTTGTTGGGCCGCGTGCTCGGCGCCCCGATCGAGGCGGCGGACAGCCTGACGATCCCCGACGTGCCGCCCGATTTTGCCCAGCTCGAGTCGATCGCGATGGCGCGTCGCCCCGAGCTGCGCGGCCTGGAGGCGGAGCAGGCAGGGGCCCGAGCGTCGGCGAAGCTGGCGCAGCGTTACCTGATCCCCGACATCGACATCGGCATCACGCGCATGCGCCCGTATGGCGAGCAGGCGCTGTACGAGACCGAGATCGGGTTCGGGCTGCCGATCTTCTTCTGGCAGCACCAGCGGGGGGAGGTCGCGGAGGCGCGCCATCGGACGAGCGAGCTCTCGGCGCAGTATCGCGACGTGGCGGCGCAGGTGGGCGAAGACCTTCGGAACGCATACGCGACGGCGTCGACGTCGCTCCGGCAGGCGATCTATCTGCGCGACGAGCTCATGCCGTCGGCGCGGGAGGCCTACCGCATCGCGTCCACGAGCTATTCCCTCGGCGGGTCGTCGGCGCTCGAGGTCATCGATGCGCAGCGCACGCTGCTCGACGCACAGACCCAGTACGCCGCGGCGCTCGCCGCCGTGAACGACGCCGTCGCCGATCTCGAGCGAGCGACCGGCGCACCTCTTTCCTCGATCTCCCGTGGAGCGTCCGATGCGCGGTAATACTCCAGCGCCCTCTATCGGGATGATGGCGTTTTCTCACCCGACCCCCGTTCGCCGGCACGCGTGGCGCTTCGCGCCTTCGCTCGGAATGGCGCTGGCCATGGTCGCGAGCATCACGTTAGGCGCGTGCTCGAAGACGAGCGCTGCAGCCGATTCGGCGAGCGCCGGCGGCACGGCCGAAGCCTCGCCGGCGACGGTGTCTGGCACGGCGGACAGTGCGACGCTTCGCCCGGTGACCGTCCCCGCCGAGCAGCTTGGGCGGCTGCACGTCGAGCCGCTGGCGACGACGAGCTTTCGCCCGACGATCCAGGTGACCGGCACCGCCCAGTTCGATGCGGACGTCTCGACGCAGGTGCTCGCACCGATCTCCGGGCCGGTTACCCGCATCCTCGCGGACGTGGGCGCGGAGGTACGTCGCGGACAGGCGCTCGCGCTCGTATCGTCCCCCGACTTCGCGACCACGGTTGCTGAATTCCGGAAGGCACAGGCGGCGTACGTGCAGACGAAGCGCGTGGCCGACCAGAACGAGCAGCTCTGGAAGAACGACGCGATCGCTCGTCGCGATCTGGAGCAATCGCAGACCGACGCCGCGTCCGCCGCGGCGGACCGCGATGCGGCGCTCCAGCAGCTTCGCGCGCTAGGCGTGGATGAGACATCGATCGCCGCGCTCCGCGACGGGAAGGACGTGGCGGAGCTGCAGGCGGCGATTCGCGCGCCGATCGGGGGCACCGTCGTCGAGCGGCTCATCAATACCGGTCAGCTGCTGCAGGCCGGGTCGACCCAGGCCTTCACGATCGCGAACCTCGCAACCATGTGGGTGCAGGCGAACGTCTTCGAGTCCGACCTGGGCTCGGTGCAGGTGGGCGATCGCGCGGAGGTCACGACCACGGCGTCGCCGAATCCGTTCGTTGGTAAGGTCACGTATATCGCGGCGCTCGTGGATCCCGCCACGAAAGCGACGGCGGTCCGCATTCTCGTCCCCAATACTCGGCACCTGCTCAAGAAGGACATGTACGTGCAGGTCACGATTCACGCGTCGCGCGAGCGGCACGGCCTGCTCGTGCCGGTCACGTCCGTGCTGCGCGACGACGACAACCTGCCGTTCGTGTTCGTCGAGATGCTGGGCGCCAACAACGCGTTCGGGCGGCGGCAGATCACGATCGGCTCTCGCGTTGGCGACCGGTACGAGGTGACCGCCGGCCTCAAGCCGGGTGAACGCATCATCTCCGAGGGCGCGCTGTTCGTGCAGTTCGCGCAGAATCAGTGAGCGAGCGTATCGGCGGGCGTTCCAGCGCTTCGCCCGGCGTCCCACCACAAGACGGAAACGGCCACCCGCGGGACGGACGGCCGGACACATGGTCACACGAGGTGATGCACGCCGAGGCCGAAGCGGCGCGC
>Ga0070669_100001555_pt1 | contig 16609 bp, 14 predicted proteins | sample KBSS53metaG_FD_64680 | JGI IMG/M metagenome (GOLD analysis project Ga0070669, IMG submission 64680) | Switchgrass rhizosphere microbial communities from Kellogg Biological Station, Michigan, USA - KBS S5-3 metaG | ecosystem: Host-associated > Plants > Roots > Rhizosphere > Soil ... | reverse complement strand
CACCCGGCCGTGTCGGAGCTGTCCGGCGCACTGCTCGGCGCGACCCGGCAATCGCTGGTGAAGTACGCCGGTCCGGACGCACCCTCTCCCGAGCCGCTCGAGCGCGCCCTCGCCGGGATCGCCGAGCGGGCGCTGTCCAGCGAACAGCTGCTGCAGGACATCGACGATGCGCTGGAACGCCTGGTCCTCGGCGTGGTAGATCAATATCGGCCGGAGGTCGCCGAGCTCATCGCTCGAACGGTGGAGGGCTGGGACGCGACCGACGCCTCGCGAAAGATCGAGATTCAGGTCGGCCGCGATCTGCAGTTCATTCGTATCAACGGCACGCTGGTGGGCGGCCTCGTCGGCCTCGTGCTGTATCTCGTCACCGTGCTCGTCGGCTGAGCGCGGACATTCCCCGAAAGGAGGCTTCGTGATCCGCCGTCTCGTTCCTTCCCTACTGCTCGTGCCCGCGCTGTTGAGCGCGCAATCGCAGCAGGAGCTCGCCGCCCGCCGTGCCGCCGTCGTGGCGGACATGCCCGATGGCGCGCTCGTCGCGCTCGGTGCGCACGAGCCACCGCAGGACTACCTGACCTTCGTGCAGTCGCCGTCGTTCTATTACCTCACGGGGTTCAAGGAGCCCGACGCCGCGCTCATCGTCGTGAAGCAGGGCGGCCGCGTGGTCTCGTCGACGATGTTCGTGCAGCCGCGGCTCCCGAGCCGCGAGGTGTGGACCGGCTCGCGGGTCGGTGTGGAAGGCATCGCGAGCCGGACCGGGTTGAAGGGACGCGACGTCGCCGACCTGCCGAAGGTGCTCGACTCGCTCGCGGCGGCCGGCGTGGCGATGTCGGTGGTGGGCGAGCTCGGCGAAACGGCCGAGGGGCCTGGTGCGGCCGCACTGCTCGCGGCGCACACCCCGGACCGGCAGATCTTCGAGCGACTGAAGGCGGCGCACTCCGGCCTCAAGGTCACCCCCTTCAACGAGGCGGTCGAGCGGGCGCGCGGCAAGAAGAGCGATCTGGAGCAGCGCTACATCAGGCAGGCGGTGGACATCACGGTGCTCGCGCAGCGCGAGGCGATGGCCGCGCTCGAGCCGGGGATGAACGAGTTCGAGATCCAGTCGCTCATCGAGTACACCTTCCGCCGCAACGGCGCCGACCGTCCGTCGTTCTCGACGATCGTCGGGTCGGGCCCGAACTCCACGACGCTGCACTACAACGCGGACGACCGGTTCATCCAACCGAACGACGTCGTCGTGATGGACATCGGGGCGTCGTACAAGGGCTACGCGGCCGACGTCACGCGCACCGTGCCGGCGAGCGGGAAGTTCTCGCCGCAGCAGCGCGCCGTGTACGAGATCGTGCGTGCCGCGCAGGCCGCGGCCGAGCGACAGGCGAAGCTCGGCGCCACGGCGCGGCTGATGACGGATTCGTCGAGTGCCGTGCTCGCCGCTGGGCTGGCGAAGCTGGGGCTCATCGAGTCGCCGACGGCGACGTACGACTGCGCGGTGGGCGACGCGCCGCGCAAGTGCCCGCAATACCGCATGTACTACATGCACGGCATCGGGCACGGCATCGGCCTCGAGGTGCACGATCCCGATCAGTACTACTTCACGAAGACCATCGCGCCGGGCAGCGCGTTCACGATCGAGCCGGGCATCTACGTCCGCGAGCAGGTGCTGGAGGAGATGCCGGACTCGCCGGGCAACCGCGCGATCGCGGCGAAGCTGCGTGCCGCGGTGAGCACCTACAAGAACATCGGCGTGCGCATCGAGGACGACTACATCGCCACGGACAAGGGCGTCGAGTGGATCTCGCGAGCGCCGCGCGAGATCGAGGAGGTCGAGGCGGCGATGCGGGGCGGCTACGCCGGCCCGCCCAAGCGCGATCCGGCGCTGGTCGACAAGTACAAGGGCGAGTAGCCTTCGAGCGCTCGACTCCCGGGGTCCGGCGCCGCGTTCACCGACGCGGCGCCGGACCCTTCAGCTTCCGTAGACCTCGAAGATCCCGGCGGCGCCCATGCCGCCGCCGATGCACATCGTCACGAGACCGTAGCCGCCGCCGCGGGCCCGGAGCTCGTGAACGAGCTGCGTCGTCAGCTTCGATCCGGTCGCGCCGAGCGGATGCCCCAGGGCGATCGCGCCGCCGTTGACGTTCACGCGGTCCTCCGGCATGCCGAGCTCGCGCACCACGGCGAGAACCTGCGCGGCGAACGCTTCGTTGAACTCGATCAGATCGATGTCCTTCATCTCGAGCCCGGCCTTCTCGAGCGCCTTCGGCACGGCCTTGATCGGCCCCACGCCCATCACGTCGGGGTCGACGCCGGCCACCGCGAAGCTCACGAAGCGCGCGAGCGGTGTGAGGCCGAGCTCCTCGGCCTTCGAACGCCGCATCAGCAGCACGGCCGCTGCGCCATCCGAGTAGGGGCTCGCGTTGCCGGCCGTGACCGTGCCGTTCGCCTTGAATGCCGGCTTGAGCTTGGCGAGCGCCTCGGGCGAGGTCGCGCGTGGAAGCTCGTCCCGCGCGAAGGAGCTCGTCTCGACCTTCTTCTCCGTGCCCTCCCAGGTCACCTGCTCCACCGGAACCGGTACGATCTGATCGTCGAACGCCCCACGCGCCACCGCGGCGGCGGCCTTCTGCTGGCTGCCGAGCGCCCAGGCGTCCTGATCCTCCCGGCTGATGTGCCAGCGATCGGCCACACGCTCCGCGGTGAAGCCCATGCCGATGTACGACTCGAGCGCCTCGGGATCGAGTCGCGCGTGGTATCCCGACATCGGCACCTGGCTCATCATCTCGACGCCGCCGGCGAGCACGACGTCGGACATCCCGCTCATGATCTGCATCGCGCCGTCGGCGATCGTCTGCAATCCCGATGAGCAGAACCGATTCACCGTCTGCGCCGGCACCTCGACGGGAAGCCCGGCGCGCAGCGCGGAGAGTCGCGCGACGTTGAGCCCCTGCGACGCCTCCGGCATCGCGCAGCCCCACGCGACGTCGTCCACGATCGCCGCGTCGACGCCGGCGCGGTCGAGCGCCTCCTTCATCACGAGCGCGGAGAGCTCGACGGGGTGTGTCGAGGCCAGCGAGCCGTCCTTCTTTCCCCTGGCCACCGCGGTGCGGACGGCCGAAACGATCACGACGTCGTCAGCTCTGTCAGTCATCTCACTCACCTCTAATTGCGGAGCGGCTTGCCGGTCTTGAGCGTGTACGCGATGCGCTCCTGCGTCTCCTTCGTACCCAGCAGACGGAGGAAGGCTTCGCGCTCGAGGTCGAGGATGTCCTGCTCGGAGACGACGCGCGCCGGACCGTCGCCGCCGCAGAGCACGTAGGCCAGCTCGCGCGCGATGCGCACCTCGTGCGCGGTGATCTGACCGCCCTCGCGCATCGCCCAGCCGGCGTACAACAGGTTGCCGAATGCGTCCTTCCCGAGCGCCGTGATCGTGCGCGGCGGCGGCGTAACGTAGTCGAGCGCGAGGTCGAGCACGCGCGCCTTCGCGTCGGCGATGAGCCGGTCGCGGTTCATCGTGATCCGGTCCGCCACCGGGCGGAGGTATCCGAGCGCTCGCGCCTCGAGCGCGCTCGTGCTCGTCGTCGCCATGGCGATGACCTTGAACGCACGCTTCACTCCCTCGAACGGATCGGCCTCGTCGTACGCACTGAGCTGCTCGGTGAATCGGAACAACAGCTCCTTGGTTCCGCCGCCGGCGGGGATGAGCCCGACGCCCGCTTCCACGAGCCCCATGTACAGCTCGGCGTGCGCCTGGATGCGATCCGCGTGCAGCGCGTACTCCGCGCCGCCGCCGAGCGTGAGCCCGAACGGCGCGGCGACGACGGGAAACGGCGCGCGACGCACGAGCTGCGCGCCTTCCTGGAAGTAGCGCACCATCTCCTCGAGCCCCTTCCAGTCCGCGCTCTGCACCTGCTGCACGACCGAGCCGAGGTCCGCGCCGGCGCTGTAGGCACGCGGATCGTCGTTGCCGATCACGAGCCCTTCGTACTTGCCGTTCGCCACGCGATCGAGCGCGGTGCGCAGCATCGCCAGCACGCCGGCGCCCATCGTGTTCATCTTGCTGCGCGCCTCGAGCAGCAGCACGCCGTCACCGAGGTCGACGATGTTCGCGTCGCGCGAGCTCTCGACCACGGCACCCTTGCGCGTACGAAGCTGGTCGAGCGCGATCTGGCCCGGCACCGGCGGCACCGGGAGATATCCTCCAGCGTCGGTGAGGTACGTCGAGCCGTCGGCGCTGGCGTGATAGAAGTGGCCGTCCTTCGCCGCGGCGAGCAGCGGAGGAACATCGAGCCCGAGCGCGGTGAAGCCGTCGCGCAGGAATCCGTGGCCGATGGCGTCCATCTGCCGGAAGGGACCAGCCTCCCACGCATAGCCCCACTCCATCGCGCGGTCGACGGCCACGAGGTCGTACGCGATCGCGGGTGTGGTCTTCAGCACGTAGTGCGACATGCGCAGCAGATAATTGCGCACGAACTCGCCGTACTTCCCCGGAAGCTGGATCGCCGATCGCAGCCGCTGCTCGAGCGGCTGCTTCATGACCGCGCCGAGCGCCGGATCCGCGGTCTGCTGCTGCGGTCCGTACTCGAGCGTCTTCCAGTCCAGGGTCGAGATCTCTTTCCCGACTTTCTTGTAGAACCCCGCCTGCGTCTTCTCGCCCAGCCGGCCGCTCGCGGCGAGCTTCTCGACCCACTCCGGCATCGAGAAGTCCTCGCCCGTGCTCGCGCTCAGCCCCTTCGACACGTGGAGCAGGACGTCGAGTCCCGTGATGTCGGCGGTGCGGAAGGTGGCGCTCTTCGCGCGGCCGAGCAGCGGGCCGGTGAGGGCGTCGACCTCGTCGATCGTGAGGCCGGACTCCATCAGTCCCTTCATCGCCGCCACCATGCCGTACACGCCGAGCCGGTTGGCGACGAACCCCGGGACGTCGCGGGCGATGACGATCCCCTTGCCGAGCACGATCTCGCTGAACCGGCGCGCCGCGGACAGGGCCTCGGGCGCGGTGTCGGCGGTGGGGATGAGCTCGAGCAGGTGGAGGTACCTCGGCGGATTGAAGAAATGCATGCCGAGGAAGTGCCGCTTGAACCGGTCGCCGCGTCCTTCGGTGAGGATGCGCATCGGGATCCCCGACGTGTTGCTGGCGACGATGGCGTTGGGCTTGAGCAGCGGCTCGAGCCGCGAGTAGAGCGCCTGCTTCGGGGCGGGTTGCTCGATGATCGCCTCGAGGATCAGGTCACAGTCGGCCAGGAGGTCGAGCGAGTCGTCGAGGTTGCCGAGCGTGATGAGCCCCGCTCGGGCGACGTCCATGAAGGCGGCGGGCCGCGCCTTGCGCGCGCGCTCGAGCCCCGCGCGGGCCGGGGCGCTCCGGTCGCCCTCGGGGCCGGGGATGTCGAGGAGGACGACCGGGATGCCGGCGGAGGCGGCGAGGGCGGCGATGCCGCTCCCCATGGTACCGGCGCCGACGACGCCGAGCTTGGCGATGCGCATGAGACCGAGACGCGTGCGGGTAGGCCGGCTTGAGCGACAGATCTAAGGTAGTGAGGGGGCAAAAGTGTGCAGAAGTCGCACCTCTTTGCATAGCGAATCGCCGGCCGCGGCGCCGGTGGCAGAATGCAAGATGCGTTGCCACAACGACTTGGCGCAGCGAGAACAAATGGCCCACCGAGTGCCCTACCACCGGCCATGCGACACTCCCCTTCGCGGCGCCGCAGCGGGTTCACGATGATCGAGATGCTCGTCGTGTTCGTCGTGTTCGGCGCCGTCATGATGATCTCCGTCCGCAACGTCGGCGACACGATGCGGCGCGATCGCGTGGCCAAGATTGCCGCGATCATCGGCTCGGACGTCGAGCAGGCGTTCGCCATCGCGGCGCGCCAGCGACTGCCCGTCCGGATGAAGTTCAGCCGGGTGAACAAGACCTTCTCCATCGTCGATCGCAACACGCAGACGCTGATCTACAAGACACGCTCCTTCGCCACGTCCGGGGAGTACGGCCTCGATTCGCTCCAGTCGAACCACGACAACATCGACATCATGCCGAACGGACTGGCGAGCGACTCGCTGCATCTCGAGCTCTTCATCAAGACGACGGGCGGCGCGTGGTACTCCAAGACCGTCTGGGCGTCGAAGGGCGGCCTCGTGAAGGTGAACGGACGATGACGACGCGCTCCATGTCGCGGACGAGAGTCCGCTCGCTCCCGCGCCGGCCCCGCGCCGGCATGACGCTGATCGAGGTGATCGTCGCGTGCTCGCTGCTGGCGATCGTCTTCACCTCGCTCACGGCGGTCAGCGTCAAGCTCGCGGCGCGCAACCGCTCGAACGCGTACGTCGAGCAGCGCACGGCGACGTTCTTCGAGCAGGTGAACCGCGCCGAGTCGATGCCCTACGACTCGCTGACGAAGTACCTGACCAACGATTCGGTGAAGGTGGGTCCGGGCTATTTCGTGTGGAACTACACGATCGATGCCGAGTCGCTGAGCACGAGCGGCCGGCAGCGCTACCGGAAGATCACGCTGACGGTCATCCCTCGCCTCGAGCCGACCGCGACGCAGGTCCAGACGATCCGTCGCTTCAAGGCGCCGTTCTCCAACCCGCTCTTCAAGTAGCGATGCGCCCTCCGACTCGTACTCGCCGCGGCTTCTCGCTCGTCGAGATCATCACCGCGCTGACGATCCTCGCCGTCATCGGCGCGGCGATGACCAAGATGATGCTGTCACAGACGCGCAACTTTCAGTACGACAGCGGCGGCCGCCGGTCGCGCACGGCCGCGCGCAGCGCGATGAACATCATGATCACCGACCTGCGGATGACCCAGGACAACGGTGGCGTGTCGTACCTCGACGCCACGAACCACCGGCGCGTCGACGTGCGCGTGCCCGTGGCGTTCGGCGTCGTCTGCGAGGTCACCGCCAGCACCGTGGCGATGGCGATCACGCCGGTCGATTCGTTCCAGCTCGCGACGATCAGGTTCGGTGGCTACGCCGTGCGCGACGCGACGACGGGCATCTACTCGTACGTGTCGGGCGGCACGCTGTCGTCCGCGGATGTGAGCAAGTGCCACAGTGGTGGCGTCGGCATCTACGCCGACACGATCACGATGGGCGGGCGTACGGGCGCGGTCGTCCAGGCGACGGGCGCGCCCCCCGCCGGCACCGCCGTGGGCTCGATGGCCATGCTCTGGCAGACGGTGCGCTACTCCTTCGATTCGTCCAAGGTGTTCCCGAACCGCGCCGGGCTGTACCGCATCGTCACCAACGCGGCGTCTGCCGACACGAACGAGCTGATCGCCCCGTTCAGCTGGTCGGCGCGATTCAGCTACTTCACCAATCCGGCGCAGGCGAACGACACGGCGGCGACGACGGCGCCGGCGGACCTCAATACGGTGCGCGGACTCAAGATCCTCCTCGCCGCCGAGGCGTCGGACACGGTGCCGGGCTACACGGGACCGAAGAAGTCGCCGCTCACGACCGCAGTCTTCTTCAAGAACACGAGGATCCAATGAGCCACCTCGGCCACGACACCGCGCGCGAGCAGCCGCGCGCGCGCGAAGGCTTCGCGCTGCCCCTGGCGATCATGGTGCTCGCCCTCCTCTCGATCGGCCTCGTCGCGGGGTTCGCGATGAGCACGAGCGAGCAGGCCGCGAGCGCCTCGCAGCGCTCGCAGGCGCGCGCCTACAGCTACGCGCAGGCGGGGCTCGAGGCGTTCCTCACGCAGCGCAAGGAGTTCCGGTCCGGGTGCACGCCGGCCTCGCCGTACACGGCGGCGCAGGCCTCGGCGTGCGCCTTCTGCCCGCAGTGCTGGCTGGTGAACGCCACGGCACAGAACAACAGCGTCAATTCGAACCTCGACACGCTGCCGACGGTGGCCGAATCGGTGACGGTCACGTTCAACAACGGAAGCGCGTTCGTACGCGCCGTGCCGGTGAAGGTCGACGTCGCCACCGGCCGCGGGACCTACTTCATCACCTCGACGGGCACGGACAACCAGAACCGGATCGCGATGGGCTCGGGCAGAATGCGGAGCGCCACGCGCACCGTGGGCGTCTACGTCACCTGGAGCAAGTCGACGATGAACGTGATGGGTGCGCTGGTGAGCTTCTCGGGCATCGTCAAGAATGGAACCGGTGCCATCAGCGGCATCGATCAGTGCGGTCAGGACACGAACGTCGCCGGTATCAACATCCCCGCCGAGGAGGCGGTGAACTTGGCCGGACAAAGCTTCACGCCGACCGGCAACCCGCCCTACGACACGCTCAAGACGTTCGCCCAGGACTCGGCCCAGACGAAGCTCGACTGGCAGGGGATCACCAATGGCACCGCGATGCCGGCCGACTGGAACATCACGTCGACGTCGAGCGCCTTCCCCACGACGGGCACCTTCGCCTCCGATACGAACTACTGGCCGATCATTCACGTCTACAACCGATCCGCCAGCTGGAACTCGGTGTGGACGCTGCCGAACCAGGGTCGCGGCATCCTGATCGTGGACGGCAACCTGTACATCAACGGAAGCAACCAGTGGGACGGCATCGTCCTGGTGGGCGGCCAGCTCACCTCGAACGGAAACAACGTCACCTCCGGCACCGTCATGGCGGGGCTCAACCGACTCATCGGCGTCCCGGCGGCGTCGTTGGTGGACGCGGACCTGAACGGAACGAAGAGTTACATGTACAACTCGTGCTCGGTGAAGAAGGCCACGTCGTCGATGGCGAGGTTCACCATGGTGCCGAACACCTGGACGGACAACGTCGCGCAATACTGAGTAGCACTTCCCCCGGGAAGCACGAAGGGCCGCGAGCGTCGCTCGCGGCCCTTCGTGTGTGCGGAACCCGCTACCTGTCCGTCGTGCCGCGCAGGATCCCGTTGCGCAGCCGCACCGCGCGCGGCGACGCGGCCGGGTCCTCGACGAGCTTCGGCGGGCCCGCGCCGAACTTCAGGGGCACCTGCACGTTCACGGTTGCGCCGTCGCGCTTGACCACCACCGGGATCGGCGTGCCGGCCGGCTTGGCGCCGTACATCTCGGCGAATGCGCCGCCATAGAACACCTGCATCGCCGGCCGCTCGTTCACACTCACGATCAGGTCGTTCGGCTTTATCCCCGCGCCGGCGGCAGGGCTTCCGGGGGCGAGCTCCATCACGCGCACGCCGCCGTCCGGCTCCGTGCGAATGCTCACGCCCATGCGCGGCACGCTGTCCGCCTGCATCCGCAGCCCGATCACCTTGAGCATCTCGTCCCACGGATACGGATCACGCCCGTCGATGTAGCGGCGGGCGAAGTCGTCGTACGACCTCCCGTTCGACGCGCGGCTCACGGCGCCCCACCACTCGTCGGCCGTGAAGCCGCGGCCCTGCTTGTACGTCGCGCGATAGAGGTCGCGCATGACGTTGTCGAGCGAGCTGCGGTTGTCGCTCGCGTCGCGGATCATGATGTCGAGCAGGAATCCGGCGAGCGATCCCTTGGGATAGTAGAGCGCATCTGTGCCGTCGCGGACCTTGATCCACGCGTTCAGCGAGGCGTCCTCGAGGTCGAACGGTGGAGCGTTCGCGATCTCCGAGATCTTCCCCGACGTGGCGGCGTAGAATCCCTTCGTGTCGATCACGCCTCCGCGCACGAGCGCGAGATCGGCGTAGTAGTCGGTGATCCCCTCGCTCACCCACAGCCAGCCGGTCTGCTGCGGCCGGTCGTAGCGGTACGGCACGAGGTCGGCCGGCCGCAGCCGCTTCACGTTCCATGCATGGAAGATCTCGTGGGCGAACAGCGACGGCTGGAAGTCGCTCCCGTTCCCGCGCGGAGCCGAGACGTCGACGTGAGAGTTGGCGTGCTCCAGACCGCTCATCCCGCCGAACGTCGAGTCGGTGATGTGCAGGATCGAGTAGCTGTCCCACGGCACCTCGCCGAACACCAGCACCTCGGGCGGGATGGCCCGCTTGATCTGGTCCCACGCCGTCGTACGCATCGCGCCGGCGAACACGCCCTTCGGGTACGTCGCGAAGCGCACGGTCTTGCCCGACACGATCGCGCTGTCGAGATCGAACTGGCCGACGAAGAACGGCATGTCGACGAGCTCGTGATAGTTCGCGGCGCGGAAGGTGCGCGCCTCGGGCGCGCGCGTCATGCCGGTGGCGATGAGGAAGTCGGGCTCCGTCTTGATCGCCACCGTCGCGGCGAAGTCGGTGGAGCGGCCTTCGGGATAGAGGAAGAGGTTCGTGCCGTTGAACAGCGCGAAGTCGGGCTTCGTCCACGACATGCCGTTGTCGAGCGTATCGGCGATGACGTCGAACGTCACCGTCACCTGCCCCGCCCTCTTGGGCCACAGGCGCCAGGTGTCGTAGTCGGCCTTGTCCCAGCGCAGGGAATCGGCGCCCTGCGTGGCGCCGAACTCGCTGACGGTGCGCGCGAAGTTCACGATCTCGTACGCGCCCGGCGTCCACGCCGGCAGGGAGAGGAGCACCGGCGCGGTGCCGGCGACTCCGAAGCTGGTGACGACGCGGAGCCGGTGCTCGGCCAGGCCGGCGCGGTCGGCCGTCACCTCGTAGCGCACGCCGGTGACCGGCGCGGACGCCGGCACCTCCGACGCGGCACGCTGCGCGAGGGCCGGCGACGCGGCGCACAGGGATGCGAGAACGACGGCACGGCCGGCGAGCGAACGGAGCATGGAGGCGATGTGTGTGAGTGGAGGCTCGGCCGACGTCTCCCGTGAGATGACGACGTCGAACGGCTGGCCAACTCTCACAGTCTTACCCGGAGTCGCTCCCATGCGGAAGCCCAGTGCACTTCCCCCGAGCAGGATCGTTCAATTGGCGCTCGCGGTCCTCACCTTCTCGGCGTGCGACCGCGGGGTGCCGACGGCTGGCAAGTCGTCCGACAGCGTGTCGTTCGGTACCGCCGCCACGGCGAACGTGAGCGGCTTCGCCGGCCGCGACGAAATGCGGTCCCAGAAGCTGGCCGTCGTGGATCAGGCCGCGCCGTCGGCGCCCGCGGCGGAACCCGCGCCGATGGTGGCGCGGGAGGCTGCGGCGGGCGCGGCGGGCGCGCGCGCCGATGCGTCGCTCGGCACGCCGATCCCCTCGATCGATCCGACCGGCGCCATGCTCGTGCGCCATGGGGTTGCCTCGATCGAGGTGAAAGGGGTGGACGACGCCGTGACGCGGATGCGCCAGACGGCCGCGCAGTTCGGTGGATTCGTCGCGAACACCGCCCTGCGCACGGGCAAGGACGAGCAGCGCTCGGCGATGCTGCAGCTCCGCATCCCGTCGGGCCAGTTCGACGGCGCGGTGGCCGCCCTCTCGCAGCTCGGCAAGGTGGAATCGGTGAGCGTGAACGCCGAGGACGTGGCCGAGGAGTACGTGGATCTCGGCGCGCGGCTGGCGAACGCCCGGCGTGTCGAGGCGCGGCTGGCGGAGCTGTTGGCGACGCGGACCGGGAAGTTGTCGGATGTGCTGACCGTGGAGCAGGAGTTGGCGCGGGTGCGGCAGGAGGCGGAGCGCTACGAGGCGCGGATGCGCTGGCTCGAACGCCGCGCGACGCTCAGCTCGCTCGACGTCTCGATCCACGAGAAGCTGCCGCTGATCGATTCGCCACGGGGCCGCGGACCGATCCTCGAGGCGTTCGCCGAGGCGTGGGAGCGCATGGTGAGCTTCGTCGCGTGGCTCATCGCCCTGCTCGGTATCCTCGTTCCGCTGGGTGTCCTCTTCCTGCTCGGCGCGCTGGTGATCCGCCGGATCATTCGCGGGGGAACGCCGCCGGGAGTTCCACAGTCCTAGGTCCAACTGCGCGGCGCTGACGCCAGCCAGGATCTTGGGGTCCGCGATGGACCGGCCTCGTTCGCGGGTGATGCAGGGCGCTGCACCACCCGCGAACGGCGCGTCGTCCAGTGTCGCGTGCTTGCCACGAACGCTGACGTCGTATATTGCTGGAAGCAGTCCAGCACCGAGAGGACCATATGGTCGCCATCATCCTCCGCAGGTATGCGCTCGCCGCCGGCGCGCTGGCCGGCGCCGCCGCCACGAGTGAGGCGCAGTCACCGCGCGCCCTGTTCGGTTTCGTGAAGGATTCGCTGGGGCATGCCGTCCCCGGCGCGGAGGTGCGAGCGCGGGGGAACGTCGTCGTCGCGTTCAGCGACGACTCGGGCCGCTTCCACGTGCCGAAGATGCCCGTCGGCGCGCGCGGCGTGATGGTGCGCCGGCTCGGATTCGCGCCGACGCGTGCGCCGATCGTGCCGGGCGCGGGAGAGGCCGATTCCGTCAGCGTCACGCTGCGCGCGATCGCGATGTCGCTCCCCGAGATCACCGTGGAGGAGCAGCACGACTCGCTGTCGCGGAAGGTGCTCGCCGACTTCTGGGCGCGCCGCGCGCGCGGCTTCGGCAAGTTCGTCACGCGCGAGGAGATCGAGCGGAAGGGTGCGAGCCGGTTCGTCGACGTCGTGCGCTCCGTGCCGAGCGTGACGATCCAGAACTCGCGCGGCCGCCCGGACATCCGCTTCCGCGGCGCGGGATACGGGTCGATGTTCCGCGACTGCCCGCCGCAATACTGGCTGGACGGCATCCCGCTCGAGCGGGGTGTCGCCGACGAGTTCACACCCGAGAACGTCGAGGCGATCGAGCTCTATGCCAGTCCGGCGACGACGCCGCCGCAGTTCAACACCCGAAGCGCGACGTGCGGCACCGTGGTCGTCTGGTCGCGACTACCAGGCTGACACGCATGACTGCGGATTCTCCGTCCGACACCGGGGCGGAGCGCGACGTCGGCGACGACGGGCCGCGCTACGTGTGGCTGACGCCCGACCGGCAGGCGACGGTGCGCACCATCCTGCTCGGCATCGCGCTGTTCGCGGGACTCGTGGTCTGGGTGTGGCACTCCCTCGGTGCGGAGACGCGCCCCGCCGCGCTCGCGGGGAAGCTGCGTGTCGTCGGCGTGATGACGTGGCTGTACGCCCTGGTGCAGATCGCCGACATGCGGTTCTGGCACAGCAGCATCTCCGAGAAGCGGCGCCTGCAGTCGGGGATACCGGAGAGCGTGATCGGATGGCTGTTCGGGCAGATGCTCGCCTGCTTCGGCATCGTGTACTACGGCCTCACGGAGGACGCGCGCTGGTACGTCGCGGGGCTCGCGTTGCTGCTCGCCACCTTCGCCATCTTCCCGATCCGTCGTGACGACTGACGCCGGCGCCCACGCGCCGCGCGTCGTCTCGCTCCTTCCTGCCGCCACCGAGATCGTCGCGGCCCTGGGCGCGATCGATCACCTCGTCGGCGTGACGCACGAGTGCGACTACCCGCCGGGCGCGCTGCACCTGCCACGCGTGACCGGCAGCGCGATCGACCGCGATGCCTCGTCCGCCGCGATCGACGCCGACGTGCGCGCGCTCGCGTCGGCCGGTGCGCCCGTGTTCACGCTCGACGCGGCACTCGTCGCCTCGCTCGCGCCGCGGGTGCTCCTCACGCAGTCGGTCTGCGAGGTGTGCGCGCTCCCGGAGAGCGAGGTGGATCGTGCCGTCGCCGCGCTGGCCGTCGCGCCGGTGGTGGTCTCCCTCGGGGGGACGACGCTCGACGGCGTGTGGGACGACGTGCGACGCGTCGGCGACGCGATCGGCCGGCGCGCCGAGGCCGAGTCGCTGATCGCATCGTCGACGGCGCGCATGCGCCGCGTGCACGAGACGCTCAAGGCCGCGCGCGCGCCGCGGCCGCGCGTCGCCGTCATCGAGTGGACGAATCCGCTGTTCGCCGCCGGGCACTGGACGCCCGAGCTCGTGCGCCGCGCCGGCGGGATCGACGTGCTCGCCGAGCCGGGCACACACTCGGTGCGGATCGACGTCGGCGTGGTCCGCGCCGCGGATCCCGAGGTGCTGCTGTTCGCCCCCTGCGGCTTCGACGTCGAGCGCGCGGCGCACGAGGCGGAGGCACTGCTCGACACCGAGGCGTGGCGCTGGGCGCGCGACCGCGCGGCGTGGGCGCTGGATGGCAACTCGTTGACGAGCCGCCCGGGCCCTCGGCTCGTGGACGCGATCGAGGTGCTGGCGGCGATCTTCGCGCCCGATCTCTTCGAGGCGCCGATCGGTTCGTATGCGCGTGAAGTTCGTCGAGCTGGGCCGGCGGAACACCGCTCGCGCCGGAGCCTGACGACGGAACGCGGATCCTGAACGGCGATCTTACTGAAAGGGCCGGATCGGCTCCTCGCCGGGTCGAGCTGCTCGGACCGAAGCACCATTCCTCCTCATCCACAACCCAAAGTGGATCAAGGGGTCAGACTCCCTGAAAGGTTCGAGCGACGGAGTTTTGAACCGATCAAGATCGCTGAACCCTCGACCACCCCCCGATCACTCGGCGGCAACTGATCGACGCGGAGCACGCGGAGAACGGCCGAGGGCGTGGAGCACGGCTCTCTCCGGGTCGAGCTCCCAGCGCCCGCGCACCGTGCCTCTCCACCCACGCCTTCAAGTCTTTGTGAGTCCGGCGGAGAGATCGCTGCGCCGAGCTCCGCGCCCTCCGGAGTGCCTGCCGCGCTCTCCGCGTCAATCGGTTGCGGTCGCCGTTGCCGTTGAGTTTCAAGGGCCAGGAACCGTGATCGAGCGGTCAGACACCGTGGATCGAGGGGTCAGACACCGTGGATCAAGGGGTTCTGACCCCTTGATCGGTTCAACGACTCTGACCCCTTGATGCCGAGGGTTGAGATCTCTCCGCCCCGCACGGAGCGATCCGGTCGTTTCCGTCAGATCGCCGTCAAAGATCCGCGTTCCGTCGTTAGGTCAGATCGCCTTCCAGATGCGCGCTCCGCCGTTCACGGATTTCCCGCCGTCCGACTACGCCGAAACCCAGATCCGCACCGAGACCAGTACGAGGAACACGGCGAAGACGCGCTTCGCCATCATCGGGTTGAGCTGCTGCATGGCCACGGCGCCCAGGTAGGCGCCGACGAAGATCCCGAGCGCGATCAGCAGCGACGCGCGGACGTCGAGGTGGCCGTTCTTGTAGTACTGCCATGCGCCGAGCGCGCCCACGGGAAGGAGGAGGGCACCCAGCGAGGTGCCCGTTGCGGTGGACGGTTGCATCCGCCCGGCCAGCATGAGCGCGGGCACGATGATGATCCCGCCACCGATGCCGAACAGTCCCGAGAGCAGACCGGCGCCGAGGCCGATCGCGAGGAAGAGGAGTGACATGCAGGATGCTGACGTGTATCGCGCGACGGCGCAACGGTAGGCGCCGGCGCGCATGGGCGCGGACTTCCTTCGCGTCGGGGCCCGGCGTACCATTCGCCCCTCGGCTCGCCTCGCCCACTCTCCCACGCACCCGATGCTCAGTCCGTCTTCGATCGCCTTTCTGAAGCGCCTGCTCGATGCCCCTGCCCCTTCGGGGTTCGAGACGGTCGCCGCGCGCGTATGGCGCACCGAGGCCGGCACCTTCGCGGACAAGGTGACGACGGACGTCGCGGGCAACAGCATGGCCGAGGTGAACCCCGGCGGCTCGCCGACGATCATGCTCGACGGGCACATCGACGAGATCGGGGTGATCATCCAGTACATCGACGACGAGGGCTACCTCTACATCTCACCGATCGGCGGCTGGGACCCGCAGGTGCTCGTCGGGCAGCGGATGCGCTTCCTCGGCGTCGACGGCGACGTGCTCGGCGTGGTAGGCAAGAAGCCGATCCACTTGATGAAGACCGAGGACCGCGAGCGTGCCTCCAAGTTCACCGACCTCTGGGTGGACATCGGCGCCACGAACCGCGCCGAGGCGGAAGCGCGCGTGAGCGTCGGCGACCCCGGGGTGCTCGACTCCCGGACGCTCGACTTCCCGAACGACCGCATCGTCTCGCGCTCGATCGACGACCGCATCGGTGCGTTCGTCGTGCTCGAGGCGCTGCGTCGCTACGCCGAGAAGCCGGGCGCGGCGCGCGTCGTCGCGGCCGCGACGACGCAGGAGGAGATCGCCTGGCACGGCGGCGGCGCGGCGATCAGCGCGCACTCGATCAACCCGAAGATCGCGATCGTCGTCGACGTGACCTTCGCGACGGACCACCCCAACATCGAGAAGAAGGAGATCGGCGAGCACAAGATGGGCGGCGGCCCGATCCTGAGCCGCGGCGCGCTCATCTCACCAGTCGTACTCCAGTTGTTGCGCGAGACGGCGAAGAAGCACGAGATCGCGCACGTGGTGCACGCCGTGGGGCGCGACACGTCGACGAACGCCGACGCGATCCACATCGCGCGCGAAGGGGTGGCGACGGGACTCGTGTCGATCCCGAACCGGTACATGCACTCGCCGAACGAAATGGTGTCGCTCGTGGACGTCGACAACGCCGCGACGCTCATCGCCGAGTTCTGCCGGGCGATCACGGCGGAGACGGACCTGACGGCTCGCTAGCCCTCTCGGCGCGCTGCGGCTGCTTTGAACTGAGTTGGTCGCGCGGGTCGGTCGCGCGAGGGTATTCCGGCGGCCGTCACGGGCTTACACGCTGCGAGCCGCGTGGCTGCGCCACGCGTCTCTTGCTACGCCCGAAACGGCCGCCTCCACACCCTCGCGCTCCCTCCCACACGGCTACGCGCGCGCACTCGTGCGCGCGGAGCGCGACCTCCCGAGGTCCGGATCGCGTGACTCAATCAGACCTCGCGATGCATCGTAGACACAGCCGGCTG
>Ga0070669_100001548_pt1 | contig 16630 bp, 19 predicted proteins | sample KBSS53metaG_FD_64680 | JGI IMG/M metagenome (GOLD analysis project Ga0070669, IMG submission 64680) | Switchgrass rhizosphere microbial communities from Kellogg Biological Station, Michigan, USA - KBS S5-3 metaG | ecosystem: Host-associated > Plants > Roots > Rhizosphere > Soil ... | reverse complement strand
GGAACAGGCGCGGTCTTGCAGCGCTGTGGTCAGACGCCAGCCAAGCGGGCGGAGACACACCATGCCGCAATCGCAATCCGCTACCCTCTATCGCATGGTCCTGCCCGACCACACTTGCCCGTTCGGAGTCCGCGCCAAGCAGCTGCTGGAAGACGCCGGATACGAGGCCGATGACCGCATCCTGTCGTCGCGCGAGGCAGTCGACCAGTTCCAAGACGAGCAGGATGTCGACACCAACCCACAGGTCTTCATTGGGCAGGAACGGGTCGGCGGGTGCGACAATCTCGAACGCTATCTTGCCGGTTGAGCCGAACGGATCGCGAGTTTCAATGTCATCTTCTCTTGACTGCCTTGTCATCGGCGCCGGTCCGGCCGGCCTCACCGCAGCGATCTACCTCGCCCGCTTCCACCTCTCGGTTCGGGTCATTGACGCGGGACACAGCCGTGCAGCGCTGATTCCCCGCACGCGCAATCACGCCGGCTTCCCGGGCGGCATCACCGGACGAGACCTGTTGCAACGGATGCGCCAGCAAGCCGAGGAATTCGGCACCTCGCTTACAACCGGCGTCGTCGAGAAGCTCGAACGCAGCGGCGATGGCTTCGCCATCCACTCCGCCGACGGCACCACGCAGGCGCTTACCGTTCTGCTCGCCACCGGCGTCGTCAACAACCGCCCGCCGATTGCACCTGAGCTTCACGACCTGGCCTTGTCACGCGGGCTGCTGCGCTACTGCCCCATCTGCGATGGCTACGAGGTGACCGACCAGCAGGTTGGCGTGATCGGCACCGGCGAGCACGGCGCGGGCGAGGCGGCGTTCCTGCGCATGTATACGCCGCAGGTCACCCTCATCGCGCCGGCAGGTGCCCACGAGCTTTCGGCCGAGGACCACAGTTCGCTCGATCGCCTTGGCGTGAAACTGCTCCGGGGGCCGTGCGAGCCTTTGCGGATCAATGGTGATCTGATCGAGGTTCCGACGGCCTCCGGCACCCACGCCTTCGACGCAGTCTATCCGGCGCTGGGTTCGGTCATCCGCTCGGAACTGGCACTGGCTTTGGGCGCGGACGGAACCGAGGACGGTTGTCTGGTCGTCGATGCCCAGCAGCGAACGAGTATCCCGGGGCTCTACGCCGCTGGAGACGTCACGAAGGGCTTGGATCAAATTAGCCATGCAATGGGAGAGGCGGCAGTGGCCGCTACGACCATACGCAACGACTTGGCCAAGCGCATACGATTGATCCGGCGCTGAACGGCAGCTGCCGACCAGCTCTGACCATTCAGATCAGCTGCAGGGAACGTCTGGTGTTTATGGAAGCGGCCGAAGCGGACGTTCTTAAAAGGGCCTGCAAGGAGGCCTCTGCCTCGTTCAACAAGGCGAGATTTCGCTCTGGATGTCAGCTTCGGTCGGCTGCGCCGAAAGGAGTTTTATTGCTGCACCTCGCCCACGCTGTTGTCGCGCCACCGACGCGCCGTCCAGCTTACCTCGAATCTGCAGGGAACTCCCGGTGCAGGAGCATTGAGTGAAATTTCTGCCGCAAAACCTCAATCTTACGATTCAAGCGGCCCTTCCGGCCACCACAACCTTGCGGACATGCGATGGGAATGGCAGCGTAAGAGATGGGCACCCGCTAGGAGCCTCTGGCTCCAAGCTGACGACCACCCTGATCCAGGCGCTCAATGCCCGCGGTGGCCGCTTTGGACTTCAGGCTATGTGCGAGGGCGGCGGGCTCGCCAACCTGATCATCGTGGAGAACCTGGCTTGAGGATTGGCGAGCCGGACGGCCGTTCGCGACGATCTCCACCGCTCACGCCACCCACATCACGGTCCTGGGCCGGAATTTGGTCGGCGAGGTATCGGAAAAATGGATTTCAGCGGCTATTCTGGATGCTTGCGCCCAGGTCGCACCGACTCCGGTGCAGCAACTCTTCGCCAACGCGGCGCTGGTCGCCATTGCCGAACATCGGCTGATGCCTAGCGTGAGCGCGACAACGATGGCCTATGGGTCGGGACCCCGAAGCCCTGCAGGGGCAGGTCGCCGCAGGGCTCTTTGGTTCGGGTTGGGTTATCCTGGGCAATGTCAAAATGCCGCGCTCGGCAGTAGGCCCGTAACAGGAGATTAACGCATGAGGTGCACATCTCTCGTTGAAGTACAGCCACGTGGCTCCCCTAGGAACATAGCATGCGCGCTAACACAAATGCGTTGAATGGTTTCATGGAGGGACCCGGCGAACTTGCTGCGTCAGACGATTTCCCCCCCATTTTGTCGGGCGAATTTCTAGTTGCCGCCCTAGCCGGGGCGGGCATTGGAACATGGCAGCTCGACATGCTGTCGGGGCTCTTCACCTGGGATGCGGTCACCAGTACCATCCTTGGCCTCCAACCGGTTGCCATGACGTCCGGAGAGATGTTCCCTATCCATGCTGATGATCAAGACGCGCTGTGGGAAAGCTTGAATCGAAGTTTCGCAACGGGTGAGCCACACGATATGGTGTTCCGTGGGCTGCACGCTGATGGCGGGATCCGGTGGTTGCATGGTCTGGCGCGGCCCCTTCCACCGCACCTCGGCAAGTCCCGGTTTATGGCTGGGACCGTCTCTGATGTAACTGAACGCAAGCTGGCGGAGATTGCCCTATCAGAGAGCGAGCGCCATAGACGCGCCATTGTCGAGAGTTTGCCGGGCATAGCGTATCGCTGCGACATCCGGGCGCCTTGGAAGATGTCATTCATCAGTGACTCAGTGGAAGAGCTAACCGGGTTCACCCCGGAAGACTTCACATCAGGCAAAATGGACTGGGGCGACATCATCGCCACCCAAGACGCCGCGCGAGTTGAGGCAGAGGTCGCCAACGCGTTGGCACTGGGACGGCCGTTCGAACTGCGATACCGCATTTGCACGCGCGATGGCCTGCGATGGGTTCATGAGAAAGGTAAAGCAGCATACGCGAGCGACGGAACTCCATTGTTTCTGGAAGGCTTTGTCGGGGATGTGCATGAGCAAACCACGGCTGATGACATGCTGCATGAAACGGAGGAACGTTATCGTCTGGTTATTCGGGCTACGGGTGACCTTATCTGGGATTGGGACCTCGCTTCGGACCAGGTCACCTGGAACGAGACCATAAGTTCTAAATTTGGCTATGCTCCCGAGACGATCGACACCTCCCGACAGTGGTGGACGGCGCGGCTACATCCTGAGGATCGCAATCGTGTGTTAGCAGAAATTGAGACGACACATGAGCGCGGGCAAGCTTCCTATTCTTGCCAGTACCGATTCCAGCGGGGCGACGGGGGCTATTCAGACATCCTTGATCGAGGTTACGTGATCAGGGACCGGAACGGCCGCGCGGTGCGCATGCTCGGAGCGATGCAGGACCTCACCGAGCGCAATGCGGTTTCCGCCGCGCTGCGGCAGAGCGTCATTCTCAATCAGAGCATTATGGACGCGAGTGCGGATTGCATAAAGATCGTCAGCTTGAGTGGCGCTCTGGAAATGATGAACGCACCAGGGCTGTGCGCAATGGAACTGGATAGTTTCGAGAGTGTGCGTGGGAAGCATTGGGCGGACCTTTGGCCGCCGCAAATGCGCGCCTCGGTTCAGGCGTCAATAAGTGAGGCTGGCGCAGGATTAGCTTCGCGATTCAGTGGTTTTTGTCCTACTGCTCGCGGGGTGCCAAAGTGGTGGGACGTCGTGGTCACGCCAATGTCTGGTGAGGATGGCAGGGTTGAGCAGCTTCTCGCGATTTCTCGCGATATCACCGCTAATCGGCAGCAGGCTGAGAATCTCCTCTGGGCAAGCGAACACGATGCGCTAACCGGGCTTCCCAATCGGCGAGCTTTTGAAGCACACCTGAAGGCGGCTACTTTCCGGGCGATGCAGCGAAGCAGCGAAGTCGGGCTCCTGCTGCTCGACCTGGATCACTTTAAACATGTCAATGACACCCTGGGCCACGCCGCAGGCGACCATCTGCTGCGCGTCTTCGGCAAGCGCTTGAAGCAGTGTGTCCGTGGCAGCGATTTCATCGCGCGCCTCGGGGGTGACGAGTTCGCCGTCATAATGGAGGGCTGCGGCCACGACCTCAATCTCCCCGCCGCCGGAGAGTCGATCCTTAGTCGCCTTAAGGAGCCCATCAAGTTCAAGGACAGAGTTGTAAGTGCCGGTGCTAGTATAGGTGGCGCTCGATTTCCGAGCGAAGCCCAATCAGCCAACGAGCTTTTCGACAATGCAGACATCGCCCTCTATGCACTAAAGGAAAGCGGTCGAGGTGGAACCATGCTGTTCCACCAACATATGCGAGAAGAAGCACAGATCGTCTCCTCGCAATTAGCGCTGGCGAGGAACGCATTAACACCGGAGACGGTTGAACCGCACTACCAACCAAAGGTGGATCTGGTAACAGGAGAGATTGTCGGGTTCGAGGCCCTGCTGCGCTGGCGACACGCCACACGAGGCGTACAAAATCCTGCTTCCGTTGCGGAGGCCTTCAAAGACTATGAATTAGCCAGGCGAATTGGTGATCTGATGCAGCGGCGGGTGTTTAGCGACATGCGCCGGTGGCTCGATATGGCTCTTCCCATCGGATTTGTGGCCCTCAACGCTGCACCAGTCGAGTTCCTGCGAGACGACTTCGCGGAACGGCTCCTCGCTGTTATTCAAGACGCGGGGATACCACCCTCGCTCGTCGAGGTAGAAGTAACCGAGCATGTCTTTCTCAACAGAGGATCAGACTTCGTCGGCCGTGCCCTGAAGGTACTGTCGCATGCGGGCGTGAAGGTAGCACTCGACGACTTTGGAACGGGGTATTCGTCCCTGTCTCACCTCAGGGATTATCCCGTGGATGTCGTCAAAATCGATCGCTCGTTCATCGAAAAAGTCACGATTGATCCCGAGGTTGCCGCGATAGTTTGCGCCGTTATCGATCTTGCCAAGAGCTTGAACATCGAAGTCGTGGCCGAAGGCATAGAGACCGAGTGCCAAAGGCGCTTCCTTGTGACGCGAGCCTGCGGTTTGGGCCAAGGATATCTTTTTGGCAGGGCTGTTGAAGGAAAGGAGGTACCGAGCCTGGTCACCTCAACCGCGCCCCGCAAACTGATGGCGGGCTGATGCAAGCGGGCGCTACGTAAAGCAAAGGTGAAGTAAATGATGGAACTCACGTCTTTGGAAGGACGTCGCCCGGAGAATGTCTGTGAGATAGGGCTTGTAACCCTTATGTATGTTAGCCGAAGCTCGCTCTCACTCAAGGGTGATTACGAAGAAATAGAGGATATAGTTCAAACGGCGGTGCCACATAATGTCAAGATACAGGTCACAGGCGCTCTGATTTACACAGAAGTCCACTTCGCGCAGGTTCTCGAAGGACCGCGAGCAGCCGTTCATAAACTCATGCAAAGTATTGGTAGAGACAGGAGGCATTCTGACGTGACAGTGGTCTCGCAGCACCGAATCCGTAATCGGCGGTTTGGGTCTTGGTCAATGGCTTACAACGGGCCTTCGCCTTATCTGGATCGCCACGTCAAACCTTTGGTCGCTGGTTCCTATCTGCCGCGCCAAGGCGAGGAGACGGTCGAGCGGTTGTTCAGCAACATAAAACGGCTTTATGATCGATAGCATGTAGTGCTCGACGCCGAAGGCCCGTTGTTCGAACGCGGATACGACCTTCCTCGCGGGACGATGCGATCGTGGTGGAACCGTTCTGCACCTCTTCTGGCGGCGGAAATGCGGCGCCGGATCATCCGGATGAGGGATTTCGGCTATGGCGTTCGTACCTGGATGAGATGTACGTCAAACTGAATGGCGCAATGGTTTACCTGTTGCGCGCAATTGATCGCGGGGGCGAGATCCTCGACAGCTTCATGACCAGAAAGCGCGACATCTGCAGCATTGGTCTGAAGAAAGCACCCAAGCGGCATGGGACAGCCGCGACAATTGTCCGAACGGGCTGCGCTCGTACCCTGCGGCGATTCGCGAAATCGCAATGCCGTCAGCGATGAAACCGGAGATTGGCTAAACAACCGAGCGGGAAATTCACACCGCCCGTTCGGAACCCACCTGCCCGAGCGTCGTTGTTGGCCGAATGTCCTCAAGGGAGGGTTGACGACGTGAATTCTGAGAGCGGCGTGTTGTCTGCCGACCAATGGCGACAGCTCGTCGACAGCGCCGTCGAGACTGCCATCATCAGCACCGATGCCGATGGGAGCGTCACGAGCTGGAGCGAGGGGGCCCGGCGGATGCTTGGTTGGACTTCTGCAGAAATGATCGGCCAGTCGCTCGAGCGTGTGTTTCCAGAAGGCCAGGGTAAGGCTGCTCTTGAGCAGGAAATGATCTCTGCGCGCAGCACGGGTCTTGGCGGCGGCGAAGAGGGTTGGCGCATCCGCAAGGATGGCTCCCTGTTTTGGGCTGCCGGAGAGTTGTCGCCAATCTATGATCACACCGGAATGATCGTGGGGTTTATGAAAATCCTGCGGGACAGATCGAGCAGGCGAGCAGCCGAAGAAGCCGTCGAGGCAGAGCGCCGAGCGCTGGAAATCCTCAATCGGGCGAGTTCCGCGCTGTCCGGCGAACACAACGTCGCCCAGTTGGTTCAGATTGTCACTGATGCAGGCGTTGAGCTCACAGGAGCCGAGTTCGGCGCTTTCTTCTACAACGTCGAAGACGAACAAGGCGAAAGCTATATGTTGTATTCCCTGTCCGGGGCTCCTGCCGAAGCCTTTGCCGGGTATCCCATGCCCCGTAATACCGCCGTATTCGGGCCGACCTTTGCCGGGGAAGGGATCGTACGGTCCTCTGACATCATCAAGGATCCGCGCTATGGCAAAAACGAACCACATGCGGGGATGCCTGAGGGGCATCTGCCAGTACGGAGCTACCTGGCCGTTCCGGTGCGCTCGCGGTCTGGAGACGTCCTGGGCGGACTGTTTTTCGGGCACACGCAGCCTGGGGTTTTCACCGCAGCGTCTGAGCGCGGTCTTGAGGGCCTCGCGGCCGAGGCTGCTGTGGCAATCGACAACGCCCGCCTGTTTGCTTCGCTCGTCCAGACCAAAGAGCGGCTGCACGCGCTTAACGAGCGACTCGAACAAGAGGTCGAGGCAGAGGTCGCCCGCCGCTCTGAGGCGGAAGAGGCGCTGCGCCAGGCGCAAAAGATGGAAGCCATCGGCCAGCTTACCGGTGGCATCGCCCATGACTTCAACAACCTCCTCGCGGGCATCAACGGCAGCCTCGAGGTCATCCAGCGGCGGCTGGGCCAAGGGCGCATCGAGGGCATTGACCGGTTTATTGCGGGGGCCCTTGCATCCTCCCAGCGCGCTGCATCGCTTACGCAGCGACTGCTGGCCTTCTCTCGGCGGCAAACGCTCGATCCCAGGCCCACGAATATCAATCGGCTGGTGCTCGGCCTGGAGGATCTCATCCACCGCACAGTCGGTCCTGAAATTGCCGTCGAAGTTGTCGGCGCAGCAGGATTGTGGGCAACCAAGGTCGACGCCGCTCAGCTCGAGTCGGCACTTCTTAATCTGGTGATCAACGCGCGTGACGCAATGCCGGACGGCGGGCGCATCACCGTCGAGACTGCCAACAAGTGGATCGACGAACGTGCTGCTGCCGAGCGTGACTTGCCGCGTGGCCAGTACATTTCCATTTGCGTGACGGACACCGGAACGGGGATCCCCAAGGAGATCGTCGACAAGATTTTCGACCCGTTCTTCACCACCAAGCCCATTGGCCAAGGGACGGGCCTTGGTTTGTCGATGATCCACGGGTTTGTTCGCCAGTCAGGCGGACAGGTTCGGGTCTACAGCGAACTGGGTCATGGCACGACCATGTGCATATACCTTCCCAGGTACCACGGTGACGCTCCGGAAGCAGGCTTGGCTGAAGAACTGTCCATCGCCGAAAGCGGCGCCGGCGAGACCGTGCTGGTCATCGACGATGAGCCGATCGTGCGAATGCTGATCATCGAAACCGTGGAGGAAGCCGGGTTTACCGCGCTGGAGGCGCAGGATGGGCCCAGCGGCTTGAAGATACTTCAGTCTGACGCCAGGATTGACCTTCTGGTCACCGATGTCGGCTTGCCGGGCGGTATGAATGGACGGCAGGTCGCCGACGCCGCTCGCGTCACCCGGCCCGAGCTTAAGGTGCTGTTTGTCACTGGCTATGCTGAAAATGCCGCCGTTGCCAACGGCTATCTGGAGCCCAACATGGCGGTAGTGACAAAGCCATTTGTGATGGCCGATCTTGCGAAAAAGATCACCGAGATGATTGAGGGCTGAGGCCAAGCGCAGCCGAGTGTCTGGCTCAGCGCTCTGGTGCCCCGCCGTGCCATAACCGCAAGAGCTGGGCCTCCCATCTTCAACATAGCGGCGCGGCTGAGTTGTCAAGCCGAGCAGGTAGAGTCATCTGTCCACCCGCAAACGATGGGCGTCGGCATTGAAACGCGCAAACAGGCAATGGGGTGAGGACAGGATGCGTCGGATCTTCGTAATACCACCCGTCCAACGCCTGAACAATCCGGGGGCGCGAACAGCGTTGAAGATCGCTCTTGGCTTTACAGCTGCGGCACTCGCGGTTGCGGGCCGAATGGTTCTGTCAACTCACCTTCATGACGCCGCGCCGTATGCGCTTGTATTTGCCTCGGTAACAGCAGCAACCGTAATCGGCGGGTGGCTCAGCGACGCCATAACTCTCATGCTGGGGCAAGTGCTCACCTGGTATTTCATCGTGCCGCCGCAGTTTTCGTTTGAAGTGCGAGATGGCCCAACGGGGCTTGGCCTGATTACCGCGACAGTATCCGCAGGGTGCATCGTGTTCATCATCGCTATCTACCAGCGCGAAGTGGCACGAGCACTGAAAGCGAGGGACAAGGCTGAGCAGGCCCGGGAGTTGGTGGTCCGCGAGTTGAACCACCGAGTCAATAACACCCTCTCGGTCGTTCAGGGCATTGCCCGCAGCACGTTTGGCGACGAAAGCCGCTCGCAGGTTCAGGCGTTTTCGGGTCGGCTGGGAGCGCTCGCAGCCGCCCACGCCCTGTTGACCCAACAGGAACGGGCGTCTGCGGACTTCGGCGATGTAGTGCTGCGATCTCTCTCCCCATTCCGAAACGAGCGAGCCGATCAGTTCCAGATCGATGGGTCCGATTTCCTCTTGCCTCCGCGAGCCGCAATCAATTTGGCACTTGCCATCCACGAGCTTGCTACCAATGCCGTGAAATATGGCGCTTTAAGCGTACCAGAAGGGCGCGTGCATATACGCTGGCTAGCGCACGAGAGCGGCGATTTCGAGTTTTCGTGGAAGGAGTCAGGAGGGCCGCCGGTGCTCGAGCCAAATCGCCGCGGGTTCGGCACGAACCTCATTGGACGCGGCCTTGCGAGAGACATCGGTGCAGCAGTGGACCTCGATTTCTTTCCTAAAGGTTTGGATTACCGTTGTAAGGGCGGGTGACTGCCTGAATACTAAGGGTTGAACAAGTATTATTTGTAAAGATCTGTCGAATTACTCCGTGACGTCAATTTCTTCAACGCTATGCCTCCCAGGCGGCCTAAGGGACTCGGAACTTCGCCGATGGAGAACGAAGGGTCGTACCCTTCGGGGCGAGTTTTTGAGTAACGACTATGCCTTTTGTGCCCCGGCTGCGAAGAAGGGCTTGGGCGCTCCCGCGCCTGCGCGGGTGGCGAAGAAGAGGGCTGATGAGCAAGCAACAAGCCCCCGATCACGCTGATGAATCCCGGTGACGCACCCAGCCCGTCACCGTGACCCTGGCCGGGACTCTAACGCCGGTGGTCCAGAGAATGGTTTCGGATCAATATGCGGAAAACTCGACCAGAGCGGTCCAAGGTTTGGTAGCAGTGCATCACGCCCCGCTACCAGAGGCGCGGTGTGGCGCGATCGCTGCTCTGCGAAATCGCGAGAAGGGCGCGAGAGAAGGGCTGTGCGGATGCATGGCTCGCAACTGAAGCCCACAACGCTAGCGCCACCGCGTTGTATGAAAGCTTTGCCCTCTCAAAGCCATGCCTGCTCTACTACTGGGACCTGTGAAATCTGGACCGGGATTGGTCGATCTCAGGGAGTAGCCAGCTGTTTGCAACCGGTAGGGAGCGGGGCTCCTTGATCCGACCCGTTGCGAAGGGTCTCAAAAAAAGCGAGGCTGCATCAGGCTCATGCCCCATCAGGGCTGTGCGCGCCGCCATAGATTCGAGTGCGGGTAGCGCTTGCCTCGGCCAACGCCCGTAGGGGAGCCGAAAACTCAACCTCCAGGCCTTCTGCTTTGAAGTGCACCTTAGCATCGCCCCGGCCAAGAATACCCATTGAGATGAGTCTGGTACCGAACCCCCGCTTCGATGGCTGTACTACCACCGGGCCGCCGCGCTCGCTCCACCGCGCGACAATGCGCCGCTCACCATCGTCAATGATCGCCCACGAAAAATAGACTTTGCCTGCCCGTGACGACAAGGCGCCATATTTCAAGGCGTTCGTCACCAGCTCATGGAGAATGAGCGAGAATGTCAGCGTTGCCGTGGGCCCAAGCGCCAGAGGCGGCCCCGAGAGCTCAACGCGATCGTGATCGCACAGCTTGCTAACCACGGCCTCAGCGAGCGTTCCAATATCTGCCTCTCCCTGTGCTCGCGTGACCAAGATGTCCTGAGCTTGTGCAAGCGCCTGGAGCCTCGCCTGGAATGCGATGACGTCGGCGCGAGGGGTAACAGTCCGCAGGGACGTCGATGAAATCGCAGATATAACGGCCAAAATGTTCTTCAGGCGATGAGCAAGCTCAAGATTTACAAACTTGAGCTCCTCGCGGGTCTTGTTCGCTGCCTCTACGGCATCCGCCATCTTGTAGGCGCAAGCGGCAAAGTGCGCCAGGCTCTCGAGCAGGCGTTGGTCCTCGCGGTCGAAGCGCTTGGCATCGGAGTGCATGATTGCCCAGACTGTCCCGATGGGCTGGTTATCAACGCGAAACGGCGCCAGCAGGACTTCCCCGATCAGCGGCAGAGCGCCCGCAGCAGCCGGAAACTGTTTTTCCACGTCATGGAAGAGCAGGCTCCGATTGGCTCTGATCACCATCCCGCATGGACTGGCCGAACGAGGCATTCCACCGCCCTCAAACTCCGCCCACTTGCCTGCGATGGCCGGCCAGACGAATTCGTCGGAATGTTCATTCGCAAGAAGGCTGATACCCGCCGATTCCGCTCCGCACACCGTCAGGACCTGCTCGCACAGGCTCGGCAGCACCCGGGCAGGGTTTTGGGCCATCACCTGCGCTAGATAGCCGAGAGCTTTGCTCTCCGCTTCGTATTCCGGACGCCGCACGCGCCGACCGGCCAGGTGCCTGTCTGTCGCGGCAACGATTTCAGCGAGGTCTGCCATTGTCTCCCCCGCCAGAAGGATATGATCCTTCTCGGGAAAAGCAATATGTTCGCACTTGGGCGTTGGCTTGGCGGTCCTTGATCACCGCGATCGGGCAAGAGCGTGATCCGAGACAGGAATTCGTTCGGCGCCATACGCCATAATCGTGCCTATGATCCGCTCAATCACCATCTCGACCTGATTTGGGCCATCGGGAAGTTCATCGATCTCCAAAGCCAGCGATTGGCTGGCGAGCCTGGTAAACCGACTGGCGATTTCCTTTCGGGCGGTGAGCGAGTTACCAGTTCCCGTGAGCGCATCGTAGTAGCGCTGGCGGATCTCGGGGCCCCGGGTCCGAGTACGAAGCGAATGCCGCCGTTGCCCTCGGAGTTGCGCCAAACCTCGAGCAGGATCAGGCGCCCGCCGCCGGTCCACGCGGCAGCAGTTCCAAAGTCGGGCAGGTTATCCAAAGCCGTCACCGCAAATCGGGTGAGCCGGAGCGTCGCACTGTCGATCTCGATCACCAGCTCCGGCCAGGCGCCGGCAGATCTCATCTCGGCATTCCAGCAGGAAGCCAGCAATGCCATCGCCCACCTCTGGGCGGTGCTCCATAAGAAAATCGAGGTTCTCATGGTGTTGGGCCCACAGCCTGCTAGCCAGTTCCACCAGATCCTGATTAGTCAAGAAGTGCCTCCGTAGCGGCAAGCCACGCGGCGAGCGTGGTCAAAGCCGACGGCGCTCCCGCCTGATTGCGAAGAATGGTATCAAATTCCTTGGCGACCGCCGCAAGTCTGAGCGGCAGCCACCCGGCGGGTGCTGTCAAAGCTGTGTGGCAACGACGGTCTCAGACTGTGAGGTTGTTTTGACAAAGGGATTCCCAAGCTCGTCGGGGGAGCAGTCATGGGCCGTGGGGACTTGTCGGATGCGGAATGGGAGCCGATCAGCCCGCTGCTGCAATCTAATGGGGGGGCGCTGGGCGCGACCTGCTGTCGACAACCGGCGTTTTCTCAACGGCATTCTTCATGTGCTGCGGGTGGGCTGCCCCTGGTGGACGTGCAGCCGCCCGCGCGCCGGGGATCGGAGGTGGCAAGAAGGTCGGGGGAGCTGAAGCAATCTCACCTGAGCTTGCCGATTAACCGATGAGATCAGCGCCGGAGTCTCTCGGCAGTCCGGCTCTGGGCAGCTTGAAGACACAGAGGCATGGCCTCGCGCCACTTTCCGCGATCATCCCGCTCGAGCGGCAAGGCGCAAGCTTCGCATAGGCACTTGTGCCCGCCGCCAGAACGATGCGAGATTGAGGCCAGAGATGGCTTGTGGCGGCCAAGCAGACACATGAGGGACATGCATCTCGGGCTAATCATGGCCAGGTGGGAGCGCAACGGCCCAGTCGCTTGGCTGGGCGTATTCAGCCCGGGTTTCCACAGGTGGCGCCCAGACGATCCATGCGCCTAATCGGGCTCGGTGGGTGTTTAGCCGCTGAGATTGTCGGCAGATCGGGATGGCAGTGAGTAATAGAACGAACCGGCTCTAAAAATCCGCCTTGCCGATCACCATATAAGTCGCACCGAAAGCAGCATGCTGGCTGCCGCCAGTTGCTCCGGAGGAGCAAGCACCTCGACCGGACCATCCTCAAGCATGTCGGCCACAAGGATGCTTCGAGATGATCAATTACGATGCAATGGTATCTCCCTCGTCCGGGCCCTTCCGGTTCGAGGTTTACCGCGATGAACAGATCAGAGTCTCGTCCACGCGGTTTTGTGGCGGCGCCTGGTCTTGGCGGCTCTGCACCCCGACGGGAGAGATCGTAGCGCAAAGTCGCGCCTATGAGCGCGAGCAAGATTGTCGTGCAGCATTGGCCCTCGTCCGCCGCCACGCTGCTGGTCCAGTTACCCCAGCAGCTAAAGAGTATTCACTGCCATGAACCAGGTCGAGATTATCGCACGATACCTATGCCGGTTCTGCGGGGAGGATCCTGACGCGGCCATGAACCCCGATATCGGTTTCCGCCAATCGGCAGCGGAAGACCGCACCGCCGATGACAATTGCCCACGGTGGCGGGGTTTTGCCGGGCCGGCGGAAGAACTGTGGGCTCTGATTGAGGCACCACCTGAACCGCGACAGCCCAGCGCTTCTGTGAGTACCTGGCGGAGCTGCATTAACCGAATAATCAGCGGTACCTGATAGCAAGGCTACATGAGGACGTTGGTCGAGCTACTCGCGCCTGAGGCCCTGCTGCGCACTGGCTGCAATAGCCCGAAGCGGGCCGGCGACCACGTGATGATCGGCACCCATCACGGCCCGGTCTATGAGATCGTGCACGTGGCCGGTGATCTCGCTTGGATCCGGCCGCTGGTGAATGGAGAAGAGGGCTTGGCGCCCGTAAATCGCCTCAGATTGGTTTAAATCCTCCACGATCCGAGCTGCGAGACCACCGCACAGCTGGCGAAAACGGGCCAACGCAACGTCGGCCCGTTCCCCCTCGTTCCGGAGGGCCGCAGCCTCGCCGACCAATCCGCTGAGGCGCTTGGCGCCGCGCCTGGCATGGTGTTCGAAAGCCGGCGTGCTCGGTTCACTTGACGAGGCGGTCTCGGCCGTGCGGCGCGACGGCACCGTCGCAGCACCAGGGTTCTGCTGGGGATGGACCGGTTCAACGGCATGGTCGCGATGATCAAGGACGTGACCATCCGCTACACCAACATGTACAGCCGTTCGAGATTGCGGTCGATGCGCTCGATGGCGGACATGTCGAGCCAGGACTGGCAGCACCGCCATTGCGATCCGGAAAATGGCAGAAATCTGCGATAAGTCGGCGGTAATGCTGGTCATGCCAATGTCTGGGCCAACGGAGCCAATATCCTTAAGTGGCGGGCCGCCCATTTCCTTAGGCGCCGCGTCTACAACCCCCTTCAGGCATCACGTCATGTTGCACCTGCCCGGCGTGATGCTCAATCATCAGTTCGTGTGCAACACCAATCCCCCCCGACATGGCGAGATCTGTGTCGTAGACGAGAGCGCGGGCTATTACCGCATTGAGTGCGAGGCCGAGGACGACGCCTGGTACCGAGCGCTGGGCCCGTTAAGGGATTCTCATTGTAGTCTGATCGGGCGGCGATAGCTCGTACACGTGGGAGCCACCATGAATCGAGCTGGCCGGCGCGTTGTAATGCCGCCCCGCCCCGAATAGCTTTCACCTACGAATCAGGGGCTGAAGCAGCCGGGCAACATGAAAGAAGACGAGAAGACCTGTACGAAGTGCGCGGAGACGGTCAAGGCAGCGGCGGTGGATTGCCGATATTGCGGTCACGCTTTCACGACTGAACAGCCTGCTCCCATCAATGCTGCCCCAGTTCCGACGGCCTCCATGTCTCGGCCGGCCAAGTTTCTCTTGGGGGTGGCAGGCCTCGCGGCTTTCCTCGGGATTGTTAGGGACACTTGCCCAGAACAGCGGCAAGCCTAGCTCCCCAACCGCGCTTCCGCCCGAGCGGCGGGTGTCAGGGCGGTCGCTGGTCCCGATTCTAACGTCGAGCTTCCTGCTGAGCCAGCATTGGACGACGCGCCGGCTAAACCTCAGGACGCAGCGGCAATCGTGAGCGGCCCTCTGGCCAACGCCCTGCGTTCTACCCAACAATACATCAACGTGACCGCATTTTCGCGCGAAGGTCTCACCAACCAGCTCTTGTCGAGCTCCGGAGAGGGATACAGCCATGCCGACGCTGTGGCGGCGGTCGACAGCCTTGGACGTCGACTGGAAGGAGCAGGCGGCCAAGTCCGCCGGCAATACCTGGACATGCAAGGCTTCTCCTGCGATGGGCTGATCCAGCAGCTCTCATCCAGCTCAGGCGAAAAATTCACGCGGGCCCAGGCGAAGTTCGGAGCGAAGCAGGCGGGCGCGTGCTGACCGATTGGCAAAGGCTGTCAATCGAGACGTTCCATTGCGCCTAGGATGCGCGACACCGGCGGTCCTAGGTTACCTCGCGTTCGCCGTGTACGCTTGGTGTGACTTCGTGAGCACCAACCATGACGGGCTCGCGAACGTCGGCCTTATTATGGTGACCGCACCCGTTGCCCTCATTGGCCTCGTCTTGTCCGGTAACGGCTCATTTGCTCTGATCCCCGTAGGTCACGGCTACCTGGCAGATCACGCCATCTACTACGTCCCTGCTGTTGCATGTACCGCGCTTCTTCTCTGGCTGATTGGCCGGCGGCTCGAACGGGCCTTCAGGAGCGCGGGTTCAGCGCACGACGATGGTCCTCCGGCGGGACCTTGACGCTGCTCGGGTGCTGAACAGCTGGTTTGGCGTCACAGCGACTTTCGCGGAACCGATTAGCCCCTCGGCACATTAAGGCCATAGACCGAGCGCTGGCAGATTCCCCCCGACTGTCCCCACCAGCGCATGGACGCAATGCCAACTTTGAGGCGCCCGGGCTGGATGGCTCTGGCGCCTCTTCTTTGTGGGCGCCAGCTCTCGCAACCGCGCGCAAGCATTAGGGCGTAGAAGCCGTGTCCCGGACAGCGGTCCCACCACGTGCTGCGCACTTGATCCTTTTCAATCGATCCGCATAGCTTGCATGCGATCCGGCCCGCCCCCCTAAGCCGCTCCCTGTCCCGGGGCGATGCCGTCGGGTCGTAGGCGGGCTGGATCACCCCCTGCTTGCCTAATCGTTCCACATCCGTTCTCATGGCCGGGTGAGCACGAAAGCCTTCACGCCACCGGAGACCTCACCCGGCACGGCATCCCCTTGACCGTCCGCTGCACCGGCTGCGGGCACGAGGCGACACTAGCCGGGATGGCGCTCGACCAGCTGTGCAAGGCGCGGCACTGGGACCGCGATCTGTCCAGCGTGCGCCGCCGGCTCAAGTGCGGCCAGTTTGGATCTCGGAGCGTGGAGATGCTGCCGCATGGCGAGCAGCGCTAAGCGTTATGTGATCGTTATGCCGGACGGCTCGCTGGTTGCCGACATCTACGGCAAACCGGCCGTGTTCACGTCGCGCGAGGAGGCGGAGCGCTGACTAATCCCTGGGGAGCGGGTGACTGCGGCGCTGACGAGCCCTAATAGTCTGGCCGGTCCTGTCAGAGCTGTGTGGCACGCGATGCCGCACATTGCTTAACCGCCCTGATGCCACGCAGGTCCCGCACCAAACCGCCCAGTCCATTCAAGGGGTTCAACTCCTCGCCGGAGGTGATCCGGCTCGTTGTCCTCATGTATGTACGCTTCCCGCTCAGCCTGCGGAACGTCGAAGACTTGCTGTTCGAGCGCGGCATCGATCTCTGCCACGAGACGGTGCGGTTCTGGTGGA
>Ga0070669_100001546_pt1 | contig 16642 bp, 9 predicted proteins | sample KBSS53metaG_FD_64680 | JGI IMG/M metagenome (GOLD analysis project Ga0070669, IMG submission 64680) | Switchgrass rhizosphere microbial communities from Kellogg Biological Station, Michigan, USA - KBS S5-3 metaG | ecosystem: Host-associated > Plants > Roots > Rhizosphere > Soil ... | reverse complement strand
GATAAAAAGGATCGGGGCAGTAGCCCGACCATCAGGGAGGGCTGTGCTTGAGAGTCAATAAGCCTTCCCTCATGGTCGGGCTACTGCCCCGCCCTGCTGGTGTATCATTCCTAACCGTTCGAAGCATAACCTAAGTGGACAAACTAACTGAAGATCTGCGCGCGATAGTTGGCAAGGCAGCCGTGCTGAGCGAACCGGACGAATTGCTGGTCTACGAATGCGACGGCTTGCCGCAACATAAATTTCGGCCTCGCGCAGTTGTGTTTCCCTCATCAACCGAAGAGACTTCGGCGGTGATGCGTTTGCTCGCGCGTGAGCGTCTGCCCTTCACTCCGCGAGGCGCCGGAACAGGTCTGTCAGGCGGCGCGCTCTCGCTGAATAGCGGCGTCGTTATCGAGTTGGCGCGCATGCGCCGGATACTGAAAATCGATGAAGTGAATCGCCTGGCCGCTGTGCAGCCGGGTGTAGTCAATTCCCACGTTTCGCGCGCGGTGGCCCATCTTGGACTGCACTACGTTCCCGACCCTTCGAGCCAGCCTACCTGCACCATCGGCGGCAACCTCGCCGAAAACGCCGGAGGCATCCATTGCCTGAAATACGGAACTACAACCGATCACGTGTTGAGCGTTCGGGTTGTATTATCCGGCGGTGAGATTGTGGATCTCGATAGCGGTGGTAATGGTTACGATCTGCTGGGAACATTCGTCGGCTCAGAAGGAACTTTTGGTATCGCGACTGAGGCGACGCTGCGGCTAACGCCGATTCCGCCCGCGGTGCGAACGATGCTGGCGGAGTTTGGCGAAGTTAACGACGCCAGTCACGCGGTATCCGCAATCATTGCCGCGGGAGTAATGCCGGCGGCTTTGGAGATGATGGACCGGGAAATCATACGCGCCGTAGAGGCCAGCGTATTTGCGGCGGGACTGCCGCTCGACGTCGGCGCGGCTTTGTTGATTGAGCTTGATGGAATCGAGGCCGGTCTCGACGAAGAAGCCGAGCGCGTGAAAAGCATCTGCCTGGAGCATGGCGCGCGCGAGTGTCGTTCGGCTCGTGACGACAACGAACGCAAAAAACTTTGGGCCGCTCGCAAAGGGGCTTTTGGCGCGATCGGACGCATCTCTCCTGACTCGATGATCCAGGACGCAGTAGTGCCGCGCTCGCAACTTCCCGAAGTGCTCGCCTCCGCCTATCGCATCGCTGCGAAGTACCAACTGCGCATCGCTAACGTGTTCCACGCCGGCGACGGCAATCTGCACCCGTTGATCTGCTTCGACTCGCGCTCGCCGGTTGAAGTTCATAACGTGAAGGAAGCGGGCCGCGAGTTGATGGAAGCCTGCGTCCGTGCCGGAGGCAGCATAACCGGAGAGCACGGTGTCGGGTTTGATAAGCGTGAACTGCTGTCGCTGATTTTTTCCCCGAGGGACATGGACGCGATGTTGCGCGTGCGTGCCGCTTTCGACGCGAGCGGCTTGTGTAACCCCGGAAAAATTATCCCGATGCTGCGCGGCTGTGGCGAAGCGAGAGCCCAAGCGACATCAGCGTTTGAATCAACTGGGACCGCGGGCGTTTCGCCCGCCGCAAGCAACGACTTCACTCGAGCAGAGATTGAATCTTTCAATCAAAGAGATGTGGCAGTCAATGAGGGCGGGCTGGACGCCCGCGGTCCCAGTAATAACGGAGCGCTTGGGCTGCACGAGCTTGCTCGTTTCAATCAAGACGAGGTTCGCAAACAACTAGGCCTGATTATCGCCGAAGCCAACGTCTCCGCGTCGCCGCGTCTCCCTTTCTCCCCATCGGCTTTGATCGTGTCGCCTGGTTCAATCGCCGAAGTTTGTGAGGTTATGAAACTGGCTTCGAGCGAAGGTTGGACGGTCGTCCCGGCGGGCGCCATGACCTGGCTCGACGCTGGAAATCCGATCAATGACGTAAAGCTTTTTCTTAGCACGCAAAGACTTAATCGCATCATCGAGCACCAGCCGGCGGATCTCGTCGCCGTCACCGAGGCAGGTGTGACTCTTGATGACTTCAATCGTGTGCTTGCAGAAAACGGGCAGTGGTTGCCGCTCGATCCACCCGACGACGGTCGCGCGACGATTGGAGGTGTGGTGGCCACCGGCCTCGGCGGTCCGCAGCAGTTTGGCTACGGTGCGCCGCGCCGGCACGTAATTGGAATGAAGGTCGTCCTCGCCGACGGGACGCTCATCAGCGTGGGCGGTAAAGTGGTAAAGAATGTCGCCGGCTACGATTTGTGCAAGTTGTTTACCGGCAGCATGGGAACTTTAGGGGTGATTGTGGAAGTGAACTTCAAACTGCGGCCGCTGCCATTTGCCACGAGCACAATCCTTGTTTCGGGTGAACGCGACGAGCTGTTTGATGTTGCGCGGCGTGTAATTCAAGCGCCCCTTTTCCCCACCGCTGCCGAACTTCTTTCGCCTTCGTGTGCGAGCGCCGTTGGTTTGACCGAGAACGAACAGCATCTGCTGTTGTTGAAATTCGACGGGTCGGCGAGCGCGGTTAATTATCAGATCGAAAGTGCAAAGGAATTTGCCGGCAACTGCAAAGTCGACACGCTGGTCGGGAGTAATCTTGATGCGTGGCGCTGGCTCTCCGGCTTGCCTTCGCAGAAAGAACTTGTGTGGCGCGCCGGGTTGCCGCCGTCTGAGTTGGCGGCTTTTATTGCGAGCTTCGAAAAGGCAGGCAGCGCGGGTTCGCCGTTCCTGTGGCAAGCGAGCGTTGGTGATGGTCGTGTACGCGTGATTGAACAACTACACAGCGAATCGGCTCACGAGATTGTCAGCCGTCTCACTTCAGTCCGCGTTGAGGTTCAGCGACACAGAGGCACGTTAACTATCGAGCGCGCGCCAGCAGAAATCAAACAACAAATTGCCTGGGAGGAATTCGGTTCGGCTGCCCGTATAATGCGCCGGATAAAAGCCCAACTCGATCCGCGTGCGTTATTGTCTCCGGGCAGATTTGGATTCGAAGACTCGCTGTCAGAAAACCTGGCAGCGAACTAGTTTCAGTTTCCCTCTGTGCCTCTTTAGTGTTCTCTGTGCCTCGGTGGTGAATTTGCTTAGTAAAACATTCACCACAGCGGTCACAGAGGATGCACAGAGAAAACCTTGTAAGCTTGACTAATTAACTACGATGAAAAACCAGACCATTCCACGACTGTTACTTATCGCCTGCCTGACCGCAGGCCTCTTCGCATTGCCCAGCGCTCAATTCCTGCAGCAAACCGCGCCGATTGGGCACGCGGCTTCTCGCGAGCCGGTACGCGCGCAGCACGGAATTGTCGCTTCTACCAACGAGGTCGCATCGCAGGTTGGCGTGGACATCATGAAGCGCGGCGGCAATGCGGTGGACGCAGCAATCGCTGTTGCGTTTGCCCTGGCCGTGACGCATCCCGCGGCAGGCAATCTGGGCGGCGGCGGTTTTATGATGATTCGTTTAAAAAACGGCAAGGCCACGGCGATCGATTATCGCGAGATGGCGCCGGCGGCGGCGACGCGAAATGTATATCTCGATAAGAACGGCAATTTGATTCAAGGCGAAGGCGGCTCGCTCGTGGGTTATCGCGCCGCGGGAGTACCGGGCACAGTGCGCGGGATGGAGTTGGCGCTAACGAAATACGGGTCGGGCAAACTCACTTGGGCCCAGTTAATCGAACCGGCCCGCCGGCTGGCCAACGGTTTCACAGTTACTTACGAGCTCGCCCGATCACTCAGAGGCAGCAACGATTATCTGTCGCAGTATCCCGAAACAAGACGGATCTATCTGAAAGACGGACAGTTTTACGCGGAGGGCGAGACCTTTCGTCAGGCGGATCTGGCGGCGACGTTTGCGCGTTTGCAAACGTCCGGTCCCAACGAATTTTACGAAGGGCAAACAGCGAAGTTGATTGTCGCGGACGTCACGCGTCACAACGGATTGATGACGCTCGCGGACATGCGCGGCTACCTGGCAAAGGAACGTGAGCCGGTGGGTGCCAGTTATCGCGGCTATGAGGTCATTTCGATGCCGCCGCCTTCGTCCGGCGGCGCGGTTCTGATTGAGATGCTGAACATTCTCGAAGGCTACGACTTGAGCAAGTTCGATGCTGCTTCGTCCGAACGTTATCACCTGATGACTGAAGCGATGCGCCGCGCGTTTGCCGATCGTGCGGAGTTTATGGGCGACAGCGACTTCGTCAAGGTCCCGGTCGCTGGGCTAATCGACAAATCCTACGCTGCTAAGCTTCGTGACAGCATCAACGGCGAGAAGGCGTCGACCAGCGTCGAGATCAAGGCGGGGCAACCGGCGGGGTACGAGTCAGAGGAGACGACGCATTTCACCGTGGTTGACGCTGAAGGAAACGCGGTCGCCAACACCTACACGCTCAACAACTCGTACGGTTCGGCCGCGGTGGCAAAAGGCACGGGAATAATTCTGAACGATGAGATGGATGACTTTGCCGCCAAACCCGGCACGCCAAACATGTACGGACTGATTCAGGGTGAACGCAACGCCGTCGCTCCGCGCAAGCGTCCGCTTTCCGCGATGACGCCGACGTTTGTGCTCAGGAAAGACGGAAGTCTTTGGTTCACCGTAGGCAGTCCGGGAGGACCAACCATAATCAACACTGCGCTGTGTGTTATCACGAACGTGGTTGACTACGGCATGAACATTCAACAGGCGCTCGACTTCCCACGCATACATCACCAGTGGCTGCCCGACGAGCTGGTCTTTGAACCGTACGGGCTGTCAGGTGATACGCAAAAAGCGCTCGCCGCGCTCGGCCATAAGCTTGCGAGACCACGCTACCTCGGCGATGCGGAAGCAATTATGATCGAAGAGAAAACCGGCGTGCGCCTGGGGGCAACCGATCCGAGAAGAAGCGATGGGGCGGCGGTCGGCTATTGAAGTCGTGCGACGATTCAATCCTGATGAGAAAAGCTAAGAGACCAGGGCAGCAATAAGCTGCAAGCTAGAAGCCGGGAGTTGAGCGCCAGTACCTCCGGGCTACGTTCGAATTTTAGTTCCGCAACGAAAGGATTAATTTCATGTCCGTTCCCGTCACCCTATTCAACCCCAACGAGCTGCCGCTATTCTTCAGCGTCAACGGCGGCAACGTTTTTGCGACTTCTGGCACTGGCCCTGCTCAAAACTGGCAGCCGCAGCAGCCGGACCCTAATCCTTTGGGTTTCGTTGATGGTCCTCCAGCACCAAACGTTTTCGGGACACAGGGGCCGAATCAGGTTCTCATCATTTTTGGTCGCGGACCGATTGCTCCGCCAGTCATAATCAGCCTTCCCCAAGGTACACAAATCGACTCGCTACAGCTTTACATCTTCCTCACGCTAACGCCGACGGCGGGTACCTGGGTGATGCTCAACGCGGGTAGTCCCATAACCTGGGGTGACATATCGTCTAACGCAACGGATCAAAGCAGCGGCGAAAACGAAGCCTATTCGTAGTTGTCCCAAAGAGTAAGAGACGTCATGCTACCTCGGAGACGCCGAGGCGATCATGATCGAAGAGAAAACCGGCGTGCGCCTCGGATCGACCGATCCGAGAAGAAGCGATGGCACGGCGATTGGGTATTAAACTCCCGCGGTAGGAGCCCGGCACGCCGTGCCCCTATTAAAACCCGCGCCCCAATCCAAAATTACCTTCGATGGTTCAATCCTGATGAGAAAAGCTCGGCTGCAAAAATCCGGGGACCAGTCACGCTGGCAAAAGTCGTTCTTTGTACTTGGTGGGGTCCTTGTGTTCGCTGCGTTCGCGGCGCTTTTATTACTCGCCTGGCAGAAGTCGACGCAGCGTTTGGGAAGCGGTGATTACGAAGGGAAAATCGTCGACCGGTGGAGCGATTACGCGGAAACGAACCAAGGCTCTCTTCCGCGGTTTCGACTGGTGGTTGAATCCCCGGATGGCAAGCGGTTCACCGTTAAAGCCGATGCTAACGTGTATGAGTCGGCTCGTATTGGTATGGGCATAAAGAATCGGGGCGGGCAAATAGTGCTCATCGAGTCTGAAAACAGTAAGAGCGGAGACAAGTAGTCCAGCCGGCCTGTCGTTCACTAGAATTCATGGCAAGGCCTCGCACAAAAAGCGCTCAACATCGGAACCGAGAGCGGTAGCGACCGGCCAAACACTCTAGGTGTTATGTGTCTTGGTAAACCCATCGGTTTGCACGTTGAGTGTTTGGCCGGTCGCTACCGCTCTCGGTTCTGATATTACGATGGCTATGCTGTCATTACTTTTTGCGCGAAACCTCAGGGCAACATCAAGTGAGACTTGAAGCGTTCAAGTGTTCGGGCAACGTAGCGAGTTTACGTTCTCAATCCGCTGCAAATGCCAAACACGCTTTGATGTCTTCCGCGTTGAGGTCAGGAAAGTCGCTGAGAATTTCTTCCTCGCTCATGCCGCTGGCCAGGTATTCCAGGACGTCGGTAACGGTCATTCGCATTCCCCGAATGCAGGGTTTCCCGCTACGCTTACCCGGTTCGATCGTTATGATCTTGCTATAATCCATATACGAATAATATCAAAACGGATTCATCTTGCAAGACCAATCAAACAGTCCATCGCTAGTATCCACGCTCGCCTCTGAAGAACAAAAGCTGCTCGCCTGCATTCATTGCGGGCTCTGTCTAGAGGCGTGTCCTACCTACGTAATCACCGGCGATGAAAACGATGGACCACGCGGGCGCCTTTATCTGATGCGCGCCGTGGGGGAAGGCCGGCTTGCGAACGACTCAGCATCTTTTGAACGCCACATTGATCGCTGCCTGGGCTGCCGGGCCTGCGAACAAGTGTGTCCCGCCGGGGTTGAGTATGGCCAACTGTTGGAATCAGCGCGCGGAGAACTGTTCCAATCCGGACCTGAGCGCGGCTTTAGTTATGGCATCCTGCGCTTCGCGCTGAAACACGTTTGGCTGCATCCACGGCGTCTGAAGTTTGCATTTTCATCGCTGCGCTTGTTTCGCGACACTGGGTTGGCCCGCGCGATTCGCAAGTCAGGTTTGGCAAGACTCTTCTCGCGGCGCCTCGAGTTTGCCTTGGCCCTTTTGGAGAGTTCTGCACCGGCAAAGAAACTCTTCGTCGCCAGGCGTCCAAGACGCGCAACGCCCGCCAACGAAGCTGCCAACGGAGTATTACTTTTCGCGGGCTGTGTGGGCGCCGGATTGTTTTCGCGGGTGAACGACGCAACGATTCGGGTGCTTGAGGCCAACGGTGCAAGAGTCGAAACTCCGACCGCGCAGGATTGCTGCGGAGCACTGCATGCGCACGCCGGCGATCTGGAAGGCGCACGCGCGCTCGCGCGCCGGAACATCGAAGCATTTGAGCAGAGTGATCAAGCGATTATCACCAACGCCGGTGGCTGTGGCGCCATGCTGGTTTCCTATGCGCATCTGCTCGCTCACGATGCCGCGTTTGCGGAACGGGCAGGCAGATTCAGCGCTCGGGTGCGCGACGTCAGTCAATATCTGGAAACTCTTTCAACAAGGCAGGCCGCAAATGGTGAAGGGCCGTCAGTAACCTACGACGCCTCCTGTCATTTGCTCTATGGTCAGCACGCCAGTGAAGCGCCGCTCACGATGATGGGCGCGGCGGGCAGTCTGAAGTTTACGAAGCTTGAAGGTTCAGAAAGGTGTTGTGGCGGCGCCGGCATCTACAATTTGCTCGAGCCGGATTTGTCTGCACGCGTGCTGGAGGAGAAGCTGCGAAACGTCGCGGTTACCAATGCGGAGCTGCTGGCAACCGGAAATCCCGGATGCCAAATGCAAATCGGCGCCGGCGCACGCCTGGCGGGGATGGAATTGCAGGTTTGTCATCCGGTGGAATTGCTTGATGCGGCATATGAACGGGCGGGGGAATATGAGGACTAGTAGACGGTAGACGGTAGACAGTAGTCAGTAGTCCGTGGGCGGTGTAAGGAGCTTCATTTCATAGTCAGCAACACTTACCTCTCATTTTTCACTCTTCACTTTTCACTCTTCCCCTCCACGATCTCGCCGGCAATCATCGTTAGCGCCACGTTTCTGTCGGCATCCAGCGCTACCAGGTCGGCGCGCTTCCCGACTGCGATTGAGCCGCACTCATCGTCCATGCGGAGTAGTTTCGCTGGACTTGCAGCCGCCATCGTCGCCACGTCCGTTTCGGAACTTCCCAGAGACAACATCATGCGTACTGCGTCGAGCATCGTGATCACCGAGCCGGCAATCGCGCCGCGTTCGTTCGCGGTGCGCCCGTCTTTGACCGTGATAGTCTCGCCCCAGATTTTGTAACTTCCATCACTCAGGCCGGCCGCGGCGATAGCGTCGCTGATGAGCGTCAACCGTTCGGCACTCTTTAGCTTCAAGAGCATTCCCAGCACTTCCCGATCGAGGTGAATGCCGTCAGCGATGAAATCGCAGCTTACCTCGTCGCGTGAAAGCCCCCAGCCCACCGGGCCAGGCGAGCGGTGATGCAGCGGCGGCATTGCGTTCATGAAGTGAGTCAGGTGACGCGCTCCGGCGGCCAAAGCTTCATCAAGTAACTCCAGACTGGCGCGGGTGTGACCGATTGAAACTATCCAACCGCGCCGGTGAAGCTCATTGATAAGCGCAATGCCGCCGTCTATTTCCGGCGCTACGGTGATCATCTTTTTCGCGCTGTCGCCGGGCAGCGGGAGATCGTTCAGATCGTTCGCGCTCGAGTAAGATCGAAAGAATTGCGATCGCAGGGCGCCACACTGCGCCGAGTTAACAAACGGTCCTTCGTAATGAACGCCAAGGATGCGGGCGCCGCCCGTGAACGACGTTGCTTCTGTGATGGCCTGGGTCGCACGCTCGTAATCGGTGGCGGGGGCGGGCACGAGCGTCGGCAGCCATGCAGTCACACCTTGCGTCGCGAGAAACTTAGAAACTTTGCGCAGGTCGGCAGCGGCGGCAGTCATCGTATCGACACCTACCGCGCCATGAATGTGCAGGTCGATGAACCCGGGAAAAAGCGTTAGTCCGCGTAAGTTGACAGTTGCGTTTGCGGCAAGAGGTTCGTTGCTGGAAGACTCGGAGATATTGGCTATGCGGCTGTCGTCAATAAACAGGTCGGCATGCTCGACGACTCGATCCGGCAGGACAATACGTGCATCTTGTAACAGTAGGTTCAAGATTTGCCGTTGCGACCTTCGCTGATTTGTCGCTCCACTGTGTTGATTAAGGCATTCAGACGCTCGTCAGTGGCGCGTCCATTCTCACTTACCTGGGCGATCTTCTCTCCCAGTGTTGCGATCTCTCGCTCATGGATTTCTGCAATTGACAATAATGCACGAATGCCTTCTTCAGTGCGCCCCCATCGTTCATCGAACCGACTTTGGGATTCTTTTTGGGCATCGGCCAAGGCATCGATCTTGGCAGACGCCTGGGCTTGCTGGTTCAGGATGAACTCCATTGCTTTCTGCATTTCTTCGTTTGTCATAACTTCCTCCTGCTTAGGACGACACGCTCATTCTACCTGCTGAGATGCCCGCGACGCACATTCAAGCGTCGCGGGCATCCGGGTAAAACCCGAACTGTTCAGCCGGCTAGAAGATAAGCTTCGCGCCGAGCTGAATCGTGCGCGGATCGCGCACCGTGCTGATCTGTCCGAAGTTGCCGGCTGTTCGATTTAAGCTGGCGAACCCGCGGAAGTTGACCTGATTGAAAACGTTGAAAGCTTCGCCACGCAGCTGCAGTTGGGTGTTTTCGTTAAAACGAATGTTCTTCGTCATGGTGAAGTCAACGCGTTTCGTGGGTGGGCCTTCGATTATGCCGCGGCCGGCCGAACCAACCTGGTTGACGATCCCCGAATTGGTGGTTGGGTTCGCCTGGAAGCAAGCGGTATTGAACCACTGTTGCCAGGTGTGCGGCGCATTGGCGTTAGGATCGCACAGCAGGTTTGGCCGGTTGCCGGCAATCAGCGCGGGGTTATTGCCGAGACCTGCCGCGTCGAAGCTCGAGGTCACCGCGCTGAACGGCAAGCCGCTGTTGTAGACGATGATGCCCGACGCCTGCCAGCCACCCAAAACTTTTCCGGTGAACCCTTCCTGCTTCTGGAAGAACGGCAGCTCGTAGATGTAGTTGATCGTCAACACGTGGGTGCGATCCAAAGTTGCGCGTTGATACTCGTCACGAATGTTGTAGGAATTCTGGGGAGCGTTGCTGCGATCGTTTGGACTGTCCGTCAGATTGCGCGACCAGGTATACGCCGCGTTGATTTGCGAGGCGCCGCTGAAACGTCGCGCCGCTGAAATCTGCAGACTGTGGTAATTGGAATTAAATTGCGGCGTGATCATGTTGATTGATCGGTAACCGCGGAAAGGCCGAATCTGGTCCAGGATATTGGTCGCGGCCGAGCTTAGAAACGCGGTGCCCGGCGCCTGACACGGTACGGTCGGCGTAGTGGAAGCACCAGTCGCACACCCAGTGGCGCCGCGGGAAAGCGCATAACCCGGTTGCAGCTCGTTCAGCTCAAATGCGCCAATCAAGTGCGTGCCCTTTGAGCCGTAGTAGCCAACGTCAAGCACGGTGTTTTCGCCGAACTGCTGCTGCCAGTCGAGCGACCACTGCTGCATGTAAGGATCTTTCCAGTCTGGTTGAATTGCGCGGATGCTGAGCGCTGCGACTGAAGCGGCCGGCGTTACTATCGTGCCGGTCGGCACGGGCTGATCCAAGCGCGTCACAGTAAACGTTTGGTTTTCCTGGTACGGAGGATTGGTGCCGATAATCTGCAGGAAGTTTCCGTTTAGCACCTGGTCGTAAAACATGCCGTAGCCCATGCGGATCGAAGTCTGGCCCTTGCCAAACGGATCCCAGGCGAGACCGACGCGCGGTGCAAAGTTAGTCTTCGGCGCCTCAACCACATGCTTGCCCCACGGCGAAATCGTGGGTGTGCAATTATTCGCGGCAGTGGCCGGATTCTGAGAATTCACAATCATGCCGTTACAGAAATTGCCGGTGCCCACGACCCGGTTGCCGGCGCCGGTAACTTGAGGCGCACTCGCCGGATTGAAAAGTGACGGAACAAAGTTAGAGAGCCGTCCATGGGTATCGTAAGGTGATCCGAAGAACGAATGACGCACACCGTAGTAGAGCGTCAGGTTCGACTTGAATCGCCATTCATCCTGAGCGTAGGACTCCCAGGCAATCTGCCGGAGGTCGCCGGTGTAGTCGAAACGCGCCTGTTGGAAAGTTACGTTGTTGCCTTGCAGAAAATTGGCAAACGCCTGGAAGTTTGCACGACGCGTTAGATCCGTGTCCTGCCCGGCAACTTGCGGAGATAGAACGCTGCCCTGCACTACGCTGCTTGGGATGGTGTTAAGGAAGCCGCTGTAGGTTCCTTCATTGCTTCCCGCCGCGCCGCCAGTCAGCGCATTTTCATTCTTGCGGTAATAGCCGTAAACCGATCCGAATTTGAAGCTGTGATTTCCTTTCACCCAGGTCAGGTCTCCGGAAATATTGTGCTTGTATGAAAAATTGTCGTATGGGCCAAAGCTCTGTAGCGCGCTGAAGCCGTTTCCGGTAATTGTGGGAACGCGATCGCGCGTATTCGGATAGGCGAGCGGCGGCGTGATCGGAGAGTTAGCCAGGGCTATAGTTCCAGTATTGTGACTGAGAATTGCTCCGTAGCCGTAGGTGTACCGGCCAACAAAGATCAATTTAGGATTGATGACGTGTGTTGACTGGAACGTGTGAGTCTTTCCCGGAGAGTCAGTGGTTGTTTCCGAAACGCCCGGCAAGCCCGAACCTGACGAGAACAGTGCGTTGGCATCGACCGTCGGTATTTTGTCATTCTCCCAACGATAGTAAGCTGACCAGCTATTAGAGAACGTGTGGTCTAACTTCAGAATCTCCTGACGGAAGTTTGAGATGTTAAGCGCCGGATAAACCAACGCGCGCGTTAGCGCGTTCGTAGGCAGCGGCAGCTTGTTATAAATAAAGGACACGTATTGCGCCGCAACCGGATTGATCGAGGCGCGCGATGCCAGCGGTACGCCGGCGGGTAAAATATCCAGACAGGTGGCGGTGGCCGCGGTCGGCGCGTTAGCTCGCAAACAAATATCTATCGGGAAAATTCCGTTACGCATGTTTGCGTCCGGCACGGTTGAGGAAAGCAGCGGGTAGCGAATGTCTTTGCGTTGTTCTTCTGAAAAGAAAAAGAACGTGTTCTTCATTTTTGACAGGAAGCCGCCCGGGCCTTCACCGAAGTTTGGCAGGTAGACCGGTCCGCCGATGGTGCCGCCATAGTTGTTGTAGCGGAAGGGAGTACGCTTGGCTTTGCCGTTTGGCTCGCGACCGAAAGGCAGCACGGCTGCCGTGGCGGTATTCGACAGAAAGTCGTTGGCATTCAAACGTTCGTTTCGCACAAACTCGAAAAGCGACCCGTGAAACTGGTCGCCGCCGGAGCGCGTGACTACGTTGATCTGGCCGCCACCGCTGCCGCCTGAATCCGCAGGATAGAGCGAACGGAGCACGGTGAACTGCGAGATTGAATCGACGCTCGGGTAAGCCTGAATGGTGATGTTTGAGCCGCGGTCGGTAACGTCAGCGCCGTCGATGCGATAGGTGTTCTGGGCACTGCGAGCGCCGTTCACTGCGATGTTGATGGTATTGGCCTGGCCGGCAGGATTGGTCGTTCCCACGTACACCTGATCTGAGAGGTCGTTTGAGACACCTGGCGCGAGGGCGATGAGTTGCACCCAGTTGCGATTGTTTAGCGAGAGCTCGCGCACCTGGTCGCCATTGATCACCGTGGAAGCTTGCGGCGTTCTCAATTCAACACCGATCGGACTGGCCTCAACAGTTACCACCTCGGCAATGTTGCCGGCTTCCAGCTGAACGTCAACGGAGCGAGTCTGGTTCGCGTCCAGTTTGATGTTCGTCTGGACCGACTTCTTGAAATTCGGCGCCTCAGTTGTGACCTGGTAGTTTCCAGCCTGCAACAACGGCGCCTCGTATCTTCCGTTTTCATCCGTTTGCACGGTGCGGACATCGACTTTCGTGTCCGCATTAGTAATTGTGACGGTAGCGCCGGTCACAAAGGCGCCGCTACTGTCTTTTACTGTGCCGGAAATTGTGCCGTTGATCTCCTGCGCCTGAGCAAAATTTGCAAGGCCAAGGATCAAGCAGGCCACGGTAAGCGTTAGCAGGCGCAGAGTAACATTGGAAAGCTGCTTCATGGGGGTCCCTCTCATCTATTCAGGAATATTGTTGCTGAAACTTTTTTGACTAGCCGCGGAGAATTAACTTATACACCTGCGGCAGCAGGTGAAACAAGAATTTTCTACGGCCAGTGATGGCCTGTTTTCTTTCCTCTGTGCACCATCCGTGTTCTCTGTGACTCTGTGGTGAGGGTTTGCTCAGCCTTCATCACCACAGAGACGCAGAGGACTCAGAGATCGCACAGATCTTAGAACAGGAACCGAACTCCAAATCGCACCTGTCGTGGCAGCTGATACAAGAACGGCATCTTGTAACGAATGTCGCTGCGGTCTGCCTGCGAAGCGATGCGCGCGAGAATCGGATTCAGCAGTGCTCCGGACGTGTAGCCATTCGCGTATCCCGTAGTCGTATTCGGGAACCCCAGGGCTGGGCCGTTGAGCGGAGCAGTGCTCGGATTCATGGTCGTGTAAACACCGGTGACCGTGTCCTGGTCCCACAGGTTCAGGAAGTTCATGTCGAAGGCAATCGTAAACTTGTCGTCCTGTCCGAAGCGGTAGCGATGTGTAATGTTGAAGTCAGTTTGCGAGTAGACCGGGCTGCGTCCCAAATCACCACGGCCGAGAAAGATCTGCGGAGTTACAGTTGATGCTCCGTAAATCGTCGTCGTTTGCGGAGTTCCGGAGGTGATGGTTTGAAACGCTGAAAACTCCGTCGAATTCGTTCGGCTTCCTTTGTGCCAGTCCAGAATGTAGGAACCGAAGATGTTGAATACGTGCGGCCGGTCGGTTTGCAGGCGACCGTTGTCTTTTTCACCTCTGGCGGTAAATCCGATGAAGGGCAGGTCAAACGCGCGGCTGACGCCGGGTGAAAGCCGACCGTTTACGAGGTGGGGCTCATCCGAGCTGGCCAGTCCCGAATAGTTGCCGTAAAGGCGACTAAGCGTGTAGTTCGCGTTGAAGTACCAGTTATTCGACAAACGCTTCTCGAGCACTACTTCGAAACCATCATAACGACGCTGCGGTCGCGTCGACTTGATATACCCGAGCGCCTGAAGCGTGGCCAGGTGAAGGCCGCTGCCGGGATTGCCGATGATGTAAGCTTCGCTGCCGGCGGCATTGACTACGCCCGCATCTTCAACCGCTTCATCGACGTTCTTGTAGGTATAGCGAAGACGCAGTACAAAATCGCGGTTCAACTGCCGTTCGCCGCCGACCGTGAATTCAGTTTGTTGAAACGGCTTCAGGTTTGGATCAACCGCGCCGCCGTTCAATGCCGACGCGTTCGGATCGTTGGCGTTGACTCTCAGGTTCTTTTGGCAGCGACTGCGGGCGCCGGCTGTTATGAAACCGGTTGACGGACAAACGCTTGGCCCGGTGAAACCGTTCAGGATGTTTCCAATGTTGAAGCCGGTGGAAGTGTCGCCGGGGAATAACTCGAAATAGTCTTCAAGGAAAATGTCGCCGCCAAACAAGCCGCGCGGCAACTCAAACTTCACGCGATCAAAGAACTTGCCGTAGCTGGCAAAGATTTTGGTGCTGCCGTTGCCGGTCAGGTCATAAGCAAAGCCAAGACGCGGAGCAATCTTGTCCCCCCAACCAAAATTAATCGCGCTCGGGAAGCTGTTGAACGTGGGCAGATTTTCTTTTTCGAAACGAACGCCGAGGTTCAACGTCAGGCGGCTGATCGGTTGATACTTATCCTGGAAGAAAATTCCCTGGCTGAGGTTTGACCCGTGGCCGTTGGTGCCGGTGCGCCGGAAAGAGGCCGAGCCAACCGCGCCAGGCGTATCGGTCACACCGCCGCCGAGCAGCGTGGAGATCGGCGTTCCATAGTTATAGGAGATGCGGCCGACCGATGAATTGCCCGACTGCACATCGTTGAAGATCGTGAACCGCTGGTAGCCGCTCCGGAATTCGTGCTGCCCGGCGGCGCTAAAAATGTAAGCGACGGAGAAATCATAAGTCTGACGCAGCGAAACGTCTTTGCGGGTGATGACATTGGCGCCGGTGGTGGAACAGGGGAAGGCAGCGTTGGGAGTGCCGCAACTAAATATCTGCACCGTCTCAGGAACGAAATAGTTGCCGAGCTTCTCGTTTAGAAAACCGCGAGTATAGCGCGCGTCAATAAGCAGCTTGCTGGTAGGCGTGTACACACCCGACAGGGTTACCAGATTTGAGTTCTGTCGACCACCCTGACGATCCGTAAAGTTGTGCCCGGTCAACACGCCGATGCCGGGACCGTAATTTGCGGTCGGCACATTGCCGAGACCAATCGCAGTTGAGCTAACGTTCGTGAAGCTGGTGGTCGGAATCGCGCCATCGTCGATCACGGGATTCCAAAGAAACGAGCTGTTGACTCGCAGGTTCTTGAACGGGTTCGCATCGAGCCGCAGGAACGCGTATTCATAAGTTCGTTTGCGCTCGTAGTGCTCAGTCGTGATCAAGGTTCGTTGAGCCGCCGGCAGATTCGTGTAGTAAGGCACGTCAACTTCGGTATTGAAGATTTGCGGCGTGTAACTGGCAAAGAACCACAGCCGGTCCCTAATGATCCTTCCGCCCAGATTCGCGGTGGGGAAATAGTTGTTGCCGCCGGCTTTTTCCGGATTGAAATACTCAGCGGTCTGCACAAAATTGCCCGCGCCGACCGAGCCCGAGGTGAAACGAGTCAGCAGCGGTCGCGGTTTGCCGTTGAGTTTCGGCACTTCAGTCTGGATGCCAAACTCGCCGTGGAAGTCGTTGCCGCCGCCGCGCGTCACTACGCTAACCACGCCGCCGGTCGCGCCGCCGTAAGTCGCTTCAAAACCACTCGACTTAACCTGGACTTCCTGGACTAGCTGCGTCGGAATGTTGTAGGTCTCGTTGAGAGTGCCGGTGCGGTAGTTGGTTACTTCCTGTCCATCGATGACGAAAACGTTTTCGCCGCCTGACGCACCATCGACTGAGAAGCCACCCGATCGACTTTCAGGCCGCGTGCCTGGTATTGCCTTCAGCAAACCGGTGAAGCCGGTGCTCTTCGGCAACAGCTCAATCTTCTGCGCGTTGATGGTGGTTTGAATCGCGTTGTTGGTGATATCAACCGGTTGCGCTTCCGACGCCACGATATCAACCCGCGTAACGCTGCTGCCGGGAGTGACCGTTATCGTTAACTGCGTGCTCTGTCCGATCGCCACCGTGACGTTTTCATATCTTGCTTCGCCAAATCCGCTGGTCGCCGTGGTCACCACATCGTAAGTTCCCGGCGGCACTTGCAGGACACGGAAGAAGCCCTCGTCGTTAGTCACACTCGTGCGTTTGAAACCAGCGCCGATGCCGGTGGTGGTCGTACCACTCGCTGCCGCTTTCGCGTTTGTAATCGTGATGTTTACGTTTGGCACCAGAGCGCCTGCTGGATCTTTGACAGTACCTTCGATGCTACCTGTCGTTTCCTGACCGAAAGCGACGGAGCAGATTGTCATTAGCAGGGCGGCGAGAAAAAAC
>Ga0070669_100001543_pt1 | contig 16655 bp, 15 predicted proteins | sample KBSS53metaG_FD_64680 | JGI IMG/M metagenome (GOLD analysis project Ga0070669, IMG submission 64680) | Switchgrass rhizosphere microbial communities from Kellogg Biological Station, Michigan, USA - KBS S5-3 metaG | ecosystem: Host-associated > Plants > Roots > Rhizosphere > Soil ... | reverse complement strand
TTCTTCAGGACTCGGAAGCCGAGCGGCAGCCAGGCATAGATTCCCGCCGCGGTCTGGCGGACCAGCCCGGCGCGCAGCATCAGCTTGTGGCTGACGATCTGGGCGTCCGCGGGACTCTCTTTGAGGACAGGAAGGAATGCACGGGACCAACGCATTGCCGGTCGCTCTAGCGGGCGAGTGTCGCGGCTGGCAACCGCAGTGCTGTGTGGCAGCACCGACACAGGAGTCGCGGAAAAGCCGCCCACCGGCATTTACTGCCGTGACAGCACTTTCGGGCGAGCCTAGCGTCCGGCCCATCCGAACGACTGGCTCCTAGCTCGTAGGTTCGGGGTGCGGCAGGGCAACTGGGGAGGCTCGCTGCAACGACATCCAAGGGGGCTGACGAGCAATCGTCACGCAAGGCGCCCGGATCGCTAGCCGATCCGGGCGTTTGCTTTTGCCGCGCTTCCGGCTTTGGTGTAGGGGGCGGCTCTTGGCCATTTCGGCCAGGCGCGGAAAAGCAGCGCAAAAGGAGGACGCCATGCGAACACGCATGTTGTTGGCGTTGATCTTCCTAACGGCGGCGATCGGACCTGCGAGCGCCCAACAGGCCCGGCGCGGTGATGTCCGTTCCGAGACCCAGAACCGGCTCGCCGACGAGGGAAATAACGATGTCATATGGAACTCGATCGGCCTGATCGGCCTGCTTGGGCTCCTTGGACTTCGCCGCCAACATTCGGAGGATAGCTATCATCCGGCCGCGCTCGAGTAGCGACGGCAACAGGAGGGGACAATGAAGCAACTGATTCCGCTTGCGGCCGCATTGACCCTGGTCGCCGCCGCTCCGGCGATCGGCCAGGAAAATGCTGCCGCGCCGGCTAATGCCGCCGAAGCAAACGCGGCAACCGCGACAGCGCCCGACGCAAATGCAACAGCCGCCGCTGCGCCGGAAGCTGCGCCGGAAGCTGCGCCAGCCGCGGCAGAGCCGGCGGCTCCTGCTGACATCACGGCGCCGCCCCCGCCGCAGCGCTCAAACCTTCCGTGGGGCATCCTCGGGCTTGTCGGCCTGATCGGCCTGATGGGCATGCGGAGGCGATAAGCACGCGGTCTGTGCCGGAGCGACGCCCTGCCCTAAGCAGGCGCGCATGAGCGATAAGAAGAAGAGAACCGGCACTCGGCTTGCCGAGGGCGGCCGCCGCAAGGAATGGCGCGGGCCGCTCGTCAACGTCCCCGTCGAGCGGGCTTCGACCATCTTGTTCAACAGCGTCGCCGACATGCGCGGCAACAAGCCGGGGCTGGGCGTTTACCGCTACGGACTGCAGGGCACGGCGACGCATTGGGCGCTCGCCGATGCATTGACCGAGCTCGAACCCGGCGCCGCCGGAACAGCGCTCTATTCGTCCGGCCTTGCAGCGATCACGACGGCGCTTCTGGCGGTTCTGTCGCCCGGCGACGAGCTTCTTGTCCCCGACAACGTCTATGGTCCGACGCGCAAGTTCTGCGACTCGTTTCTCAAGCGCTATGGCGTCGCCGTGCGTTACTACGACCCGCTGGCGATGCCCGAGCCCGGCGAGCAGACGCGCGCAATTCTGCTCGAGAGCCCGGGCTCGCTGACGATGGAAGTGCAGGACGTGCCCGGAATTTGCCGGGTCGCGCGAGAGCGCGGAGTCGCCACTCTCATCGACAATACATGGGCCACGCCCCTGCTGTTCCCGGCCATTGCGGCGGGAGTCGACGTCAGCATCCTGGCGGCGACCAAATATGTCGGCGGCCACGCCGACGTGATGCTGGGATCGGTGACCGCCACGGCCGGGCATTTCGAACGGATCCAGACCCTTGGATGGGATCTGGGGCACAGCGTCTCGCCCGACGATGCTTGGCTTGGTTCGCGCGGCCTGAGAACGATGGCCCTGCGTTTAAGGCAGCACGAGGAGGGGGCGCTTCAGGTGGCCAAGTGGCTGAAGGAGCGGCCGGAGGTCGGCCTCGTGCTTCACCCTGCCCTGCCCGACTGTCCGGGACACGAATATTGGAAGCGCGATTTCAACGGGTCGTCGGGCCTCTTCACGTTTGAACTCAAGGGCGCGGACGAAAAAGGACGAGCTGCCTTCGTCGACAGCTTGGAGCTGTTCGGGATTGGTTACAGCTGGGGCGGATACGAGAGCCTGGCCATTCCGGTCGATCCGATCCGGACTGCGTCGAAGCCGCCCGCTTCCAACCTCGTCCGGCTGCACATCGGCCTGGAAGACCCCGACGACCTGATCGTGGACCTCGATCGGGCACTGGCCAAGCTCTGATTCGCTGACGGATTTGGGGAGATCTCCCCGGGCAGCGCACCGCCCGGGGAGTTCGCTTCGTTAGCCGCGCTCGCCGCGCTCTACCGGTGGCGGCGGAGGCGGAGGCGGAGGTACCGGGCAAGTGCTCGTCGCGAGGATCACCGACCCATCCGGGCAGGTCTGCGTCGCCGGCGCGACCGGAGGCGGCGGAGGAGGCGGTGGAGGAGGCGGCGGCGGCGGCGCTTCGGCCACTGCGCCAAAATTGTAGATCAAGCTCGCCAGCAGGCTGTGCGACTGGAAGGACGAGCGGCCTTCAAAACCCGGGGGAGCCCCGAAGAAGTCGCTCTTGAGCGTCCCCGCCGACAGGAAGCGATACTTAAGTCCCGCATCAACGTTCGACGAAATCGCGGTCCGGACGCCGGCAATGATCTGCCACGCGAGGTTGTCGGTGTCCTTGAAGTGAAGCTTCTGATCGCCGAGGCGGTCGATCGTCATGCTGACGCGGGCCATGCCGATACCGCCGCCGGCATAGACGCTGGTCCCCGGCGAGACGTCGAGGTCGAGGAGGGCATTGACCATCCCGGTGAGCACGCTCGTTCGGCCATGGGCGTCGATGTCGGCGCCGGGAACGACCGGCTGCGTGCCGCCGCCCGGAAACGGGCCCGGCGCATTGGCGTCGATTTCATACTTATCGTGCTTCGCACGCTTGTAAGCGACCTCGCCCTCGATCCGGAACATGCCGAAATCGTAACCGGCGATCAGGTCGGTATCGAAGCCCAGCTTGTGGTTGACGTCGAGAAAATCGACCCATGGGCCTCCCGGAAAGCGCCGATCGATGTCGGATCCCGGGTCATGGTCCCGCGGGACCAGCAGTCCCGCTTCAAGCCCGACATAGGCGGAACGGTCGGCCGCCGCCGCAGGCGAGGCTAACGCGGCGGCTGCCACGGCCGCCAGAAGAATACGCTTCATGATAATCCCCTTTTACTGTTGGCAGTACTATTGACGCTCACAATTATTGCGCTTTGGTGAATTCAATAAGCTAGGCACCCTCCCAATGCCGGTTATTTCTTGCCTGAATGCCCGCGAAACGAAATGGTTGCGGCAAGCTTCTCCAATTTGACAAAAAAATTCGAACAGAGTGGATGATCCCACACAATTCCTCTGCGGAACGCAGCTAAGTCCTTTGACATGACTAGGCCGCGGGCCGCGCGGCGCCGTCGCCGACAAGGAGCGGCGCGTCATTGCGGAACCGCCATCGCAACCGCCAGCCCTGTTCGCGAATGTCCTTCCAGACTTCGCGCAGCGTGACGAGTGACAGGGCAACGGCAATCGTCATGATGATCAATGGCCTCACAAACGGGCCAAGCGTGACGTGATAATTGATGATTGTCGCTCCATCTCCGAAGTACAGGTCACGGGCCATCGGTGGCGTACGGTCGATTGCAATGTCGAGAGGGACCGCAAGAATGTAGCAGGCCGAGATGGCCCATTTGCGAGCAAATCCCCGCCAGGGCTCCATCATCACCAAAAGCATGAAGTAGACCTGCGTATAGCCGCCTGCTTCGGAGGTGATGAGCGCGAGAAGCAAACCGAGATTTGCAACGCGATAGCTTGGAACAACTTCCGGTCTGAGGAAGACGGCCAGGATGGCCATCACGATCATCGCCTGGGTCGCGTGCTGCAGCGCCGGAATGATGAACTGCAAGAGCTCGACGTTGCGTGATCCGATTAGCAAGACAAATGGAAATGTGTCCCCTTCCAGGAGGGACATGAGCGGCTGGTAGGTCGTCGTGTACCAGAGATCCATGATCTGGGCCGCGGGCAAGGTCGCGAAGTAGCGGATGTTCTCATAAATTTCCGCTGGCGTCCCACGCCCAAGGATTGCGAAGGTCACCAGATAAACAATGACCGCGGAAATCAGCCCGCATTCGACCCACAGCCACCGCCTCTTGGCAAGCAACGGCACGAGAGCCGCGACCAGATAGACTTTGAAGTTGATGGCGAGTCCGATGGCCACCCACCGTGACCGGGCGCGCTTCAAAATGGGCGCAAAAGCCAGCAGCAGGCAGGCGAAGGAGACGAGGACCAGGTTCCCTCGCTCCAAACCGTCCGCCATCGGCAATCCGAGGCCAACGGCGATTGTCCGCGGAATCGCCGTCCGCCTGTCGATCCGGCGAAAAGTGATCCAGATGAGCACAAGATTGATGAAGAAGATCGCGTAAAGAGTGCCCAATCCCAACCAGTCGCAATCCCGGGCAGCCAGCCCCGCGCTCGGGTCGAAAGGCCGCCGCTCCGGATAGCAATGGTCTATCCCGAAGATCCGGATGAACACGAACGACAGCGGAGGATAAATCGTCTTCCACACATCGTACGTGCCCTTGTCCCGGGCCCAGAAAGCGGTGTTGAACCAGTCGGCGTAAGTGTCGAACGGCTCATAAAAGAACGGCTGGGGCAGGTAGCCATTGATGATCAGGAACCAGGCGCAATAGGCCAGACCCGCCAGGATCAGCGCGGCGAAGCCGTACTCAACCCAAGGCCGTTGCCGGCTGGTAAGATCCGGGCTCATGTCCTGGCGGATTGCACCCGGAATACGAGGCGCTTGAGAATGAAGTAATTCACGACCGAGACGAACACGACCGAGACGAGTCCGGCGAGGTATGGCGAACGGATCGCCTGCGCTGCCGCGGCGAGAGCGATCAGGCCGAGTACATAGTTCAAAATGTAAGACGCAATGAAGCGGCCCTTTGAACCGTCATGTCCAGCAAACGCGAAGCGGCTGTAGGTAAAGTAGTTGAATGTCATCCCCAGAACGTGCGCTGTGATTTGGGCGACATACATGTTGACCCCAGCCCAAACGAACAGCGCGTAGAGTCCGTAGCCGAATAATGTGTTGACCAGGCCGGCCTGATAATAGCGCCACAGGCGCTTCCACTCGTCAGCGGACCACTCGAACATCGTTCAATACCCCGGCGGGAAGTTGACTCGTTCTCGCTCGAGGACGAGCGGAGTTCCGCGAGTCCGGTCGGAGATGGCGCGGATCTGAACGCCAATGAGCCCGAGGAACAGGAAAAGCAGCGCAAATTGACCTTCGAGCATGGCCGAAAAGAGCCACAGCTGGATCGACCGACCCGTGAACGCCGCGACAATTGCGCCGAACAACGAAACGAGAGTCAGGACGGCGACGAAGAACGCGACGTAAAGTGGAACTCGAAGCAGTCCCTTGGACGATCCGGCGAGGCCGTTCAGCGCGAAATCGAGCAAGGTGAAGAAATTGTTGTTCGACCGTCCGCCCGCTCGCGCCGGTCGCTTGTATGGAATGGTTTCGATCGAGAAACCGGTTTCGACCAGGAGTCCACGGAAGAAGGGCTCGGGCTCGTTCAGCGCTTCAATCGACCGAACTACGCGTCGGTCATAAATTCCGAAGCCCGTCGCATTCGGGATTATCGGATAGTCGCCGAACTTGCGCTGAAGGCCATATGAGAGAGAGCGCATGGCAGAGAGGAAGGCGCCCGATCTTTCCCGCTCTCTTACACCCAAGACGATATCAGCGCCGGCGCGCCAGCGACGAACGAACTCGGGGATCAAATCGGGCGAATCCTGGAAGTCCGCGCACATCGAAATGATCGCACCACCGCCCGCCTGATAGATGCCGTGGGTCGGTGACCGCATCTGTCCGAAATTCCGCGTATTGACGATCAGGCGGATGTGGTGGTCGCGGGCGCACATCGCCTTCACCACCTCAACTGTGCGATCGCTCGACTGATTGTCGATGAAGATAATGTCGAAGTCGGCCTCTACGCTTTCAAGCTGCGCCGAGACGGCCCCGGCAATTGCCTCGACGTTCGCTTCCTCGTTCCGACAGGCGATGACGACCGATATCTCAGGCCGAACGAAACCGACGTCAGCCATGGAACTGCCTGACAATCAACCGGTCCCCGACTGGCGGCCGAAGCCTATAGATTTCGACCGCCATCCAGAGCAGGAACATCGCGATCGCGGCGGCCAAGGCCGGAAGGAAGAGCTGCCGTTCCGTGTCGACGTAAGGCGGTTCCAGGACGCGGACATTGGCCGTCGAAGTCAGATCTTCGACCGCCGTACCCTGCAAATAACGCATGTAGCTGTCGTACAACGCCTTCGTGATACCGAGGTCGCGCTCCAGCTTGAACAGCTGGCTGGACGCCGTAACGAGTTTGCCGACGCTGTCCTCGCGATTGGGATTGGTTGCCTTGGCTGATGCGAGCTGCTGCTCCAGGGCCGAAAGCTCAGCTCGAAGCTGAATGATTTGCACATTATCTTCAGTGAACATCCGCCGAGCCGCCGAGAGCTGGACCTGCTTGCTCTTGATCGCCCCCTCAAGTGCCGGAATTTGTTCGCCAATGGCTTCCATTGAGGCCCGAGGATCTGCGTACCGATTGTGCAGACGGAACTGATCATACGCGGACTGGGCAACGGCAAGCCGCGAAGACGCATCGGCAACGAGCTTGAGCAGGACGTCGCGCTTGTAGGCGGTTTGCTTGCGGCTGATCTGGGCAAGCCGTTCCTGGGTCGCTCGTGCATAGGCGCCGACGATGTCGTGTGCGAGGGCTTCATCGCGGCTCTGCATTTCAATCGTGATGATTCCGCCGCGCAACGAGCGGATATCGACTTTGTCTTCGAGCCAGCGATGAATCGCGACCCGGTTTTTCGGCGCGAGACGTTTCTCCAGCTTGAGCTCGTCTATCACCGTGTCACGGACATAGACGCTCTTTGCGACGCGCATTGCGACTTCGACCGCGGCCTGATTGCCAAAGACGTTGTTGATCGCCCCCAACTGACCAAGCGTCCCGCTCAGGCCGAGGCTCTCGGGATCCGTCGGCGTAAGCGACGTCGCCGCTCGATGCCGCTCCGGGAAAAATGTGAGCAGCAATAGAATTGCAATCAAACCGCCAAAGACGACCGCGCGAACCCATGCCCTGTTGAGCAATTGCACATGCGTCAGGCGGCCAATTATCGTAACTGGGGCGTTCATCTGATCGCATTCACGGTCGCGGCGCTTAGCCCGACCTGGAACAGGCTTGTGCTGATTTCGCGGAGTTTCGTCCAGAAGTTCCCAGCATTAGTCTTGACCGGAACGAAGATGACGTCGCCGGGAAGGACATAGGCATTCAGTGCCCCGCGACGTCGCGACACGACCGCGCCGTTCGCCCGCACCACGAAAATGCCGGAGCTGTCCGCCGCCCGAATCACGCCGCCGGCGCGATCGATATAGTCCTTCACCCTGATTCGCCTGCCGTCTTCCAGCAAGAAGGACGCGGGCCGATAGACGGCTCCAAAGACGCCGACGGTCGTCGACCGCGGCGGAACGATGATTTGGTCGTTGTTTTCGAGCAGGACATTGGTCGGCAAAAGGCTCGTTGCAGGAGAAATATCCATCACGACGCGACCGTCGGGCTCAGCCGTGCGCAGTCGATCCAGAACTGCCCTGGCCCCCGCAATCTGCGAAGCTCGCTCACCTTCGTTGAGGCTGGAGTCCGCGGTAAGGGGCGCTGCCGCCAGCGTCAGCTCGAGCTGCTTGATGGCTTCGACGTAGCTTTCACGTTGTTGCTCGCGCACCGATTGGCGGGTGAGCTTGGTGCCGAATGCAAAGGCCCGGGTGGTTAGCCCGCCCGCCAGGGTCATGACGGTGGTCAAGGGTGTGTTCGGCGGAACATAATAATTGCCCGGACGGTAGACCTCGCCCTCGACGCGGACGAGGACCGATTGCTGAGCAATTGGTCGGACGAGGTTTCCGCTCGACAACATTTGTATGATGTCGCCACCTTCTACGTCGGTTGAAGCCGCTGCCGCGCGGGTCACTTCGCGCGGCCCGACGTTTGCAATATCTTGGGCGTGATAAACGATGACCCTGCCGGTATCAGCTAGTACGTTGGGGCCGCCTGCAGCTGCAAGGATCTGCTCGATCGTTTCACCAGGTTTGGCTTCGTAGATCGCCTCCTGCTGAACGCTTCCGATTACCGCGACCTGCTCTCCGGCGGGCGGAATGAAAAGCACGTCCTCGTTTTGCAGCACGGCGTCGTTCACGCGGTTGCCCCCGCGAAGGAGCTGGTAAAGGTCGAAGTCGGCGACTTCGGCACCATTGCGATACAGCTTCACGCTGCGGAAGCTGCCACCGCTCGATGGCCCGCCGGCTTGGAAGACTGCGTTTGCGATTGTGGACAGGCCACTGACCGTGAAGGCGCCGGGATTGTTAGCGAAACCGGTCACATAGACTCTGATGCCCCTGAGCTTCTTGATGCCGACGCCGACGGAGTAGCCGCGATACTGCCGACCGACGGCCTCCGCGATTTTGTCCCGAAGGTCGGCGTAGCGAACACCGGCCAGCTGGATGTGGCCAACGCTTGGAAGGAAGATCCTGCCGTTTGTGTCGATCTCACGTTCAACGCTGCCTTCGACCGAGCCCGTCAAATAGATGACAACAGTGTCGCCGACGTTGAGACGGTAATCCGGCGGAACCGTCGCCGTTGACGGGGCAGCAAAGTCGCGTTGCGCCGGCAGCGTTAAGTCCTGCCCAAAACGCGGAAGCTTCCGGCCGATTACCCGTTCGACGTAGGTCTCAAACTCGCCGGGCGACGGTGGAGATTTTGCCCGGGTGCTTCGATCCAGCACCTCCTGCTGCGCTTTGATCAAATCCTCGAGCGACAGTGGGTTCGACGAGTTGGGCCGATCAGCGATTGTCGCGGGCGTGAAACTCTGACTGCCGACGATCGTCGTGCTGCCCGATGACTGCTGCGGCGGATTTGCCGCTGGCTGGTTCGACGTGGTTGTCGAGGGATCCAAAGGTGAACCAGCGGGGACGTTCTGCCCGATAGCGGACGTATCTAGGACGGCCGCGAGCGCCACGACTCTAAGACCAATGATTAGGAAACGCTTCGCAATCTTCACAATATTCACTCGCCAATCTCACGCAGGAATGCCGCTAAGCCGCCTGCCGATTTCGTTTCTAGGGCTGGTCGCGCCGACCCCCTCGGGATCATTGCGCGCCAACCGCGGTAGCATCGTCTCTTTGGCAGGGCCAGTTCAAACCGCCGCCGGAAGACAAAAATTGTGCCGTTTCCATGACTTGCTGGGCAAATGGCTCGGCCGGAATGCCGCTTTTCGCAAGCAACGCCCGGTAGACGGCCTCGTCTCCGCAGTACCGATCGGGAATGTCGCTGGTGAAGCTCGCTCGGCGGACCGGGACCTGCCCGACGACCTTCGCCACGGTCTCGGCGATTTGCTGCATCTCCAGGGGTTCGCCTCCGGTATCGAAGCGGACCACGCCAGCGTCACTCTCGAGCATCAGCGCGAAGACCAGCGACATCAGCTCACGAATTGCGACATAGGACCGGAAGACGGGCTGCCCGGCATGAATGGCGATCGGCCGGCCAGCGAGCGCATCCTTGATGAAGGAGGCAAGCGCGTAATTGTCGTGCTTGTTGATGTGCGGTCCCGACAAGGCAAAAATCCGAGAGATCACCGCGCGGCGGCCTCTAGACTCGGCCCAGCCAGCAAACGCTTCCTCGTCGGCCAGCTTCAATGCTCCGTAAAGCCGCATTGCGGGTGACGCGCCGGGCTCCTCCGCAAACCGTGCCGCGCCCGACGAGGCGACGAAGACTGCCCGCGCATCGATCGCGTCGAGCGCATCGAGCACGACCTGGCTGAGCGCCCGGTTCGCGCGGCGATATTCCGCCTCATCCATGGCGGCCGCGCGATCCTTGGTCAGGAAGGCGAGATGAAGGACGAGGCTCGGCTCCGAAGGAAGGCGGGCAATCTCGGATAGCGCGCTCTGCCGGACGGTTAGACCGTCCCCGATCTCGATCGTGCGCGGCGCCGATCCGAACGCGACGACGCGCTCGTTGAAGGCGGCCGCGCCGAGCGTATTGTGGAGGAGTTCCAGTGCGGCCTTGCCGACCCAACCGCCGGCTCCGGTCACGACGATTCGATTGCCGCCGGACAGCAAGGTTTCGGCGGCGGGCCCGGTGAGTCGAGGCGCCTGGTTCATTTCACAGTCGTTTCGAGTTTTCTTGCCGGCTCGAACCAATCATCCGGCAAATCCGGAGACATCCGGTCGATCGGGTTGGACTCCATCGAGCCGCTGGCCGTGATTCGGCTGGTGATCTTCGGGAAGTAGGTTTGCTCAGGGTCGATCGGGACGATGAACGCCTGCGGCCCAATGCCTTCGAGCCGGTCCCGAAACTCCTCGTCGCTCTCGAAGTCGAGAGGCAGTTCCATCAACGGTACGTCCCATGCAGCGAAGAGCCGGGCCCAGTCCGGCAGACCCAGACCCGAGTTTCGATCACATCCAAGATACTTCCCGTCGAAATAGCTCCGCTGGGTCATTCGGATCGAAGCGTGGCCCTGATCGTGGAAGATGAAGATCTTGAGATTGCAGTTGTTGACCGCGACGGTACCGAGTTCCTGCAGATTCTGAGCGAATCCGCCGTCCCCTTCGATCAGGATTGTGCGCCTTTCGGGTTTGGCGAGCGAGGCTCCGATCGCCCCGGAAAGCCCGTAGCCCATCGAGGCCAGCGACTTGTCGGTCACCATCCGCTGCCCGTATTTCTGCTTGTACAGCTGCATCGACAGCGTGAAGGCGCTTCCGCTGCTGCACGGGATGATCAGGTCGTCAGGCCGCGTGAGCGCTTCGAGGCGGACGATGAATTCATAGGGCGACAGATAACCCTCGCCGGTCTTATTCACGTCTTCAATACGGGGGATCGACTGGCGGATTTGCTGCGCGTGAGCGAGCCACTCGTCCTTCTTCTCAAGATCCGCGGCGGCAAGGCGCGCCAGGAAGTCATTGGCATCAACAGCGTGGCCCAGATCGATGCGCGGATGGCCCTTGTTGAGCTCAGCCTCGTCGATTTCAACCTGGACGATCGTCGCGTGGCGGCCAAATTCCTGCCAGTTGAAGCCCGTCTGCTGCATCCCGAGCCGGGTTCCGACGGCAATGATCAGGTCCGCCTTCTGAATGATGATATTCGAGCTGCGCTGACCCCAGGTGTTGGGGCGGCCGAGATAAACGGGATCATCGCCGTCGAAGCGATCCGCGCCATTGTACGTCGTCATCACCGGAATGCGCTTGGCGAGGATCGTGCGGCGCAGCCTCGCAACGGTCTCGTAGGAAACGCCACCACCAACGAGCAGGATCGGGCGCTCAGCCGAATTGTACAATGAAACGATGCGCTGAAGCTCGGCCTCGCCAATCAGCGGAAGTTCGGGAGCCTCGATCGCGGGGAGCTGTTCCCGGGTTACCGTCGCCGCCTGAACGTCCAGCGGGATTTCGAGGAACACCGGCCCCTTGCGGGGAGTCCAGCTGACCGCGAGCTTGGCCAGGAAATCGGCGGCGGACAGCGGCTTGAGAAATCGGAACGCCTCCTTGGTGGTCGATTGCACCAGGGCGACACCGTCGATTTCCTGAATTCCGCGCGAGCGGAGATGCCCGTTGGCAAGGTCTGCCGTCTTGACCTGGCCGCCGATCACCAGCAGCTCGCGACTCTCGAGATAGGCCCCAGCAATCGCCGTGACGATATTGGTCAGGCCCGGTCCGGCGGTGACGAGGGCGAGCGCCTTCGCCGGCGCGGCGATCTCATTGAAATATTCAGCCGCGATCCCCGCCGCGACCTCATGTACGACCGGCACACCCTTGAGATAGCGGCTCAGGCTTTCGGTCAAATGCATGATGTTCCCACCGCCGACGTAGAAGTAGTGGGTATATCCAGCAGCCTTCAGCCATTGTCCGATCTGGTCACTGTATTTGAGCTGATCCATTGGCCTTCAGTTTGAGCATGGATTGGATGATCGCGAGGACCTGGTGCTGGCTGAGGCTCCGCTCGGCGCTCGCGTCGTATCCCCAGTTGGCATGAAGTGGCAGGTGCACTTTGCCTTCGAACGGCTCGAGGTGATGGTTCATGTCATCGACGTAAACGACGAGATGCCTGCGCTCATCGAGCCAGCCAAACCCGCGCGCGACCTCGATCTTCGAACCCGCGCGACGAATGTCCTCCTGCCCGCAAATTGCGATCCGATCGGCGCCGTAAAATTGCATGGTGCGGGTGATTGAATTCACATCGCGAGTAGAGAGCACGTGGAAATATTCCGGATGTGCCTCCATCAACGGTTTCAGCAGGAAGAAGAAATCGTATGGGGACATGACTTTCGGCCAGTCGGAGTCTTCCATCATCTCGCTGCGAGCGGCGAAGAAACGTTTCGCAAAACCCCAGTCATCATCGTCGGGGACGACGTGAGGAAGCTTGTCGAACTCACGATCGAAAACCCTCGTGTCGAAGAGGCGCCGGTACTGCCAGGCGTCCGTGACATAGGCGCGAAACTGCAGGAATTCCTCGAAGTCGACATCCTGCCGCCAGCCGTCCCGCCCGGCGGCCGTGCGCTGACAGACCGAAAAGGCTTCGAACGCGCTGTTGAACAGCACGCCATCGAAATCGAGGACGATCTTCAATTCCATGGGATTGCTCAGATGCGCGATTGAATCGTCTGATGCCGCTTGCTCATCGCGTCGAGCGCTCTTTCGAGCGGGCCCATGCGAATTTGCAGAAGTTCGCATTCCGCCGCGATCGAATCCTCGAGCGTCCCGTCCTCGATGAAAGTCGCGATCGGCATGACGATCTTGCGGGTTTCGACTGCGTCGATGACTCCGCCGAGTGAATGACCTTCGCGCAGCAGCTCGCGGGTGCGCGCGTCGACGCTGCCTCCCATCGTTACCTCAAGGCCGCGAGCCTTGGCAGCGCGAGCGACGATGAGCGTTTTCTCAAGGGTCTCGGGCGAATTGGTGCTCGATCCTCCGAATGAGGCCGTCAAATCCGATCTTCCGATCGTCACTGCCGTGAGCTTGGTTCCGGCGTCCAGGATCTCTTCGATCCGATCGACCGCGTGGAACGTCTCGATCGTGACTCCGACATGATCGAACGCACTGTCCGGCAGCATGTCCATATATTTGGACATGGCGAACGGGCTCTCGATCATCGGCGCGACGAGGCTTCGAATTCCGAGCTTCTGCAGATAATCGACATCGGACTTGGCTTCGCACCCGCCGATCTTGACGAGATAATCGAGGCCTCGCCGCGCCGCCCAAATCGCTTCCGCCGCAAGCTCGATCTGACTCAAGCCTTCCGCCTCGAACTCACCTTTGAGCGAAGCAAAGCGGCTGAAGTCGATGGGAGAAAGTGCAGATTCTACAAGTGCGTAGGGGCGGGCGTCCGCTGTTTTGATTAACGCGACAGACATTCGGTTATCCTTTCCACTGAATACGCAATGTGGTCCGGTCCGAGCCCCGGATAGAGACCAATCCATAACGTTCGGTTAGTGACGATATCGGCGTTCGTCAGATCACCTACCGTGCGGTAATTGCGGCCACGCATGTACGGCTGGCGGAGGAGGTTACCCCCGAACAAGAGCCGAGTACCGATGCCATTGGCATCGAGATGGCGTACGAGCTCGTCGCGGCTGACCGGCGCATCATCACGCAAGGTGATCGGATAGCCGAACCACGATGGCTCGCTGTTGGGCGTCGCCTTCGGCAAGATCAGCCGGTCTTCAAGCGGCGTCAGCATTTCGGTCAGGAGATCGAAGTTACGGCGACGGGCGGCGATGAAATCATCGAGATGACCGAGCTGCGCGAGTCCGACGGCAGCCTGCATATCGGTGATCTTCAGATTATAGCCGCAGTGGCTGTAAGTATATTTGTGGTCGTAGCCCATCGGCAGGTCGCCGAGCTTCCGGCAGAATCGCTTTCCGCAGGTATTGTCCATTCCCGGAGCGCACCAGCAGTCCCGGCCCCAGTCGCGCATCGATTCGATGACTCGCTTGAGGCGCGGTTTGTCGGTGAAGACCGCTCCGCCCTCGCCCATCGTAATATGATGCGCAGGATAGAAGCTCAGGGTACCAATGTGGCCGAAGGTCCCAACGTCACGGCCGTCGTAGGTCGCGCCGAGCGCATCGCAGCAGTCCTCGACAACCCAGAGGTTGTATTTCGCAGCAACTCGCATGACCTCCTGGAGGTCGAAGGGATTGCCGAGCGTGTGAGCGATCATGATCGCGCGCGTACGGTCGCTGACCGCCGCTTCGATCATTTCCGGCTTGATGTTGTAAGTCGGGATATCGACGTCAACGAAGACCGGGACGAGCCCGTATTGGAGCGACGGGTTGACCGTTGTCGGAAAGCCCGTGGCGACGGTGATGACCTCGTCGCCCGGCTTCAGCGCTTCACCCCTCAAATAGTGCGAGGTCAGTGAGGACAATGCGAGCAGGTTCGCCGAAGATCCCGAGTTTGTCGTCAGCGCATGACGCACGCCGAGACGCCCTGCGAGTTGCTCCTCGAACTGCGCGTTGAACCTGCCGGTCGTCAGCCAGAAATCCAACGAAGAATCGACGAGCGCTTGCATGTCCTCGGCACCGTAAACCTTGCCGGAAACCGGCACGGCGCTTTGTCCCGGGACAAATGCTTTCGGCGCGTGGTGACGGCGCGCATACTCGCCGACCAAATCAAGGATCAGCTGACGAAACTGCGCTTCGTCCGTCTGGTCTGCGAGCGCCTGAAGGCGGGATGATTGGCTAAGTCTGTTCATGCCGCTTTCGCCTCGCCGGTCACGCTGTCGTTCCATCCTTCATATTTCGCGATTTGGCGCAGGCTGATGACCCGGGGGTCCACGCCTTGCGCAACCTGCTTGTGCCAATCGATGACGTTCCGCAGCGCGTCCTCGAGGCGGAGCCGCGGGTGCCAACCGAGCTCGCTGCGGGCCTTGCTGCAGTCGAGCTTGAGAAGAACGGCCTCATGCGGTTGCAAGCCGTCCGGTTGCCGCCAGGTCGCGCCGCTACCCCACTCGGCGATCATTCGTTCGACGATCCAGCCGACCGGCTGAGTGTCTTCGTCGGACGGGCCGAAGTTCCACCCGCAGGCGATTTCGTCGCGACCTTTGAGAAGCTGTTCCGCGACGAGCAGGTAGCCGCTCAAGGCGTCAAGCACATGCTGCCATGGCCGGATTGAATTCGGGTTTCGGATTTGGGGCTGTTCATCGGCGAGGAGCGCCCGAACGATGTCCGGAACCAGCCGATCGTCGGCCCAATCCCCGCCGCCGATGACATTTCCCGCCCGAACCGAACCAATCCGCGGGCCAGTTTGAAAGAACGAACGGCGATATGCGGAGACGGCGATTTCCGCGGCACCCTTGCTGCTGCTGTAAGGATCATGGCCGCCCATGGGATCGCTTTCGCGATACGGCCAGATGCATTCACGGTTTTCGTAGCACTTGTCGCTTGTCACGCAGATCACGGCCCGAAGCTCCGGAACGTCGCGGCAGGCTTCGAGAACATGAACTGTTCCCATGACGTTGGTCGCATAAGTTTCGACCGGCTGATCATAGGAAAGGCGAACGAGCGGCTGGGCGGCGAGGTGGAACACAACCTCGGGCCGGCAATCGCGGACTGCCGCCCGGACAGACTCAAGGTCGCGCACGTCACCTTCGATATGAGTAACGAGGTCGCGCAGCCGCGTTTGCTCGAAGAAGCTTGGCTCAGTCGCCGGAGGAAGCGAGAATCCCGTGACCTCCGCTCCAAGTGCACGTAGCCAAAGGGACAGCCAGCCGCCCTTGAAGCCAGTGTGACCGGTTACAAGAACGCGACGGCCAGCCCAGGAAGGGTGCTTCACCAGCATTGCCACGGAGCTCCCGCCTGCCACAGCTCCTCGAGGTGGAGCTTGTCGCGAAGCGTATCCATCGGCTGCCAGAAACCGGCGTGACGAAAAGCGACGAGCTCGCCGGTTGCCGCAAGCGTTTCGAGCGGTCCCTGCTCCCAGATCGTATCGGGGCCGTCGATCAGGTCCAGAACGGATGGGTGGACCACAAAATAGCCGCCGTTGATAAGTCCACCGTCTCCCGCGGGCTTTTCACGGAAGCTGCGCACAGCGTCGCCGCCATTGAATTCGAGAGCGCCGAAGCGGCCGGGCGGGGCAACCGCGGTAATCGTCGCCTTCTTGCCGTGGCCGCGGTGAAATTCGATGAGCTCCGCAATGTCGATCTTTGCAAGGCCATCGCCGTAAGTGAAGCAGAAGGGCTCATTCGGATCGAGATAGCCCTGGATCGCCTTCAGCCGCCCGCCCGTCTGCGTATCCGCGCCGGTTTCAACGAGTGTAATTCGCCACGGCTCACTCCAGTTCTGGTGAACCTCCATGGCGTTTTTCTTGAGATCAATGGTGACGTCCGCCGTGTGCAGGAAATAATTGGCGAAATACTCCTTGATCAAATAACCCTTGTATCCAAGGCAGACGATGAAATCGTTTACCCCGTGAAACGAATAGGTCTTCATGATGTGCCAGAGTATCGGCTTCCCGCCGACTTCCACCATTGGCTTCGGGCGTACCGATGTCTCTTC
>Ga0070669_100001537_pt1 | contig 16685 bp, 17 predicted proteins | sample KBSS53metaG_FD_64680 | JGI IMG/M metagenome (GOLD analysis project Ga0070669, IMG submission 64680) | Switchgrass rhizosphere microbial communities from Kellogg Biological Station, Michigan, USA - KBS S5-3 metaG | ecosystem: Host-associated > Plants > Roots > Rhizosphere > Soil ... | reverse complement strand
AGCACGCCGTAGGGCTTGTTGAACGCGATCAGCACGCGCGCTCCGCGATGCGCGTGCGCGCGGTCAGCGCGGCTTGACGAAACGCAGGGTCATGCGGTCGCTCTCGCCGATCGCCTGGTACTTCGCGTTGTCCTTGGCGTCGTGGTCGTTGGTCGGCGGCAGCGTCCACACGCCGCCCGGATAATCCTTGGTGTCCTTCGGGTTGGCGTTGATCTCGCTCTTCTCGTCGAGCTTGAAGCCGGCGGCTTCCGCCATCGCGATCACCTGTTGCTCGCCAACGTAGCCGGATTCGTCGTCGGCCGCGACGTCGCCTTTGGCGCGGTGCTCGACCACGCCGAGCACGCCGCCGGGCTTGAGCACCGCGAAGAAGCCCTTGAACATGCCCTCGGCCTGGTCGGCGACGCGCCAGTTGTGGACGTTGCGGAACGTCAGCACCAGATCGGCCGAACCGGGCGCGCCGAACGTCGGCGCCTTCGGGTCGAATGCGACGACCTCGGCGCGGTCGTACTGCGCCGGCGCGGCGGCGAACTTCGCTTCCAGCGCCGACTTGGTCTTCTGCACGTAGTCGCGCGACTTGCCTTCCGGCGCGGCCGCCGGATCGCCGACCGCGGCCACGTAATGGCCCTTGTCGCGCAGGTACGGCGCCAGGATCTCCGAATACCAGCCGCCGCCGGGCGTGATCTCGATGACGGTCTGCGACGGCGCGAGCTGGAAGAACGCCAGCGTCTGCGCCGGATGGCGGTAGCGATCGCGCGCGACGTTCGCCGGCGTGCGCCATTCGCCGCGGATCGCGTCGTTCAGCGACAGCGGCGAGACGATCGCGCCGGCGTGCTGCTGCAGCTCCTGCGGTTCGGGCGGCGTCGCGGCCGCGGCGGCGGCGGAAGTCAGGGACAGCGCGATCGCGGCGGCGGCGAGCGAGGGACGAACGGACATGGCGGTCTCCGGATGGGGGATGCGCGCGGCCGGCCTCGCGGCGACGGCGGCACGGGGATCGCGATGCGCGATCGGCGCCGCGATTCTAGCGCGCGCGCCGTTCAGCCCAGGCGCGCGGCGTCGGGATACGGCGGCGTGTCGGGATAGTCGCCGGCGCGCAGCCGCGCCTGCAGCGCATTCCACCAGTCGGCGTCGAACAGTTCGCCGTGGGCTTCGCGGAACGGCGCGGTCATCGTCGCCGGCAGGCCGAGGAAATGCGGGAAGCGCTCCGGAAACACGTCGTGCGCGCCGACGTGGAACCACGGTTCGTCGGCGATCTCCTCCTCGTAGCACGTCGGTTCCGGCCAATGCCGGAAGCGGCAGTCGGTGACCAGGCACAGTTCGTCGTAGTCGTAGAACACCACGCGCCCGGTGCGGCTGACGCCGAAGTTCTTCAGCAGCATGTCGCCGGGGAAGATGTTGTTGCGGGCCATGTCCTTGATCGCCTGGCCGTAGTCGAGCGCCTCGCGCAGGCCGTCCTCGGGCGCCTGCTCGCGCAACGCGAGGTTCAGCGGCCGCAGCCGGCGCTGCACGTAGCACAGCCGCACGATCACGTCGTCGCCGTCGGCGACCACGCTGTCGGCGCAGCCTTCGAGCAACTCGCGCAGCGGCTCCGGCGCGAAGCGCGCGCGCGGGAAGCGCAGATGGCGGTAGAGCTGCGAGTCGAGCAGGCGGCCGACGCGGTCGAGGTGGAACACCTGCGCGTACTTGTCCTGCACGTCCTGCCGCGACATCTGCTTGGGTTCGGCGAAGCGGTCGCGGATCACCTTGAACACCAGCGGATAGCTCGGCAGCGTGAACACCGCCATGACCATGCCGCGCGTGCCTTCGGCGGCGTCGAGGCGTTCGTCGGGATGCTGGGCGAAATGGCGGAAGAACGTGCGGAAGCGCTCGGTCTTGCCCTGCTTGGCGCGGCCGAGCACGGTGTACAGCTCGTCGATCGGCTTCGACGGCAGGATCGTGCGCAGGAACACCACCGCGTCGCCCACGGTCGCCAGATCGGCGTGGAAATAGCTGCGCGAATAACCGAACAGGTGGGCGACGTCGGCGCGATGCGTGAGCACCGCTTCCGCGCGCAGCGCGCCGTCGGCGTTGACCAGCGCGATCACGCACGGCGAGAAGCGGTGTTCGCCGAACACGCGCCCGATCAGGTAGGCGCGGCGCTCGCGGTAGAAGACCGTGTCGAGCAACTCGATCGAGCGCAGCGGATGTCCGCCCCAGTGCGCGAGATCCTCCTGCAGGCGCTGCGCTAGCCGCTTCGCGCAGCGCGCGCGGTCCTCGTACGGCACGTCGAAGCCGTAGTCCGACAGCACCCGCGCGAACGTCTCCTCGGCATGCTCCGACACCGCGTAGCTGTGCCGCGCGACCGGATGGGTGATCGCGTCGGTGGGCTCGATGTCCATCGCGATGAATTCGATCGCCGGGTCCACGCCTTGGGTGCGGAAGAAGCGCCGCGTCAGCGTGTTGTAGAAGGTCTTGTACAGCTCGCGGTCGATCAGGTCCGCGATCATGCGCGCATAGGCGTCGCGCACCGCCGACCACAGCGCGTAGTCGTGGGCGCGGCCGAGCAGCGCGCCCTGCAGGCGCAGCGCGCATTCGGCGATGCACTGGTCGTAGAGCTCGATGCGCTGCACCGCGTCGGTGCGCGCGGCGGCCCAGTCGCGGGTCTCGAAGCGCGTCTTCGCGCGCCGCGTGATCTCGGCGAAGCGCGCGTGGTAATCCTCGAACGCGTCGCGGATCAGGGCGGCGATGGGGGCGGTGGCGGCTTCGCTCATGGCCGCATCTTAGAGCGTGCGGTGGCCGTGCCTTCGGGTAGGAGCGATGGCAGTCGCGACCGGGCCTTCATGGGAAGGCCCGGTCGCGACTGGCGTCGCTCCTACCGGGGGGCGGCTTCCATGTGCTGGGCGTGCTCCTCGGCCTGCGCGCGCAGCCAGGCGCGGAACGCGAGAAAACCCGCGTGCTCGGCCGAACGCGGCGGATACACGAGCCAATGCGCGACCGCCGTCTTCAACCGCTCCGGCGACAACCGCCGCAACTGCCCGGAGTCGAGCAGCAGCCGAGCGCGCGTGAGCCGGCCGAGCGCGACGCCGACGCCGTCGAGCGCGGCGCGGTGATGCGATTCGGAGCTGTCGAACACCGCCACGTAGCGGCGCGGCGCCTCGCCGCCGAACTGCGCGAACCAGCGGTTCCACTGGCCGTCGTTGTCGCCGAGCAGCGGCCATTCCGGCAGCGGCGGCGCATCGCCGCCGCCCATGCGCGCGATCAACGCGGGGCTGGCCATCGGCACCAGCCATTCGTCGAACAGGTGTTCGGCGGTCAGCCCCGGCCACGGCCCGAGGCCGATGCGCAGCGCCGCGTCGATGCCGTCCTGGGCGGCGAAGTCGACGACCGCTTCGCTCGACTGCAGGTTGATTTCCACCTGCGGATGCTCGGCCAGGAACGATCCCAGCCGCGGCACCAGCCACGCCGATGCCATCGACGGCGTCGCGCTGATCGTCAGCACGTTGCCGCGCCGCGCCGCGAACGGCTGCAATGCCTGCGCGATCGCGTCGAGATGCGGCGCGATGCGGTCGAGCAGGCGCTGGCCGTCGGCGGTGAGCGCGACCCCGCGCGCCTGGCGCCGCAACAACGGATACCCCAGGCGCGCCTCGAGCGCGCGCATCTGGTGGCTCAGCGCGCTGACCGTGAGATGCAGCGACTCCGCCGCGCGCGACAGGTTGCCGTAGCGCGCGGCGGCGACGAATCCCTGCAGGGCGTGCAACGGCGGACGGGTCATGGCGGCACCTGGCGGGCGGGGCGGTCGCGGCGCTTGCCGGCGCCGCTTCCGTGTCGTTGTGGATTGAATCAAATTCAAGGGTGGCTTGCAAAACCGTCGCTTTTTACGCGATCGGCGGCGGCGTAACGTTCGTTTCCGTCAACAAACCACCCGAGGTGGGTCATGAATCTCTACAAGGGGCTGCTGTTCCTGCACGGACACGTCGCCGACACCGATCTGGCGCGCCGGCTCGACGACGACGTCCCGCCTGCCGCGCCCGCCGCGCGCCGCGTGCCGGCACGCCGGAGCCATGTCTGGCGCGCGCTGCTGCGCAACCTGTGGATGCTCGGCGGCCGCCCGATGACGGCGGGGCACAACGACGATCTCGAGGAACCGTTCGAGCGGGTGCCGTGCGCGCAGCGGATCGCATGCCGCGCGCTCGCCGCCGGCGGGTTCCGGTGATCGCATGCGTCCGGCGCGGGCGCAGGTCCGCGCCGCGCCCGATCGCGCTGCTTCGGTAGGAGCGACGACAGTCGCGACGGGCTTTCTCGGGAACGCCCGGTCGAGACCGTCGTCGCTCCTACCGATATCCAACGAAAACGGGCGCCGAAGCGCCCGTCGTTGTCGTGCGGCGAAGCCGCTTCAGAGATGCTTGATGATCTCGTCGGCGAATTCGCTGCACTTCACTTCCGTCGCGCCGTCCATCAGGCGCGCGAAATCGTAGGTGACGCGCTTGCTGGCGATCGCGTCGTTCATCGCGCGGATGATCGCGTCCGCCGCTTCGGTCCAGCCGAGGTAGCGCAGCATCATCTCGCCCGACAGGATCACCGAACCCGGATTCACCTTGTCGAGGTCGGCGTACTTCGGCGCGGTGCCGTGGGTCGCTTCGAACACGGCGTGGCCGGTGACGTAGTTGATGTTCGCGCCCGGCGCGATGCCGATGCCGCCGACCTGCGCGGCGAGCGCGTCGGAGAGGTAGTCGCCGTTCAAGTTCAGCGTCGCGACGACGTCGTATTCCTTCGGGCGCAGCAGGATCTGCTGCAGGAACGCGTCGGCGATCGCATCCTTGATGACGATGCCGGCGCCCGGCTTGCCGTCCGGAATCACGTGCCACGGGCCGCCGTCGAGTTCGACCGCGCCGAAGAACTCGCGCGCGACCTGGTAGCCGAAGTCGCGGAACGCGCCTTCGGAGAACTTCATGATGTTGCCCTTGTGCACCAGCGTCACCGACTTCGCGCCGGTCGCGATCGCGTACGTGATCGCGCTGTGCACCAGGCGCTCGGTGCCCTGGTAGCTCACCGGCTTGATGCCGATGCCGACCTGCACCTTGCCGCTGCGCGCGGGCATGCCGATGCCGGCCAGCGCCGCGTCCCAGGCGTCGACCTTGTCCTGCGTGCCGAAGCGGATCTTGTCGAACGACTTCGGGAATTCCTTGTGCAGGAAATCCAGCACCTTCTGCGCGTCGGCGCTGCCCGGCTCGAATTCGATGCCGGCGTAGATGTCCTCGGTGTTCTCGCGGAAGATCGTCATGTCGACGTCGCCCGGTTTCTTCACCGGCGACGGCACGCCTTCGAACCAGCGCACCGGACGCAGGCAGACGTAGAGGTCGAGCATCTGCCGCAGCGCGACGTTGAGCGAACGGATGCCGCCGCCGACCGGCGTGGTCAACGGGCCCTTGATGCTGACCAGATATTCGCGGCAGGCCTCGACCGTGGCGTCGGGCAACCAGCTGCCGGTGAGGTTGTTGGCCTTCTCGCCGGCCAGCACTTCCATCCATTCGAGCTTGCGCTTGCCGCCGTAGGCCTTCTCGACCGCGGCGTCGAGCACGCGCACGCTGGCGCGCCAGATGTCTGGGCCGGTGCCGTCGCCTTCGATGAACGGGATGATCGGACGATCGGGAACGTTGAGGCCCTGCGCGGCCTTGGTGATCTTGCTGCCGCCGGCGGGCGGCGTCGGAGCGTGCGGATCGGGGGACATCGGATTCTCCGGAAGGGGCGCGCGCAACGACGCTGCGCGCGGGAAAGCAAAAGGTGGCGGCGGAACGCGAACCGCCATTGTCGCGTGTTGCGACACGCACGGCAAAGCCGGCCGCCATGCGCCGCGGTCGCGCGGCGGCTAGGCTGGCCGCTTCGACCCTCGCGGAGAGCGCGCATGATCCGTTCCATCGTCCGCCTGTCGGCATCGGTGTTCGCCGCGGCGTGCGCGTGCGCGGCGTCGGCGCAGACGCCGCCGAGCGCCGCGCCACCCGCCGCCGCGGCCGCACCGTGCGCGGCGTCGCAGAAGCATCAGTTCGATTTCTGGCTCGGCGCGTGGGACGTCAGCGATCCGGCCGGCAAGGCGGTCGGCGACAGCCGCATCGAGGCGATCCTCGACGGTTGCGTGGTGCTGGAACACTGGCGCAACGCCGCGTCGACGGTCGCCGGCCGCAGCTTCAACCTCTACAACGCCGGCACCGGGCAGTGGGAACAGTTCTGGGTCGACAACGGCGGCTCGCGCCTGCACCTGACCGGCGGCCTGCGAGGCGCGTCGATGGTGCTCGAAGGCGTGCAGGACAGGCCGAACGCGGACACCGGCAAGCCGCAGCGCGAGCGCATCACCTGGACGCCTGCGGCCGATGGCGGCGTGCGCCAGCTGTGGGAAACCTCGGTCGACGACGGCGTCACGTGGCGCGTCAGTTTCGATGGCCGCTATCGCCGCGCGAAGGCGGGCGCCGAGCGTGGGGTGCCCCGGTAGGAGCGACGGCAGTCGCGACGGGCTTTATCGGGAAAGCCCGGTCGCGACTGTCGTCGCTCCTACCCAAGAAAAAGAAGAACAAAAAAAGGCGCAGCCGAAGCTGCGCCTTTCGCGTGCGTCGCGGCCGCGTTGACGCGGCGCGCGGACGTGCGCATCACTTCACTTCGAAATCCTTGCTCTGCACGACCGTGCCGTCGAGCGAGATCTCGACCTTGTACTTGCCGGCCGGCCAGCCGTCGGGCTTGTTGATGTGGAACTCGGTGTTGCCGGTGCCGGTGAAGCTGGCATCGATCGGCGCATCGTTGCTGACCACCTGGCCGTCCTGGAACGTCCACTTCGCACCGATCTTGCCCGGCACCGAAGCGGCGGGATCGCTGGTGGCGGTGGTGACGGACGCGTAGATCGTCTTGTCCTTCTTCGCGAACGTCGTCGTCGGCGCGGCGACCTTCTTGTCGGCGCCGATCGCGGTGCCGAGATCGACTGCGGTGACCGACGCGGTGGCGGCGGGTGCCGGCGGCGGCTCGGCAGGCGGCGGCGGCGCAGCAGGCTCGGCAGCCGGCGGCGGCGGCGCGGCGACCGGTTCTTCCTTCTTCTTGCAGCCGACCAGGGCGACCGAGCCCAGCAGAGCGGCGGCGATGGCGACATTGAGGATCTTGTTGCTCATGGAACTCTCCGTGATGAGGATTTGGGTGGAAGCAGATCGCGCGTCAGTCTTGCTGCTGCGGAATCTTCAGCACTTGGCCGGGCTGGATCTTGTCGGGATCGTCGAGCTGATCGCGGTTGGCGTCGAAGATCGGATGCCACGCGTTGGCCTTGCCGTAGAACTGCTTGGCGATGTGCGACAGCGTATCGCCCTTCTGCACCGTGTACGTCTGTTCGCCGATGACGTCTTCGGTCGTGCTGGAACCGCTCTGCACGTTCGAGAAATCGGCCTTCTCCTCGGTCGTGCTGGCACCGCTTTGCACGTTGGAGAAATCTGCTTTCTTATCGCCACTTCCACCGGCGCTCGGGGAGAGCGACAGCTTGTTCGGGTCGTTCGGGGTCTGCGGGTTGCTCATCGGGGCCTCCTGTGCCGCGGGTGCGGTAGGAAGCGTCCCACGCGGGGTGTTAAAAAATCATCGCGCCGGCGTCGCCGTCCCGGTGCTCGTTCACTGCCGTTCATCGCGCCCGGGCCGGGGCGCGGCCGCACCGGGGGTCGTGCGCCAGGGATTGATGTCGAGGCCGCCACGCCGGGTGTAGCGCGCTTCCACCGACAGGACCTGCGGCGCGCAACGCGCGAGCACGTCGCAGAAGATGCGTTCGACGCATTGCTCGTGGAATTCCGCATGCTCGCGGAACGACACCAGATAGCGCAGCAATCCTGCGCGGTCGATGCGCGGCCCGCGGTAGGCGATGCGCACGCCGGCCCAGTCGGGCTGGCCGGTGACCGGGCAGTTCGACTTCAGCAGCGCCGAGTGCAGCGCTTCTTGGACGATGTCGCCGGCGTCGGCCGACAACGCATCGGCAAACGGCGCGTCGTAGCGGTCGCAGGCGACGTCGAGCGCGTCGAGCGAGACGAGTTCGCGCGCGTCTTCGATCGGCGGCAATCCGAACGCGACGTCCACCGCGGCGCCGGCCGCCGCCGACAGGTCGGCGGCGATGCGCGCGCGGGCCTGTTCGGCATCGTCGAAGCGTTCGCGGTTGAGCGAGTTCAAATACAGCTTCAGCGATTTCGATTCGATCAGCGACGGCGAGGCCATCGGCACGGTCAGCGTCGCGGTCGCGACGACGGGCTTGCCGCGCGCGTCGAGCCAGCCGAGCTCGTAGGCGTGCCAGCGATCGGCGCCGGCGAACGGCAGGGCGTCGCCGTGCAGGCCGATCGCCGTGCGGCCGTGTGCGCGGTCGATCGGGAACAGCAGCGAGGCGTCGTAACGGCTCGGGTAGGGGACCTCGCGGCCGAGCGGAATGGAAGCGGACATGGCGCGGATTCTACGCGTCCGCGCGCGGTGCATCTTCGTGCGCGCATGCATGCGCCCCGCAAGAAACGGATATCGCGGCCTGCCGCCGGCGCCGACACTGGCCGCCACTTCATCGCACGCCGCCGGGACATCCCATGCTGACCCTCTACGACTACCTGCCTTCGCAGAACGCCTGGAAAGTGCGGCAACTGCTGCATCACCTGCGGCGGCCGTACCGGCAGGTGCCGGTCGCGATCTTCGAAGGCGAAGGCCAGTCGGCCGCGTACCGCCGCATCAATCCGACGTGCACGGTGCCGGCGCTCGAATTCGACGACGGCCGGGTGCTGTCGGAATCCAATCCGATCCTGTTCCACCTCGCCGAACGCACGCCGTACCTGCCCGACGACGCGTTCGCGCGCGCCAAGACGCTGCAATGGCTGTCGTTCGAGCAGGAGCGCATCGAAAGCCAGATCGGTGCGCTGCGGCACTGGACGCTGACCGGCAAGCTGGCGCGGCGCCCGCAGGCGCTGGTGGACGGCAAGCGCGCGGCCGGCTACAAGGCCCTGTCGATCCTCGACGCCGAATTCGCGCAACGCGCGTTCATCGCCGGCGATCGTTACGGGATCGCCGACATCGCGCTGTTCGCGTACGCGAGCCGCGCCGACGAAGCCGACGGCTTGTCGCTGGCGCCGTTCGCGCACGTGCGCGGCTGGATCGAGCGCGTGCGCGCGCAGCCCGGGCATCTGGCCGAGACGTTCGGCTACGACCTCGATCCGTCGTCGCGGCGCGAGTTGCCATAACGCGATCGCGCCGCGTCGCGCGCTGCATTGCATTGGATTGCGTTGGTAGGAGCGATGGCAGTCGCGACCGGGCTTTCGTGGGAACGCCGGACGCTTTCATGGGAACGCCCGTCGCGACTGGCGTCGCTCCTACCGGGGGGATGTGGCGCGACTTCAGCCCTTCGGCGCGTGCAGGTAATCCAGCGTCACCTGCAGCAGCGCGCGCAGGCCGACGTCGAGCGCGGTTTCGTCGAGCAAGAACTTCGGCGAGTGGTTGCTCGGCGCGGTGTCGGGATCGGTGCCCGGCGCGGTCGCGCCGACGAAGAAGAACATCGCCGGCACCGCCTTCGCGTAGTACGAGAAATCCTCCGCGCCCATCTGCAGCGACGGCTCGTAGACGTTGTCAGCGCCGACCACCGCGCGCAGGCTCGGCAGCATCTTCGCGGTCAGCGCCGGATCGTTGACGGTCACCGGATTGCCGTTCTGGTCCGGAATCTTCATGTCCACCGTCGCGCCGTGCGCGGCGGCGACGTGGGTGGCGACGTTCTTCAGGTCGTCGAAGATCCGCTGCCGCATGCCGTCGTCGAACGTGCGGATGGTGCCGATCATCTCGACGTCGTCGGGAATGATGTTGTAGCGGATGCCGCCCTTGATCGCGCCGAACGTGACCACCGCCGGCAGCTTCGACAGGTCGGTGCGGCGGCTGACGATGGTCTGCGCGGTCGAGATCAGGTCGGCGCTGGCGACGATCGGGTCGATGCCTTTCCACGGCGCCGAGCCATGCGTCTGCCGCCCGAGCACCTTGATACTGAAGCGGTCCGACGCGGCCATCAGCGGCCCGCCGCGCACCGCGATCCTGCCGGCCTGCACCGACGAGAACACGTGCAGGCCGAACACCGCCTCCGGCTTGAAGTCGGCGAACAGGCCTTCGGCCAGCATCTGCGACGCGCCGCCGGTTTCGTCGGCCGGCGCGCCTTCCTCGGCCGGCTGGAAGATCAGCATCACTGCGCCCGGCAACTGCGCGCGCATCGCGACCAGCGCGTCGGCGACGCCGAGCAGGATGCCGGTGTGCGCGTCGTGGCCGCAGGCGTGCATCACGCCGACGGTCTCGCCGCGGAAGCTCGCGGTCGCCTTCGATGCGAACGGCAGGCCGGTCTGCTCGGTCACCGGCAGCGCGTCCATGTCCGCGCGCAGCGCGATCTTCGGGCCCGGCAGGGCGCCCTGGACGATCGCGACGACGCCGTGGTGGGCGATGCCGGTCCGCGGCTGCAGGCCGAGCGCGCGCAGGTGCTCGGCGACTTTCGCCGACGTGCGTTCCTCGCTGTTCGACAGTTCCGGATGCGCGTGGAAGTCGCGGCGCCAGTCGATCACCTGCTGGCGCAGCTTCTGCGCGGCGGCGACGACTTCGGGGCGTTGCGCCGGCGTCGGTGCGGCCTCGGGCGCCGCGATCGGCGCTTGCGCGGAGGCCGCGAACGCGGCGCCGAGCAAAGGCGAGATCAACAGGACGCGGAACGAATGGAAAGCGAACGGCATCGGCGCGGTTTCCGGGCGGTGACCGTCCGATACTACCCGTTGCCGGCGTGGCCGGCGCCGCGCTCGCGCGGCGGCACCGGGGTGAACGTCTCCCGCACGCGCCGGGAGACGCGCATATAGCGAAGCAGTGCCAACGCGACGAATGGCACGAGGACATGCCAGACCGGCATCATCAGAAACCAGCGCGTCGGAACAACCAACACATTGCCGCCGCCCGCCACGAGAGCGGCCCAGAACGTCAACAGACCTTCGACGACGACGAACGCCACCACCGCGCGCAAATGCCAACGGTATTCGCGTGGAAAATGCGGCGCCGCGCGCAACAGCAACCAAAGCGATCGCCACGCGGACAGCGCGAGCAGCGCGTAGCCGATCCATTCGAAGAACACGACCCGGCGGTAAGCGAGGAAGCCTGGCGGCAATGTTTCCGAATCCGTCATGGACAGGTCGGACAGCACCTCGACCGTCAATCGCAGACTCGATCCGGTGCTGTAGAGGGCGACGAGCAACAAACCGACGGCAACGACGACCAGCCAGCCGCCGATGCCGAGGCGTTCACCCACGCCGGAAAGCCGCGCCTCGGGCGGCCGGTACGGATCTTCGATCGGTTCGTCAGGCGCGTGGCGGTCGGGCATGCGGCCGCCAGCATACGCGGCGCGGTACCATCGCCTCGCGCCGCACCCCTCAGCGTCCGACGAGATGCATCAAAGCCGGGAGATAACGCGGGCCGGCGGCGGCGCCAACCGGGAATGCCTCCGCGATGCGCGCCAGTTCGTCCTCACCCAGCACGATATCGACCGCCGCGGCATTCTCTTCGAGATAGCGGCGGCGCTTGGTGCCCGGAATCGGCACGAGGTGTTCGCCTTGCGCCAGCACCCACGCCAGTGCGAGCTGTCCCGGCGTCACGCCCTTGTCCGCGGCGAGCGCTTCGATGCGCGCGACCAGCGCCAGGTTCTTGTCGAAGTTCTCGCCCTGGAAGCGCGGATTGGTGCGGCGCCAGTCGTCGGCGTCGAAATCGTCGGGCGAACGGATCGCGCCGGTCAGGAAGCCGCGGCCGAGCGGCGAATACGGCACGAAACCGATGCCGAGATCCTCGCAGACCGCGAGCACGCCGTTGTCTTCCGGCTCGCGCGTCCACAGCGAGTATTCGCTCTGCACCGCGGTGATCGGATGCACCGCGTGGGCGCGGCGGATCGTGTCGGCGGACGCTTCCGACAGGCCGAGGAAACGCACCTTGCCGGCCTGCACCAGTTCGGCCATCGCCGCGACGGTGTCCTCGATCGGCGTGTCGGCGTCGACGCGGTGCTGGTAGTAAAGGTCGATGTGGTCGGTGCCGAGGCGCTGCAGGCTCGCATCGCAGGCGCTGCGCACGTATTCGGGACGGCCGTCGGTGCCGCGCGCGGACGGATCGCTGCCGAGCTTGATGCCGAACTTGGTGGCGAGGAAGACCTCGTCGCGGCGGTCGCGGATGAATGCGCCGACCAGGCGTTCGTTCGTGTGCGGGCCGTAGACGTCGGCGGTATCGAGGAAGTTCACGCCGAGTTCGAGCGCGCGCGCGAGCGTGGCGCGCGATTCGGCGTCGTCCGCGCTGCCGTAGGCGAAGCTCATGCCCATGCAGCCGAGGCCGATCGCGGAGATGGTAGGGCCGTTGCGGCCGAGCGTGCGGGTTTTCATGGTGGAGTGCTCCGTTGCGGGGGAAGGGGAGGGGGCGCGTCGGCCGCGGCGATGATGGCGGCATTGCGGGCCACTGTAGGCGTGGCGATTGCGCAGATAAACCTGCAAACTGCGAACCTTCCTTGAAGCGAAGCTTCACAATGGCCGCCAATCCGCTGCCCGCCGTCGTCGCGTTCTCGCGCGTCGCCCACCATGCCAGCTTCACCCGCGCGGCCGCCGAGCTCGCGGTGTCGCCGTCGGCGCTGTCGCAGACGGTGCGCGCGCTGGAATCGCAGCTCGGCGTGCGCCTGCTGAACCGCACGACCCGCCGCGTCGGCCTGACCGAGCACGGCGCGCGCTTCCTCGAACGCATCCGGCCCGGCCTGGAGCAGATCGACGCCGCGTTCGACGACCTCGACCTCGCCCGCGACCGCCCGAACGGGCATCTGCGCATCAACCTGCCGCGCGTGGTTGCCGACCGGGTGGTGTTGCCGCGCCTGCCGGCATTCCTCGCCCGCTATCCGGACGTGGAGGTGGAGCTGTTCGTCGAAGCGGCGTTGACCGATCTGGTCGCCGGCGGCTTCGACGCCGGCATCCGCCTCGGCGAATGCCTGGCCAAGGACATGATCGCGCTGCCGGTCGGGCCGTTGCAGCGTCAGGTCGTGGTCGGCAGCCCGGACTATTTCCGCCGCCATCCGCCGCCGCGCACGACCGCGGACCTGATCGAACACGACTGCATCCGCCACCGCCTGAGCAGCGGCCGCGTGATGGCCTGGGAATTCACCCGCGACGGCCGTGACTACGAAGTGGAAGTGCGGGGCCGGCTGGTCTTCAACGACAGCGCGCTGTCGCATGCCGCCGCGCTGGCCGGCCTCGGCCTGACCCAGCAGTTCGAAGCGGTCGTGGCCGCCGATCTCGACGCCGGGCGTCTGCTGCGCGTGCTCGACGATGCGATGGCGCCGTTTCCCGGCTTCTACATCTACTACCCGGCGCGCGAACACCTGCCGCCGAAGCTGCGGGTGTTCGTCGATTTCCTGCGCGAGGCGTGAGTCGTCGCGCCAGCGTCCGGCGTTGGGTGCGCCGAAGAGCGCCCTCATCCGGCCCTTCGGGCCACCTTCTCCGCACGCGGGACAAGGGCGGGTCGGTGAGTTCAGTCGCGCGCCGCGGCAACGCGGGATTCGGCGATCGGTCCCGCCAACGCCGGTATCGCCACCGGCCGTCCGCGCAGGTCCAGCGCGATCATCGTGAAGCGCCCGCGCGTGCAGGTCTCGCGGTCGCCGCTGAGCAGGTCTTCGGCGATCAGTTCCACTTCGACCTGCATCGAACTGCGCCCGGTCGCGACCACGCGCGCGATCGTCTCGACCAGCTGGCCCTGGCGGATCGGCAGCGTGAAGTCGACCTGCTCCGAGCGCGCGGTCACCACCGTGCGCCGCGCATAGCGCGACGCGACGACGAACGCCGCCTTGTCCATCCACGCGAGCGCCTGCCCGCCGAACAGCGTGCCGAGATGGTTGGTGTGGTCGGGGAACACCATCTCCAGCAGGCGGGCCTCGGTGGGCGGCGATGTCGATGCGTCGGTCATGGAATCTCGGCGGGAGGGGGTCGGTAGGAGCGACGCCAGTCGCGACGGGTGTTACCGCGATTCCGGAATGCGCGCGCGCTCGGGGTTCGCGGTCGCGACTGGCGTCGCTCCTACCAAAAGAAAATGGATTCGTGCGGTCAGAACGCGTGGTCGAAGCCGACCTCGCCCTGCACGCCGACCTGGTAGGCCGACACGCGGCGTTCGAAGAAATTGGTCAACTCCTGCACGTCCTGCAGGTCCATGAACGGGAACGGATTGCGCGAGCCGAAATGCTTCGCCATCCCGAGCTGCGCCATGCGCTGGTCGGCGCAATACTGCAGGTATTCGCGCATGTCGCGGATCGACAGCCCGGCGACGCCGCCCGACAGCGTGTCCTCGGCGAACGCGACCTCGCATTCCACCGCTTCGGACATCATCTGCACGACCTGCGCGCGGAACGCGTTGTCGACGAGATCGGGCTCCTCCTCGCGCGCGGTGCGGATGACCTCGAACGCGAACGCCATATGCGCGCTCTCGTCGCGGAACACCCAGTTGGTGCCGGCGGCGAGGCCGTTGAGCAGGCCGCGCGAGCGCAGGTAGTACACGTAGGCGAACGCGCCGTAGAAGAACAGGCCCTCGATGCAGCCGGCGAAGCAGACCAGGTTGAGCAGGAAGCGGCGGCGGTCCTCGCGCGTCTCGATGCGCTTGAGGTTGCCGATCGAGTCGATCCACTTGAAGCAGAACTCGGCCTTGCGCCGGATCGACGGGATGTTCTCGGTCGCCGCGAACGCCTTCGCGCGCTCGTTGGGATCGGGCAGGTAGGTGTCAAGCAGGGTCAGGTAGAACTGCACGTGCAGCGCTTCCTCGTACAGCTGCCGCGACAGGTACATGCGCGCTTCCGGCGCGTTGATGTGCGCGTAGAGGTTCAGCACGAGGTTGTTCGACACGATCGAATCGCCGGTCGCGAAGAACGCGACCAGGCGCTCGACCAGATGCCGTTCGGCCGGGCCGAACTTGGTCTTCAGGTCGTTGGTGTCGAGCGAGAAGTCGACTTCCTCGACCGTCCACGTGTTGCGGATCGCGTTGCGGTACATCTCGTAGAACTGCGGATAGCGCATCGGCCGCAGCGTGAGTTCGAAGCCGGGGTCGAGCAGCAGTTGGCGCGGTGATGCGGACATGGGGCGATGGCTCTCGGTATGCCTTTCCGTTGCCGGAGAAGATGGATTGAGGGACGGCGGCGCGGCAAATGGCGCGGATCGCATCGGGCGGCGAGTGACGGCGAATGCCGCATCGCATCACGCGTCGACACCGCGTTAACGACCGCCCGCGCGACGCGAAATACGTGAACTCACGCGGAAATCGGCGGCATCGGCTGTTATACCCTCCGGTTGCGGCACGCGGCCGCGCAGTGAGGAGAGGATTTCAATGCAACGCATCAAAGTCATTGTATTGGGAGCTTTGCTGGCGATTTCGGCCAGCGCCGGCACGGCGGCCAGAGCCGACTGCTGCTATCCGGGAACGAAGTTCTATTACAACCAGGCTGGCGCCGTCGTCGGCTTCGAGATGATCGGTTGCGGCGACGACAGCCTGCATGGACAAGCGACCGCGAAGTGGAGATGGCAACCCGGCTGCGCCGCGTAACCAGCGGCGACGCGTACGGATTGCACGGACGGCCCGGTCATTCCGGGCCGTCTTCTCGAAATCGGATCGTCGCGTCGAATACCGCGCGCTCGTTGCCATGGCGGAGACTCGCGCCATCGTCACTGGCAGGCTTCGCAGGATTCCGGATTCTCCAGCGAGCACGCGACCGCGTCGATCGGCGCGATCGCGGCGGCATCGCCCAGCGTCGTCTTCGCGATCTTCGTCGCCGGCCGCGAGCGCAGGTAGTACGTGGTCTTGATGCCGCGTTTCCACGCGTACATGTACATCGACGAGAGCGCGCCGATGTTCGGGTTCTCCATGAACAGGTTCAGCGAGGCGGACTGGTCGATGTACGCGCCGCGCTCGGCGGCCATGTCGATCAGCGAACGCATCGGCACTTCCCACGTGGTGCGGTAGATCGCGCGCAGCGTGTCCGGAATCTGCGCGATGCCCTGGATCGAGCCTTCCGCGTGCTTGATCGCGTCGCGCATCTCCGCCGTCCACAGGCCGAGCTTCTTCAGCTCCTCGACCAGATAGCGGTTGACCTGCAGGAAATCGCCGGACAGCGTTTCGCGCTTGAACAGGTTGCTGACCTGCGGCTCGACGCATTCGTAGCAGCCGACGATCGACGCGATCGTCGCGGTCGGCGCGATCGCGACCAGCAGCGAGTTGCGCAGGCCGTGCGTGCGGATGCGCGCGCGCAACGCGTCCCAGCGCTCGGCGTTCTCGGGCACGACGCCCCACGCGTCGAACTGCAGCGCGCCCGTCGCCGCGCGGGTGTCGGCGAACGCCGGATGCCGGCCGCGCTCCTCGGCGAGCTCGCAGGAGGTTTCCAGCGCGTGGTAGTAGATGTGTTCCGCGATCCTCGCCGACAGCGCGCGCGCCTCGGCGCTGTCGAAGGCCAGGCGCAGCTTGAAGAACACGTCCTGCAGGCCCATCACGCCCAGGCCCACCGGCCGCCAGCGTAGGTTGCCGCGGCGCGCGGTCTCGATCGGATAGAAGTTCAGGTCGATCACGCGGTCGAGCTGGCGCACCGCGAGGCGCACGGTCTCGCCGAGCTTGTCGAAATCGAACGCGTTGTCGTCGTCGAAATGCCGCGCCAGGTTGATCGAGCCGAGATT
>Ga0070669_100001526_pt1 | contig 16751 bp, 8 predicted proteins | sample KBSS53metaG_FD_64680 | JGI IMG/M metagenome (GOLD analysis project Ga0070669, IMG submission 64680) | Switchgrass rhizosphere microbial communities from Kellogg Biological Station, Michigan, USA - KBS S5-3 metaG | ecosystem: Host-associated > Plants > Roots > Rhizosphere > Soil ... | reverse complement strand
TTTCCCCAGACAGCCAACAACACTCCCAGCAGCGCGCCCAGCAGACTGAGCAACGCGCTTTCAGTAAGCAGCTGGCGCACGATGCGAGCGCGACTGGCGCCGAGTGCGGCGCGCAAAGCGAGTTCCCTGTGACGCGCCGAGGATCGAGCCAGCAGCAGGTTCGCGACATTGGCACACGCAATCAGCAACACGAAGGCAACCACGCCGAGGAGGATAAGCAGAGCCTGGCGGTAGTCGCCGACCAAGTGGTCGCGCAGAGGATAAACGTCGACGCCCAGACCCTCGTTGGTAACCGGGTTTTGCTCCTCAATATGCCGCGCGATGTTCGCCATTTCCGCCTGCGCCTGCGCGAGTGTGACGTTAGGTTTCATCCGGGCGACGGTGTTGAGCCCGTGATCGGTCCGCGTAAAAAGTTTTTCATTGAGCGCGAGGGGCACCCAGAGTTCCGCAGTCTCGGGGAACTTGAAGTCGGGCGGCATGACGCCGATGATCGTTCGCGTGCGACCACTGACCGTAAGAGTTTGACCAACTACACTCCGGTCGGATCCAAAGCGGCGTCGCCAGAGCCCATCGCCGATGAGGACGACGTTGTTAGTCTCAGGTTGATCTTCTTCGGCCGTGATGGTGCGGCCCAGGATCGGGGCCACGCCCAACAACTCAAAGAGCCCGTGCGAAATTTTCGCGCCGGGAACTTGTTCCGGTTCTCCCGCGCCGACGAGCGAGTTAGTGTTCGCCTGGTAACTGGCGACATCTTCGAAGACGTGGTTTTGCGCGCGCCAGTCAACAAAGTTTGGATAGGAGACGCCGAAGGATTTAATACCCTGCTTGGGTGCGTTTTCGTCGAGCACTACGAGTTGCGACGGATCTTTGTAAGGCAGTGGGCGCAGGAGGATGCCGTTGACAAAACTGAAGAGGGTTGTGTTCGCGCCGATGCCCAGCGCCAGCGTGATCACGGCGATTGCCGTAAAGCCCGGACGCTGCCAAAGGCTCCTGATGCCATGACGCAGATCTTGTAGAAGTGTTTGCATAGTCTTGCCTTTTTGGAGTGCGCTGACCTGTCAGCGCTTTTGCCTTTCGCGATCACGCGCTGAAGTCGCGGTTCGAAGGTAGCCAGAGGTGGAACCTCTGGCTCGTCATAATCAATTCCCCGGCGCACCGGAGGTGCGCCCAGATTATCTGTGCGCGCCTTCAGCGCGTATTTCAAAACCGCTTGTCTGATCCAGACGTTTCACGTCTGGCTACCTTCGAACCGCGCCTTCAGCGCGTGATCGCGAAAGGCTGCCTAAGGCAAAAGCGCTGACAGGTCAGCGCACTCCAAAAAACTACTCATAGCGCAGCGCTACCAGCGGATCGACTTTCGTCGCGCGACGCGCCGGTAGGTAGCAGGCGATGAACGCAACCAGCGTCAACACCAGCGCGACCACGACAAACGTAAACGGATCCTTCGCAGTCACCTCGAACAACATCGACGACATCACGCGCGTCAATCCGATTGCCGCCGCCACGCCAATCAACACACCGGCTACCACGAGGGCCATTCCCTGCCGCACCACGAGCTTCAACACGTCAAATCGTCTCGCGCCCAGCGCCATGCGCACGCCAATCTCGTGAGTTCTTTGCGTGACTGTGTACGACATGACACCGTAGATTCCGGTGCAGGCGAGTATCAGCGCCACCAATGCAAACAAGGCGATGAGGCTGGTGCGATAACGCGGAGCGGCCACGGCCGTTTCCAACCACTGCTCCATTGTTCTCACGGCCGCCACCGGCTGATCCGGATCAAGTCCCTGCACTTCTTTCCGTGCCGCCGCGGCGACTGCAGTTGGGTCGCCTTTGGTGCGAATGACAACGTTCGTCCCAGGCTGGTAAGCCGGCATATACATCGCCGGCTGTGGACTCGCTTCCAGGGCGCGATGACGAATGTCGCCGACAATGCCGATGATCTCGAAAGGCTCGTTCCCCATTGCCATGATCAACCGTTTGCCGAGCGGGTCTTCGTCAGGAAACGTGCGCCGCGCCAGCAGCTCGCTGATGATCACTACTTTCGCGCTTTGATTAACTTCCTGATCCGTGAAATTCCGGCCACGCAAAAACGGAATTCGCATCGCCTCGAAGTAGTTCCGGTTGACGCGTCTAAAGTCGTCATCAAACGCCTGATCGATGGAAACGGGCGGGCGACCCTCAACCGTGTACGGCATATCGTTTGGCTGACCGCTCAGGGGAAGCTCGCTAACGAAGCCGACTTTCTCCACACCCGGCAGGCCGCCGAGCCGGCTTTCCAGTTGCGAGAAAAAGTTCCTGGACTTGTCGGGCGTGTCGTATTTCTGGCGCGGCAAATCTACGCGCATGGTCAAAACGTTGTGCGCATCGAAACCCGGGCTGATGTTTTGTAAACGAATCAGACTTCTAATCAGCAAGCCGGCGCCGATCAAAAGCACTACCGCCACCGCGCTTTCCAAAACTACCAGCACACTGCGCGTGCGATTGCGATGGCCTTCGGAAGCACTGCGCCCGCCTTCCTTGAGTGAATCGCTAAGATTGACTTTCATCGTGCGCAGCGCCGGGGCCAGACCAAACAACACGCCTGTCAGTAGCGACACCAGCAAGGTGAAGCCGAGCACGGTTGCGTCAATCCTGACGTTAGCGGTTGGCGGGATGCTGCCCTCGCTTAGCGAGACCAGCAGGTCAACTCCCCAAACAGCCAACAGCGCACCGAGAGTTCCACCGACGAGCGCGAGCAGCACGCTTTCGGTAATCATCTGGCGCACGATGCGCCAGCGGCCCGCGCCCAAAGCCGTGCGCAGCGCAATCTCTTTTTGCCTTCCCGCCGCGCGCACCAAAAGCAAATTCGCAACGTTGGCGCAGGCAATCAGCAGCACGAAGCCAACCGCGCCGAAGAGAATGAACAACGTAGGCCGTGTGTTACCGACGAGCTGTTCGCGCAACGACACCAGGCGCAAATTCCAGCCAGTATTTGTATCCGGATACTGTTGTTCCAGACGGCGCGCGACGGCATCCGTGTCGGCCTGAGCCTGGGCGATAGTGACGCCCGGCTTCAGCCTTCCAATCGGTCGCAGGAAATGCGCCTTGCGTTGTTTCATTCCCGGCTCCACATCGAAGTTCATCGGAACCCACAATTCAGCCGACTGCGGGACGCTAAAATCCTTGGGCATCACTCCAAGCACCTGGCAAGTTTTTCCACCCAACGTCACAGTCTTGTTCACAATGTCCGGATTGCCGCCGAAACGCTTCTGCCACAATCCATAACTGAGCACCACCACCTGATCGTTGCCGGGCTTTTCGTTCTCCAGCCTGAAGGTGCTCCCGAGCATGGGCTTCACGCCGAGTGCCTGAAAGTAGTTGCCGGTGACCGCACCGGCTTGCAGGCGTTCGGGCTCGCCGTTGCCGGTCAGGTTCAGCGGCAGCGGCACGGAAAGCGTTGCGGCAAACTCTTCGAAGGTAGTGTTCTGTTGGCGAAAGTCGAGAAAGTCGAGCGGCGCAACACTGGCGCGCGCAGTGCCGCCGCGGACGTTTCCCCACATCCAGACGAGACGATCGGGTTCGGCGAATGGCAACGGCCGCAGCAGGACGGCGTTGACCAGCGTGAAGATCGCCGTGTTCGCGCCGATGCCCAGCGCCAGAGCGACAAGAGCGATCACGGTGAAGCCCGGGCGCTTCGCCAAACTTCTAATGCCATAACGAATGTCTCGCAGCAGTGTTTCCACAATGCCCTCCCCGATAACAGTGGTCCGTGGCCGGTGATTAGTGGCCAGTAATTTTGAGGTCGAATTTACTGACCACTGACCACTGACTGGACCCGTCAGTCGACCTCGCCTGCCCGCGGGCCTCGGCGTGCGCCTTAAAGTTCGACTTCCGTCCGATTGCTGCGGTTAGCGTTCTCGATGAACCGCCGGAAGCGCGGATCGGATCTCAAATTGTCGAGGTCTGAATCCCAGCTGAAGTCGCCTTTGGAATTGAAGCCGGCTTTAACAGCGCGATCCAGCCATTCAAACGCCGCATCCTTTTGATTAAGCATCGCGTAGGCGCAGGCGATGTTGTAAGTAGCCACTGGCGCGTGATAGCCAAGCGAGATGGCGCGCTCGAAAGCTTCGATCGCTTTGCTGTGCTCCCGTGAATAGTGGCGAGCGTAGCCAAGGTTGAACCAGGCCCGGCCGTTGTTCGGTTCGTCTTTCAGGAACGACTCATAAAGCGCGATCGCCGGCGCCCAGCGTTCTCGCGAGAACATATATTTGTCGGAGTCGTCGGAGCGGTCGCGGTTTTCATGGAACTGCGAAAGCGTGAGCGTGTTGCTGCGCTTGTCGATGCGAGCAAAGCGGGCATCGGATCGCAGGTTGTTGATGTCCGGATCGTTGCGCAGCTTCGCCGGGCTATCGAATCCGTTGTTGACCGCTTTCTCGAGCCACTGGAGACCGGCATCGCGATCGCCTTTGAGTGAGTAGGCACAGGCGAGGTTGTACATCGCGTCGCTGCCCTTGTAGTCAAGCAGATTTACCGCTCGATTGAGGGCGACGACGGCACGATCCAAATCTCTCAGCATGAGCAAACGAGTTCCGACCTTGGACCACTGTTCGCCATCCGCCGACTTTTCGCGATCGAGACGGATGAAGTCGAGGTTTGCCTGTTCCAGGCGGTCGGCATTCGCGTAGGCTTTGGCTTTGCGATGACTGGTGGTTTCAAGATTCACGGGCAAGCCGGCGACGATCTTTTTGAAGCGCGCATCGCTGCGAAGCGGATCGAGATCGGAATCGTCGGCAATCAGATCGGCTTGATCGAATCCGTTATCTATCGCCTTTTGCAGCCACGTGAGCGCATTCTCTTTATCGTTCAGCAAGGAATAACCACAGGCGATGTTGTACATCGCGGTCGCTCTGCGATAACCGAGATCGGCAGCCCGCTTGAACGATTCAATCGCTTCCGGATAACGATCGCTGCTGTGCATCTGATGGCCACGAGCAAACCACTCTTCGGCGTCGCGTGGCGGCTCTTTCTGCGACCACTCTTTCGAGTCGTTTCTCTTCTCAGCGCTGCTGGTTTTTTCCTGGCCTTGCGGGTGCACGGCCGCGACTGAAACAAACGCGAACAAGAGCAGCATGATTAAGCCTGTCAGGGTTTTCGTTTTCATGATTCGATCTCCTTGATTCATTTCTTTGGCAGAAGCCCGACCGTCAGGAAGGGCTTTGGGAGCCCTTGCTTACGCGCGGGCTTCTGCCTTTATTCGTATCGCAGCGCTGCTAACGGGTCGACCTTGGTGGCGCGGCGCGCCGGAATGTAGGAAGCAACCAGCGCAATGATTCCCAGCAGCAACGGCACGGTTACAAAAGTGATCGGGTCGGTCGCGCCGACGCCGTAAAGGAAGCCGGCGATCACGCGCGTGGCCGCGACCGCGAGCAGCAAGCCCAACGCGAGCCCGATTGCGATCACCAGAAATCCTTCGCCCAGCACCATTCGCAGCACATCTTTTTCCCGAGCGCCGAGCGCCATGCGCACCCCAATCTCACGCGTACGTTGCGCTACCGAGTAAGAGACGACGCCGTAAATTCCAATCGCGGCCAGCAGCAACGCAAGCACGCCGAAACCGCCCAGCGTCCACGCCGCCACGCGCGAAGGAAACAGCGACAGGTCGAGCTGATCGCGCAGCGTCTTCACGTCCGCGATCGGCAAGTTAGCGTCGAGCGCATGTATCTGTTGACGGACAACACCCGCGACCGATTGCGGTTCGCCCTTGGTGCGAACGACGAGCGTCATGCGCGGGTCGTAGGATTGCAGCAGCGGCTGATAGATGTAGGGATGCGGCGTTTCGCCGAGCGAGCGATACTTGCCGTCGCGCGCCACACCGACGACTTCCAAAAACGGACCTTCCGGTCCACTCACGCTGATGCGCTTGCCGATTGCGTCTTCGCCCGGCCAAAGCATGCCGGCCAAAGTTTCGTTGAGCACAGCAACCTCCGGCGCGCCTTTGCGATCGGCGTCGGTGAAGTCGCGCCCGCGCAGGAGCGGAGTTTCCATCGTCTTGAAATAGTTTGGCCCAACCACGTTGAAGCCGGTGCTGGTGCCTTCGCCGTCCTTCCCTTGTCGACCTTCCGGAAAGACCTGGAACTGCGCGTAGGAAAAGCCGAGCTGCGCGAACCTTACTAAGCTGGCCCGCTCGACACCCGGCTGCGCTTCCACGCGCGCCAGCAGGTTGCGGTAGAAATTGTTGCCGTCAGTTTCCTTGTAACGAAGCAAACCCAAATTGATCGGCACGGTGAGCGCGCGATCGACACGGAAACCCGGGTCGATATTGTTCGCGCTTTGCAACGAGCGAATGAACAAGCCAGCACCGATCAAGAGAACTACGGAAAGCGTTACCTGCGCGGTGACAAACGCGGAGCGCAGGCGCGAGCGGCGCGCGCTGCCGTGAGCGGCGTCCTCGCTCTTCAGGGCCATCACGATGTCCAGCCGCGAAGCCTGAAGCGCGGGAGCGAGTCCAAACACAATTCCGGTGACGACTGACACGCTGAGCGTGAACGCGAGCACTCGCCAGTCGAGTCCCAATTCGAGCGCAGCCAAAGGCGTCGCCTGCAGGTAAGACGAGAGCAATTGATTGGCCCACAGCGCCAGCAGCAGACCGAAGGCGCCGCCGGCAACTCCCAGCACGATGCTCTCCGTTAACCACTGACGAATAAGGCGCGGCCGCGTGGCGCCGACTGCCTGGCGAATCGCAGTTTCACGTCGACGCGCCGCCGCGCGCGCGAGCAACAGGCTGGCGATGTTTGCACACGCAATCAGCAAGACGAGTGCAACGATGCCCATCACAATTCCGGCAAGCGGCACCGCATCTTGCTGGTCACGCGGGTCCATACCGCCGCTCATGCGCAGCAACTGGACCGTGCGGAGTGTTTCAGGACTAACTTTGCCGTTGAAAGTTTCGTCGACGTTGGCCGCGACGGTAGTTAAGTCGGCCCCGGCTTGTTCCTGCGAGACGCCGTCTTTGACACGCGCGAAGACTGCCAGCCAGTGACTGTTGCGACTGGCGAATCTATCGCTAATAGGATCTGCGGCGCGCGTAGCTTCGGGCGGATTGAGCACTGGCTGCATGGCGAGGGGCACCCAGAGTTCGCGGTCGAGGCCCACTTCGGTGCCGATGAAATTCTTCGGCGCAACGCCAACGACGGTGAAGCCGAGTCCATTCAAAGGAATCTGACGGCCGACAATTGACGGATCGGAGTTAAAGCGCGTGCGCCAAAGGTGCTCGCTCAAGACAACCACAGGCGTCGGTGTTTCGCCTTCCGCTTTGGTGAACGTGCGACCGCTGAGCGCGCCAACTTTAAGCACATCGAAATAGTTCTCGGTAACAAACTCACCTTTGATCAGTTCCGGCTCGCTCCCGCGCGTGAGACTGAACTCGGCGGTGCCGGTGATCGCTGCCATGCCGTCGAAGCTGCGCGTCCGCGCGCGGTAGTCAACATAGTCAGGATAAGAAACCGGCGCGCGCAGCCAGACGATGTTCGACTGATCCTTTACTACCGGCACCGGGCGAAGCAGGATGACGTTCACGATGCTGAAGATGGCGGTGTTGAGGCCGATGCCGAGCGCGAGGGAAACTACCGCCACGATCGTGAAGGCTGGCCGCCGCAGCAGGTCGCGAACACCGTAGCGAATGTCTCTTAGTAATGTGTTCATGATCGTTAGTTCCTGGCCTTTGGCCTTTGGTCTTTGGTCTTTGGTCTTTGTACTTTGAGCTTTGTACTTTGGTCTTTTGCTTCTTTCAGGAGAGAAGCTCTCGTAGAGTCAAAGCTCACAATACAAAGACCAAAGGCCAAAGACCGAAGTCCGAAGACCTAAGTCCCTTGCTCATTCGTACCTGAGCGCAACCAGCGGATCGACTTTCGTCGCTCGTCGTGCGGGCACATAGCACGCAACCAACGCAACGAAGGTAAGCAAAACAGTAATGCCGACGAACGTCGCCGGATCAGTCACGCTCACGCCGTAGAGCAGCGTTCGCAGTAGTCGCGTTAAAGCAAACGACGCGAGCAATCCGATCACGATGCCAACTGAAATCAGCAGCATTCCCTGTCGCAGAATCATCTTCAACACGTCGCCTACCTGCGCGCCCAAAGCCATGCGAATGCCAAACTCGTGCGTACGCTGCGTGACGCTGTAAGCCGTCACGCCATAAATTCCCGCGGCGGACAGCAGCAAGGCGATGCAGCTAAACAAGCCCAGCAGGAAGAGATTGAAACGCGGTTGCGTGACGGCTTCATTAACGATGTGCTCCATCGTCTTGACGTCGGAAACAGCAGCCGACTTGTCAACGTCCGCGGCAGCCGCTCGGACCGACGCAGCCACGGCTGTTGGTTCAACCGTGGTGCGCACCACCACAAACATGTTGGCGAAGGAGTCTTGCAGTCCTGACAGGTAAAACTCCGGAATGGCCGGCTCGCGCAGCTCGATACTTCTGACGTCGGCAGCGACACCAACAATCTCCCACCACACCGGCTGGCCTTTCGCGTCTGTGTTTCCCAGACTGATTCGCTTGCCGACCGCGCTCTCATTCGGGAAGTCGCGATTGGCAAGGGCCTGGTTAACAATCATCACGAGCGGCGCGGTTTCAGTGTCGCGATCGTTGAACGCGCGACCCTGGACGATGGGAATGTTCATCGCGCGGAAATAGTCGGTGCTGACGGTGCGATAGTTTCCGCCAGGCCACTTGTCCTTAGTCAGCGGCGGCCGGCCTTCGATTTGGAAACCTGCTGTTGGTCCTTTATCCAAAGGCAGAGTGTTGATGGCGCCAACCGCTTGCACGCCGGGAATCGCGCTGACGCGCTGTATCACCCCTTCGTAAAACTTGATGTAGTCAGCATCGAGCTTGTAGTTGCTGCCGGCGGGAGACAGACGCAGCGTCAGCACTTGTTGCGGCGTGAAGCCTGCGTTCACCGCTTGCAGTTGCATGAAACTTCTAAACAAAAGACCAGCGCCAACCAGCAACACGACTGACAATGCGACTTCGCCAACAATCAACATGCTGCGCAGCCGGTGATGCCGCAGACTGCCCGATGTGCCGCGTCCGCTTTCTTTCAGCGACTCCTGCACGTCAGTCTTAGAAATCTGCAGCGCCGGTGCGAGGCCAAAAAGAATTCCGGTGAGCACGGACGCGAGGAGGGTGAAACCAAGCACGCGCCAATCAAGGTTGATTTCCGCAAGGCGTGGGAAATCGCGCGGCAAAAGTCTTGTCATCAAAGCCACGCCCCACAACGCGAGCAGCAAGCCGATCGCGCCGCCGGCCAACGCCAGCAGAAAGCTTTCCGTGAGCAGTTGCCGCATCACGCGCAAACGCGAAGCGCCGAGGGCCGTGCGAATCGCCATTTCTCTTTGCCGCGTCGCAGCACTCGCAAGCAGCAGGTTGGCAACGTTTGCGCAGGCGATCAGCAAGACGAAACCGACTGCGCCAAACAACAGCAACAGCATCGGGCCGGTTTCACCAACCAGGTGCGTGTGCAAAGAGACGACGCGATTGAAGCGTCGATTGTTGGTTTCGGGATACTGTTGCCGCAGCCGCGCGGTGATGGTTTGCATTTCGCTTGCGGCTTGAGTTAACGGCACGCCTGGTTTGAGTACACCGACCGCCGCCAGCATTCCGAACCCGCGCACCTGGGTTGGATCCTGCCGTTCGTTCATGGTGGGCGCGAGCTTGAAGGGTGGAATCCAAACATCGGTCTTGTCAGGATATTGAAAACCGGCAGGCGCAATTCCCACCACCGTGTAGCTGTTGCCGTCGAGCGTGATTGGTTTGCCAATCAAAGATTCATCGCCGCCGAAACGCCGCTGCCACAAGCCATGACTGATCACAGCGATGGGGGCGTGGCCCGCCTGTTCGTCAGACGGAATAAAGAAGCGGCCGCGGGCTGGCTCAGTGCCGAAGACCGAAAAGAAGTTGGCGGAGGTCATTGCCAGATCTAATCGTTCGGCTTGATCGGCGAGCGCGAGGTTCGACGGCCGGGTCAGGATTGCAGCGAGTTGTTCAAAGACTGTGTTCTGCGCACGCCAGTCGAGAAAGTTCGCGGGAGTCACCTGCACGCGCTTGCCGCTCGGGTCGAGTTCCTGAACGACGACAATCCGCTCCGCTTGTCGATACGGCAGCGGGCGAAGCAGTACGGTGTTCACGACGCTGAATATCGCTGAGCTGGCGCCGATGCCGACGGCTAGCGTAAGGATCACGATCGCCGTGAAGCCCGGATGCTTTAGTAAGCTGCGAACTCCGTAACGAATGTCTTTTAGTAATGTGTTCATGACTTTTGGGTCTTCGGGCTTTGGTCTTGGGTCTTTGGTCTTTGTACTTGGTGCTTTGCTCTTTGCTCTTTGACTTAGTGGGGTTGCCCAAACCAGTGGCAAAGCTCCAAGCACAAAGTTCAAAGCACAAAGACCAAAGACCCAAGGCCCAAGACCAAATGGTTACTCGTCTCTGAGCGCTACCAACGGATCAACTCGCGTCGCGCGACGTGCCGGGATGTAGCAGGCAATCAGCGCCACTGCAACGAGGGCGATCGCCACGCCGCCAAACGTGAACTTGTCAGTAGGTGCAACATGAAATAGAAGCCCCGCGAGCAGACGCGTTAACGCGAAGGCTCCGGCCAATCCGATGGCCACACCAATGAGCGCGAGCGTCATTCCGTTGCTGACCACCAGCTTCAGAACATCGGCAGCGCGCGCGCCGAGCGCCATGCGAATCCCAATCTCCTGCGTGCGCTGCGTCACCGCGTACGACATCACGCCGTAAATTCCCACCGACGCCAGCACCAGGGCGCAGAGCGCAAAGATCGCGAGGATGTAAGTCATCAAACGCTTGGGCGAAACCCTTTCCGCGATCATCTGGTTCAGCGTCTTCACGTTTGACAGCGGCAGGTTGGGATCGAGCGCTCGCACTTCGCTGCGCACCGCCGACACCAGCTGCGTCGGATCCTGCGAGCCGCGCAGGATCAGATTCATCGTGCGATAGGGTGTTTGCGAGTAAGGCTGGTAAGCAGTGGGGTCAGCGGCCTCGTCGATATCGTCGTTCTTCACGTCAGCCACGACGCCGATGATTTCCTTGTTTTCACTTTCGTCGCCGCCCATGTTGAGGCGCTGACCAATTGCTTGTTGACCGGGCAAATACTTTTTCGCGAAAGCTTCGTTAACTAAAACGACGCGGGTCGCCTTGCCATCGTCCTGCGCGGTGAACAGCCGCCCCTGTCGCAAGGCGGTGCCGATGGCCTCGAAGTATCCTGGCGTGGTGACGCGTCGTTCAACGTAAGGCGCCTCGCCCTTGCGAAACGGCGGTTGGCCCACAATCTGAAAAGCCGAGCTGTTGTTGTTGGAGCTGAAGGGAACGATGTTTACCAATCCCGCGTTCCTGACGCCCGGCACGTTTTCCACTCGAACCAACAGTTGCTGATAAAAATCCAGCCGCTTGTTTTCATCCGCATAAGTGTCGGGCGGCAGAGAAATTTCCATCGCCACGACGTTTTCCGGCCTGATGCCGAGATCAGCGCGCAGTATTTCAACGAAACTGCGAACCATCAGCCCGGCGCCGATCAGCAGCACGAGCGACAAAGCAACTTCGGAAACAATCAAGGCGCCGCGCAGGCGATTGTGTCCGGCCTTGCCGGAATCGCCGCGGCCGCCGGCCTTAAGCGCCTCGTTCACATTCGTCCGCGTCGCGTGCCAGATTGACGCCAGACCCGCAACCATTCCCGCGGCCATCGACAACAAAAAAGTAAACAGGAGTACGTTGAGATTTATGCCGAGACGGCTCCAGCCGGGAATAAACTTCGAAAACCCTTCCGGTATGCCATGGGCCAACGCCTGAATCGCCCACACCGAAACCAGGAGGCCAAGCACGCCGCCGAGCAAACCAAGCAACGCGCTTTCGGTGAGCGCCTGGCGAATCAGACGTGTGCGGCTCGCGCCCAACGCCAGGCGCACAGCGGTTTCTCGCTGTCTTGACGCGGCCCGGACCAGCAGCAGGTTGGCAACGTTTGCGCAGGCGATGAGCAGCACAAAAACAACCGCGCCCATCAGAATTGGCACACCCGTTCGCGCGCCTCTTACCGCGTCATCGGTAAGCGTGACGACGTTGGCTTCGCGGCCGCTGTTGGAGTCCGGAAACTGTTGTTGCGCGCGTTTGGCGATGGCGCCGATATCCGCCTGCGCCTGCTGCACGGTGACACCGGGCTTGAGCAGACCGATGACGCGCAGGTAGTGATTGCCGCGGTCGTGTTCCACTTCGCGATCGAAGACGAGCGGCGTCCAGAGTTCGCCGCCGTTGTATGGATAATTGAAGTCGGCGGGCATGACGCCCACGACGGTGAACGGCTTGCGATTCAGCGTGATCGTCTTGCCGACAATGTTCGGATCGCCGTTGAAGTGTTGTTGCCAGAAACTGTGTTTGAGCACCGCGACCTGATCGTGGCCGGCTTCATTTTCTTCCGGCAGAAAGGTTCGGCCGCGAGCGGCCTTCACGCCGAGCGCGTCGAAAAATCCGCGCGTCACGCCGTAGCCGGGAAACCGCTCGGGATGATCGCCATCGGCCAGGTTGAAAGAGATTTGGCCGATTGCCACCACTTCGTCGCAGGTTTTGTTTTGCTCGCGCCAGTCAGTGAAGTTTCCCGGTGCGACGGAACCGCGAATGCTACCCGCCGCGCGGTTCTGTTCCCACAAGACGAGGAGTCGCTGCTGATTCGGAAAAGAGAACGGATGCAGCAGTAGCGCATCAACGGTGCTGAAGATGGTGGTGTTGGCGGCGATGCCGAGCGCCAGGGTGAGTATGGCGACGAGGGCGAAGCCGGGGTATTTGAGAAGGGAGCGAACCGAGAACTTCAAATCCCGCAGCAATGAATCCATCGCGCTTCTCCCTGGTTTGTTTCAGACTTACTGGAAACTCTCTGTGCGTTCTTTGTGATCTCTGTGTCTCTGTGGTGGATGTTTTCGGTGAATTCACCACAGATACACAGAGAGCACAGAGGTTTCACAGAGAAACCGATTCGCACTTCATTCGACGCGGACGATCATCAGCGTCGCGTCGTCGTAAACTTCCCCGTCGCTAAATTCGTTGACCGCGCCCATGATCCGATCGCGCAAGTCGGCCGCTTTAAGCCCGCAGCCCTCAATCAACAACTCCTGCAGACGGTCTTCGCCAAACTCTTTGCCGTCAGCGTTGCGCGCTTCGGTGACACCGTCGGTGAACAGCACCAGGCAATCGCCGCTTTGTAGGGCAACGTCAGCCTGGCAATACGGCTCTTCCGGAAAAATTCCGAGCACCGGTCCGCCTTCCTTCAGTCGCTGGCAATCGCCCTCGCGAATCAACATTGGCGGACAGTGGCCGGCATTGGTGTACGAAAGCATTTTGTTTTCTGCGTCGAGCAAGGCATAGAAGCAGGTGATGAAGCGATGCAGAACGGTGTTGTCGCACATGACGCTGTTCACACGCCCGCACAGTTCGCCCGGCGCCGCCGCATCCGACGCCAGAGATTTCAAAACTGCCTGCACGTTCGACATCAAGAGCGCCGCGGGTACGCCCTTGCCGGCGACGTCGGCAACGCACAGCGCCGTGTGGCGTTCACTAAACTTCATAACGTCGAAATAGTCGCCGCCGACTCCCAGCGCGGGATTCCAGGCGATTGCAATGTCGAACCCCGCAATGCTCGGTAAAGTTTTCGGCAGCAGCGCCGACTGAATTTCTTTCGACTCCTCCAGCTCCTGCTGCAGTTTTTCGTTCACCGTGCGACTCTGCGCGTCGAGTGAACGCTGCAGCCGTTTCTTCCGGCCCAATTCGATTTGCGTGTTCAGGCTCTTGAGCAGTCGCGAGTTGTCCCAGGGTTTCTGCACGAAGTCGCGAACGCCGCGGTGCATCACTTCCACTGCCAGTTCCACTGAACCCCAGGCAGTGAGCACGACGATCGGCAGCGAGCTGTCGAGCCGGCGGATGTTGCTGATGAGATCGAGGCCTTCCTGGCCGGAGGTGGTGTCGCGCGCGTAGTTGAGGTCCATCAGCACCAGATCAAACTGGCCGTGCTGGATGGCATCTAAAACTTCCGCGGGGGAAGTCACTGCTTCGGTCTGATAGCCGGCGTTTCGCAGAAGCAAACGCAGCGCGGTTAAAACGTCAGCCTGATCGTCGGCGATCAAAGCCCGCGGTGTCGGCGGCGGCAACGTGTGAGAGCTCGGGGTATACATAAGGCTTCCCTGCACGCTGGTTACTCCTTAACAACCCAACCGTCCTCGAGTCGCACGATCCGGTTGCCGTAAGCAGCATTGGTTTCGGAGTGGGTGACTTGAACGATAGTGGTGCCTTCGTCATTCAGGCGCTTGAACATCTCCATGATCTCTTTGCCCTGGCTGGAGTGGAGATTGCCGGTCGGCTCGTCAGCGAGAATGATGCGCGGGCTGGCTACCACGGCGCGCGCGATGCCGACGAGTTGTTGCTGACCGCCGGAGAGCTGACTGGGAAAGAGATCTTTCTTGCCGACAATCTGAAACTTGTCGAGCGTGTCGCAAACGATCGACTGCCGATCCTTTTTACTGACGTCGCGATAGGACAGCGGCAGCTCGAGGTTTTCAAAAACAGTCTGGTCGTCGAGCAGGTGGTAACTTTGAAAGACGAAACCGATATTGCGGTTACGCAAGGCGGCACGCTTTTTCGTGTCGAGCGAATGCACGGCGACGTCGTCAAAGTAGTACTCGCCGGACCACGACTGATCGTGCATGCCGAGAATGTGAAGCAAGGTCGACTTCCCTGCTCCGGACGGCCCCATGATCGAAACAAACTCGCCCGGCTGGATGTCGAAGTCGATGCGGCGCAGGACGTAAGTCTTGGCCGGGCCGTGCGCGAAAGTCTTTTCAATGTTGCGCAGGCTAATCATCCGATCGCTCCGAGGCCGTTCTCTTTACCGTCGGATTTGGCGTCTGCAACTTCACGCCGGTTGGCGCCCGCTTCCTCTTCGACGATGACGCCGTCAAACAGGTGGACGATGCGATCGGCGTGCTGCGCGTAACGCGCATCGTGCGTAACCATGCAGATGGTGGCGCCGCCGCGGTGCAAATCGCGCAAGAGTTCCATCACCGCCTCGCCGTTGGTTGAATCCAAATTACCCGTCGGCTCGTCAGCCAGCAGGATGCTCGGCTGTCCGCCCACCGCGCGGGCCACGGCGACGCGCTGCTGTTGACCGCCGGAGAGCTGGCTGGGCAAATGCTTGGCGCGATGGCCCATGCCGACGCTTTCGAGCGCGTCCGTTACCCGCTTCTTGCGCTCAGCGGAGCCCATGCCGCGATAGGTCAGCGGCAGTTCTACGTTTTCGTAGACCGTGAGATCGCCAATCAGATTGAAGCTCTGGAAGATAAAACCGACTTCACGGTTGCGAATGCGCGCGCGTTCCGACATCGAAAGATTCTCGACCGGCTTTTCGTTGAGCACGTATTCGCCGTCGCTCGGCGTGTCGAGCAAGCCCAGGATGGACAACAGCGTCGACTTGCCGCAGCCTGACGGGCCGGCGATGGAAACGTATTCACCCTTCTGGATATCAAGGTGTATCCCTGAGAGCGCGTGGGTTTCTACTTCGTCGGTGTAGAAAACCTTCTTGACGTCTGCCAGGTGAATGAGGGGATCGGTTGAACTCATTGTTGTCTCCTTGGAATTAGGTTGATCAGGAAGCGCTTTGCGACGCGTAGCGTCGAACTGAATTTAGCCCGGGCTTTCAAGGCCGGGTCAGGAATCGGTTAACAAATCTCCGTCGCGTAGCGACGGAATGAATTCCGGCGGCCATTCATTGCGTCGCTGACGCGACGCATCACGTATTTCTCAACTTGATCCCAGCCTTGAAAGGCTGGGCTAAACTCAGGACGACGCTACGCGTCGAAAACCGCTCGATTGCTCTGACAAGATTCGTGACAATCCGGAAGCAGGCGTAGCCGTAGGACGTAAATAGACTGCTCGTCGTTAACGCACGCGAATCCGATCGTAGCTGTCGAGTGACGACGTATCTGACAAGATGACTTGATCGCCTTCTTTAAGTCCGTCGACGATCTCGATCGTGCTAACAGAGCTCTTGCCCAGAGTTACCGGTGTGTGCACGGCTTCTGTTCCGTCTGCGCTTAGTTTGAATAGTTTTACGGTTTGCTGTCCTTGCCCAAACGCCGGACGGCCAACGTATAAAACGTTCTCGAGTCGCTCGAGCTCAATCGTGCCGTCAACGCTTAAGTCTGGTCGCGCGCTCGCGGGAATTGGCCCGGTAAGCGCGACGTCAACAATGAACGTGCCCTCCCGAGCGGCTGGATCGATGCGCATCACTTCACCCTGGATGATGCCGTTGCGCGTATCCACCGCGACCGCTTGTCCAACCCGAACGTCCTTAATCTGCGTTTCCGCAACCTTCAGTTCGGCTTTTAACGAAGCCGGATCGGCTACGCGCGCGATGTTGGTGCCCGGCGTGAGTTGTTGCCCGACCTGTACAGCCACTTCCTGCAATACGCCGCTGGTGCCCGCGCGGACCTTCAGTCCCGCCGCCTGATCTCTTCGCAAGGTCGCGAGGGCGCGCAACTGCGCAATCCGCGCTTCCTGAGCGTTAAGCTGGGCCTGGACTGATTTGACGTTTACCGCGAGCCGTTGTTGCTCGACCTTAAGCCGGTTGCTCAAATCGACAACGTGCATGCGCGAAATCTTCAAGAGTAAATCGGGAACCAGACCCTGCTTACCGAGAACTTCGTCAGTATCCAACTGC
>Ga0070669_100001524_pt1 | contig 16764 bp, 20 predicted proteins | sample KBSS53metaG_FD_64680 | JGI IMG/M metagenome (GOLD analysis project Ga0070669, IMG submission 64680) | Switchgrass rhizosphere microbial communities from Kellogg Biological Station, Michigan, USA - KBS S5-3 metaG | ecosystem: Host-associated > Plants > Roots > Rhizosphere > Soil ... | reverse complement strand
TCGCAGACGATCCGGCGCCGCCCCCGGTACCACCAGTGGCGGTCCTCCTGGTTGAGCATCGCTTGTACCTCGACACGGTCCATTTCGCTCTCGATCCCCCTAGCTCGACTTCTGGTTGACGTTACCTTCAGTTACACCGCGGCGCGCGCGATCGCTGCCGGCTGGCGCGGAGCACCGGCCGGGCGTGGCGTCCCACCGGCGCGCACGACCGCCTCCGTGAGCAACCGCTCCCACCGCTCTCCGTGCACGGAGATCGCCTGTTCGCGGCCCCACTTGCGCGCCCGTTTTGCGAGCTTGCGGTGCTCGCGCGGCTTCTCGACCAGCCGGCCGATCGCCTCGGCCCAGCCGTCGTCGGGCACGAGCCGACCGCCCTGCTGCTCGCCCAGTGGTGCGTACGGACCAACCGGGGAGGCAAGCCACGGTCTTCCGAGCGCCGCGTATTCCTTGACCTTGATGTTGGAGCGGGCGCGGTTGAACGGAATGTCGGCGATCGGCGCCAGTCCGATGTCGTAGGTCGCCAGATGCGGCGGAAGGTCGAAGAAATCGAGGCGGTCGACATGGCGATAGCGCTCGTGCCGCAGGCGCAGCGAGCAGCCGAGCGTCTCGATGATGAGCTGTGGATGCGCGTCGAGCGCGCGCCCAAACTGCTCGTGCAACGGCAGTCGCTCCACGTCGAGGTGGTGCTCGTTGCCGGCGAGCCAGCCGGCAACGATCCTGTCACCGTTCGACGGCGCGGACGCGTCCAGCACGGCGTCGGGGACGTAGTTCTCGATGTGCTCGACGTGCTGGGCGCCGTACTCGCGAAAGCGCTCCGCAATCGGGATGCTGGCCGCGATCGCGAGATCCGTCTGCTGCAACAGCTTGCGTATCTCCTGCAGCGCGCGGCTGCCGGCGAAGCCACCGTATTCCTTGTGCGCGGCGACGCCTCTCGGGACCGCGCGCATGTCGTCGTCGTTGTCGTAGACGACGGCCATCCCACGGCGCTTCGCGTGGCGCACGAGCTCCAGCACTTCCGGCTCGTGGGCGCGATGGATGTGCAGCAGCTCGCAGCCGGCCATCAGCTCGCCGCGGATCCCCTCCCTCGGGAGCCACAGTTGGACGATGTCGTGACCGCGCGCATGCAGCGCGACCATTGGCCCTATGCCGCGATACCAGCCTCCCGGCAGCTCCGGGTTGGCGATGAAGGCGATGCGCACCCGACCGTCCCCTTTCCCCCAACGGTGCGAGGCGAGCCTACCATTCTGCGGTGCAACCGAGCCACACTGGTACAGTCGCCCGAAAGGCTCGAAGGGGGATCGATGGAGGGGGAGCGGCTCGCATACGAGATCCGTCGCGCCGTGATCGACGAGTCGATGCGCGCGGGGGTCGGACACATCGGCTCGGCGTTGTCGATCGCCGATCTGCTGGCGGCGCTGTATGGGCGCGTGCTGCGAATCGGCGAAGCGGACGAACCGGAGCGCGACCGCTTCGTGCTCTCGAAAGGCCACGCGGCGCTCGGGCTGTACGCCGCGCTCGCGGCAACCGGCCGGATCGAGCGCGAGCTGCTGTCGACCTACTGCGGCGAGGGCTCGATGCTCGGCGCGCACCCCGAGCACGTGCTGCCGGGCGTTGACTTCTCGACCGGCTCGCTGGGGCAGGGGCTCTCGATCGCGACCGGCGCCGCGCTTGCCGCGCAGCGGCAGGGATCGCCGCGCCGCGTGTTTGCGCTGCTGAGTGACGCCGAGACGAACGAGGGCTCGATATGGGAGGCGGCGATGTTCGCCGCCCACCACCGCCTCGCCAATCTCGTCGCGCTGATCGACATGAATGGCCAGCAGGCGCTGGGCTACACACGCGAGGTGATGGACCCCGGCCCGCCCGCGCGCGAGCGCTGGGCCGCGTTCGGATGGGACGTGCACGAGGTCGATGGGACCGACCCGGATGCGATCGCCGACACGATCGAGCAGCTCGAGCTGACCCCGTCCCCACCCACCCCGCCTCATGTGCTGCTCGCGAGAACCGTCTTCGGACGTGGCGTGTCGTTCATGGAGAGCAAGATCGAGTGGCACTACCTGCCGCTGGAAGCGGAGACGCACCGAAAGGCGGTCGCCGAGCTGGAGGCTGCGTGCCCGCCCGTTCGGTCGTAACCGGCGCGGCCGGCTTCATCGGCGCCGCGCTCGCGCGGCGGCTCGTCGAGCGCGGCGACCGCGTCACGGCGCTGTCCGGGCCCGGCTCGGACCCGTGGCGGTTGGAGAGCCTGCGCGAGCACGCCGAGGTGCTCGAAGTCGACCTGCGCGAACCGGACGCGATCGTCGGGGTGATGCGGACGGCGGCGCCGGAGGAGGTCTTTCACCTGGCCGCTCATGGCGCCTACTCGTGGCAGCGCTCGCTGCCGCGCATGATCGAGACGAACGTGGCCGGCGCGGCGCATGTCGCGGAGGCGGCGCTGGAGGCGGGCGCGCGGGCGATCGTCAACGCCGGCTCCTCGTCGGAGTACGGCTTGAAGGACCACGCGCCGCCGGAGCATGAGCTGCCCGAGCCCAACAGCGCCTACGCGGTCACGAAGGCGTCGGCGACGCTGCTCGGCGGCTGGCTCGCGCGCTCGCGCGGCGCGGCGATCACGACGCTGCGGCTGTACTCCGCGTACGGCCCGTGGGAGGAGCCGAGACGACTGATGCCGGCGCTCGTGGCCGCAGGACTCGACCGCCGTCTGCCGCCGCTCGCGGACCCGGCGATCGCGCGCGACTTCGTCTACGTCGAGGACGTCTGCGATGCGTTCATGCTCGCGGCGCAACGGGCGCAGCCGGGTGCCGGCGCCGTCTACAACGTCGGCAGCGGCGTGCAGACGTCGCTGCGAGAGCTGGCGGAGGTCGCACGCCGCACCTTCGCGATCGACGAGCAGCCCGCGTGGGCGGCGTTTCCCGCGCGCGACTGGGACACCGACGTGTGGGTCGCCGATGCCCGCCGCGCGCACGACGAGCTCGGCTGGAGCGCGCGCACCTCGCTCGAAGCGGGGCTGGCTGGGTTCGCGCGCTGGATGGACGAGCTGGCGCCGTCGCTGGCCGAGCGCTACCGCACAGCGGTCGGTGCGACATAGCACCGTAATCCCACACATCGTGTGTTGAGCCCCCGGCGCAGCGGGGCTAGCGTGGTCGCGTGGACCTCACCCCGCTTCCATGGCTGCAGGTCCAGGTCGAGCTGGAGGGAAGCGCGGGGCTGCGGTGCGACCCGCGGCCCGGGCGGATCGTGATCGTCGGGCCGGGGCACACGTTCCTGCAGCTGGCGGAGGCGATCGACACGGCGTTTGCGCGCTGGGACCTCGCGCACCTGCATGCGTTCGAGTTGCCGGACGGCCGTTTCGTCGGCCTGCCCGACGGTGGGCCGCCGCTCGGCGAGCAGCCGCGCTGGCTCGACCATCGTGCGATCGAGGTGCTCGCAGCCGTCGGCCCCGGCGACCGCTTCGCCTACACGTTCGACCTCACCGCGAGCTGGCGCCACGACTGCCAGGTACTCGAGGAGACGGTCGATCCGCTCAGCGTCTTCGGTGCGCGGCCGGCCCGCCCCGCGATCGCATTCGGCTGGGGCTGGATCCCGGACCAGTACGGCCGGACGGAGGGGGAGGGATTCGAACCCTCGATGGACCTAACCGGCCCATAACGGTTTTCGAGACCGCCGCATTCAACCGCTCTGCCACCCCTCCAGGTGGTACGGCCGCGCAAAGGGTAGCGCTTGTCCCGCTACCGCCGACCCGCGAAGAAGCTCTGCAGCAGCGCGCCGCACTCGGCCGCCAGCAGCCCTCCCGCGACCTCCGGGCGGTGGTTGAGCTGCGGCTGCGCGAGGATGTCGAGCACGCTGCCGGCGGCGCCGGCCTTCGGGTCCCACGCGCCGAAGACCACGCGCGGCACGCGCGCAAGCACGATCGCGCCCGCGCACATCGCGCACGGCTCGAGCGTCACGTAGAGGACGCTCTCCAGCACGCGCCAGCTGCCGAGCTTCTCGGCCGCCTCACGCAGCACGAGCACCTCGGCGTGCGCAGTCGGATCCTGGCGCAGCTCGCGCTCGTTGCGTCCGCTCGCCAGCACCTCCCCCGCGTGCACGACGACCGCACCGATCGGCACGTCGTCGTGCTCCATCGCGCGCTCGGCCTCGCGCAGCGCCAGGCGCATGAAGTATTCGTCGCGTGGGAAAAAGTGACTGGTCACGGGGCTCCGGCGCGTCCAACACGCCGCCTCGGGGGCTTGCGGCGAAACCTTTCCCGGCCGATGATGTCTTAAGACAGACGCGGCAGGATGGCTGCAGCGTTCCACGACCCGCCGCCGATGCCCTTCCGCCTCCGTCTCCTCACCGCCGTCGTCATCGCGCTCGCGTTCAGCGCCAGCACCGCGTCGGCCGCTGAGCCGCCCGCATACGTGCCCGGCGAGGTCGTTGTCGGCTACGCGGTCAGCGCCGCGCGCGCCGACAGCGCAAGCGGCGATCCGGTCCGCGTCTTGCACGTCGCCCCGGGCCAAGTCCGCGCGACCGTCGCCAGGCTGCGCCGCACCCCCGGCATCGCGTTCGCCGCGCCGAACCCGATCGCGCACGCCAGCCAGGTCCCGCTGCCGGACGACCCCGGGATCCACGGCTTTCCCGGCGGCCTCGCGGCGCTGCAGTGGAACTTCTACGGCCCCTTCGGGGTCAACGCGCTCGAGGCGTGGTCGAACCTCGCCGGCAGTGCGCCCGGAGGCCGCGGCGTGCGGATCGCGGTGCTCGACACCGGCGTCGCGTATCGCAACCTCGGCCGCTTCCGCCGTTCGCCCGACTTCGCCGGCACGAACTTCGTCGCGCCGCACGACTTCGTCGACCGCACGCCGTTCCCGGTCGACCGCAACGGCCACGGCACGCACGTCGCCGGCACGATCGCCGAGGCGACGAACAACGCCGTCGGCGTCAGCGGTCTTGCGTGGGGCGCGACGATCATGCCGGTCCGCGTGCTCGACGCACGCGGCTACGGCGACGCGGCCACGATCGCCAAGGGCATCCGCTACGCGGTCCGCCACGGCGCGAAGGTGATCAACATGAGCCTCGAGTTCTCGACGAGCGTACGGCGCGCCGAGATCCCGGACATCACCGCTGCGCTGCGCTACGCCGACCGGCGCGGGGTCGTCGTCGTCGGCAGCTCCGGGAACGAAGGCGAGGCGCGGATCGCCTACCCGGCGCGCACGAGCAACGTCATCTCGGTCGGGGCGACGACCGACGACGGCTGCCTCGCGGACTTCTCCAACGACGGCTTCGGGCTCGACCTGGTCGCGCCCGGCGGCGGCGACGACGCCGACCTCTCGAACGACCCGAACTGCCAGCCGGGGCATCGCGGCGGCGACATCTACCAGATGACCTACACCGACTCGGTCGCGCACTTCGGCCTACCGTCGGGCTACGACGGCACGTCGATGGCCGCGCCGCACGTCTCGGCCACCGCGGCGCTCGTGATCGCCAGCGGCGTGCTCGGCGCGACGCCCACGCCGAGTCAGGTCGAGTGCCGCCTGAAGGCGACCGCCAAGCAGCTCGGCATCCCGGGTCCGAACCGTGTCTACGGCTCTGGGCTGGTCGACGCCGGCATGGCGACGTCGGGCCTGCAGCAGACGCCGCAGTGCGCGACCGCCTGACGGTTCCAGCTTGCCGGCGGCGGTGCCCCCCAGGCATGCTGGACAGATGCGGATCGCTTTTGTGGCCGATCCCGCGACGGGGAACGGCTTCTATCGGGGGATAGGTCCGATGACGGCGCTGCAGCAGTGCCGCGGACATCTGGTGCGCGAGGTGCCGATCAACGCCGGCGACCCGCCGTTGGCCGCCGTGCGCGACGTCGACGTCCTGCACATCCACCGTTACGCCGAAGACGGCGCGGTGGGCCTGGCGCGCGCGGCGAAGGCGCACGGCGCGGCGGTCGTGTGGGACAACGACGACGACATGGGTTCCGTGCCGAAGGGCACGCCCGGCTACCGCAGGCAGGGCGGGATCATGTGGGAGCGCCGGCTGGCCGGCATGCGCAAGCTGTTCGGGCTCGCCGACCTCGTGACCGCGCCGAGCGCTCACCTGGCGAGCCGCCTGCGCGAGTACGGCGCGCGGCACGCGGAGGTGATTGAGAACTGCGTGCCCGATCAGTTCGTGCTGCGTTCGCGGCCGCCGCACGAGGGGGTCACGATCGGCTGGATAGCGGGCCTCGAGCACCAGATCGACACCGAGCAGATCCCGATCCGGGAGGCGCTCGGACAGCTGCTCGACGCGCGACCGGAGGTGCGCATCGTCTCGTTCGGGCTCGGGCTCGGGCTGGGCAGCGAGCGTTACCGGCACGTCAACGTCGTGCCGCTGCTGGAACTGACGAGAGCTGCCGGCGTGTTCGACGTCGGCATCGCGCCGCTGGCCGACATCCCGATGAATCAGGCTCGTTCGAACATCAAGTGCAAGGAGTACGCCGCCGCCGGCGCGTGTTGGCTGGCCTCGCCGATAGGGCCCTACGTCGGCCTCGGCGAGAAGCAGGGGGGCCGCCTTGTGCCCGACGACGGCTGGTACGAGGCGCTCGTGCGGCTCGTCGAGCGGCAGCGCGAGCGCGCGAAGCTGACGAAGCGCGCCGGCAAGTGGATTGCCGGCGAGACGCTCTCAAAGGCCGCGTGCACGTGGGAGGCCCGCTTCGAGCAGGCGATCGCGCGGGCACGGGCGGGAGCGGCCGCCGCATGATGCGCATCGCCTTCCTCGCCAGACCCGAATCGGGCAACGGCTTCTACCGTGGGATTGGGCCGATGGCGGCACTCGCCGCGCGCGGCCATCGGGTCCGCCAGCTGCCCGTGAAGGACGACGAGCCACAGCGACCCGGCCCGCTCGCCGAGCTCGACGTGCTGCACGTCCACCGCTACTGCGAAGAGGAAACCTGGCGGATCGTCCGCGATGCGAAGGCGAACGGCGCCGCGGTCGTGTGGGACCAGGACGACTTCCAGGCGGCGACCCCGAGAGGCGTCGCCTACGACAGAAACTGGAACGGCTTCGCGGGCGACCGCCGGTTGACGCGCATGCGCAGACTGTGGAGGCACGTCGACCTCGCGACGACGCCGAGTACGCACCTTGCCGAGCAGATGGCGCGCGACGGCGCGCCGACGCCGACGGTCATCCCGAACTACCTGCCCGACGATTTACTGGGACCCGACCGTCAGCCGCACGACGGCATCACGATCGGCTGGACCGCCGGGCTCGAGCACGCTGCCGACGTCGAGCGCCTGCCGATCGTCCCCGTATTGCAACGGCTGCTCGACGAACGCGATGACGTCAACGTCGTCTCGCTCGGCCTCAGGCTCGGCCTGCGCAGCGAGCGCTACGGCCATAGCCCGCACGTGCCGCTGCAGCTGCTGACCCGCCAGTTGGCGATATTCGACATCGGCATCGCGCCGCTGTCGGACATCCCGTTCAACCGCTGCCGCTCGGACGTGAAGCTCAAGGAGTACTCCGCGGCGCGCGTGCCGTGGCTCGCATCTCCGATAGGCCCCTACACCGATCTCGGCGAGAAGCAGGGCGGCCGCCTCGTGACAAACGACCGCTGGCACGAGGAACTCGTGCGGCTGATCGAGCGCCCGAAGGAGCGGCAGAAGCTCGCCAAGCGCGCGTCCAAGTGGGTCACGCAGCAGACGCTCGGCCAGCGGGCGAGCGAGTGGGAGGACGCGTTCGGTGTCGCGATCGAGCGGGCGCGCGCGGCAGCGACCGTCACGTCGTCCGGATGATCAGGACCGAGCAGGGCGCGTGGTGGGAGACCTTGTTCGGCACGGAGCCGAGCAGGAAGCGCTTCGCGCCGGTCATGCCCTTGTTGCCGACGATGATCAGATCGCTGTTCTGCTCCTCGGCAACGTCGAGGATCGCGTCGGCCGGGTCGCCCTGACGCGCGAACGTGCGAACCTCCGACACGCCCGCCGCGCGTGCCGCCTCGGCGGCCTCCGCAAGCGTCGCGTCGACGTCCTCACGCGGGTTGACCGACCACTGCAGGTCGCGCGGCGCCTCGATCGCCTCGTCCTTCAAACGCTGGCCGGAGACCGGCTCGTACGCGCTCACGACCTCGAGCGTCGCGCCTGCCAGCTTGGCCAGCTCGACCGCCTGACGCACCGCCTCCTGAGCGGTTTCCGAGCCATCGGTTCCCACCACGATCGAGCCGAACACCGGACGCTCCCTTTGCCGCTGACGAAGTGCGCGCGGATCATAGCCGCGCCATCCACGCATTACGCCAGTTTCACGATTGCGATGACGATGCCGGCGAGCACGCAGACGACGATCAGCACTTGCGTCCAGATCCAGAAGGGCGACATCGCGCGGAAGGCTAGCCGCCAGCGCGCGCGTCGGCCGCACCGCTCGCCAGCCACGCGTCGGCGAGCGCGCACCAGCCGTCCTGGATGCGCTCGAGCGACCAGCCGCGCTCGCGCCGCAGGTGCATGTGCAAGCGCGCGTCGAACGCCATCACGAGCGAGTTGACCGCGTACTCGACGTCGAGCGCGGGCGCCGTCGCGCGCAGCAGCACGGCGAGGTGCGTCCGGTAGGCCGCATCCGGGCCGCGAAGCGTCGCGCCGCCGGCTTCGGCGGTCGTCAGCAGCATCGCCGCCTCGCCGTCGTCGAGCAGCGCGATGCGGGCGCGGCCGAACGCGTGCAGCCGCTCGCGTGCCGGTGCGCCGGGGCCGAGCGGCGGAGCGCCCCGCAACAGCTGTTCCTGCAGCTGGAGGTGGCGCTCACCCAACAGCGCGAATGTGAGGCCGGCGCGGTCGCCAAAGCGGCGGTACATCGTCCCCATCCCGACCCCGGCCGCCTTCGCGACGTCCTGCATCGAGACGCAGTCGGGGCCCCGCTGCGCGAACAGCTCGGTCGCCGCCGCCAGAATACGCATGCGGTTGGTGGCGGCGTCGGCGCGCTCGGTCTGCTCGGTCGGCGGCGCGATCAGCGGGAGCTCCTCCATGCTGCGTGCATCATGCCGCCTCCGCGAGCTCGGTGGGCCCCGCTGCCCGCACCAGCTCGCTCACGATCTCGGCGAGCGCGGCTTGCACGTCCGGGTCGAGCAGCGTCCCGTCAGGCCCCCATGCGCCGTCGGCCTGCCCGACCGGCAGCTCGCGCTCGAGGACGTCCGCGCCGATCGTCGTGAGCACCTTGCGCGCCTCCGCCTGCGCCCACACCGCGCCGAACAGGCCGGTACTGGCGCCGACCACCGCGGTGGGCTTGCCGCGCAACGGGTTTGTCGCGTGCGGCCGCGACGCCCAGTCGAGCGCGTTCTTGAGGGCGCCGGGCAGTGAGGCGTTGTACTCCGGCGTCGCGATCAGGACGGCGTCCGCGTCCGCAATCGCCGCGCGCAGCGCCCGCACCGGCTCGGGCACGGGCGCCGCGTCGAGGTCCTCGTCGTAGGCGGGCAGCTCGGCGATCCGGGCCCACTCCACGAGCTCCACGTCGTGCGGCAGCACAGCCGCCGCGGCGCGCAGCAGCGCACGGTTGTGGGAGTCGCGCCGGAGGCTGCCGGAGAGGCCGAGCACCCGCATTGGCTACGCCTCCGCCGACTGCGGCGCGATCAGCGCCAGCTCGACCGTGAGCGTCACGTCGTTCGCGAGCGCCGTGCCGCCGGTCGGCAGGTCGGCGTTCCAGTTGAGCCCGTACGCGGTCCGGTCGATCGTCGCGGCGAGCGTGAGTCCGGCCTTGCGGGTGCCGAACAGCTCGCCCTCTGGGGTCCAGCTGCCATCCGCGTGAACCGGCAGCATGGTGCCCTTGATCGTCAGCTCCCCGTCGACGAGTGCGCGGCCGTCGTCGGACAGATCGACGCGGGTCGAACGGAAGCGGACCTCCGGATGGTTCTCCGCGTCGAAGAACTCCTCCGAGAGGACATGCTCGCGGAACGCGTCGGGGGTGCGAATCGAGATCGACTCGACCGCTGCGGAGCCTTCGAGCGCGGCGCCGTCAGGACCCACGTCGAGCGTCGCCTCGACGTCGCCGAGCGTGCCGCGGAACGTCGAGACGCCCATGTAGCGGACGGCGAAGGCAAAGCTGGAGTGGACCGGATCTGCGGTGTAGCTGCCGGCGAGCGGTGCAGCGGCGATGGTGGACATGCGAGCCTCCGAGAGGTAAGCGGACTTGGTTCCGCTTCGTACTCTAGCACGAATCGGAATGCATTCCGCTTATATGGGGCCGGGCCCGCTGTCGGATGCGCTACTGCCCCGGCAGCTTCACCACCGTCACGAAGAACTCGTCGATCTGTCGCACGACCTCGATGAAGCGGTCGAAGTCGACCGGCTTCGTTACGTACGCGTTCGCGTGCAGCTGGTAGCTGCGCAGCACGTCCTCCTCCGCATGCGACGTCGTCAGCACCACGACGGGAATCGTCGCGAGCTGTGGATCGCCCTTGATCTCCGCCAGCACTTCGCGCCCGTCCTTGCGCGGCAGGTTGAGGTCGAGCAGGATCAAGTCGGGGCGCGGCGCGTTCGCGTACTCGCCCTCTCTGCGCAGGTACTGCATCGCCTCGACGCCGTCGGCGACGCACTCGAGCGCGTTCTTGACCTTGTTGTGCTCGAACGCCTCGCGGATCATCAGCGTGTCGCCCGGGTCGTCGTCGACCAGCAGGACGTCGATCGCGTTCAACAGCTGAGGCGGGCTCATGTCGGTACGGACTCCTTGTCGACGACTGGCAGGGTGAAGCGGAAGGTCGTACGGCCGTCGGGCGCCGCCGTGTCGAGCCAGATACGGCCGCCGTGGTACTCGACGATCTTGCGGCACATCGCCAGACCGATGCCGGTGCCGGCGTATGCGTCCTTCGGATGCAGCCGCTGGAAGATCATGAAGATGCGCTCGGCGTACTCCGGCTCGATCCCGATGCCGTCGTCGGCGCAGGTGAAGACCCATTCATCGTCGCGGTCGGCCCGCGCAGCCGAGATCCACACGTGCGGCGAACCCCCGTTGCCATGGAACTTGAGCGCGTTGCCGATCAAGTTCTGGAAGACCGCCGCCAGCAGGGCAGGCTCACCACGCACGGGCGGCAGCGGGCCCGCCTCGACCTGCGCACCACTCTGCTCGATCGCGTGGTCCAGACTCGCGAGCGCCTGGCGCAGCACCTCGTCGCCGGAGACGACCTGCTCGGCGGCGGCGCGGCCCACGCGCGAGAACGCGAGCAGGTCGTTGATCAACTGCTGCATGCGCTTGGCCCCGTCGACCGCGAAGGCGACGTACTGCTTGCCGCGGTCATCGAGCTGGTCTTCGTACCGCTGCTCGATCAGCTGGCAGAAGCTCGCGACCTTGCGCAGCGGCTCCTGCAGATCGTGCGAGGCGACATAGGCGAACTGCTCGAGCTCCGCATTCGAGCGCGTCAGCTCGCGCGCCTGCTCGTCGAGCCGGTCGTGCGCCTCGCGCAGGCTCGACAGCTCGGTGACGATCCGACGCCGCATCGACTCGACGTCGTCGCCCAGCTCGACGACGTCGGCCGCGCCGCTGCGAGCGATGCCGTGGTCGAACTCGCCGCGCGCGACACGCCGCACGCTACGACCGAGCAGCCGCAACGGACGCGTGATCGTCACGCGCAGCGCCAGCAGCGCCCCGGCAATTCCGATCGCGACCAGCACGACGATCGCGATGAACGCGGCCGTCAGGAAGTTCGCCATGTCTCTGAAGTGCGTGCGACCGGCGATCCGCACGCGCCCGAGCGAGTCGGCCTGCTGCCCGAGCGCCTGGCGCACCTGGTCGAACAGCCGGCGGCCCACGCTCGGCGGCGGCGCCTCCGGCGCGTTCGGGCCGTGCGCTCGAACCGCCTGGATCACCAGCGCGGCGTAGCGCTCGTGCCACGTCGCCGCGCGCGCCTTCACGAGCGCGGTGTCACGACGCGTGGCGGCCATCTCGTCGCCCGTGAGGACGCGCTCGAGCGCCGCATACTGTTCGCGCTCGGAGATGCGGCCGTCGCGGTAGGGCGAGAGGAACTGCTCGCGCCCGGTCAGGACGAAGCCGCGCAGACCGCTCTCCTGGTTCACGAGCGCGGTGTTGAGCTGGAGCTGCGCGAGCACGGCGGGCCCGTTGCGGTCAAGCACCGTGTTGCGGGCATTCGTCAGGCGCACGATCGCGATCACGCCGAGCGCGGTCCCAGCCGCCGTGACGAGCGCGAGCGCGCTCGCCGCCAACGCAAACCACTGGCTCGTCGTGAAGCGACTCACGAGCGGCCGACGTCGCGGCCGCATGCGGCCGTCGCTCATGCGTCGCCGTTCCTGGCCGCAACGACGACCATCGCGACGTCGTCGGTGAGGTCGCCACCGTGCAGGCGCTCGACCTCCGTCACCAGCTCGTCGAGCAGTGGGGAGGCATCGGCGAGGCGATCGACGTCGCCGTCGATGTGCCGGTCAAGCAGCTCGACGAGCCGCTGCTCGCCGAGCCGCTCCGGCCCCTCGCCAACGCGTCCGTCGATCAGTCCGTCGGTATAGAGCAGCACCGCCCAACTGCCGGCAAAGCGCACCGCGTTGCCGCGCCACGCGCCGGGCTCGACGAAGCCGAGCGGCGGGGTCACGTGCGCCACCTCGAGCGCACGCAGGCCGTCTGCGTCGACCACGACCGGCGGCGGGTGTCCCGCCACGCGCAGCTCCCCCTCTGCGCGGTTGGGCGCGATGCTCAGCATGCACGCGGTCGCGAAGATTGCCGGCGCATGGCGCTCATGCAGCAGCACCTCCTGCAGCAGCGCGAGCGCCTCGTCCGGTGGCTCGTCGGCGAGCATCAGCGTGCGCCAGGCGACGCGCAGGCAGACCCCGAGGGCCGCTTCGTCGGGGCCGTGGCCGCTGACGTCACCGATCAGCACGTGCAGCGTCCCGTCGTCGAGCTCGACCGCGTCGTAGAAGTCGCCGCCGAGCAGGGAGCGGCGGCGCCCGGGACGATAGGTCGCGCTGAGTGAGACGTGCGGGTCGCGCACCAGCGCCTGTGGCAGCAGGCCACGCTCGAGGCGGGCGTTCTCGCGCGCGTGCAGGCGAGCCTCAATCAGCTCGCGCTGCGAGCGATCAGCGCGACAGCGCTCGATCGCATAGCGGATCGCACGCGCGAGCAGCGGCCCGTCGACGCCGCCCTTGACGAGGTAGTCCTCCGCCCCACGCGAGAGCGCGTCGACCCCGCGTTGCTCGTTGTCGTGGCCGGTCAGCACGACGATCGCGGCATCGGGCGCGGCAGCGCGCAGCCGCTCGACGGCTTCCAACCCCATCGCGTCCGGCAGGCCGAGATCGAGCAGCACGCAATCGATGCCGCCCGGCAGCATCTCCGCCGCCTCCTGCAGGCGCTCGACGCGCATCACGTCGACGTTCGGCGCGACACCGGCGAGCAGCGACTCGACAAGCAGCGCATCGCCCGGGTCGTCCTCGACGAGCAGCAGCTGGATCGGGAAGGAGAGCGACATCCCGGCTTAATCCTGTCAGCCAGCGTCGAGCAGCGCACGCGCTGCGTCCGCCACGTCGGCGACGAGCCAGCCTGGAAGCCTTCGCCCTTCGGCCTGCACGTGGCGCCGGACGGCGGCCGTCGGCAGATCGACGACGGCCCGCGTGACGCGGTCCACGGCGCGCGCGTCGGCGCGGCCGTACAGCGCACGGGCAACCCGTGCGACGGCGCCCTGCAGCGGCGCGTTGATCGCGTCGAGCCGCGCGCGCAGCTGCTCGGGCGCGCCGTCGAGCAGATCGCGCTGGCGCACCGCGAGCAGCAGCCGCGCGTCGTCGGGGTGCGCGGCGGCGAACGCGAGCGCGGCGCCTGCCATCGCCACGCCTGCCTCGAGCGGATCGTCCGCGTGCGCGGCGTCGGCCGCCAGCGCGCGCGCCTGGAAGCGCTCGAGCGCGCGGAACCAGGCAGCGGCGAGCACGCCGTCGCGGTTGCCGAAGCGATGGTAGAGCGTCCCGACCGGCGCGCCGCTGGCCTGCGAGATCGCCGCTACCGAGGCGGCGCGCGGGCCGCGCGCAAGGACAAGCGCCCGCGCGGCGTCGAGGATGTCGTCGGTGCTGTGCTTGCGCGGGGGTGCCATAAGTGGAATGCTCACTCTATATGGAACGATTGCCCTACATTGACGAGCATGCCATAGACGTCGGCGCTGCACCGCGTCAGCGCATCTGGAGCGCGCTGGTCGAGGTGCTGCGCCGGGAGACGGCGGGCGGCGAGCAGATCGCACGGGCGCTCGGCTGCGAGCCGTCCGCCAGCAGTCCGCACTTCGACGGCAGTCCGGGTCAGACGATCCCCGGCTTTCGCGTCGCCGCGGCGGTGCGGGGGCAGCGTCTTGTACTGCGCGGCCGCCACCGCTTCTCGCACTACGAGCTGACGTTCCTGCTCGACGACGGCCGCCTGCGCGCACAAACGCGCGCCGCCTTCCCCGGCCTGCTCGGCCGCATGTATCGCGCCGCCGTGATCGGGACGCGCGGCCACCGCCTCGCGACGCGGCACCTGCTGCGGCAGGTCGCCAGGCGCGCATGATCGGCGCGCGCTGGGGAGCGACCGCCGCCGAGCTGGCCGCGCCGCAACCGTGCGACACGCTCCTGCGCACCGACGCGCATCGCGCCGACCGCGCGATCTCGATCGACGCGGCGGTCGGCGTCGTATTCCGCTGGCTGTGTCAGCTGCGGGCGGCGCCGTACTCCTACGACCTGCTCGACAACTTCGGCCGCCGCAGCCCGCGTACGCTGACGCCAGGGCTGGAGCGACTCGCTGTCGGCCAACGCGTCATGACCGTGTTCACGCTTACCTCGTTCGGAACGGACGAGCAGCTCACGATCCGCAGCGGCCGTCATACCGCCGTCACGTACGCCGTGCGAGCCGAACGTGAGGGCAGCACACGCCTCGCCGTCCGCATCCGCTTCGCACTGCCGCGCTGGCTCGCCCAGCCGATCGTGCTCGGCGACCTCGTGATGATGCGCAAGCAGCTGCTGACGCTCAAGCTGCTGGCCGAGCGCGACGCGCGCGGAACGTCACAAGCGTGATGGCAGGCCCCAGCGCCGCGTGTCGTACCAGGGATTCTCGACTTCCGGGTCACTGGGCCAGTAGCCCAACGCCAGCCGCGCCGTGATCGCGTCATCGCCCTCGGCGGTGTCCCAGGTCACGAAGTAGGTGACCTCCCGGCATGCGCGGCACCAGGGCTGCGCACTGCGGAAGACGTTCCAGAGATCGAGGTGCACTCCCCGCTTGCCGCACACCGGGCACACGAGCCGCACATGCCGCTGGTCGTTGCGAACCCGCACACGTTCCGTCACCGGAGGGTCTCCAGGTGCATACGTCATCGCTCCATCACACCACAACCCAGACCGGCGCGCCAGAGGGTGAGAGTGGGGGGAGCAGGATTCGAACCTGCGTAGGCAGAGCCAACGGGTTTACAGCCCGTCTCCTTTAACCACTCGGACATCCCCCCGAGCAGGGAGCGGAAGTGTAGCGCTCGGCCTGTCGCCGGGGTTGGGAGCGCGCGGGCGCGGCGCGGCGCGACAACGCGTCCCGCGCTGCCGCCTGGCGGAGGCGGCAGCGCGGGCGTGGCGTCGTGCGATCAGGAAGCGTCGCGCAGGCGCTGCGCCTCGGGCAGCGCCTCGAGCTTCTTGAGCGTGTGGTTCTCGATCTGGCGGATCCGCTCGCGCGTGACGTTGAACGCGCGGCCGACCTCCTCGAGCGTGCGCGGGCGGCCGCCGGCCAGCCCGAAGCGCATCTCGATCACCTCGCGCTCGCGCTGCGGCAGCGCCGCCAGCGCACGGCGGACGTTGTCGCGCCGCAGGTTCTCCGAGGCGAGCTCGAACGGCGACTCGGCCGTCTGATCCTCGACGAAGTCGCCGAGCTCGGACTCCTCTTCCTCGCCGATCGGCTTCTCCAGCGACACCGGCTGCTGTGCCATCCGCAGGATGTCGCGGACCTCTCTGACCGGGCAGTCGAGCTCGAGCGCGATCTCCTCCGGCGTCGGCTCGCGGCCGAGCGTCTGCACCAGCTGGCGCTCGACGTGGACGACCTTGTTGAGCTTCTCGACCATGTGGACCGGGATCCGTATGGTCCGGCCCTTGTCGGCGATCGCTCGCGTGACCGCCTGGCGGATCCACCACGTCGCGTACGTCGAGAACTTGAAGCCGCGGCGGTGGTCGAACTTCTCGACCGCGCGGATCAGCCCGAGCGAGCCCTCCTGGATCAGGTCGAGGAACGTCAGCCCGCGGCCGAGGTAGCCCTTCGCGATCGAGACCACCAACCGCAGGTTCGCCTCGATCATCTGCTGCTTGGCCACCATGTCGCCGCGCTCGATGCGCTGCGCCAGATGGACCTCCTGCTCGGCGGTGAGAAGGCTCACGCGACCGATCGAGCGCAGGTAGAGCCGCAGCGAGTCGAGGCTTGGCTCCACCGTCAGGTCGATTTCAGGGCGCTTCGACGACGTCCGCTGCTCGGGACGCTCGCCACCCTCGGTCGCTCCCCCCTCGGCCGCCGCGCCAGGGCGACCGTCCGCTTCGATCACGTCGATGCCGTGCTCTTCCAGGTGCGCATGCAGGTCCTGGATCTGCTCCTTCGTGACATCGACCTCCTCGAGGCACCCGGAGATCTCCTCGTAGGTCAGGTACCCCCGTTCCTGCCCCTCGGCGATGAGGTTCCGCAGCTCCTCCAACTCGAGCAACGGCGTCTCATCCGCCGACAGCACTCCAGCCTTCTCCGTCACGTTGTCGTTCCTATCGAGACGCTGATTCGGACCCGCGCAGGGCGAGCCCCCCTCTCCTCACTGCACCTCGTAACTGAAACGCTACGTCCGCGATGTCGATCGCGATGGGGCTAAGCCATTCGTGCTCTCCCGCCCACGAGCGT
>Ga0070669_100001523_pt1 | contig 16767 bp, 12 predicted proteins | sample KBSS53metaG_FD_64680 | JGI IMG/M metagenome (GOLD analysis project Ga0070669, IMG submission 64680) | Switchgrass rhizosphere microbial communities from Kellogg Biological Station, Michigan, USA - KBS S5-3 metaG | ecosystem: Host-associated > Plants > Roots > Rhizosphere > Soil ... | reverse complement strand
CTTCGCTGGCCTTCGGCTGCCCCAAAGGCCCCCTCGCAGCGTCGAAAGCACTTGAAATATTGCCGATATTCCTGCGCGCTTTCTCCTCGCGACGGGGCCTTTGGCCTCAAACCTCGGCGGTGCCATTTATGGGTTCACGACCTAGCTACGCTGGCCTTTGGCTCAAGGCAGCGATGCTGCGGTACCTTTTACAGGACTACCCCTGCGGGGTTGAGGGCATTACCCACGCCGCCTAGGCCTGAGACCGGATATTGGCGGTATCATGCAGTTGGCGCCATTCGCTGTAATGTGCCGTCTCTTCCTTCAGGATATCGAGATAGAGATCGCGATTTTCCCGCAGGTTGTCGGTGATGCCGGGCAAGCCGATCACCAGGCGTTCCTCTTCGTTCAATTGCGGAAGGCGCATGGCAATCATGCCACCGCCTTTGGTGATCGTGTCGAACGTGCACGCCCAGCCTTGGCTTCGCACTTCGGCGACTTGCTCCATCAGTGTATGGATGCAGTCACGGGGTTGGCCTTCGTCCGCCTCCGCATTGGTGCGCATGGCAATGCGCTTGATGTCGGCATCGGCCATGTCGGCCAGCAACATCAGGCCCGTGCCCGAGCGGATCAACGGCCGCCGCGACCCTTTGACCATGAATAGCCGTACCGAGTTGGTCGACTGAACGATATGGATATATTCCGACCAGATCTGATTGCGCACAGCCACGACGACAGCCTGGCTGGTCCGGGCATTGACCCGCTGAAGAAGACGCATCAGCAAGCCATCGCTGATCATCGCGCCATTGACCCAGTTGCCCAGCAGCGCGACTCTCGTCGTAGGACTGAAAGCGCGCGTTTTGGGATTGAACTGGAGGTATCCCATCGTAACCATGCTGCGCAGCAAAACCGATGTGCTCGATTGCGGAAGGCCGAGCAACTCCGAAACTTCGAAGACCGGCGCCTCGCGTCTAAGTACATCGAAAAGCTCAAGAATCCGCAGAACACGGCCCGCAGATTTGACGATGCCTTCCGTTTCGGCCTGGTTCCAGCCAACGACATGACGTTCACCCAGTGACCGCGACAATTGGCTCATTCGCATCGGCTCTCTCCTATTTTCAAACTAGCATTTGAAAACAAACCCTGTCAAGCTTGCCTGCACCGGGTGAGCGGCCGTGTTCATCGTCCGGATTTCCTGGCGGCGGGATATCGCAATCATGCAACATGCCGATGATTTTATTGGCCGATGGGGCGAATTTGCTGCACTGGCCCAACCCCGATCAGCCTGCCATTGCAGACGGTCTGGCACAGCCTTGGCCCTTGTGTGGCGGAGGCGAGCGATTCCCTGCCATTGTGACCGAGCAACCGGCTACGCCAACGGGAATCCAAGTTGCGCGACGCCTGGCTCAACACCGGCCGCGACTATCGGCCGGCTTGCGCCTGCCCGTATTCCCCAAGATCCCGGCCACAAACGGATACCATTTTGAGACAACCGGCGCATCGAACCACAAAAACAACCAGCGCCTTATCGGAGAGGATCACTTGCCATGACCATTCACCCCACTTTTTGCAGAATATGCTATCATCTGTGCGGCGCGGTTGTAGAAGTTGACGACGAAGGGCGCGCCATCTCCATGACCGGCGATCGCGATAACCCGATCTACAAGGGCTATCATTGTGTGAAAGGCCGCGCATCGCCCTCTATACACAACAATCCCGATCGGCTGTTGCATACGATGAAGCGGATGCCCGACGGCACGTTCGAGCCGATCGATATCGAGGTGGCACTCGACGAGATCGCGACAAAGCTGGCAGTCATTCTCGAGCGAGACGGGCCGCGGGCCGTAGCCTCCTACCACGGCACCGGAATTGTCGGGCAGACGCTGGCGATGGCCTCTACCCATGCCTTCATGGAAGCGATCGATTCGCCGATGTCGTTCAGCAACGAATCGATCGACCAGCCCGGCAAGTCGGTCGCCAAGGGGCTCCACGGTGTCTGGCAGGCGCCAGGCAATGGATGGCGGGATCCTGACGTCATCCTCGTGGTCGGCATGAATCCCCTTGTCAGCCACAATGGCTTTCCGTTCGGCAACCCGGCGGCATGGATCAACGAGCGGATCGCCAAGGGCACGAAGCTTATCGTCATCGATCCCCGCCGTACCGAAACGGCCCGAAAGGCGACACGGTTTCTCCAGCCGCTGCCCGGACATGATGCCGCGATCCTTGCCGCGATCGCCCGGGTCATCATTGAGGAAAAGTTGTACGATCACGCGTTCGTGGCCGAACATGTCGAGGGGCTGGATGCATTCACGGCAGCGCTCGATCGCTTTGCCCCGGAGACGGTCGCATCCGTGGCGGGCATTGCAGCCGACGACCTGGTGGATGTGGCAAGGACTTATGCTGCGGCAAAGCGCGGTTATGCCATTTGCGGCACGGGGCCGAGCATGAGCGGATCGTCCACGCTGGTGGAGTACCTGCGCATGGGCATCGAAACACTGTGCGGCCACTATATGCGGGAAGGCGAAGTGCTGCCCGTGGCCGGGGTGACGATGGCAGCGCCCGTGGCCAAGGCCCAGGCAACGCCGCCCTTCCCCGCCTGGGGAGAGAAATTCGGCGGTCCCGCCACTCGCGTGCGCGGGTTGCGTGCCTATTTTGCCGGCTCCGCCCCCATGCCCACGTCGGCGCTGCCCGACGAGATACTGATGCCAGGCGAAGGGCAGGTGCGCGCCTTTATCTGCTGTGCCGGCAATCCGGTGCTTGCCTGGCCAGACCAGAACCGCACCGTCGCTGCGCTGAAAAGCTTGGAATTGAGCGTTGCAATCGACATCAAGATGACGCCTTCCGCAGCGCTGGCCGATTATGTGATCGCGTGCAAACAGCACCTGGAAACGCCTGGGCTGAGTTATCTTTCCGAGGGGCTGGCGTTCTATTCCACCGGAGTGGGCGTCGACCAGTCTTACGGACAATACACCCCCGCCATTGTGCCCCCCCCCAAGGGATCGCAAGTGGTCGAGGAGTGGGAAGTGTTCTATGGCCTGTGTCGGCGGCTGGGCGTGCCGTTCACGCTCCATGGCCTGAATGGCACGCACTTTTCGGCCGACATGATCCAAAAGCCGACCACCGACGATCTGCTCGAACAGTTCATGGCCGGCTCGCGAATTCCCTTGGAAGAGCTGAAAAAGCACCCTCACGGGGCGATCTTCCCGGATGAGGCTGCCGTGGTCCTGCCCAAGGATGAGGGATGGCAAGGCCGCCTGCAGTTGGCCAACGATGATATGATGGCCGATTTGTACGGCTATTCGCTGGCGACGGACCAGGACGCCGCATTTCCATTTCGCATGATCAGCCGCCGTATGCGTCATACCTTCAATTCGATTGCGCATGATCCCGCGACCAAGGGATCGCCCCACAATCCCGCGTTCATGAACCCAGCCGATCTGGATGCACTTGGCCTGACAACCGGCGATATCGTCGAATTGCGATCGCGTTACGGCGCGATTCTGGGGGTGGTGGAGCAAGATCGGGCGCTACGCCCAGGCTTGGTGTCGATGGCCCATGGCTATGGTGCCAGCACTGATCGCGACGATGAATTGCTCACAATCGGCAGCCCGACTTCGCGGCTGAGCGGCCTGGATGATTTTCCCGAACGCTATAGCGGCCAACCGCGGATGAGCGCGATCCCCGTCACCATCCGCAAAGCGGACAAGACGAAACGGCTCACCCAGCCTGCTGCACAAGCGATCGGGCACCCATCCACCGTCTGAGCGCGCCCGGCATGCACGCCGCACACGCCGAGCGCGCGCTATCCGCTACGTGATTTGCGCCGGTTGCCAGGCGCTACATCGCATCTGGCTGTTGCACGGGCGTGCGGTGCACCGCAACATTCGAAAGATGGCCCCGTCTGGAGTTCACCACGTGCCCGACTTGCAAGAAGTGCTTGATCTCGAACCCCAGGGCGAGGACCGTTGGCGGTCTGTGGCAGGCGACACAAATGCTGGTGGCGAGGTATTCGGCGGCCAATATCTTGGATTGTCCATCCATGCCGCGATGCGCAGCGCGCCAAGCCGAAAGCCACATGCCCTGAGTGCATTCTTCCTGCGCAGCGCCCGTGCCAGCGAGCCCGTGGATTACCATGTCGAGCGAACCCGCGACGGTCGTGCCTTTGCCCATCGGCGGGTGAGCGCCTGGCAAGGCGGCAAGGAAGTCTATCGCGCCGAGGTGAGCTTTCACGAATTCGAAGAAGGCCAGCCTGCCCACGCGGCCATCGCCCCTGCCGCACCGCCCGTAGAAACCTTAAAGTCCCACCACCAGTGCGTGCTTGATCGAGCCGGCGAACTCGATCCTTTGGTGGTGCACCGGGTGATCAATCGCGCCACGTTCCAAAGCTATTTTCCCGATCCGCTGGAAGGATTGGGTAAACCGGCCAGCCGCCCCTACACGCTGGCGTGGGTACGGCCGGACCCGGCGCCCCATCCCGCGAACACGATCGGCTATTATGCGACGCTGGCCTATCTGACCGACGCCTGTGCGAATTTTGCCGGACGGGTCATGCACGCCCCGCAACTGCACGACGGAGAACTGGCGTCCAGTTCGCTTAATCACGCGATCTGGTTCCACGCCGCCCCGCAGCCGATCGACACGATCCTCTACGAAGTGGAGAGCCCATATGCCGGCGGCGGCCTGGGCTACAACCGGGGCACCATGTTCGACGCACACGGCACGGTGCTGGCTTCCATCACCCAGGAGGCATTGATCAGGCGGCAGCGCGCTCCGCAGGGCTGATGCGGCATCAGGCCGATTGTTTCAGAAATCAAAGAATGAACTTTTGAGAGGAGACAGGCAAGTGGATCGGCCAAGCGCGGCAATCATCGGAGCAACGGGCGTGGTCGGGCGCGGAATCGCAAGAGCGCTTCATCGCTCTGGGTGGCAGGTGACGGCAATCGGCCGCGATGCGGGCAGGCTTGCGGCTGTGGCCAGCGAACTGGGCGGGCAGGCCCGCACCATCGTCGGGAACGTGGCCGACGATGCCGCGGCCATGCGCACCGCTGCGCAAGCCGCCGAGCAATGCGGGACATTCGATGCCGTGATCACCGCGATCAACCGCCCGGTATCCTCCCAGCCAGCGCTCGCCATGTCCGGAGAAATCCTGATCGATTTCTTCCGCGAGAACGTCGTCACGCACCATTGCGCCGCAAAAGCCTTCTTGCCGCTTCTGGCGGACGGCGGCCGCTATGTCGGGATCGGTGGCGGCATGGCCGATTTCACCGTACCGGGGCTGGTCGGCGTCTCCGTATGTCAGGCTGCCCAGCGCAACTTGTTCCGTTTCCTTGCGCAGGAAACCGGGGAGCGCGGGCCGTCGGTCGTCGAACTCATGCTCTATTCGCACATCGTCGACCCGGCAGACGATGCCACCGCCGATCCACGCGGCATTCGCGCCGACGAAGTCGGCACACACGTTCTTGCCATTCTCGAACGACCCGCAGAATTCACAGGCCCCATCCTGACGCTCAAATCGCGCAAACAGGTTGGCTTACCCGAACGCACTGGCTAGGCGGCGCGGTTCGGGGACGCGATGAAGTATGCCAGACGACACAGAATGCCATCGAAGTACTTATGTGGGTTCGTAAAGCACACAGAAATAAAGCGAATCGCACGCGCGCTGAAGGTTGAGCATTGCGAGCCCGGCTTTCACAACTTCACGAGCCGAACGCCATGGCTTGAGTATTCCGTTTGCCTTGCTACTGGTCATGATGCGGTTGCTATGCCGAATATGCGCGCAATCGAAATATTGCATAAGCCATTGTAAAGTTTGGTGAGCCCTGCTGGATTCGAACCAGCGACCTACTGATTAAAAGTCAGTTGCTCTACCGACTGAGCTAAGGGCCCCCGTGGCGCGGCCGGCGCGCTTGGTTGGTGCGCTCACCTAGGGGCGGGGCGGCGGCGGGTCAAGCGGGAAGCCAGGTGTTTTGTGGCCAAACCTGTGAGCGGATCGCGCCAGTCGGGGGCGACATACACGGCTGGGCCCATGACAAAGGGGCGCTCGCGGCAGGCGGGGTGGGGAATGACAAGGTTGGCATGAATATCGGCAAGGGCCCCGCCCGACCACAGCACGATATCGAGATCGAGCGTGCGAGCCCGCCAGGGGGCGCCGCGACGGACGCGGCCGAAACTGTGTTCGAGGGCCTGGAGCCGGGCCAGCACTTGCGCCGGTTCCAGCGGCGTGGCGATCACGGCGCAGGCATTGGCATAGCGGCGGCGCGAGGGGCCGATCGGGGCACTGGCGATGATCGGCGAGAATGCCTCTAGCACCAGCCCGGCATCATCGAGCGCACGGGCCGCGGCGCGCAGCACTTGCGCCGGGGCGCCGTGCCGCGCGTGACGCACGTTGGAGCCCAGCGCGATCAAGTAGCGATGCGGCGCGCCGGGGGCCATCTTGCCCTCAGATGTCCTGCGAGAGGCGCGTGTAAAGCTGCGGGCGGCGATCGCGGAAGAAGCCCATGCCGGCGCGGTGGCGGGCGGCGGCATCGAGATCCAGCGTGGCGACCAGCGCGCCGGTTTCATCGCAGCCATATTCGGCCAGGAAATCGCCCCATTCGTTGGCGATGAAACTGTGGCCATAGAATGCCTGGTCGTTTTCCTCCGCGCCGATGCGGTTGGCGGCGACCACGGGCATGCAGTTGGACGCGGCATGACCGAGCATGGCGCGGCGCCACACGCGGCTGGTGTCCAGTTCGGCATCATAGGGCTCGCTGCCGATCGCGGTGGGATAGAACAGCACTTGCGCGCCCATCAGTGCCATGGCGCGCGCGCATTCGGGATACCACTGGTCCCAGCACACGCCCACGCCGATGCGCGTGCCGAACACGTCCCACACCTTGAACCCGGTGTTGCCGGGGCGGAAATAGTACTTTTCCTCATAGCCCGGGCCATCGGGAATGTGGCTCTTGCGATAGGTGCCCATGATCGCGCCCTGGGCATCGATCATCGCCAGGGTGTTGTAATAGTGCGGGCCGTCGCGTTCGAAGAAGCTGGTGGGAATGGCAATGCCCAGGCTCCTGGCCAGTTTCTGCATGGCCTTGACCGAAGGATCGTCTTCAAGGGCATGAGCCAGGGCAAAGCGCGCCTCGTCCTCGGTCACGCAGAAATAGGGACCGGCAAAGAGTTCGGGAGGCAGCACCACTTGCGCGCCCTGCGCGGCGGCCTGTTCCACCAGGGCGGACACGGCGGCGATATTGTCTGCCGCATCGGGCGAGTTGAGCGCGAGTTGGAGCGCGGCCACGGAAAGCTGGGTCATGGGCCTGCATCTATGCGCTCGATGCTGTCAATTCAACGACAGCAAATTCGACGACCGCAGGGGCCATTGCGGCACCACAGGATGACATGGGCCCTGCCCGTCCCTATCTGTGCGGCAAATCTTTGCAGAAAGGGTTCTTCATGACGGCCTCCAGCGCCCAACAGGCCATTCTTGCCGGCGGCTGCTTCTGGTGCACCGAAGCGGTATTTCGCGATGTGATCGGCGTGTCGAACGTCGAAAGCGGCTATATCGGCGGCGCCACCGAACATCCCACCTACAAGCAGGTATGCAGCGGCACGACCGGCCATGCCGAGGCGATCCGGGTGACATTCGATCCGGCCGCGATCGACTATGGCCAGTTGCTCGATATCTTTTTCGCCACGCACGATCCGACGCAGCTCAACCGCCAGGGCAACGACGTGGGCACGCAGTATCGCTCTGCGTTGTTCCCGCTGGACGAGGCCCAGGAAGAAGAAGCCAGGGCCGCGATCGCACGTGCCCAGGCCGAGCGCGATGCGCCGATCGTCACCACGATCGAGCCCGTGGCGCCGTGGTATCCCGCCGAGGACTATCACCAGGAGTATTGGGAAGGCGAAGGCCAGCGCAATCCCTATTGCCTGGCGGTGATCCCGCCCAAGCTGATGAAATTGCGCAAGAGCTTTGCCGCGAAGGTGAAGGCGTAGGGCAACCTTGGTGCGATGCCTTTGCGGGCATCGCACCACCCCCCGGCCCGTCAGGGATGGGTCGGCGCTTCGTCGGCGTAGATCGCCACTTGGGCGTCTTGCTTGCTGCTGATCGAGCCGCGGAACATGCCGGCGGTGTTGAGCGCGAAGCCGACATGGCCATCGCGGTCCATCGCGATCAGGCCGCCGTCGCCGCCGATCTCGCCGATCTCGTCGATCGTGTCCTGCGCGGCTGCACCCACCGTTTCGTTGCGCCAGGCGATACGGTCGCACACCTGGCGACCGGCGGCCTGGCGAATGAAGTATTCCCCCGTGCCGGTGGCGGAAACCGCGCAACTGCCGTCGATCGCATAAGTGCCCGCGCCGATGAGCGGGGAATCGCCGATGCGGCCCCAGCGCTTGCCGGTCAGCCCGCCGGTGGAAGTGGCCGCTGCCAGATGCCCATGCACATCGCGCGCAACGGCGCCAACGGTGCCATAGCGATGCTCTGGCCGGGGCGTGGCATCGAGAACACGCGGCGACAGCGCGCTGACGTGTTCCTTCTTCCACTCCAGATAGTCGTTCCAGCGCTTTTGCGTGAAGAAGTACTTGGGATCGACCTGCGCGATGCCCTGCTCGCGCGCGAACTGGTCTGCCCCTGCGCCGGCAAGCAGGACATGGCGCGAATGCTCCATCACCGCGCGCGCGGCCAGGATCGGGTTCTTCGTGGTGGTTAGCGCGGCAACCGCGCCGGCCTCACCGCTGCTGCCATCCATGATCGCGGCGTCGAGCTGGTTCTTGCCCTCCGCATCGAAGACCGCGCCGCGCCCGGCATTGAACTGCGGATCGTCTTCCAGCACGCGCACGGCCGCCTCCACGGCATCGAGGCTCGATCCGCCGGCCTTGAGCACGGCCGATCCCGCTGCCAGCGCAGCCTTGAGCCCGGCACGATAGGCGGCATCCTCGGCCGGCGTGGTTTCTCCGCGCGGCGCCGCGCCTGCCCCGCCGTGGATGGCAAGCGACCAGCCCGCATCGGCCGGATAGGGCACGTTCGCCAGCCGGCCACCCTTGACGGCGGCCGTGCCGGCAAAGGCCGGGGCAGCCACTTTCAGCGTGGACAGGTCGAGCGTGCTGCCTGGGCCGATACCGGTGATTTTCACCGCCGGCCAATCGAGTGGTTGGCCAGGCCTGGCCATGGGCTGCCCCACCGGCTGGACCAGCCAGGCATAAGTGCCCGCCGGCCCTTTCAACCGCGCCAGCCCCGCCCCATCGACGATGAGCGAGGCGCCTTCATCCACACCCAGCCCAATGGCCGCTTTGTCGGCCGTGAGCGCGCGGGTCTTGGCCACGAATGCGATCAGGCGTCCCAACCGGTCACGCCGGGTAAAATGGGTGTCGGTCACCACATGGGCCATGCGCGGCAGGTGGAGGAAATCCTCTACCATGGTCACGCCCGCACCGAGCGGATCGCGCAGCGATGGGCCGGAGGTGGCGCTGCCACCGTCCATCGCGCCATAGACATGCGCGCCCAGGATGGCGAGGCCCGCGCTGGTGCCGCCGATCGGGCGGCCGCTGGCGGCCAGCTTGTCGAGCGTATTGGCAAGGGGCGTGCCCTGCCAATAGCGGACATAGCGCGCCTGGTCGCCCCCGGCGATATACACGCCATCGGCCTTGGCGACGGCGGCCAGCACGGCGGGATCGCTGGCGGCCTTGCGATCATCGAACACGAAGGTTTCGACCGAGGTGACGCCGCCGATGCTGTGCATGAATTCATCGCCGGCATCCCCTGCGCCAGAGGCACGCAGCACGACGATGTGACCATGGCCCGCCTGCGCGACGAACCAGCGAAACGCTTGCGTGTCCCATTCGCCGCCGCCGGCCAGCAAGAGCCCCGGCGAAACCTTGGCCGGCGTGGGCGCGGCCAGATCGCCGATGACATAGCGGGTATAGCCCGTTTCCGACGCCTGCGCGGCCGAGCCAAGCAGAGTGAGAGCGCTGAACGCTGTGATCAAACCCTTGCGCCAAAACTGCATGTCTTGCCCCTGAAATTGCCGGCCTTGTGCTGTGGTTAGCGTGCGACAGTTGCGAATGATACTGAATTATGGAGTGATTTATCGTTGCAACTGGTAGGCGCCCCCAACCATAAGGGCGCATCGAAGCGCGATCACAGGGGGCTGTCAACATGCGCAAGGCAAAGGCTTGGTTGGTTTTGGGTGGCGCCCTGGGCGCCATGGCAGCGGCGGGAACGGGCCACGCCCAGGAAACGTCAGCGCCCCCTGCCCAACTGCCGGCCACAACGCACAGCGGCGATGCCGCGCCGGCCGATCAGGCGATCGTGGTGCTGGGCAGCCGCATCCCGCGCGTGGAACTGGAAGGGCCGGCGCCGGTCACGGGCGTGAGCGCGCAGGACATCCTGCGCAACGGCTACCAATCGGTGCCAGACCTGCTGCGCGCGTTGACGCAGAACGGTGGCGAAACGCAAAGCCAGCAATCGGGCAATGGCGCCGCGTTCACGCCCGGCGCACAGCAGGTGGACTTGCGCGGGCTTGGCCCCAACCACACGCTGGTGTTGGTCAACGGCCGGCGCATTGCCGATTTTCCCTTGCCGTTCAACGGACAGAGCAATTTCACCGACATTTCCAACATCCCGGTGGGCCTGATCGAACGGGTGGAAGTGTTGAGCGGCAGCGCTTCGGCGATCTATGGGTCTGACGCGATTTCGGGCGTGGTCAATTTCCAGCTCAAGAAAAGCGTCGATGGCACGCGGATCGACTATCGCTATGGCGATACGCAGCATGGCGGCGGCGCATCGCACCGGTTGACGCTGACCACCGGGTGGAACGCGGGCGCGTTTCACGGCGTGATCGGCGTGGAAGGGCTCTATCAAAAGCCGCTGTGGCAATACCAGCGTGCGCGGCAGGATTCCGTGCTGGACGATCCCACCGGCGGCCTGGCGCGGCGCACGTTCCTGCGCACCGATGAATACACCGACTACCTCGATCCCGGCGCGGCGACTTGCGCCGGGCTGGCAAACCTCAATCGCGGCAGCACGATCTATACCAGCCGTCCGCGCTATGGCGCCGATGGCGGGCCGGGCTATTTCTGCGGATCGAACAGTTCCATCGCCTATGGCACGATGATTTCAGAGCGCAAATCGGTGAATGCCTTTGGCGCGATCGGGCTGGACCTGCCGAACGGCATGGAACTGTTCACCGATTTCCAGGCGAGCTACAGTAAAGTCTCGCTGATGCCCGACGTGCTGACTTGGTATTACGAAACACCCGATGGCAACCAAGAGGGCACGTTCCACAACACGCTGATGCCCACCAGCCTCAACCCCACGCAGCTCGACAACTGGTATCGCCAGTTCACGCCCGAAGAAATGGGCGGCCTGCGCAACGGGATGACCCACAATCGCTCGATCAGCTTCACGGTGACGCCCGGCCTGCGCGGCAAATTCGGCAAGGACCAGGCCTGGGCCTACGAACTCTCGTTCAATCACTCCGAATACCGCAGCAAGGTGTCTTTCCCGCAAGTGGTGATTTCCAAGGCCAATGCCTTTTACCTGGGGCAGCAGCAGGGCACCGACGCGGACGGCTATGCGATCTTTGCCGCCGATCCTGCGAAATTCTATACGCCTCTCACCCAGGCGCAGTATGATTCCATCACCGCCAATTCGATCTATCGCCCACGCTCCTACACCGACAACCTCGCTTTCAGCCTGACCAACGGCAACGTGATGGCGCTGCCCGGCGGCCAGCTGGGCCTGGCGCTGGTGGGCGAATATGGCGGCCAGGGCTATGACCTGCGGCCCGATCCCAAGGCGCTGGAGCATTACTATGTCGGCCTGACCGACAGCGACGGCAAGGGCAGCCGCCGCCACTGGGCACTGGGCGGCGAAGTGCGCGTGCCGCTGGCGCCGTTCCTGCAACTTTCGGGCGCGGCGCGTTACGATCATTTCCACGTGGTGGACAACAGCTTTGGCAAGGCCACCTGGAACCTGGGCGCGGAGCTGCGCCCGACCAGCCACCTGCTGCTGCGCGGCGCCATGGGCACGGGCTTCCGTGCGCCAGACTTGCACTACGTCTTTTCCGGCAATGGCGACACGCACCCCAGCGGCGTCGACTACCTGACGTGCCGCCGGGACAACCCCGGCGCCAACTACAGCGATTGCGATGACGATTACGAAACGGACATCACCAGCCATCGCACCGGCAATCGTGCCTTGCGCCCGGAAACCAGCCGGTCGATCAATGCCGGCGTTTTCTGGCAACCCGATCGCGCGTTCGACGTGTCGGTGGACTATTTCAAGGTAACGCTGGAAAACCAGGTGCTGGACCTGAGCAAGGACGAGCTGCTGCGCCGGGAATCCGATTGCGTGCTCGGCCGCACCACATCGGGCTCAGCCGTGGATGCCAATTCGCCCACATGCCGCGATGCCATCGCCCGCGTGCAGCGTTATGCCTCGGGTGCGCTCGAAGGCGGGTTGCAGGGGGTTTACGTCAACCCGATCAATGTGGCGCGCGAGCAGACCGACGGGATCGACTTGGCGCTCCACTGGCGCGCATCGAAGATCGAAGGGTTGGGCTTCCTGACCTTCGGCCTGGGCTATACCTACGTGTTCAACCACAGTTTCCGCCAGTATCAAGGCGATGCCTTGATCAACAAGCTGGCGTTCGACAGCGGCTACGACATCCCGCGTGACAAGGGCACCGCCAGCCTCACGCTGGTGAGCGGCGATTTTACCACGACGCTGCAAGGCCAGCGCCTGGGGCGGCTGCCGAATTACGATGAAACCGCCTATATCGACCCCACGGCCACGTTCAACCTGTCGGCCCAGTACAAGATCACCGATCATGTGCAGGTCTCGGGCACAGTGACCAACCTGTTCGACACCAGCCCGAATGTCGATCCGACGTATGGCAGCTATCCATACTACGACATCTCGTGGTTCGATGGCGTGGGGCGCAGTTTCTACCTTCAGCTTACCTGGAAGCTGGGCGGCAAGGCGCTGTAACCCAACAGGGCAGGGCACGCACGTGCGCCCTGCCCCGCTTGCCATTGCACCGCTGCCTTAGCGGCAGACGCGGATACGCTGGTGATGGCGCCAGATGATGCGGCAGTTCTGGGTATAGCGCTGGCGATCCCAGCGGCGATGTTCCCAGCGGCGGCGTTCCCAACTGCGGCGGTCGTACCCGGCCCGGTTCTGCCAGCCGCGTGAATGCCAGCCGCCGTTGCGGTTACTGCGGTGGTCCCATCCGCGATGCTCCCAGCGTCCGTCATGATCTCGCCAGTGGGGCCGCGCCTCGGCGGCCGTCGGCACCAACAGGGTTGCAGCCAGGGCGAAACCCGCGATTCTGGTTAATTTTCCCAACATACCGATTGTCCTGTGACTGGTCCTTGATCACAGGATAACGGGCAGGACGGCTTTGCCGTTCCCCGCCCTGGCGCGCGTTCAGCCGCACTGGGCGCGATGCAAGAGCTTCTGATCGGCCAGAACCAGCGCCATCATCGCTTCCACCACGGGAACGCCGCGAATGCCCACGCACGGATCATGACGCCCCTTGGTGAACAGTTCGGTCGCCTCGCCCTCGCGCGTGATCGTGGGCACCGGCGTGAGGATCGAAGAGGTCGGCTTGAACGCCACGCGCACCGTAACCGGCTGGCCGGTGGAAATGCCCCCGGCAATGCCGCCGGCATGGTTGGCCAGGAAAGCCGGTCCCGCGTTGCTGCCGTCGGTTGCGGGGCGCATCGGATCGGCATTGCCCTCGCCGCTATTGGCTGCAGCGGCAAAGCCATCGCCGATTTCCACGCCCTTGACCGCGTTGATCCCCATCATGGCGTGGGCGAGTTCCGCGTCCAGCTTGGCATAGAGCGGCGCGCCCCAGCCGGCGGGGACGCCGGTGGCCACGCACTCCACCACGGCGCCGAGCGATGAACCAGCCTTGCGCGCCTTGTCCACCAAGGCTTCCCAGCGCGCGGCGGCCTGGGCATCGGGACAGAAGAACGGGTTCTGGCCGATCTGCGCGGCATCGAAATTGGCCATGTCGATGGCATCGCCGCCGATCGCACTGACCCAGCCGAGGATCGTCACTTCCGGAATCACCAGCCGGGCCACGCTGCCCGCCGCCACGCGCGCGGCGGTTTCGCGGGCAGACGACCGCCCGCCACCGCGATAATCGCGCAAGCCGTACTTGGCATCATAAGCATAGTCGGCATGGCCCGGGCGATAGGCCTTGGCCACGTCCGAGTAGTCTTTCGAGCGTTGGTCGGTATTCTCGATCATGAGGCTGATCGGCGTGCCGGTGGTACGCCCCTCGAACACGCCCGAGAGGATCTTCACCTGATCAGGCTCGTTGCGCTGGGTGGTGAAGCGCGACTGGCCGGGGCGGCGGGCATCGAGGAACGGCTGGATCATGCCTTCATCGATCGCGAGGCCCGGAGGGCAGCCATCGACAATGGCGCCCAGCGCCGGCCCATGGCTCTCCCCCCAGGTGGTGAAGCGGAACAGGTGACCAAAGGAATTGATGCTCATGGCGCCCGGCTCTGTCCCAAGCCGTGGCAAAAGTCCACTGCCTCAGAACTCGTCCCAGTCCTCGCCGCCCACGGCGCGCGCGGGTGCCGCGTGAACCGGTGCCACAACCACCGGCGGGGCAACAGCGGCCGGCGGCGCGGGCGGCGTGGCCGGTGGCAAGGCGGGCGCCGCTTCCACCGGCGTCGATACGCGCACCAGCCTGGGCCCACCGACAGCGCGCGCGCTGCCCTGGATCACGACACCGCTTAGCGAATCCCGGCGGTTTTCGGGGCGACCCTGCGCGCGCGATTCCACGTGGCGCGTGCGGAAACTGCCCACCAGTTCGGAAAGCTTGGCGGCTTCGGCCGCAAGGGCACGTGTGGCGGCGCTGGTTTCTTCCACCATGGCGGCATTCTGCTGCGTGGCGCGGTCCATTTCGCCCACGGCGCCGTTGACATGGCCGATGGTGTGGGCCTGCTCCTCCACGCTGCCGGAAATGTCGGCAACAACCCCATTGATCGCGCCGACCCGTTCCAGGATCTGGCCCAGGATATCGCCCGTTTCGCGAACGAGCGCGACGCCATCGGCCACATGGGCGCCCGATTTGGCAATCAGTTCCTTGATATCCTTGGCCGCGTCGGCGCTGCGCTGGGCCAAGGCACGCACTTCGGTGGCAACCACGGCAAAGCCCTTGCCCGCATCACCCGCGCGCGCGGCCTCTACCCCGGCGTTAAGAGCCAGCAGGTTCGTCTGGAAGGCAATGCCGTCGATCACCCCGATGATCTGGCTTATTTCCTGGGAAGATCCCTCGATCGCGGCCATGGCAGTGACGGCGCGCGTCACCACTTCGCCGCCTTCGCTCGCCTGATGGTGGGCTTCTGCCACCTGGCGGCTGACATCGCCGGCGCGGCTTGCGGTTTCGCGGACACCGCCGGTCACCTGGCGCACGGCCGCGGCGGTCTGTTCCAGCGTTGCAGCCTGGCGCACATTGCGCTGCGCCAGATCCTCTGTCGCGCCGCTGATCTCGTTCACCGTGCGGGCCAGCGAAGCTGCACCCACTCTCACCGATCCCAGCGCCTTGGCCAGCGTTGCCTGCGTGAGGTTGAATGTGCCGCGCAGCGGTTCGAAATCCGGGGAGAATGGCTCGGTTATGCGATATTCAAGGTCCTTGGCAGCCATGCGGTCAAGCCCCTTGGCCAGCGCGCCCACCACCTGTTCCTGCGCGGCATCGGTCACGCGCTTGGCCAGCGCCGTCTGGCGAAAGACAGCGGCTGCCGCCTCGATCTGCGCCACTTCGTTGCCGTGCGGATCACCCGCTATGTCCTGCGAAAAATCGCCGTTGGCCATGGCGCGCAGCATCGAATTGACGTTGCCCAGTGGCAGCACCACGTCGTGACGGACATGTCGCACCACCCAGGCGAGCGTTCCGCCCAATGCCATGACCAACAGAGCCGTCAGCCCCAGGCCAAGGTCCATCAACCAGCGAGAGGCTTTGCCGTCGGCCGCGATATCGGCTTTCAGCTGGGTACCAAGCCTATCCTGCACGGCTTCGAACGATTCGAAGGCGGCGGTGAACGCTTGCTGCGCGCCCTGCAGGTCGGCACTGCCATTGCCGGTCCGTTCCACCACCGCACGCGCGGCAGCGGCGTAAGCCTTCTTCTGCGTAGCGGTTTCATCGAACAGGGCCTGCTCGCCGGCCGGGTGCTCGGCCGCAAAGACTTCGGCATAGGACTTTTCCAGCGCCGCGATGTCGGTGGCGAAATTGGTCATTTCCCGTTCGCGCGCCTCGGCATCGCCGCGCGCCGCAGCATCCTTGATGCGGAACACGTCGCTTTCGATCGCGTCGTGCTTCATGTCGCCATACATCTGGGCGCGCAGTATGCGCGAAGCAGAGAGCAAGTGATCGGCGCGACGCTGCATCATGATTTGCAACGACGTGGACGCGGCAACCTGGGCCAGGCAGATCGCCGCCAGTGCGCCGACGCACATCATGACGCTCTGTCGGATAGAGACAGGCTTGGCAAATAGCATGCGGAATTCTCCCGAGACAGGGCACGCGGAAGGCAAGACACGGATGCGACACGGGGATTGATTTTCTGGCTTGTCCGCAACAGCAATTAGCCATGCTTGGCGAATTTCGGGCAAACTGCCTGTCAGGGTTTCATGCTACGCCCCTTTGGACATCTGCTATTCTGCCAGGCCTGGACCGATCAGGGAGAACGCACACCCCAAGACCTCCCACCCGCTGTTAGCGGTGGGATTGGGCGTGCGAGTATTTGCGCGCGTGGCTGAGAACGCAAAAAGCCGCCCTATGGCGG
>Ga0070669_100001519_pt1 | contig 16785 bp, 16 predicted proteins | sample KBSS53metaG_FD_64680 | JGI IMG/M metagenome (GOLD analysis project Ga0070669, IMG submission 64680) | Switchgrass rhizosphere microbial communities from Kellogg Biological Station, Michigan, USA - KBS S5-3 metaG | ecosystem: Host-associated > Plants > Roots > Rhizosphere > Soil ... | reverse complement strand
ACGTTGCGCGCCGACGAGCCGGCCGAGCACCTGGTGCGTCAACGGCAGCTCCAGCACGACGCCGTCCGGGCTGACGCGGCCCCAGCGGTCGGCGAGCCCCCAGAACAGCAGCTCCAAGCGCGCGTCGACGCGCGTCAGGTGGCTGGTCGCCTGATTGGTCGCAAGCTCGAACGAGCGGCGGACAGCACGCGCGACGACTGCGCTTACGAGCTCCGGCCAGCGGCCCATGACGGCGGCGATCCGCCGGTCGAGCACGGCAAGCCGGACCGGCTGCAGCGCGGTCCACGTGACGACCGGCTTGATCGTCAGCACGTCGCGCTCCCAATCCCAGGGACGCAGCAGATCGCCGCGACCGATCAGCTCCGTGCAGGTCGCCTGTGCGATCGCGACGTCGCGCATCAACAGGCCGTCGAGCACGAGCAGGCCGAGGCTCCCGCTGCCGCCGTCGGCAGGCAAGGTCGGCTCCCAGGTGCCGGGAGCGATGATCTCAACCGCCGCGATCGCATGGCGCGTCGCGAGCTGCACGCTGGTCGGATCGAGTCCGGCCGCAAGCTCGGGGTCCTCCTCGAGAACGCGTACGAAGGCGTTTCCCGCTGCCATGCGATACAGCGTATTGGTGCGGGGCATTCGAACGCAAATTCACGTGGCGCTCCGCACCGGGCAGATGATCGTGTCAGGACACGAACGGGGTACAGCGTACGGCAGAGGTTCAGTCGCGCGTCAGCAGGCGAACTCGCAGACGCTCGCCTTCTGTCACGCCGGTCTGCTCGACCGCGATCGTGTCGGTCAGGCGCTCGAGCAGCGAGCCAAGGCCCGGGAGCTCCGTGTCGTCGACGACACGCTTCGCGCCGCCGGCCATGAACGGGCCGACGAGCAGGTCGAAGCCACGGTCGTGCTCGTCGATCGCCACGCTCAGCGTTCCGTCGAGCAGATACGAGGCGGCGGCGCCCGCGATCGCATCGCTGACGATCTGCGCGTCGGACAAGCGGTCGATTGAGAAGTCGGCTCGTGCCGCCACGAGCGAGACGACGCGACCGAGCACCGGCGACGTGCGCTCGGGCGGTCGCAGCTCGAGCACGATCTCGTCGAAGCTGGGTGCGGGGCCGGCCGATGGCTGGATCGCCAGCGGAGGCGCGCTCGTGCCGGACAAGGCGAATGCGATCCGCACCTCGGTGCCGTGGCGTCCGCCGACGAGGCCGAGCTCGTCCGACAGCGAGGCGATCAACGCGAGGCCGAAGCCGAGCGGCGCACCCTCGTCGCGTCCTGGCAGCGGGTGCAGCCCGTTGCCACGATCGCGCACGCCCAACACGAGGCGTCCATGCTCGACCGCCATCGACACCTCGAGCGGACCGGGCTCGTCGCCGTACGCGTGGACGACGACATTCGTGCACGCCTCCGTCAACGCGATCTTCATGTCGGCTGCGCGAGCCGGCTCGACGCCGAGCTCGTCCGTCAGCCCGGCAAGCGCTTGACGCACCAGCGCGACGTTCGCCGGCAGCGCCGGCATGACAAGCCGCACCGCGGGCTGCGCCGCCTCGGCAGGCTCGCCAGCCGACATTCCATCGGTTCCTGAAGATTGTGTTCCGACGCCCTCGCTCACGTCACCCCCCCGTATGAGCGGTCGCGCCATTCGCCAAACGTGGAGTCGTGCCTCAGGTCTGGACGGTCATGTCCGGCACGGTGCGCGGTCAGCATGCCGTCATATTCTCTCAAGGATGGAACTTCACGGGCCGTCGCTCACGCTGCGCTACGCCACGCCGGACGACGCCCCGGTGCTGTTCGTCCTCGGCTCGGACCGGCAGGTGACGCGCTTCTTCTCGTGGGGTCCCTATTCGCGGCTCGAGGAGCCGGTCGCCTACATCGTCGGGCTCGCCGACCGGCGCGAGCGCGGCGAGCAGCTCGACCTGCTGGTCGTGCATCGCGAGGACGGACCGATCGGCGTGGTCGGCCTCGCCGAGCTCTCGCGCCGCGATCGCCGCGCCGTGATCGGGACGTGGCTCGGGCGGCGCTGGTGGGGAAGCGGCGCGAACCGCGAGGTGAAGGCGTTGATGACACAGCTCGCGTTTGGGCACCTCGGGCTCGACCGGCTCGGGGCCTACGCCGATGTCGAGAACGGCCGCTCGCAGGCGGCGCTCGAGCGGCTTGGCTTTGCGCGCGAGGGGTTGCTGCGGCGCTGGCATCGCCACGGCGACGTCGCGCACGACGTCTACGTCTACGGCCTGCTGCGCGAGGAGTGGGCGGAGTCGCCGCTCGCGGCGGTTCCGGCAGAGCTGCACGGGGAGCCGCCGGCGTCCTTCGTGGTCACCGGCGCGCCGCTCAGCCGCGGCGCTGCTCCCAGCTGAAGCCGCGGATCGCCAGCGTCGCGCCGAGCGCCGTCCACACGAGCAACACGCCGAGCGCCGACCACTGGCCGCCGATTCCGTCGCCGCTCACCATCGCCGCCGACAACCCGTCGATCAGGTGCGCGAGCGGCAGCGCCTCGGCGATCCCCTTCAGGAATGCCGGGTCGTTCGCGGCGTCGATCGAGATGAAGACGACCGGCAAAAAGATCATGTTCACGTAGACGGTCGCGGCCTCGAACGTCGGGATCGCGTGCGCGAGTGCGACGCCGAGCGACGCGAAGCACAGCACCCCAAGCACGACGAACAGGACAAGCTCGCCGACGTCCTGCGGCCAGTCGATCCCGTAGAACAGCTTGCCGGCGAGCACGATCAGCACGATCTGGATCGCCGTGTTCGCGACTGCGTTGCCGGCGATCCCGAGCAGGTAGGCGCCCGCGGGCAGCGGCGTGCCGCGCATCCGCTTGAGGATCCCCTGCTCGCGCAGGAAGACGACGTTGTAGGCGAGCGCGCTGAACGTCGTCGCCAGCACGGCCATCCCGGCGATGCCCGGCACGATCACGTCGCGGTCCGCCTGGTCGGTCAGCACCGCGCACAGCAGCACGAGGAAGAGGAGCGGCAGCAGGAAGTTGAAGAAGGCCGCGCTCGGGTTGCGCCAGAACATTTTGCGCTCGAGTCGGAACTGGCGCCACGACAGCGACGCGAAGCTGGGTGGGTGGGCGGCATTCGCCGCGTGCTCAGCCATCGGCCGTCAGCTCCAGGTACACGTCCTCGAGCGTCGGCCGCGTGACGCTGAGGCCTTCGAGCCGCTCGCCGCGCTCGAGCGCCGCGCCCGTAAGCTCGTGCAGCAGCGTCGTCGGATCGTCGGTCTCGCGCTGGTTGAGCAGGCCGCTGCCGTTGCGCCAGGCGACGCGATAGTGCGTCGCGCCATCGCCGGCGCCCAGCTCGCTCGGCGCGCCCTCGACGAGGATGCGGCCGTCCTTCACAATCGCCACGCGGTCGGCGAGTGCCTGCGCCTCGTCGAGGTAGTGCGTCGTCAGCACGACGGTCTTGCCGAGCGCCTTCAGCGAACGGATCGTGTCCCAGGCGCCGCGCCGCGCGGCCGGGTCGAATCCGGTCGTCGGCTCGTCGAGGAAGATCAGCTCCGGGTCGCCGACCAGCGCGAGCGCGAGGTCGAGACGGCGCAGCTGGCCGCCGGACAGCGTGCGCGTGCGGGCAGCTTCCTTGCCGCGCAGTCCGGCCAGCTCGATGACTTCGTCGACGCCGCGGGCGGCGGGGTAGAGGCCGGCGAAGTGCGCGAGCACCTCGCGCACCGTCAGGTGCCGGTAGATGCCGGTGCTCTGCAGCACGATCCCGACGCGTTCGCGCAGTGCAGGCGCGCGCAGCTGCGGATCGTGGCCGAGCACCGTCACCTCGCCGTCGGTGCGGTCGCGGTAGCCCTCGAGGATCTCGACGGTCGTCGTCTTGCCGGCGCCGTTGGGGCCCAAAAGGCCGAACACCTCGCCGCGCCGTACCGAGAAGTCGATCCCGCGTACTGCCTCCAGATCGCCATAGCGCTTGCGAAGGCCGCGGACCTCGATCGCCAGCTCGTCTTTCACGAGGGCCATCATGCCTCAAACGGCGCGTGCGGCCGCCCCTCATCGAAGATACGCTCGCTCCGCCGTGCGCTGCGCTTGCATCGACATCGGCTCGAACACGACGCGTCTGCTCGTCGCGGATGTCGTCGCCACCAGCGCGGCTGTGGCGGCTCCCACGCTGGCACCGGTCGTCGAGCGGCGCGCGTTCACACAGCTTGGGCGCGCGTGCCGCGCCGGCGACGCGCTGCCGGCTGCGATGCGCGAGGCGCTCGCCGCTGTCGTCGCCGCACAGGCGCAGGAGGCGCGCACGCTGGGCGCCGAGGCGCTGCGTGTCGTGGCGACCGCGGCCCTGCGGCGCAGCGCGGACGGCCTCGCGACATGCCATGCGCTCGCGGCGGCGGCTGGCGCGCCGGTCGAGTTGCTGAGCGAGCGCGACGAGGCGCGGCTGGCATTTGCCGGCGCCACGTGTGCGCTCGCCGATGCGCCCGACGGATCGGTAGCGGTCGCCGACGTGGGCGGCGGCTCGGCGCAGGTTGTTGTCGGCACCTGTGACGCCGGTCCGACATGGTCAGTCTCGCTGCCGCTCGGCTCGGGCGACCTGACGGCGGCACACCTGCACGCCGACCCGCCGGCTGACGACGAGCTGGCCTGTCTGCGCCAGCTCGCCGAGGACACGCTTGCCAGGACCAAGCCCCCGCGAGTGATGCGCGCGCTGGCGGTCGGCGGCAGCGCAACCTCGCTGCGACGGCTCGCCGGTCCGATGCTCGAGCCGGCGACGCTCGAACGGGTGCTCGCGACGCTCGTGGAAGCGCCGGCCGCGCAGCTTGCCGAGCGGCTGCGAATCGCCCCCGAACGCGCGCGTCTGCTGCCGGCGGGCATCGTCGTGCTGACGGCGATCGCGCGACGGATCGGTCCGCTCGAGGTCGCGCGCGGCGGCCTGCGCGAGGGCATCCTGCAGGAGCTGGCGGCAGCCGCCTGACGCCGCCGCTAGCGCGCATTCGCACACAATTGCGGGGGGTCAGTACCAACCGTCGCGCGATCGCGCCCGGTACGCGAACGCAGCCGCGATGCTCAGCGGATGCGATGGTGGCGATGGCACGACGCCTCTGGGCAGGCGACGAGCGAGTACGTGGCGCTCGTCGCGCTCGTGACAGTCGCGCTGGCGCTTGCCGCCGGCCTGGCGTCGGGCGGCATCGGCGGTCACGTGCTCGCCGGGCTGCAGCGCGGGCTCTGCCGCGTCGCCGCCGTGCGCTGCCCGGCGCCGGAGCGTCCGCGCGACCAGCTTCCCCCCTGTCCCGTCGAGCGCACCGCGACCGGCGAGGCGCTCGAGGGCAGCGTCGAGGTGCTGAAGCTCGGCCGCGGTCGAACGCTCACGACTGTGCGCATGTCCGACGGTACGGTCCAGGCGACGCTCGCCGAGAACGGGACGCTCGGCGGCGAGATCGGCTTCGGCTTCTCGGTCGCGCTCGGTCGCCGGTACGGGGCGAGCGCGACGGTCGGCATCCACGCGGGCTTTGCTGCGGGCCGCTCCTGGACGCTGCCGAACGCGGCCGCCGCGCGGACGTTCGTGGAGCGCTATGGCGCGAAGGCGACCGTCGGCGGGAAGGCCGTCGACGTCGTGCGCAGCGGCTGTTCGATCCTGTGCGACGCAATCGGCTGGCGTCCGCACGCGGTCCTGCCGCCGGCCGATGCGATCTCGTTTGACCGCAGCTCGACGACTCAGCTCGGCGCGTCGCTGGGGCCCGTGGGGGTGGAGGTGATGCAGAGCCGCACACTCGGTGTCCAGCGGCTCCGGGACGGCAGCAGCACGTGGTTCGTCGCGCTCGACGACGCCGCTGGCGCAGCGCTACTGCCGACGGCGCAGCTCGGGATCGGCGCCGGGGGTGAACGCGTCCTCGCCTATACGCGCGACGCGCAGCGCCGGCCGGTCTCGCTCACGCTCGAGTCGGTGGTCGATGGCGCGGCGTCCGGTGCGCTGGGCGTGACGCGCGGCCGCGTGGCGGCGGACGCGAGCGGTGCCCTCGGGCAGCTCACCGAACTCGAAGCGAAGCTCGACCTGCGCGACACGCGCAACCTCGCGGCGGCGACCGCGTTCATGGCGGCGCTGCGCGACCCGTTCGCGGTTGCGCGGCTGCAGCGCAGCACGGCGGCGCTCGTCCGGCGGATCTCCAGCGCGGGCGTCGTCACCCGCCGCACCTACGCGGTCTCGTCATCCGCCTTCGCCGTGGGTGCGAGGCTCGTGCTCGGCGCGCAGCTCGGCGGTGGCTTCGAACGCACGCGCGAGAGCATGCGCCTGATCTCCGCCGAGACGCGTCTGCCCGGCTTGCCGTTCCTGCCACGCGACGACTGTCGCTCCAGCTGAGCGGCGCCGCGCGCGCCGGTAGCCTCACCGCACATGAGCGCTGCCCAGGTCGACCCGTCGGACCGCCCGCCGCGCGAGGCGATCGCTGACGTCCGCATCCGCGTGCCGACGCGCGGCAACCGCAAGCTGGAGCAGCTGCTCGACGCGGTCAACGCCGACGAGCAGGTGAAGGCGTGGTGGCACGTCGCGGCCGTCAACGCCACGCGGCGGCTCGGCATGTCCGATCACTCGTGGATCCACATCCAGATCGTGCTGAACGTCGCCTTGCGGCTCGCACGCATCCTGTTCCGCCGCGGCGTCATCCCGAACGTCGTCGCCGACTACGGCATGAGCGAGCGCGACGCCGAGGTGGTCATCGCGGGCGGCGCGCTGTTCCACGACATCGGCATGACGATCCACCGCGCGGACCACGAGGAGTACAGCCTCTTCCTGACGGCCGACAAGCTCGGCGCGCTGCTGGCCGATGCCTACCAGGAGCCCGAGCGCTCGATCGTCGTCGCCGAGACGCTGCACGCGATCATCGGCCACCGCAGGCGCGGCAACCCGTTCACGATCGAGGCCGGGATCGTGCGCGTGGCGGACGCGCTCGACATGGCCCGCGGCCGCTCGCGCGTCCCGTTCGAGGCCGGCCACCAGAACATCCACTCGCTGTCGGCGTATGCGATCGAGGAAGTGAGAATCACGCCCGGCAAGGACCGCGCCGTGCGCGTCGAGATCGCGATGTCGAACAGCGCCGGGATCTTCCAGGTCGACGAGCTGCTCGCCACCAAGCTCCGGGGGTCGGGGCTCGAGCAGCACATCGAAGTGATCGCACGCATCGACGCCGAACATGAGAGACGCCTCGTGCCGGTCTTCCGCATCTGAGCGGTTCGTCTTTCGGCTGGGCCCGGTTGTTGGTGGTACGCCTGGGGCGCGCGATGCTCCCCCGCGAGACCCTCTCGTGTGACCGTGTCGGCGCCCCGAAATGCCATGCAAGCCGGTGGGGGGTCTCGCGGGGGACATCGCGCGCCCGGCTGACCAGCAGCGCCCGGGCTCAGCCGTCAGCCACTCGCTCCGGCGTTGCCCGCGCCCTCATCGCTTTCGCTGGAAGGCATGAGCGCACCTTCGGGGTGGTCCAGTGCACTGGTAGGCGGCGCACAAGCGCCCGGGTAGCCGGCCGCGCGCGGCCTTGCCGGCGAGACCCCCCACCGGCTTGCACGGCAACGCGCAGCGCCGGCACGGTCACACGAGAGGGTCTCGACGGCAAGTGCCGGCGCGCGGCCCGGCGTACCACCGACGCCAAAAGCCCGAACTACCAGTGCACCCCACGCGTGAGGTGCGCGAGGGCCAATTGCTCGCGGGAGACGACCTCGTCGCCACCCGTCGCGCCCCGCGCCGCCGCCGAGTCGGGGAAGACGCGGTACGCCAGGTGCAGCAGCTGGTCGACCGCCTTCGGCGCGAGCGCGTAGGCGACCTCGCCGAACGTGCCGAGGCGCGTGTTGATCTGCTTCGGCTTCTTGCGGATCGCGTCGCAGATCAGGTCGGCGGCCTCCTCGGGGGAGATCGTCGGGAACGAGTTGTAGAGCTTCGTTGGCGCGATCATCGGCGTGCGCACGAGCGGCATGTGGATCGTCGTGAAGGTGACGCGGTCCGCGATCGTCTCGGAGCCGACGACGCGCGTGAACGCGTCGAGCGCCGCCTTCGAGGCGACGTAGGCGGAGAAGCGCGGCGGGCTCGTCTGCACGCCGATCGAGGAGATGTTCACGATATGGCCGCTCTTGCGCGCGCGCATGTGCGGCAGCAGCGCGAGGATCAGCTTCACCGCGCCGAGGTAGTTCAGCTGAACGGTGCGCTCGAAGTCGTGGAAGCGGTGGTAGCTGAGCGCGATCGAGCGGCGAATTGAACGGCCGGCGTTGTTGACGAGCACGTCGACCGCGGGGTGGTCCGACAGGATCTGTGCGACGAGCCGGTCGATCGACTCGGGATCCGACAGGTCGGCCGTGTACACGTAGGCGTGGCCGCCGAACTGTGCGATCTCGTCGCGCACCTGCTCGAGCTTCTCAGCGCTGCGCGCCACGAGCAGCGGGATCCCGCCGGCGCGCGCGAGCTTGATCGCCGCCGCGCGGCCGATGCCGCTGGACGCGCCGGTGATGAGGATCGTCTTGCCGTTGACCGCGCTCTTCAGCGATCTGTCGACCTGGAACTGCGCGGGGTCGAGGTTGGCCTGCCAGTACTCCCACAGCACGGGCGCGTACGTCTCCAGCGGCGGCACGTCGATGCCGCTGCCGTCGAGCGCGCGTTCCGTCTCCTCGGTCGCGAACTGGGGGATCAGTGCGACGTGGTCGACGACCTCGTCGGGGATCCCCACCTGTGCGAGCACGCTGCGGCGCACCGAGCGCGCGCCTGGGAGCCGCATCGCCAGCGAGCGGGCGGTGCCGGCGAAGCCCAGCGTCAGCTCGTCGTCGACCTGCACGGCGATGCGCGGCGCGCCGGCGGCGCGCGCAAACGCGTTGACGACCTCGGCGGAGCGCTGGGCGCGCGGGCTGACGAGGTGGAAGGCGCGTCCGTCGAGCCCCGGCTGGTGCGCGATGTGGTCGATCGCGGCCGCGACGTAGTCGACCGGGACGATGTTCGTCTCGCCCAGCTCCGGGGCGACCAGCGGCAGCCATGACGGGATCGTCCCGCCGAGCCGCTGAATCAGCTTGAAGAAGTAGTAGGGGCCGTCGATCTTGTCCATCTCGCCAGTGACCGAGTGCCCGACGACAATGGCCGGCCGGTAGACGCGCCACGCGCCGGCGCGCTCCTCGCGCACGATCTGCTCGGCCTCGAACTTCGTGCGGTGGTAGGGGTGCTCGAGCGGCTGGCCCTCGTCGAACATGTCCTCGCGGAAGACGCCTCTGTAGGCGCCTGCAACCGCGATCGAGGAGGCGTGATGGAAGCAACCGGCGTCGAGCGCTCCAGCGAGCGCGACCGCGTGGCGTGTTCCCTCGACGTTCGCAAGCCGATCCTGCGCCTCGCTCGCCGTCATGTCGTAGACGGCGGCGAGGTGGAAGAAGTGGTCGATCGTTCCGCGCAGCTCCGCGACCTGCGTCGGCTCGAGCCCGAGCAGCGGCTTGCTGAGATCGCCGAGCACCGGGCGGATGCGGCTCTCGCCGCCCCAGCGGTGGATCAGCGCATCGAGCCGCCCAATCGACTCGGGCCGCACGAGCACGTGGACGTCGCCCTCGTGCTGCAACAGCCGCTCGACCAGGTGCCGGCCGATGAACCCCGTGGCTCCCGTCACGAAGTAGCTCATGACAGGACCCTATACCCGGGTCGCGACCGGGAGGAGCAGTCGACGGGCTACCAGCCGCCGTGCCACTCGGCCGCCGAGCCACGACGCTTCGCGGCGGCCTTGCGCGCATCTCTGCGCTTGTCGAGCCGCCACTGCAGCAGGCTCAGCAGGAGGATCAGCGTCGGGAAGAACGCGATCACGATGAAGCCGGCGTTCGTGACGACCTTGTCGTCCGCCTCGCCGTAGGTGCCCTGGCCGCCGTTCGGCGGGCTCGCGAGCGCGAGCGGCGCGAGCACCAACAGCATCAGGCAGCTCGTGACGCAGGCGGCGAAGAGGGGGCGCAGGCGCTTCATGCGGGCCGAAACCATAGCGGAGGATCCGGCAACATGAGGGTGACATGGCGGTTGTGATCGCATCGGACATCGGGAAGGACATTGCCGGCGAAGCGCTCATGCGCGGGGTCTCGTTCAAGCTCGAGCGCAGAGACCGCATGACGCTTTCCGGCCGCAACGGCGCTGGCAAGACGACGCTGCTGCGGATGCTGTCGGGCGAGGCGTCTGTCGACGTCGGCGATCTCGCATTCCAGAAGGGGGCGAAGGTCGCACTGCACGATCAGCGGCCACCGCGCGAACGTGACATCACGCTGCGCGACTACGTGCTCTCCGGTGCGCAGGAGATCTTGGCTGTGGAGGCGGAGCTGTCGCGGCTGGAGCAGGCGATGGCGGACGGCGCCCACGACGAGAAGACGCTCGACGCCTATGCTCGCGCGCAGGCGGAGCTCGACCGCCACGGCGGCTATCGCTGGCGCGACAGGGCGCAGACGATGCTGCACGGCCTCGGCTTCGGCGACGAGCAGCTCGACCGCGAGCTGTCGACGTTCTCCGGCGGCGAGCTGACGCGCGGCTCGCTTGCCCGTGCGCTCGCGGGGGAGCCCGACCTGCTGCTGCTCGACGAGCCGACGAACCACCTTGACATCGCCTCGCTGGAGTGGCTGGAGAAGTACCTGATCGAGCTTGACGCGGCCGTCGTGCTTGTCGCGCACGATCGCTGGTTCCTCGAGGCGGTCGGCACCGCGGTGCTGGAGCTGGAGGCCGGTCGCTCGCGCTTCTTCGCCGGCCCGTGGCACACGTGGCGCCAGGAGAAGGCGGCGCGTGAGCTGGCGCTCGGGCGCGCGATCGACAAGCAGCGAGCCGAGATCGCACGGCTCGAGCGCTTCGTCGAGCGTTTCCGCGCGAAGGCGACGAAGGCGAGACAGGCGCAGTCGCGCGTCAAGCGGTTGGACAAGATCGACAAGCTCGAGCGCGACCCACGCGACGTCGCGACGCTGTCGTTCTCGTTCAAGAGACCGGAGCGCGCCGGGCGCGTGATCTTCGAGCTGGAGGACGGCCGGGTGGAGGTGCCGGGCCGCACGCTGCTCGATGACGCCCAGCTGTGGCTGGAGCGCGGCGAGCACGTCGCGCTCGTCGGCGCCAACGGCTCGGGCAAGACGACGCTGATCGAGACGCTCGCCGGCAACAGGCCGCTGGCGGGCGGCAAGCTGCGCAAGGGCCATAACGTGCAGGTCGGCTACCTCTCCCAGCACTCCGAGCACTTCGGCGAGACCGGCAGCGTGCTGGAGGCGGCGCAGCGCGCGACCGGGCTGACGCCGAACAAGGCGCGCGCGCTGCTGGGGCAGTTCCTCTTCTCGGGCGAGGAGGCGGAGAAGCCGATCGTTGGCCTCTCCGGCGGCGAGCGCCAGCGGCTGTCGCTCGCGATCCTCGTGCACTCGGGCGCGAACGTGTTGATCCTCGACGAGCCGACGAACCACCTTGACGTCGAGAGCCGCGAGGCGTTGGAGGAGGCGCTCGAGGGCTTCCCGGGCTCAGTGCTGCTCGTCTCGCACGATCGCGCCCTGCTGGACGCGGTCGGCTCACGTACGGTCGCGGTCGAGGACGGCACGTTGCACAGCTATGAGGGCGGTTGGGCCGACTACCTGCGGATGCGTCAGGAACGGAGCGCGCTCGAGGAGGCGGCGCAGGCCGCCGGTGCTGCGGCCGACAGAGCCGTCGCGAAGGCAAGCGCCGCCAAGGTCGAGCCGCCAGCGGCAAATGGCAACAATGCAGCGAAGCCGGCGCGCTCGAAGAACGCGATCCGTGAGGCGCAGAAGCTGGAGCGCGAGATCGAAGCGGCCGAGGCGGCATTGCAGGCGCTCGAGCAGGAGCTGGCCGATCCAGCCGCGTGGGCGGACCCGGAGCGCGCGAACGCGTCGACGGAGCGCCACTCGGCGGCGAAGCGCGCAGTCGAGGAGCTGTACGCGCGCTACGAGCGCGTGGCCGGTTAACGGCTCGTCACGGCGTCGTCACAGCGGCGACACATTTTCGCGTGCGCGCGGGCGTACGGTCGCGCCATGAGCGATCTGACAATCCATCGCACGCATGAGCCGGCGCCGCTTGCGCCACCCGTGGAGGGGCGGCCGCTCGGCGGCCGGCTTGGCCTCGATGTCCCGCGCGAGTCATGGCCGACCGCTCCGGAGCTGAAGCGCCTGGAGGCGTGCGGTTATGGATGGATCCAGATGCACGCGCCGCCGGTCGCGATGCTGGCCGACCCGGTGAGCGTGCAGCGGCACGGGGACTGCCTGCGGGCAGTGCTCGCGCCGACGAGCTTGCACGTCGCGGTTCACGCGCCCGCCGATCTGCGGGTGGGCGAGCCTGCACACAATGCCGCGTTCCTGGGACTGCTCGACCTTGCGGTCTCCGTCGGCGCGGCGTACCTCGTCTACCACGCGGCGTGCCTTCCGGTCGCGGAGGGCGTCGCAGCAGACCGGGTCGAGGACCGGCTGTTGGCCGAGGAGCGAGCGCTGCGGCGCTTCGCCGCCCACGCCGAGGAGGTCGGCGTGATGATCGCGCTCGAGAACCTCGCGCCCGTCTTTCCGAGCCCGCCGACGCCAGCGCTGCTGAGCCATGCCCCGTTGTTCGTGCGCGACCTCGTGCGGCGGATCGGCTCGCCGGCCGTCGGGATGGCCTTCGACCTCGGCCACGCGCATCTGACCTCGCAGCGCTCCGGCACGGCACTGGTCGACGTGCTCGCGGCGGTGCACGCTGAGGTGGTGCTGTTCCACGTCCACGACAACCTCGGCGTGCGGCGCGGCCCGGGCACGCCGCCGGGGATCGTCCCGCTGCGGCTGGACCTGCACATGGCGCCCGGACGCGGGACGCTGCCGTGGCGTGCGGTTTCGCGGTTGATGCGGACGCATCCGGCGCCGTTGCTGATGGAGGTCGCGCCGGCGCAGCGGCCGGACCCACTGCGGCTCGCGACCGTCAGCGCGGAGCTGCTGACGCGTGGCTGACGGATGCGCGACTCGCTGATCGACGCGGTGCTCGCAAAAAGCCGGACGTTGCGGCGGGATTGTGAACCTGCTGTTACCGAAGCAGGAGCGAGTGTGGCGGCGTCGCAGCCACTCGTTAGACTGCCGGCCACGATGTCCAGTGTGGCTCCGGACCGCCTCTCCGGCGAGTCCAACCCCCAGGGGGCGCGCTCTGCTCCGCTCCGCTTGGCCGTCATCGACGGCGACAGCGGCTTCCTTCACGTTCTCGACAAGCGCGTCCGCGCGCGTGGCTGGCAGCAGCGCGTCCTTGGCGGCGCGGTGCCGATCGAGGAACTCGTCGCGCTGCGGCTCGGCGCGCTCGTGATCGACCTGGCCGTGCTCGGCGCGCCCGGCTGGAATTACCTGGAGCAGGTCTGTGGCGGGCTGCCGGCGCTGCCGGTGATCGTCTGCACCGGTCCGTCGACCGTCGCTCAGCGTGTCCGCGCGCTGCGGCTCGGCGCCGACGACTGGCTCGCGAAGCCGTGCCACCCCGAGGAGCTGATCGCACGCATCGAGGCGATCGTGCGCCGCGGGAGAGTCGCGGCTCCGCCAGTCGAACGGGCGGCGCTCGAAGCGGGTGAGCTGTCGATCCGCTCCGATCAGTTCCAGGCGTTCGTCGGCGTCCGCAGCCTCGACCTCACGCGCCGTGAGTTCGAGCTGATTCGACTGCTGGCGGCTAACGCCGGCCAGGTGCTCGAGCGCGAGGCGATCTACCAGCGTGTGTGGGGCTATGCGATGGCGCACGGCGACCGCTCGGTCGACGTGTTCGTGCGCAAGCTGCGCCAGAAGCTCGAGCGCGCCTCGCCGCAGTGGCGCTACATCCATACGCATTTCGGCGTCGGGTACCGCTTCGCGCCCGAGCGCATCGACGGCACGGAGGCCGACACGGTCGCCTCACTCGACGTCGAGCTGACAGCCGGTGGGCTGACGGCTGACGGTCTGCTGCAATAGCAGCGTGCCGGAGACGCTCCGCAACGTCGTCATCATCCTCGCGCTTGCCGCGATCCTCATGCTCGTGCCGGGCGGCGGCAACGCGAGCGCCGGGATCTTGCAGGCGCTCGTGATCGTGATGCTGGCGGCGATCGCGTGGTTCGGCGTGCGGCTCTACCGCGAGCATCGCACGGACATCTACTCGCTCGGCGACCGCAATCGCGGGATCCTCTACGCGTCCGCCGGGCTGCTCGCGTTGACGGTGACCGCGACGGATCGGCTGTGGGCCACCGGCCCGGGCACCGTCGTGTGGGTGGCGCTGATCGCGCTCGCCTGTTACGGCGTGTACTACGTCTTCCGCAGCTCGCGCGAGTACTGACCGCTCGTACGCGGTTTCGGCGCAAAGCACGACAGACATGTGACGACTGCGGCGGAAGCCTGCGTGCATGCGCACGCTTCCGACACGCCGCTGCCGCGATGAGCACGGCCAGGCCGCCATCGAGCTGGTGGCGCTGCTGCCGCTCGTCGGCCTGCTCGCGGCGCTGTTGTGGCAGGCGCTGCTGGCAGGCGAGACCGTCTGGCTGAGCGGGAGCGCCGCGCGCGCGGCGGCGCGCGCCGCGGTCGTCGGATCGGACCCGCTGGAGGCGGCTCGTGCAGTGCTCCCGTCGCGGCTCGAGCACGGGCTGCGCGTCCGACGAGACCCGAACGGCGCGATCGCGCTCACGTTGCGCGTGCCTGCCGCGGTCGGTGGCGGGTCGATCGCTCCGGTCACCGCCAGCGCTCGCTACGAGGCGCAACGATGAGGGCGCTGCGCGCGAGCGACGGCCAGGCGGCGATCGAGCTCGTCGCCGTGCTGCCGCTCGTCGTCGCGGTCGCGCTCGCGATCCTCCAGGCACTTGCCGCTGGGGTCGCGGTCGAGCTGGCCGGCCACGCGGCGCAGAGCGGCGCGGTCGCAATTGCCCAGGGGCATGACGGCGCCGCGGCGGCGCGCGCTGCGCTGCCCGGCTGGGCGCGTTCGCGGGTGCGCGTGGTGGTCTTGCGGACGCGCGTGCGCGTCGAGCTCATGCCGCCGTCGCTGCTGCCGGGCGCCGGTGCGCGGCTTGCCGCGAGCGCCACGGCGGACGCGGGGGCGGATCGGTGAGCACGGCGCACGCGCTCGGATGGCGAACCGCCGCCATCACGCCTGGACGGTGGAGCGCCTCTGTTGCGGGCACCGGTAGTGCGTCGCGCGCGCCGCTGGTCGCCGTCCTGTGCGCCGAGCCACGCGCTCACGTGGCCGCGGCCAGTGTTGCGCTCGCGCTCGCGCGCATGAGCGGCAGTCGGCTGGCGCTCGCCGGAATGGTCGGTGCATCGGCCGGTGCCGCATTGCTCGCCGCGCCGAGCGCGCGGCGGGCGGCGGCGGTCCTGCAGCGCCAAGCCCTGCCGGCGAGCGCGAGTGGACGGCTCGTGTGGCTCGCGGACCGCCGCGGTCCGCTCCGGTTCGATGACGCGGTGTCGCGCTGCGCCGCCTCGGGTGCCGAGCTCGGTCGCGCGGCGACTGCGCTTGGCGTGCCTGCCGCGGTCGCCTATCCGTTCCCGCGCACCGACGCACTCGACCGTGTGCTCGCCTGGCACGACGCCATCGTCGTCGTGCGCGAGCCCGATGCGCCGGACGCGGTGAGCGCGCGGGCCCTGGCCAGCCTCACGCGCTTGGGACGGCCCGCTGTCCTGATGGTCCCGCCGCCGCGCGTGCCCGGTGCGCTTGCGATCGCCGGCTTCGCCGTCCCAGCCGAGACGACAGCCGCCGTGGCCCAGCTGATCCCGGCGTCCAGATGACTTTGCGTGACGAGCGCGGGCAGGCGCTGCTTCTGCTCGTGGCCGCGATGTGCGCGGCGCTGGTGGCTGCGCTGGTGCTCGGCGGCATCGCGCGCGGGCTCGGCGCGAAGGGACGCAACCAGCAGGCAGCCGATCTCGCCGCGCTCGGTGGTGCGCGGGCGATGCGTGTGCGCTATGGCAGGCTGTTTGTACCGGCCGTCGTCAACGGCGTGCGGAACCCGCAGCATCTGGAGCGCGCGGCGTACCTCGCCGCCGCCCGCGCGCGTGCAACGGCCACCGCGCGACTCAACGGCGTGCGGCGCGTGGAGGTGGGATTCCCGGACGGCAGTACGTTCGCGCCGACACGCATTCGCGTGACGGTGCGCGATCCGGCGGTCGTGGAGGTCGGCGGCCAGCGTCGCAGCGCGCCCGTGGTCGCTATCGCAGAGGCGCAGCTTGCGCCTGGGGCCGCGGACCCGTTCGCCACCAGACCGGGCGAGTACCAAGGCCCGCTTGCGCTCCGCCAGGGCAAACCGATGCGGCCGGACGTCGCGGTCGCGTTCGACCGCATGGCCGCGGCCGCGTTGCGCGACGGCGTCGCGCTGATCGTGGTCAGCGGCTTTCGCTCCAACGCCGAGCAGGCGCGGCTGTTCGCCGCACATCCCGACCCGAGATGGGTCGCGCCGCCGGGCACGTCGCTCCATCGGCTCGGCACCGAGCTCGACCTCGGGCCGAGCAGCGCGTACGGCTGGCTGGCGGCGCACGCGCCGTCGTTCCACTTCGTCAGACGGATGGACTATGAGCCTTGGCATTGGGGTTATGCACTTAACGCGGGGTCCACCTCGGTCGGCTTCGGCGACGACGGCCGCGCCGGGTTGCCGTCGTTCGTCCCGGCGCGCTACGCAGCTCCGATCGCGGCCGCGGCGCAACGCTGGAATGTCTCGGCCGCGCTACTGGCTGCGCAGCTCTACGCGGAGTCCGGCTTCAACCCCGCGGCAGTCTCGCCGGCCGGCGCACAGGGGATCGCCCAGTTCATACCGGGGACCGCGCGTTCGCTCGGCCTCGACGACCCGTTCGACGCGCCGCGGGCGATCGACGCCCAGGGCCATCTGATGCGCGACCTGTTGCGCCGGTTCGGCAGCGTCCCGCTCGCGCTCGCCGCCTACAACGCCGGGCCCGGCGCCGTT
>Ga0070669_100001518_pt1 | contig 16785 bp, 16 predicted proteins | sample KBSS53metaG_FD_64680 | JGI IMG/M metagenome (GOLD analysis project Ga0070669, IMG submission 64680) | Switchgrass rhizosphere microbial communities from Kellogg Biological Station, Michigan, USA - KBS S5-3 metaG | ecosystem: Host-associated > Plants > Roots > Rhizosphere > Soil ... | reverse complement strand
GGGGCATTCACTGGCATGACGGTCTCCTGGCTCGGGTGCGGAGCCCTCATGCTAGGCACCCGAAATGGAGCCGGTCGAGGCGCCGGTCACGGCCGTTCACCCCGCGTAACGCGGCGTAAATCGAGGCAAGAATTCGTCGTGTGACGCCGTGCGAACCTGCGTGAACGTATGCAACCTGCCGCCTTGCCGCGCGATTTCGCACGGCCCTAGATTGGCAGCCAACTACCCCCACAGCAACTGGAAGAAGCGAGGTGGCGCATGAGTTCAACAGCAACCCCGGTGGCACAGTCCGCCCCGGAGCCGGCGTCCGCCGGCATCGAATCCGCACCTGAGACCCCGGAGGTCCGGGCCGCAGGGCCCGCACCCGCCGGCGAGACCGCACCGGCCGGAACGGTCGGCTCCGGTTCGGTGGGCCGCAAGGCCGCCACCGACTACGCCGACTACCGGCTGGTCCCGGCCCGCCACCCGTGGCGCTGGGTGGGCACCGCCGTCGTCGCCGTGGGCGTGGCCGGCATTGCCTGGTCGCTGGCCACCAACCCGCGCTGGGAGTGGGGCGTGGTGGCGCAGTGGTTCACCGCGCAGTCGATCGTGAACGGCCTGCTGGAGACCCTGAAGCTGACGGCGATCTCCGGGGCGCTAGGCTTCATCCTGGGTTTCATCCTGGCGCTGATGCGGCTCTCCGCGTCGCCCCTGCTGGTCTCCGTCTCCTGGACGTTCTCCTGGATTTTCCGCTCCACGCCGCTGCTGGTGCAGATGCTGCTCTGGTACAACCTGGGCTACCTCTACGAGAAAATCACCTTGGGGCTCCCCTTCACGGACGTGCGCTTCTTTGAGGCGCAGACCACCACCCTGATCAGCCAGTTCGCCGCGGCAGTCCTCGGCCTGACCCTGAACCAGGCCGCCTACTCCGCCGAGATCATCCGCGGCGGCATCCTGTCCGTGGACCAGGGCCAGCTCGAGGCCGCAACCGCCCTGGGCATTCCGGCCTGGCGGCGTTCCACCAGGATCGTCCTGCCCCAGGCCATGCGGGCCATCCTGCCCACCGCCTTCAACGAGGTGATCGGCCTGGTCAAGGGCACCTCGATCGTTTACGTCCTGGCCTATTCCGAGCTTTTCTACACCGTCCAGGTCATTTACAACCGCACCCAGCAGGTCCTGCCGCTGCTGCTCGTGGCCACGCTCTGGTACGTCGTCATCACCTCGGTCCTGAGCGTCTTCCAGTACTACATCGAGCGGCACTACTCCAAGGGCGCGGTCCGTACGCTGCCCCTGACGCCGCTGCAGAAGGCCCGCAAATTCCTCGCCGTCCATACGCCCGCCGCCCGGGAATCGAACCAGGAAAGGGGCACCCGATGAGCACCGCACTCCGTACGACCACCCAGACCCCGTCCGCGGCCGCTGCCACGGACGCCGTAACAACCCGCGGCCTCGTCGAGATCACGAAGGTCCGCAAGTCCTTCGGCGCCGCGGAAGTCCTCAAGGGCATCACGCTGACGGTCGAGCCCGGGGGTGTCGCCGTGATCGTCGGACCGTCCGGATCCGGCAAATCCACCCTCCTGCGCACCATCAACCACCTCGAAAAGGTCGACGCCGGGTTCATCGCGATCGACGGCACGCTGGTGGGCTACGCGGTCCGCGGGCGCAGGCTCCACGAGTTGCGCGAAAAGGAAATCCTGAAGCAGCGCACCGAGATCGGCATGGTGTTCCAGAACTTCAACCTCTTCCCGCACCTGACCGCGCTGGAAAACGTCACCGAGGCACCGATCGTCGCGCCGCGGGCCGGAAAACCCCGGCTCTCCAAGGCCGAGGCCCGCGACCGCGGGCTGGAACTGCTGGACCGCGTGGGCCTGAAGGACCGTGCCGGCGCCTACCCGCGCCAGCTGTCCGGCGGCCAGCAGCAGCGCGTCGCGATCGCCCGGGCGCTTGCCCTGGACCCGAAGATCCTGCTCTTCGACGAGCCCACGTCGGCCCTGGACCCGGAACTGGTCAACGAGGTCCTGGACGTCATCCGCGGGCTGGCCAAGTCCGGCACCACGCTGATCATCGTCACGCATGAGATGGGCTTCGCCCGCGACGTCGCCGACACGGTGGTGTTCATGGACCAGGGCCAGATCGTCGAGCAAGGCACCCCCCAGGAAATTTTCACCAACCCGCGCGAAGTTCGCACCCGGAGCTTCTTCTCCAAAGTCATCGAACCCGCTTTCAACATCTAAGGAACCCCATGGCAATCAGCTCCGCCCCCCGCACCGCCCGCGCGAGTACTGGTCCCCGGCGGACGCGTGCGGCGCTTCCCGCCGTCGTCCTCATCGGCACCCTGTCCGGCACCCTGGCCCTGAGTGGCTGCGCGGATCCCGGCGCCTCCGCGGCTTCCGGCGGGCAGCCGGCGACGACGGCGGCGCGCAACGGCGTCGTCTACAACACCTCGCCGGACCAGCAGCGGATCCGGGCGGAGAAGGACGCCGCCCTGGCCGCGAAGGTCCCGGCGCTGATCGGCAAGGACGGCAAGCTGACCGTCGCGACGACGGCGGGCGCGATTCCGCTGTCCTTCCACGCCACGGACGACAAGACCCCGATCGGCGTGGAAGTGGACCTGGCCCAGCTGGTCGCGGACAAGCTGGGCCTGGACCTGGACGTCCAGGTGACCTCCTGGGAGAACTGGCCGTTGAAGACCCAGTCCGGTGACTTCGAGGCCGTGTTCTCCAATGTGGGCATCAACGCCGCCCGGGTGAAGCTCTTCGACTTCTCCAGCTACCGCGCCGCGTACATGGGCTTCGAGGCCAAGAAGAGCTCCGGCTACAACATCAAGGGCTCCGACGACATCTCCGGGCTGAAGATCTCGGTGGGCTCGGGCACCAACCAGGAGAAGATCCTGATCGCCTGGAACAAAGAGCTCGAGGCCAAGGGCAAGGCACCCGCGGTGCTGCAGTACTACTCCTCCGACGCCGACACCATCCTGGCCCTGTCCTCCGGCCGCACTGACCTGAACCTCGCGCCCTACCCGTCCGTCACGTACCGGGAAAACACCCGCGACGACCTCAAGGTGGTGGGCAAGGTCAACGCCGGCTGGCCGTCCGAGACCCTGGTCGCGGCCACCACGCTCAAGGGCAACGGCCTGGCCCCGGCCATCACGGACGCCCTGAACTCCGCCATCAAGGACGGCTCCTACGCCAAGGTCCTGGACCGCTGGGGACTCTCCGAGGAAGCCCTTCCCGAGTCCACGACCGTCACTGAGGCCAACTTCGGCGCCGGCCCTGCAGGGAAAACCCAGACAGGGAAAACACAGTGAGGTTCCAGGTCCTCGACATCATCCCGCACCTGAAGAACCCGGTCACCGGGGAGATCGTCTCCACCGCGGACCGGCTCAACCAGGTGGTGGAGACCGCGCGCCGGGCGGAGGAGCTCGGCTACGACAGCTTCTCCGTCGGGGAACGCCACGCGGGTGAGTTCATCTCCTCCTCCCCCACCACCGTGCTCGCCGCCATCGCCGCGGTGACCACCAAGATCCGGCTGCAGAGCGGTGTGACGGTGCTGTCCGTGCTGGACCCGGTGCGGGTCGCGGAAGACTACGCCACGATCGACCAGCTCAGCCGCGGGCGGCTGGAACTGGTGATCGGCAAAGGCAATGAGGTGCTGCAGTACCCGTTGTTCGGCCTGGACCTGGCGGACCAGTGGGAGCTCCTCGCAGAGAAATATGCCCTGCTCCGCCGGCTTTGGACCGAGGAAAACGTCACGTGGTCCGGGAGGTTCCGGGCCGCGCTGACGGAGCCCACCACCACGACGCCGCGGCCGTTCGCCGGGGCGCCGCGGGTCTGGCACGGCTCCGCCACCAGCCTGGCCTCGGCGGCCCTCGCCGCGCAGTGGGGCGATCCGCTGTTCACGGCCAACGCGATCCAGCCGCGGGAAAACTACAAGGTGCTCATTGACCACTACCGCGAGGAATACGCACGGCACGGCCACGATCCCCGGCACCAGTACCTGGGCTCCGGATCGGGCGCGGGCGGGGTGTTCATCGCGGACACCACGCAGGAGGCCAAGCGGCAGTTCGGCCCGGTCTACGAGGCCCTCACGACCGGCCGGAACGTTCCCGGCAACAACTCCCCCTACCGGGACATCGACCACGCCGTCGCCGACGGTCCGGCTCTGGTGGGCAGCCCGGAGCAGGTGATCGACAAGATCCTCAGCTACCACGCGCTCTACGGACACGACCTGCAGTCCATCTCGCTGCCCACCACGCTGCCCTTCGCCCAGCAGCTGGAAATTCTGGAGCGCTTCGCCCTGGAAGTCATTCCGGCCGTCCGCGCCGCCGCGCCCACCACGCTCTGGGGCGACGGCGACCCGTACGCCGGCCGGCCGGCATTCGCCGGCACTACTGAGACCGACGCCGCCGCCCGCGTCACAGCCGACCACAACCACCACGGGAGTTCCCATGTCCACGCCCACTGACACCGACGGCCGTCCTGACCTTCGTCCCGACCGCCACCCCGACCTGGAATTCGAAGCCGCCTGGGCGGACTGGCATGCCGCGCACGAACGCCACCGCGCCAGCCCCCACGGCTTCCTCGCCGTCACCCACCTGCACTGGCTCGAGTCCTCACCCGCCCGGCTGGACGGTGCGCCGGGCACCTGGAGCGTCGAGGACGACGTCGTCCGCCTGGCTTTGGGGGCAGGCGAACGCGTCCTTCGCGACGGGCAGGAACTGAACGCGGACGGGACCGGAGCTACCGTGTTCCTCGGTCCGATTCCCGAGCGCGATGGCCTGAATCTGCGGGTGGAGGATGCCGGCGCCGGCCATACCGTGATCGAGCTCGCCAAGCGCGGTGGCCGCTATGTCGTGCGGCCGCGGCATCCCCTGAACCCGCTGCTCACCGGCTACCGCGGCACCCCCGTCTACGCCCCCAGCATCGAATATGCCATTTCAGGAATATTTGTGCCGTTCGCCGAACCGCGGCCCACCACCGTGGGCGCGGCGGTCGAAGGAATCCACCACGTCTACGAAGCCCCGGGGGAAATCCGCTTCCGGCTCCGCGGCAAAGACCTGAGCCTCACCGCCTTCAACGGCCACACTCCGGGCACGCTGTCCGTGCTTTTCACGGACGCGACCTCGGGCAAGAGCACCTACGCGGCCAACCGCTCGCTCACCGTGGCCGCTCCGGGCCCCGACGGCACGGTCTGGCTCGACTTCAACCGGGCGGTGAACCTGCCGTGCGCCTACACGGACCTCGCCACGTGCCCGCTGCCGCCGGCGGAGAACCGCCTGCCGGTGCCCATCGAGGCCGGCGAACAGATCCCCTACGAACGACAGGACGCATCATGAGCAGCCATCCCGCCCAGGACGGGCCCCGCGAACACGGCCTCCTCCTGCTGGAGCTCGACGGTGCCGGCAGCCACCCGGCCGCGTGGCGGGTTTCCCGCACGGCCCCGGCAGCCGTGCTGGGCCCGGAACACCTCCGCGGCGCCGTGCTCGCCGCCGAGTCCGCCGGGTTCCACGCGGCGACGTTTTCCGATCCCGGCATGCCGGCCCCCGGGCACCCGGACGCCGCGGCCCGGCTCAACGCCCTGCAGCGCGCCGCGTTCGCCGGCCCCGTGACCCGCTCCCTCGCACTGATTCCGGAAGTGGACACCGCCTACACCGAGCCCTTCCACATCTCCACCCAGCTCGCCAGCCTCGACTACGTCTCGGGGGGACGGGCCGGCTGGCTGGTAGCCGCTTCATCAAGCGCGGCCGATGCCGCCGCCGTCGGACGCGACACCGTGCGCGGGGACCGGCTCTCCCGCGAGGCCGCCGATTCGATCGAGGTCAGCCGCAGGCTCTGGGACTCCTGGGAGGACAACGCCGTGATCCGCGACGTCCCCACCGGGCGCTACCTCGACGTCGACAAGCTGCATTACATCGACGTCGAAAACGGCAGCTATTCCGTCAAGGGTCCGTCGATCATTCCGCGGCCGCCCCAGGGCCAGCTGCCCGTACTGGCCCCGGCCGGGCTCCTCACCGCGGAGGCCGTCGCGGCCGGGGCAGCCGACGCGCTCCTGGTCTCGGCCCCGACGCCCGGGCTCCTGGCCGCCGAGCTCGCGGCGACGCGCGCAGGACTCGCCGCCGGCGGCGACGGGCCTGCGCTGATCGCCGAGCTCGACGTCGTGCTGGACTCCCGCGGCCAGCCCGCCGCTGAGCGGCTGGCCGGACTGAACGGCCACACCCCGTGGCAGAGCCCGCGCGCACAGTTCATCGGCTCGGCGGCCGGGCTTACCGATCTGCTCACCGAGGTGCTGGCCTGGGCCGAAGGGGTCCGCCTGCACCCCGCCGTGCTGGACACGGATCTTGAGGAACTGACGCGGCTGGTGCTGCCCGAACTGCGCCGGCGCGGGGTCCTCGCCCCCACCAGCCCGGACGCCACATTCCGCGATCAGCTGGGGCTGGCACGGCCAGCCAGCCGCTACGCCGCCGCATCCAGCGCCCCCGGCGCGGAAAACTAAGGAGCCCACCATGAGCCACAGCACCCACCCCGCCGCTGAATTCACCGCGTCCGGGTTCATCCCCTCGGGTCAGATCCAGCTGGGCGTGTTCTTCCAGGGCGTCAACTCCGGAACCGTCTGGAAGGCGGCCGAATCCGGCTCCCAGACCGACTTCGAATCGTTCCGGCGCATCGCCCAAACCGCCGAGCGCGGCCTGTTCGCGGCGTTCTTCCTCGGCGAAGGCCTGCGGCTGCGCGAGCATCTTGGCCGTCCGCACGCGCTCGACGTCGCCGGCCGTCCCGACGCGCAGACTGCCCTCGCCGCCTTGGCCGCGGTGACCACCAAGATCGGGCTCGTCGCAACCCAGAACACCACGTACAACGACCCCGCAGACCTGGCGCACCGGCTCTCCACGCTGGACCTGCTGTCCGGTGGCCGCGCCGCCTGGAACATCGTCACCACGGACAACGCCTGGACCGGCGCCAACTTCCGGCGCGGCGGTTATCTGGACCACGCCGACCGGTACACCCACGCCGAGGCCTTCGTGGAAACCGCCAAGCGGATCTGGGACGCGTGGGACGACGGCGCCGTCGCGGGCTCAGCCTCCGCCGAGCGGTGGTCGGCGGAGGGCTCGGTCCGGCGGGTGCGCCACACCGGCCGGCACTACACCGTCGACGTCACCCCGCGGCTGCCGCGCAGCGCCCAGTACCGGCCGGTGCTGTTCCAGGCCGGGGATTCGCCCGAGGGCAGGGACTTCGCCGCCCGGCAGGCGGACGTCATCTTTTCCGCGCACCCGCAGCTCGATGACGCCCTGGAGTTCCGCCGCGACATCGTGGAGCGCACCCTCCGGGCCGGCCGCGGCGCCCAGGACGTGAAGATCATGCCCGCCAGCGAGTTCATCCTCGCCGCCACGCCGCGGGAGGCCCTCGAGAAGAAGGCCTGGGTCCGCAGTCTGCAGATCGGCCCGCAGCAGGCCATCGCGTACCTCGAACAGTTCTGGGGCCGGGAGCTGCAGGGCTACGATCCCGACGGCCCGCTGCCGGACATCGACCCCGTGGTGGAAGAAACCTCCGAAACGCGCGGCAGCGGCTTCCACGGCGCCAAGGCACGCCAGCTGGCCGACCAGTGGCGGGCCGAGGCCACGGAGAAGGGCCTGTCCATCCGCCAATTCGTCTCGGCCAAGACCAGCCGGGGCGACTCCACCTTCACCGGCTCGTACACCGAGGTCGCGGACCGGCTCAGCGAGTATGCCCGGACCGGCGCCGTCGACGGCTTCAACATCTCGCCGTGGCTGATCCCGTCCGGCCTCGACGACATCGTCAACCACCTCGTGCCGGAACTGCAGGAGCGCGGCGTGTACCCCACGGAGTACGCGGGCAGCACGCTGCGGGAGAACCTCGGCCTGGCCACCCCGGCCCGCACAGGTGCCAGCGTCGAGGTCGGCATCGATTCAAGTTCCGTCACGGCACAGGCCTAGACGATCTCCGCTGGGTCACCAGACAGCCACAACGAATCCCCGCCGGAGACGTTCCCGGCGGGGATTCGTTGGCTTTCGGTACCGTTCATTCAACCAACGCGGGCGGGCTACTTCTTCGGCAGGCCCGCCGGGTTCAGCTCCGACTTCGCGACGGCTTCCGCGGACAACCCCCAGCGGTCCAGGATCTTGGCGTAGCTTCCGTCCTGGATCAGGTGGTTCAGTCCGGCCTGGGCCGCTGCGGCAAACCCGTTGTCCTTCTTGGTGGTGACGGCGATGCTGGCCTTCAGCGGCCAGCCGCCGTCGACCAGGCCGACGAGCTTTGTCTTGGCGTCGGAGGCCGCCTTGTAGGCCGCCGTGGCGTTGGGGCCGAACGTCAGGTCCGCCCGTCCGGACTGGATGGCGAGCTGGGAGGCGGAGTCGTCGTCGTAATACTGGAACTCCACGGGCTTGAGGCCGTTTTTCTTGTTCTCCTCATCCCAGCGCAGCAGGATTGCCTCCTGGTTGGTGCCGGAACCGACGATCACGCGCTTGCCGGCGACGTCCGGGGCCGATTCGACCTTGGTGACGCTGCTGTCCGCCTTGGCATAGAAGCCGAGCTTGTCTTCACGGTAGCTGGCGAAGTCGAACTTGAGCTTGCGCTCCTCCGTGACGGTGACGTTGGACAGCACAGCCTCGTACTTGCCGGAGTCGACGCCGAGCGGCCAGTCGGCCCAGGCCGTCGGGACAATGTCTGCCTCCAGGCCCAGGGACTCGGCCAGAGCGACGGCGATATCCACCTCGTTGCCCACCGGGGTCTTGTTGTCGGTGGCGTAAACGGCCAGCGGCGCCGCAAACGGGCTCACCGCCACGGTCAGTTTCCCGTCCTTCTTAACGGCTTCCGGGACGAGCGCGGCGGCCGCGGCATCCACCGTGGCCTTGACGCGGTCCTGCTGCGGCGAGAGGTTGAACTGCTTCACCCCGGTGGACGACGACGGCGCCGCCGACGGGCCGCCGGCAGCAGCGGCGCCGGGATCGGAGCAGGCCGCCAGACCCAGGACAGTGGTGGCCGCCAACGCGACCGCGGCGCCTGATTTAAACGAAAGACTGGACATGTTCTCCCCTTGAGAGTGGACTGAAATGGTGCTGGTGCCAGCAACTATCCGGGGCCCGGGAGAGCCGGTCAAAGCGCCGTGAAACCGGGTGAAACCAAGGGATACAGGCGGTAATACCCGTTCATCCGGCGTCCGCGGACGCTGCCTGCGGACGCCCTGTGTTACCGAAGATTGCCCTGCGTGACGCGACGGGACGGAATTGTTCACGGCAGGCCGCAACTGGCCTAGCCTGCATAGAAGACCTGCAAGGTGACAGCACGACACAGGAGGGGTGAACTTGTCAGTGAGCACGCACCAGCAAACGCACCGGACCACGCACCGGCTCGGCATCAACGCCCCGGCGGACCTTGTCTTCAGCATGCTGCGCGACGCCTCACACTGGCCCTACCTCGAGGGCCTGACGGTGTACTCGGAGCGCGTCAGCGGCGACGACGCCGGCCACGAGCTGCGCACGTCCGTGGTGTCCAACGGCTCACTCAGTTCAAGCCACTGCTGGCGCGTCTTTGACACCGCCAGCCACCGCGCCCAGTTCCACCAGCTGGACCTCGAGCCCCCGTTCCGGGAGCTCGGCGGCGACTGGGAGATCCGGCCGGCGGACGGGCTCTCCGTGGTCACGCTGAACCACGAGTTCGAGGTCGACGACGAGCACCTCACCGAGCGGATCCGTGCGATCATCGAGGACTACAGCCGGCGTGAACTGGAGGCGCTGCGGATCAGCTGCGAACGGTTGTCCGTCCTCCTGCAGCACCACGCCCCGCAGGCGCACCCCACCCCACATCTCACGGCGCAGTCCACCCCGCACCCCACAGCACAGGAGGCCTAAATGTCAGAGGCCAGGTTCACGACGGAACGGGACAGCTTCGGCCGGCTTCTCGCGGACCGCGAAGTCTGGCGGCAGGCCTCCACCATCCCGGCGGCAGGCGAACTGACCGCCCGTTGGCTGGAGGGCAACAGCCAATACCAGCCGGGAGTCTTCGCGCCCGGGTTCGACGAGGAGACCGCGGCCATCGCCGGAGAGCTCGCCCGGCTGAACCGCAACGGGCTCTTCACCAAGGAATCGCAGCCGGGCGTTCAGGCCGGGGGCCTCGCGCAGCGCGCCTACGTGACGGCCTTCTGCGGCCCGGAGGCGGCGACGGCACTCCTGGCCCTGTCCGCACGGACCGGCCTGGTGACGGTCGTCCACGACCCCGGTGAGGCGAGCAGCGTCTCCATCCCGGTGACCGTACAGGACGACGACGTCGCGACCTTGCTCGGCAGCAGCGAGGGGCCCGTTGGGGAGGACCAGCTCAGGGACTGGGCAGCCGAGACCAACGAGACCTTGGCCCTGGTCCTGGCGGATGCCTGGTACGTGGAAATCTTCGATCCCGTCTGGGGCCGGAACGATGTCCTGTTGGCCGCCGTACTCGAGGCGCTGCACGCCGCTTAGCCGGCGGGAACGCGCGCCGCGCAGCCGGCGGCGAGCCGGTTCCCGGTAAATTCACATATCGGTCGCATCCCACCCGATGCTCGCGGCCTCGTCCAGGGTGCGCGCCTCGAAATGCTCCAGCATGTCCTTCATTGCCTCGAGGCCCTGCTTGAACAGGGCAGAATCCCGCCACTGCTCAATCTGTTCCAGGGACTCCCACGGGCCGGTGCTGATGAACCTGTTCTTGACGTCGCGATCGTGCATCAGCACGGCTTTGGCGTTGGGAAAGTCTTCCTTCGTCTTCCTGGCCAGATCCCGCCAGGCCTGCACAAAATCGTTCTCGCGGCCGGGATGCACCAGCCAGATTCCGAGCGTATAAACAGACACGTCGATCGCCTCCATTGTCCGTACGGGTTGATACGCCGATTATGTTCCTGTCCTCCGGCCGGCGGTAGTCCCGGACCGCCCGGAGCCCGGTTGTGGCCGCAAATGAACCGTTGTAAGGGTGAAGTGGAAGGCCTAGCATGTGGGCAGACCCCCACTCTGGGGCCAGCCTCGGACCTTCCATCGTTGGGAGCGGGCACACGTTCGGATGCCGATGTCCTGGGCGAACACAGGATAGGAAAAACGATGAGCAAATATCTGTTCGAAGCGAACTACGTCGGCGACGGAATCAAGGGACTCATGCGTGAGGGCGGCACCAAACGGCGTGATGCCGTTGTCGAAGCCCTCAAATCGGTGGACGGCTCACTGGAAAGCTTCTACTACGCTTTCGGGGAGACCGACGTTGTCGGAGTCTTCGATATCCCCGACCAGGCCGACGCCGTCGCCCTGTCACTGATGATCAATTCCACCGGCGCCGTGAACCTGCACATGAAACCGCTCATGTCAGCAGAGGATCTCGACGCGGCAGCCAAGAAGACGCCGTCGTACCGGGCCCCGGGGCAATAGCCCACGCTGTGCCCGGCATGCCGGTGCGGGGCCAGTCCCCCGGGCTGGCCCCGCACCGGCAGCGCCGGATGTTTTAGCGCAGCCGTGCTAACTGCCTGGCGGTCGTGCTACTTGGCGCCGTTGTATTCCTCGTCGGTCACGAGGTCACCCCACTCGGACTCCGCGCCCTCTGCTGGCGCTTCCCACATCGCGAGGTGGGTCATGAAATGGTCCGGCGCGGCCCCGTGCCAGTGCCATTCGCCCGGCGGCGTGTAGATCGTGTCGCCGGGGCGGATTTCGGTCACTTCGCCGCCGCGGGCCTGGACCAGGCCGACACCTTCGGTGACGTGCAGGGTCTGTCCGACGGCGTGCGAGTGCCAGGCCGTGCGGGCGCACGGGGCAAAGTGCACCGCGTTGACGCGCATGCGGGACGGTTCGGGCTGCGGGGCCGCGAGGACGTCAAACCAGACGTCGCCGGTGAACATCTGCGCCGGCCCTTTGACGCTTGGCTTCCTGGCTTGGATTTCCACTGTCATTTCCTCCCAGGGTGTTTTGTCGGGTGGCGGGCGCGACGGGAGGCCGCGTCCGTCCAATCCCAGGGTCCTTCGTGCGCTGCGTCCTAGTTCAGGGTCGCGGTGTCGATCACGAAGCGGTAGCGGACGTCGGAGGCCAGGACGCGCTCGTAGGCGTCGTTGATCTTCGCGGCTGGGATGACCTCGATTTCGGCGCCCAGGCCGTGCTCGGCGCAGAAGTTGAGCATTTCCTGGGTTTCGCGGATGCCGCCGATCATCGAACCGGCGAAGGAACGGCGGCCCATGATCAGGGCGAACGCGTTCACCGGGAGCGGTTCCGCGGGGGCGCCGACGTTGACCAGTGCGCCGTCGAGGGTCAGCAGCTGCAGGTAGGAGCTGATGTCGATCGCGGCACTGACCGTGTTGATGATTAGGTCAAAAGTGCCGGCAAGGTCCGTGAAAGTGTTCTCGTCGCTCGTGGCGTAGTAGTGGTCCGCGCCCAGCTTCAGCCCGTCTTCCTGCTTCTTCAGCGACTGCGAGAGGACCGTGACCTCGGCGCCCATGGCGTGGGCGATCTTGACGGCCATGTGGCCCAGTCCGCCGAGGCCGACGATCGCGACCTTCTTGCCGGGACCCGCGCCCCAGTGGTTCAGCGGCGAGTAGGTGGTGATGCCGGCGCAAAGCAGCGGCGCGGCGACGTCGAGCTCGATGCCCTCGGGAATGGTGACCACGAAATCTTCGGTCACAACGACGTGGGTGGAGTAGCCGCCCTGGGTGATGGTGCCATCACGGTCGACGGCGCCATAGGTGCCGGTGTTCCCGGCGAGGCAGTACTGCTCCTCGCCGGCCTGGCAGTTGACGCACTCACCGCAGGAATTGACCATGCAGCCGACGCCGACCCGGTCACCGACGGCGTGCTTGGTCACGGCCGTGCCCACCTCGGTGACAATGCCGGCAATTTCATGGCCCGGAACCAGCGGATAGGTCTGCGGGCCCCAGTCGCCGCGGACAGTGTGGATATCGGAATGGCAGATCCCGGCGTACTTGATCTCGATCAGGACATCGTGGGGTCCCACGTCGCGGCGCTCGATGGTGGTGAGGGCGAGCGGCCCGGTCGCGGACGGTGATGCGTAAGCGTTGACGGTAAGCAATGAATCTCCTGCTTGTTGATCGTTGGGGGTTGTTCAACGGAACACCATCCATCAAACCCGGTAACGCAGCCGGGAGGGAGTCCCTGCTGATAGGGGTACTGGCAGGGCCTCCCTCAGAGAGCCCAAAGGCCTAACGTTGATGGCATGGACAATCGAGAGGCGACCCGCGAGTTCCTTGCCTCGCGCCGGGCCAAGATCACCCCCGAAGAGTCGGGATTGCCGATCTACGGCGCGAAACGCCGGGTCCCCGGACTCCGCCGCGGGGAAGTCGCCATGCTGGCCGGCGTCAGCGTCGAGTACTACACGAGGCTGGAGCGGGGAAACCTGTCGGGCGTTTCGGAGGGAGTTCTGGACGCTGTGGCCAGGGCCCTCCAACTCGACGACGCCGAACGGGCCCACCTCTTCGATCTGGCCAGGGCAGCGGCCCCGGGCAGCCGGACCCGCCGTCGTCCCCGTCCCGCCGAGTCCGTCCGGCGCAGCGTTCAGCTGACGCTGAACGCCATCGCCAACGCGCCCGCCTTTGTGCGGAACGGACGCATGGACATCCTTGCGGCCAACCCGCTGGGCCATGCCCTGTATTCGGACATGTACGCGGGTCCGGCCCGCCCGGCCAACCATGCCCGGTTCATCTTCCTGGACGCGCGATCGCGCAGCTTCTACCCGGGCTGGGACCGTGCGGCGAGCGACACCGTCGCGATCCTGCGCACCGAGGCCGGCCGGGATCCCTACGACCGCGGGCTGACAGACCTGGTCGGGGAACTATCGACGCGGAGCGAGGAGTTCCGCACCCTGTGGGCGGCGCATAACGTGCGCCAGCACTACACTGGGCTCAAACACTTGCACCACCCGGTGGTCGGGGATCTCCACCTGATGTACGAGGCAATGGACGTCTCCGCCGACGCCGGGCTGTCCCTGCTGGTCTACAACGCCGAGCCCGGCTCCGCGTCGGAAGATGCGCTGCGGCTGCTGGCCAGCTGGGCCGCGACCAACCAGCAAGTCAAGGAGGCCGGGGCGGCTTTTACTGTGGACAAGGCCTGACCGGGGCAGGCGGCACTCTCACGCCAGGGCGGATATGCCGTCCGTGTATCCACCGGACTGGCCGCTGGAGGTAAAGTTGCTCAGCCAGGCCGTGGCCTTGTCCCGGGAAGTGAAGAATTCGTGGGGGTAGCGGGTGTGCCGGCTCATGGCCGCCGCGATCACACGATCCACGGTGCTGGATCCAAGCACGGCAATCGCCAGAACCCCTGTTGTCTGCGCGAACTCGTACCTGGCGGCCGCGCTGATCTCCACGTCCGTCATTTCGGAGAGCATCGGCATAGGTATTCCGCCGCTGATCTGCGCTACGGCCAGCATCGCGTCCCTGGCATCGTCGACATCAACAAACGTGCCCGGCTGCCAGACGGATGTGATGATGCCCGCACTGATGCTCAGCACGTTCTTTCCGTCAGCAGCTGCTATATGTCCTGGCATCATCGAGACCATTGTAGGGCCGGTCCTGACAAGCCACGGGTTTGGGGCCCGGTGCGCGTGGCGGACCGCAGACCATGGCTGCACTCCGCGTCGCCGACCGGCCACGGACCTGCCCCATGCGGCCCGCAGCCCGTGCCGGCATTCAGCAAAGGCATTGCCTTCGCCATGGCCCGCAGGCATACTCGTGCCTGCGGGAGGACGTCCCCGCGTCCCCCACCGACGGCCCGCGATGCACACGCGAACGGATGAGCGCCATGGCTGATATGACCAACCTCGAGCAACAGCAGGTGGACCGGGCGAACGCTTCCGGCCTCAAACCCGTCGTCTTCGTCCACGGACTATGGCTCCTGTCCAGCAGTTGGGACCGGTGGCGGGCCCTGTATGAGGAAAACGGCTACACCACGCTCGCCCCCACGTGGCCCGATGATCCCGAAAGCGTCGATGAGGCAAGACGCGACCCGGAGGTCTTTGCCAAGAAGATGGTCAGGCAAGTCACGGACCACTACCTCGACGCGATTGGCCGGCTCACCATCAAGCCCGCTGTCGTGGGGCATTCCTTCGGCGGACTCATCGCCCAGAGGATCGCCGGAACCGGAGCCTCCGCAGTCACGGTGGCGATCGACCCCGCACCATTCCGGGGAGTCCTGCCGCTGCCGGCCTCAGCCTTAAAGTCAGCAGCGCCTGTGATCGCGAATCCCGCCAACGCCAAGCGTGCAGTGTCTCTGACTTTTGACGAGTTCCGTTTCGGCTGGGCCAATGCCCTGGACGAGGACGAAGCCCGTCAATTGTTTGACACCTTTCATGTCGCGGCCTCTGGCGTGCCTCTGTTCCAGGCTGCAACCGCAAACCTCAACCCGTTCACCGAGGCCAAGGTCGACACGAAGAATCCGGATCGGGGTCCGTTGCTGATCATCTCCGGGGAGAAAGACCACACAGTGCCGTGGGCCATCGCCAATGCGTCCTACAAGCGTCAAAAAAGAAATTCGGCGCACACGGCAATCAAGGAGCTGCCGGACCGCGGCCACTCTCTCACGATCGATCACGGCTGGCCTGAGGTCGCCCAAACCGCCCTGGACTTCATCAAAGAGTTCGGCTGAGTACTACCGGCCAGAGTCAACGTGTCCGACCGAGGGCATGCCCCCTGCCGGCGCTCAGCAGTGGACATGCCCCCTTATCAGAATGGACTTGTCCCCCGGCGCGGCTCAGGGATGGACATAGTGGGCATATGTCCATCCCTGGGCGCCGGAGGAGGGCATGTCCCGCGGAGGGGTGCCGGAACCGGCCCGGCCGTTACAGCATCCCGCGGTCAGGACTCCAGGACCAGCAGCTGGGCCTTGTCCGCGTCCCAGCCCACCCACAGCTCCTCATCCGGCCGGATCCGGGCGACACTGTCGGAGCTCAGCTCACGGAGCTGGAGGTCGTGGCCGCCGGCCGTGAGGCGGTGGCGGACCGTGGCGCCAAGATTCGTGGAGGACACCAGGGACGCGGCGCATCCGTTGCCCGCCGTAGCCCGTGTCCTGAACTTGAGGTGCTCCGGGCGGACGGAGACGGCGTAGTTCTCACCGCTTGCCCCGCGGTCCCGGACCTTTGCCATCCCCAGTCCGCCGAGGTCCACCACGGCTTCCTCGCCGTTGCGCTCCACGATGGTGCACGGGATGAGGTTCGTGTCGCCCAGGAAGCTGGCCACCCAGTCGGTCATGGGGTGGTTGTACACCTCCTCCGGCGGGCCGGACTGCACGATCTTCCCGTCCCGCATCACCACGATCCGGTCCGACATGGCCATGGCCTCGTCCTGGTCATGGGTCACGAACAGCACGGAGATGCCCAGGCCCTTCTGCAGGGTCTTGATCTCCTCCTGCATCTGCTCGCGAAGGCGCTTGTCCAGGGCTGCCATCGGCTCATCCAGCAGCAGGGCCGCCGGGTTGAAGACCAGTGCCCGGGCCAGCGCCACCCGCTGCTGCTGTCCGCCCGAGAGCTGGCGCGGCTTGCGCCCGCCCATCTTGCCCAGTCCCACACGGTCGAGGGCTTCCTCGGCGCGCTGGCGGCGTTCCGCGCGCGGCACCTTCCTCATGCGGAGCGCAAACTCCACGTTTTCCAGCGCGCTCATGTGCGGGAACAGGGCGTAGTTCTGAAACACGACACCGAGATTGCGGTCCCGGGGCGGCAGCGAGTCCACGGGTCTGCCGTCAATGAGGATGGCCCCGGCGGTGTGTTCTTCAAACCCCGCCACCATCATCATGGTGGTCGTCTTGCCGGAGCCGCTGGGGCCCAGGAGGGTCACGAACTCCCCCGGCTGGAC
>Ga0070669_100001512_pt1 | contig 16801 bp, 17 predicted proteins | sample KBSS53metaG_FD_64680 | JGI IMG/M metagenome (GOLD analysis project Ga0070669, IMG submission 64680) | Switchgrass rhizosphere microbial communities from Kellogg Biological Station, Michigan, USA - KBS S5-3 metaG | ecosystem: Host-associated > Plants > Roots > Rhizosphere > Soil ... | reverse complement strand
CATCGTCCTGGTCAGCGATCGGTCGGAAGCCTCGCTGCGCTGGGCGGGCAACTCGATGACCACCAACGGAGAGTCGACGAGCAGAAGCACCACGGTGATTTCGATTGTTCGCCAATCGAATTCGGCCCACGTCGGGTCCGTGACGTCCAGTGAGGTCGATCCCGAGTCGATCGCTACTCTGGTCAGCGCCTCACAGGACGCGGCCCTATCGGCACCCGAGGCTCGCGACGCCGCTCCACCGGTGCCCGGTGCGGGAAGCCCACCCGACTGGGACGCACCGACACCGCAGACCGGTGCCGACGTATTCGCCGACGTCGCAACGACGCTGGCGCGCGGCTTCCGAGGTGCCGACATTCTCTACGGCTTCGCACGCCACGAACTGGAGACGACCTTCCTGGCCACCTCCGGGGGGCTCCGACGGCGCTACACGCAGCCGACCGGCTCGGTGGAGATCAACGCCAAACGGGCGGGGGCCAGCGCGTGGGCAGGCGTCGGCACCCCGGACTTCGTCGGCGTGCCAACCGATTCCATGCTCGCCGACCTCTCCACGCGGTTGGGTTGGGCCGAGCGGACCGTCGACTTGCCCGCAGGCCGATACGAGACCCTGATGCCGCCGTCGGCGGTGGCCGACATGATGATCTACCTCACCTGGAACATGGACGGCCGCGGAGCCCAAGAGGGACGCACCGCGTTGTCGGCCCCTGGTGGCACGCGTGTGGGGGAGCGGCTCACCGACCTCGGTCTCACCATGTACTCGGATCCAGCCGCCGCCGGATTGCAGTTCGCACCGTTCCTGTCGGTGACGAGCTCGTCGGAGCGACTCTCGGTGTTCGACAACGGGGTTGACGTCGATCGCGTCGACTGGATCCGCGACGGCACCATCAACGCGCTGGCCTACTCGCGGGCCGCGGCGGCCGAGTTCGACGCACCCGTGGCCTTGGCGGCTGACAACGTATTGATGACGGGCGGGTCGGCCAGCCTGGCCGACATGGTCGCCAATACCGAACGTGGACTGCTGCTGACCACGCTCTGGTACATCCGCGAGGTCGATCCGACGGTGCTGTTGCTGACGGGACTGACTCGCGACGGCGTGTACCTCGTCGAGGACGGCGAAGTGACCGCTGCGGTCAACAATTTCCGGTTCAACGAGAGTCCGCTCGATCTGCTGCGTCGCGCCACGGAGGCGGGCGTCAGCGAGGTCACGCTGCCACGCGAATGGGGTGACTGGATGACCCGTGCGGCGATGCCCTCTCTGCGGATTCCCGACTTCCACATGTCGTCGGTGAGTCAGGCCCAATAGTCAAGGTCTCGAGATTTGTGCACGCTAGACCGTGCTCGCCGCGGCCGGGCGTGCACAAACCAGGCCCCAGTGGTCAGGCCCGGTAGACGCTGCGGCCCTCGTTCTCCTTGTGCAGCTCGCACCGTAGCCGAAGTTACGGCGGCGCAGGCCCAACCAAGAGTTGGCTAAAGATTGGCGCTGCCCAGCGGGCGAGTTCTTCGCGACTGAGATCAGTGACGGGACCATTGGCGAGGATGGATCTGGTCATGGCGAGTCCGATGACGAACGCATCGGTGACCGCGATGCGTTGTTCGTGATTGTCCGGGGTGGCCGCTCTCAGCGCGGGTGCGACGTGTTCGGCCAACGTTTCGTTCAGCGTCTGCGCGGCGACCCGGCTGGTACCCGAGGCCCTAAGAAGCGCGAGGAAGGCCTGGTCGTCCTCCCAGACCGCGAAGTATCTCGGCAACAGCATGGCGGCAATGCCGGCTGGCTCGACGCCCGAGAGGTCCGGTAGGTCGATCTTGAACTCGGTCGCCATTGCGAACAGGTCTTGCTTGCTACCGAAGTAACGCGTAACGAGCGCCGCGTTCACGCCAACGTCCGCTGCGATGGCCCGCAGCGTGGTGCGCTCGAATCCATCCGTCGCGAATCGCTGGCGTGCCGCCGCGAGGATGTCGGCGCGCGTCTGCGCGGCGTGACGCGGTCGCTGTGTCGTACGCACCCATGAACTGTATGTCGTCCTTCGTTGACATCTCGGTAAACATCCCGCAGCAACTAAGTCGTCCGCTGTTGACTTGGTCTGGAACTGGGCGTATCTTCCTAAGTCATCGTGTGATTACAAAAGTCGCCGACTGATGATTAAGCGCTCTGAAGGGGTGTTCCATGGCTGGCGGAACTGGACCGATCGGCACCCTCACCCGGAGACCCGCACACCGCAGGGCGACACCCGCTCACCACGGCGGCGTACTGCAACGCATCGCACTGCTCGCCATCGCGGCGCCACGGCGCATCCTCGCGATCGCGATCATCCTCGTTGCAGCGGCCGCGGTCGTCGGACTACCCGTGGCAAAGAGCCTGTCGGCCAGTGGATTTCAAGACCCAGGCTCTGAATCATCCAGGGCGTCCAAGGTGTTGACGGACAAGTTCGGCCAGGGCGACATGCAACTCCTATTCGTCGTGACCGCCCCGAACGGCGTCGAGAGCACACAGGCCCGATCCGTCGGGGCCGACATCGCCGACCAACTAACGAAGTCTGCGCACGTGACGAGCGTGACGTCGGCGTGGACCGTACCGCCGGGCGCCGCGGGTTCCCTCGTCAGCAAGGACGGTCGGTCGGGCTTGATCGTCGCGGGAATCGGTGGGGGCGAAGCCGACGCGCAGAAGTACGCCGACGCGTTGTCGCATCGGTTCGCGCACGACCACGACGGCGTCACGGTGCAGTCGGGCGGCGTCGCGATGGTCAACGCGCAGATCACCGAGCAATCGCAGAAGGACATGGTCGTCATGGAGGCGATCGCCGTTCCGCTCAGCTTCCTGGTGTTGATCTGGGTGTTCGGCGGACTGCTCGCTGCAGGTCTGCCGGTCGTGATCGGCGGAATGTCGATATTGGGCGCGATGGCAGTGCTGCGCGCGATCACCTTGACCACCGACGTGTCGATCTTCGCACTCAATCTCAGCACCGCTCTCGGCCTCGCCCTGGCGATCGACTACACGCTCCTCATCATCAGTCGATACCGCGACGAGATAGCCAGTGGCGCAACGCCTGACGACGCCCTCGTCCACACCATGATCACTGCAGGCCGCACGGTGTTGTTCTCCGCGACGACGGTCGCGCTGTCGATGGCCGCAATGGTCTTGTTCCCGATGCACTTCCTCAAATCCTTCGGCTACGCCGGCATCGCCACGGTCGCGTTTACCGCGATCGCCGCCGTCGTCGTCACGCCCGCGGCCATCGTTCTCCTTGGAGATCGATTGAACGCCATGGACGTTCGTCGGCTAGCGCGCCGGATCCTCGGCAGACCAGAACCCGTCCGCACCCCCGTGGAGCAAGAGTTCTGGTATCGCTCGACGAAGTTCGTCATGCGACGAGCCTGGCCCATCGGTCTCGCCGTGGTCGCTGTGCTCATCCTCGTCGGCCTGCCGTTCCTCGGTGTGAAGTGGGGCTTCCCCGACGACCGCGTCCTACCGCAGTCGGCGTCCGCACGGCAGGTCGGCGACGAGCTGCGCAGTGACTTCGCCAACGACTCTGCGACCGCAGTCAGCGTGGTGATCCCCGACGCCATCGGGCTGACCGATCGCGAGATCGCCAGGTACTCGGCAGATCTGTCACGCGTGGCCGACGTGTCGGCGGTCTCGACGCCCGTCGGAACCTTCGCCGCAGGAAACCTCGTCGGGCCGCCCTCCGCGCCCACCGGGCTTGCGCAGGGCAGCGCCTTCCTCACGGTGAGCAGCAGCGCTCCGCTCTTCTCGGACAGTTCCGAAGAACAGTTGCGGCGCCTGCACGAGGTCGGCGGCCCCGACGGCAGGACGGTCGAGCTCGGCGGGACGGCGCAGATCAACCGGGACAGCGTCGACGCCATCGTCTCCCGGCTGCCACTCGTCATGGGCCTGATCGCGGTGATCACGTTCGGACTGCTCTTCCTGCTGACCGGCAGCGTGATGCTGCCGCTCAAAGCCCTTGTTCTGAACGTGCTTTCACTGACTGCGGCATTCGGGACGATGGTGTGGATATTCCAAGACCACAATCTCGGTGGCCTCGGTACGACGTCCACGGGGACGCTTGTCGCCAACGTGCCGGTATTGCTGTTCTGCATCGCGTTCGGCTTGGCAATGGACTACGAAGTCTTCGTCGTCGCCCGGATTCGGGAGTTCTGGTTGGCGTCCGGCCGCGCGCGCCAGGATCACCAGGAGGCGGTGGCCCTTGGCATCGCCACGACGGGCCGGGTCGTGACCGCTGCTGCGCTGGTGATGTCGATCTCCTTCGCCGCCTTGATCGCCTCGCACGTGTCGTTCATGCGGATGTTCGGCGTCGGACTGACACTCGCCGTGATCGTCGACGCGACGTTGGTGCGGATGGTCTTGCTCCCGGCGTTCATGCGCTGGCTGAGTACCGGGTGCTGGTGGGCGCCAAAGCCGTTGGTCCGCTTACACGACAGGTTCGGCATCAACGAGGGAACGGCAACGTCGCCGGCGAACAACGCACTGCAAGGAAGGTAGGAAAATGTTCACAGCACTGAGCGACAACGATTTTCAAGCCAAGCAAACCGGTAGCGTGATAGCGGGGGTACAGGGTGCACTGCCGCAGCACCGCTATAGTCAGAGCGAGATCGCCGAGGCGCTCATTACGTTCCCCGGCTTCTCCGAACACGGCGACGCCATCCGTAGTTTGCACGAGAGCGCGAAGGTGAGTAGCCGCCACACCGTATTGCCGCTCGACCAGTACGCCACGCTCAACGACTTCGGCATGGCCAACGACGTGTTCATCGAGCACGCAGTGGAGTTGGGTTGTGCCGCAACGCTCGCCGCGCTCGACGAAGCGGGTCTGTCGCCGTCCGACGTCGACGTGATCTTCTCGACGACGGTTACCGGCGTCGCGGTGCCGACGATCGACGCCCGCATCGCGGGGCGCATCGGTCTGCGACCCGACGTCCGCCGAATTCCGATGTTTGGACTCGGTTGTGTCGCGGGCGCCGCGGGCGTGGCGCGTCTCAACGACTATCTGCGTGGCGCACCCGATTCCGTCGCAGTGTTGCTCGCCGTCGAGTTGTGCTCGCTGATCCCGAAGCACCATCCGTCGATGGCCACCGTCGTCGGCAGCAGTCTCTTCGGTGATGGCGCCGCCGCGGTCGTGGCGGTCGGAGCCCGGCGGGCCGAACACCTGAATGCGATCGGCCCCGAGGTGCTCGACTCGTGCAGCCACCTGTACCCGGACTCGCAGCGGACGATGGGCTGGGACGTCGACGCCAGTGGGTTCAAGCTGGTGCTCTCTCCCGACGTGCCCAAGGTCGTGAGACAGTACCTCGGGGACGACGTCACGAACTTCCTTGGCGCCCATGACCTGACCATCGACAACGTCGGGGCGTGGGTCAGCCATCCCGGTGGTCCGAAGGTCATCGAGGCCATCACCGACACCCTCGGTCTGCCCGACGACGCGCTGGAGCTCACGTGGCGCTCGCTGGCTGAGGTCGGCAACCTCTCGTCGGCGTCGGTGCTCCACGTACTTCGAGACACCATCGCCAAGCGGCCCCGAGCGGGTTCGCCTGGTCTCATGATGGCGATGGGCCCCGGCTTCTGCTCCGAACTCGTGCTTCTGCGTTGGCGGTGACGACATGACCTGGTATCTACTGCTGATCGCGGTGATCTCCGTCGAGCGAGTCGCGGAGCTGGTTGTCTCCAAACGAAATTGGGTTTGGAGCCGTGAGCACGGCGGTACGGAGTTCGGTGCGCGGCACTACCCGGTGATGGTCGTACTGCACGTCGGGCTGCTGGTGGGCTGCGTGGTCGAGCCGGTCGTCCTGGATCGTCCGTTCGTCCCGTCGCTAGGCTGGCCGATGCTGGTCATCGTGCTTGCCGCACAAGGGTTGCGGTGGTGGTGCATCACCACGCTTGGACCGCAATGGAATACGCGTGTCATCGTCATACCCGACGCGCCGCGGGTGGTGGGCGGGCCGTACCGGTTCGTGCCACACCCCAACTACGTCGCAGTGGTCATCGAGGGCTTTGCCCTTCCGTTGGTTCACTCGGCGTGGATCATCGCGCTGGCGTTCACCGCGCTCAATGCCGCGCTGCTGCACATCAGGATCAAGGTCGAGAACGACGCGCTCGCGAGCCTGACGTGATCGACCTGCTCGTCGCAGGCGGCGGACCCGCTGGTCTGGCGACGGCCCTGTACGGCGCACGCGCAGGGCTAGAGGTCGTCGTCGTCGAACGTCGTGAAGGAGTGTTGGACAAGGCATGCGGGGAGGGGATGATGCCGCACACGCTCGCCCACGTCGACCGTTTGGGCATCGTCCCGAAGGGCAGGCCGCTGCATGGGATCAGTTACCTGGCCGGCGACAGACGGGTCGACGCGACGTTCCGCGACCGCGCGGGACTCGGGGTGCGAAGGACAGTGCTGCACGCTGCGTTGCGGGACGCCGCCGACGAGGTAGGCGTGAACTTCGTCCATGGCGACGTCGGCGAGGTCGCCCAGGACGACCAGTCGGTGCTCGCCGCTGGGCTGCGCGCCCGCTACCTCGTGGCCGCCGACGGCTTGCACTCGCCGATCCGACGGTCGCTGGGTCTCGAGCTGCCGAGTCCTGGCCCCCGCCGATGGGGGATCCGCAGGCACGTACGGGTCGAACCATGGTCCGATCACGTCGAGGTCCATTGGGCGGCCGGCGCCGAGGCCTACGTCACCCCCGTCGCCGACGACTGCGTTGGCATCGCACTGCTGAAGTCAGAACGCGGAGGCTTCGACCGCCATCTGGCGGAGTTCCCGGCGCTTCGCGAGCGAATCAAAGGTGTCGAGCATGGGGCAGATCGAGCCGCTGGCCCACTGCGACAAAGGGTTTCGCACCGGACGGGCGGACGCGTCCTACTCGTCGGCGACGCAGCGGGCTACGTCGACGCGCTGACCGGCGAAGGTCTCGGGTTGGCGTTCGGCGCCGCGGAGTTGGCCGTGAATTGCGTCAGTGCGGATCTGCCGGAGGCCTACGACCGGCAGTGGCGCCGAATGACGCGTCGGTACCGATTCTTGACGGCGGCACTCCTTCGAGCCAGTGCGGTGGGGCCGGTGCGCGCAGCAATCGTGCCCGCCGCTCGAGCGCTGCCTGGTGTGTTCGGCGGATTGGTGAACTTGCTCGTTCAGTGACGAAGCGATAATCGAGATGTGCTGAAGTCCTCTAGGGCTGCCCGGTTGCGGCAGGCGGCGATCGACGACGACGTCGCTCAGATCGCCAAGGTGGTGCGTCGCAGGGGCATCGACGATCGAGACGCGAAAGGTCGAACGGCGCTGTACCTTGCGGCGTCGCGAAGCAACGCCGAGATCGTCCGACTGCTACTCGATGCGGGTGCCGATCCCAATGCCATCTGTGTCAACGGCCAAACCCCTTACTACGCTGCCCTTTCCAGTCCGTTCAGCAGCTCCGAGGTCATCGCGACGCTGCAACGATTCGGCGCGGTCGCGGACGGCATGGTCGACGTCGCCCGTACCGATCGGTTCCGTCGGACGCCGCTGCACTACGCAGCGTCAGATCGAAACCCAGGGCGGCGCGACCTCATCGCAGCCCTGCTGTCCAGTGGGGCTGACGTCGGGGCGCGCGACTGTGCGGCGTTCACGCCGTTGCACTTCGCCGCCGGAGGTGACGACGTCGAGGTCGCCCGGATGCTGCTCGACGCGGGCGCGGAGGTCGATGCCAAGGACGTCGACGGTGACACCCCGTTGATCGTCGCGACCCGAAGGTCGTCGGCCGCGGAGCCGATGATCGCCCTGCTGCGAGAGCACGGAGCCGATCCGTTGCTCGTCAACAAGAAAGGGTGGAGCGCCCTCCTGCTAGCGCGGCGCGACGTGATCGGTGGCAACACCGAGCAGGTCAAGCGTGCCTTCGCCGACCTTCCGGATCCGCCGCCGCGCATCCAGCCCCCGCCGCCGGCACCAGTCAGTTCCGTACGCGATGCGTTAAACCGGCTGCGCGACGAGGGCATCCGCAACGGCAACCTGAACTGGGAAGTCGGCAACTACGCGGCCTTGGCCGAACACGTACGCGCGAACTTGGACGATCCCACGTTGTTCGACGAAGTCGAGTTGCGCCAATTGCGTACCGACTTCGCTCATCTGGCCGATCCCGAGTGGTTGGGCACTTTCGGCCCATCGCACGACTGGGGCGACCAAGAGTTCGGACGCCTGCTTGCCGCGACCGAGCGTTGGGAGGCCACGCGTTCGGCGCGTTGACGCAGGCACCATAATCGGCACCATGGACGACGACCAGCTGTACGGCATGCTGACGCGCCTGATGGCGCTCTCTCCCGAAGGCGAAGCAGGCCGCAACGCACTCGTCCGCGAGGTATGTGCCGAAGCTATTTCGTTGCCTCCGTTGCCCGCACAGGACAGCGTCGACGACGACCCGCGGCTGGCCGAGTTCGCCGAGCAGTTCGCCGTCGACGTGTCCGTCATCACCGATGAACAGCGGGCGGCCTTCATGGCGGCCTTGGGCCGCAAGGCGTTTGGCGTCGCTGCACTGATCTTCATCGCAGACTTCGTGCCGCGAGTCCGGGCCGGCCTCACGGCACTGGGCTTCGCGCCGGTCGTGGACCCCGTGGCGTGGGATCGGGACACCGACGCCGTCGACCTGCTGCTCAATCAGTTCGCACCGATGGTCGGCGCTCTTCGTGCGCTGGATCCGGTGACGACCGAGGTGGTCCGGTTGCGGGGCGCCGTCGCGCACAACTGTCGGCTGTGCAAGTCGTTGCGCGAAGGCGCTGCGCTCGATGCGGGCGGAACGGAGTCGATGTACTCGGACATCGAGCACTACGAGACGTCCGATCTGCTCGACGAGCGGCACAAGGCCGCTCTGCGCTACGTCGACGCGTTGATCTGGACGCCGTCGAAGATCGACTCTGACGTCGCGGCAGGGGTGTCGTCGCACTTCTCCGATGCCGAGGCGCTGGAACTCACGCTCGACGTGATGCGCAACGCCACCAACAAGATCGCAGTGGCACTCGGGGGTGATGCGCCACGGGTCAGCGAGGGCACGGAGCGCTACCTGCTGGGCGTGCACGGACAACCCGTCTATAGCTAACGTCGGCATGCATTGGCCCCGGCGTCGGTAACATGCCATGAATGTCGCTAGAGGTCGGTCAGGTATTCGCCGAGTACACGATCGTGCGACGGCTGGGTGCGGGCGCGATGGGGGAGGTCTACCTCGCCGAGCACCCTCGGCTGCCGCGGCGCGACGCGTTGAAGGTCGTCGCGCCACAGGTATCGAGCGATCCCGAGTATCGGGAGCGGTTCAATCGCGAAGCCCAGAACGCCGCGACGCTGTCGCATCCAAACATCGTGACGGTGTACGACCGCGGCGAGTTCGAGGGCCAACTGTGGCTGACGATGGACTACGTCGAGGGCACCGACGCGGCCGAGCTGCTGACGCAACACCGGAAGGGACTGCCGCCCGACGAGGTCGTGCGGATCGTCACCGGCGTCGCCGACGCGCTCGACTATGCACACCAACGGCTGCTGCTGCACCGTGACGTCAAACCGGCCAACATCCTGCTGGCCAAACTGGATTCGGGCGGCTGGCGCCCTCTGCTGGCAGACTTCGGCATCGCGCGCCGAGTCGACGACTCGACCGGGTTGACGCAGAGCAACATCGCCCTTGGCACCGTCGCGTATGCCGCCCCGGAACAGTTGATGGGTCTGCCACTCGACGGCCGGGCCGATCAATACTCTCTTGCCGCAACGGCGTTCGAACTGCTGACGGGGTCGCATCTCTTCCCGGACGGTAACGCGGCCGCGGTGATCAGCAAGCACGTCACGGCACCGCCACCGGCGATCGCAGAGCGCAAGCCGGAGCTCTACAACCTGAGTCCAGTGTTGACCAAGGCGCTCGCGAAGGCGCCCGGTGACCGCTACGCCACGTGCTCGGAGTTCGCAAGGGCGTTGGGCCGCCACCTCTCTGGGATCGTCGACGAGGTCGGTGACAGCGACGAGGCCACGGTGGCATGGCATACGGCGGCGAAGCACGACCCAAGCAAGACCGCTGCGACCCAGAAGTCGTGGCGCATGCCTGCCGCTGCGTTGGTACTGCTGCTGCTCGTCGGAGGCGCACTCGCGGCGTTCTTCGTCACGCGTCACCACGACTCGCGTGCGGGTTCGTCCGTAGCGGCGACGCCGAACCTGCCGGTGGTGCTCGTCGGGGCGGATTGCGCCACGCTCGGGGCTGCTGGCCAGAGCGACAAGGGGCAGAAGGCGTATTGCGCCCGGCTGCCCGCGACCGGAGACATGCTGTGGTCCCTGGTGCCGGGCACCGAGGTGCCGTCGCCGACGGTCACCGCCGGTCCGACGGACGCCACCTATGCGCCGGGGATCGAGCAGCAGGTCGACGTCTGCATCCAGCAGACCGGACGGACGCGTCAGCAGTGCCGCGCGGACGTCCACGATGGCAACCTGACGGGGCCCGCGTAGCCGCTATCCTCGCAGCACCCGCTGCTTGGCTGCAGCGAACTCGTCGTCGGTGAGCGCGCCACGGGTGTGCATGTCGTCGAGCTGCTGAAGCTGCTCCGTGATCGTGGGGTCGTCCCGGGGGAGCCACGTCGACCCCTGCGGAGTCGTCGCGACCGGCTCGGCGTCGGTGCTCTCGTCGACGGTCTCGAAGTGGTTGGGGTTCCGTGGATCCACCCGAAGGTTGAACACCGCGCCTGGACCGGGGATCTCGCCGAGCATGAAGGTGCCCGAGTACTTGGCGTCGTATGGGGGAGTGCCGTCGGCGCGCTGGATGCGCAGCGTCATCGTCCGGCGGATGTAGACGTCGTTGATGATCGTGTTCATGAGCGGCTTCTTGACCTCGAGCACTGTGCCCGTCGCGGGAATTCCGTTGTGCTGCAAGTCATCGCTTCGGTCGAGCCGGGTATAGAACCACACCGCGTAGGCGCCGACGACGAGCAGCACCGCGGCCGGCGACCATGGCGCGACGGGCACGGTCCAGTCCGCGACGAACGGCATCGTCGATGCGAGGAGCCAGCCGACGACGTTCATGCTCGTGGACTTTCGGGCCACCATCATGAACAGCCCGAACTAGACGAGATAGCCGACGAGCCAGATCGCGATGATGGGGCCGAGGATCGGTGTGTTCACGTCCGTGCCGCGGAAGGCGAGGTAGACGATCCAGGCTGGTGCGACGAGGGCGACGCACCATGCCGCCAGAAGCGACGCGACCAGCGGCTTGTTCATCGGATCACGCTAGCCTTCTGGGTGGTGGCCGCTCGCGCGCCGGTGTGGACTCACGGGAACTCACGGCCGCACGCCACGCCGGTGATCGGTCCCGCGGGCCTATGCGAACATAGTGGCCGCGCATCAGCGCATCGGGGCGGTAGCTCAGTCGGTTAGAGCCGCGGACTCATAATCCGATTTCGGAGCCCGCCTGCGGTGCCTGGTTTGGCCTGGTAGCTGGGCTGCGGGCGACTCCGGTAACCCGTTCACCCCGGCGTCACCCCGGCGCAGGGGTGAGCGTGTCGCCGGGGCGCGAAGCACACCGTTACCCTTGTCCGGCACGCCCCTGTAGCTCAGTTGGTTAGAGCCGCCGACTCATAATCGGTTGGTCGCCGGTTCAAGTCCGGCCGGGGGCACCACGCGTCTCATGCGTCTCACGGGTCACTGTAGACACAGGGGAACAATCTAAGCAGAGACCGTCGGGAAATCGGGCACGCTGACCGGCGTGTCGGGCAGGGTCTGTCGTAGGTGCGTTCCATACGGGGACCACGAGTGGGTTCCTCGAATTCGTGACGACGCCGGAGTTTCTGACCGGCTCGTTCGTCTCTGGGCTCCTTGGCGCTGGCATCGGCTACGTGTCCACCCGCAGCAGCGACAAGCGGAAGATCACACACGAAGAGAAGATGCTGGCCCGCAAGGAGGATCGCGAAGACAAGCTGCGCGATCGACAAGACTTGCACACCGCCGGAATGGAATTCGTAGAGGTCTTCCGACATCCTCATGACGGCCGTTGATGGGTTGAAGACAAGCTCAAGAGCACCAAGAGCCACCGCGACGTACCGCTGCCGGGCAGAATGGCCGACTACCTGGCGGACGACCACGAGCGTGCCGACCAGCCAACCGCGCCCCTATGGCCCAACCGCGCTCTCGGCGGGGCACGTGGGCGTGGGTGCCGTGCGGTCGCTCCGCTCGACTACTCGGAGCCGGTCGACACCGGGGTCTTCTACAAGAACCTGTTCCGGCCCGCCCTGGAGGCGGTGGGGCTGCCTGCGAGCCGCCCCGCAACAGCCGATAACCCCGCCGTGCTCAGCATCCGCCTGCACGACCTCCGGCACACCTTCGCCACGCTCCAGCTGAGCGCCGGGGAAGCCGTTCTAGTTGGTGTCAAGTGGCTCGGCCATAGCACCTACACGCTGACTCTCGACGTGTACGGCGACTGGATCCCGAAGGACGACGACGCAGCCGCCAACTCGCTGCCGGAGCCCGTCGCCCCGGCGAAGCCCGCCGCGCTACCGGAGAACGTTGTCAGCCTGTTTGGTTCCGCCGGGTAGGTCGGCGCTCCGCACCCGCCTACGGGCTGTTGCCGACTCTGAGGTAGTTGGCGATATAGGCCTGATATGTCAGGGCCTGAGGATCGAGGCCGATCAGTTCAAGGTAGGGGTTCCATTCACTGGAATCCACGAACCAGTCCCAGCGGGTGATATGGCCATCCTCGTCGGTCCAGATGTAGTCCCACTCCCGGAGTGAGAGGACCCGCCCGTCTGCTGTGGTTCCTGCGTAGGTGTCCTGGACAGTGAAACCCCAATCGGTCGCGGTGCAGTCGAACGGACTGACGAGCCGCCAGTCGGGCATGTGCTTCCACCACATCCGGATCTCGGGGGTCAGCATGTCACCGTCGGGTACGTCCGCCGCAAGCGCCACTATCTCGTCTGTTGCGAGGTCGTCGGCAAACCGCTGCGGCTCGCCGCCGTTGAAGCGCGGGCACATGATGGTTGCCTCCGGCGCGTAGACCCATTCATCGGGATAGCTGATGTGGCGGGTTTCCGGAGCTGTCGCGTAGGCCTCCCACTTGCCCCTGGCTAATCTGCGGTGTAGCTCTTTTCGAACTGAGGACATATTTCCCTCGCTCTCCCTCGGGGACACCCAATAGCACCTTACTGTTACGTCAACAGTAAATGTGACTAAACCCGCGCCGACCACGTGGTGTCGATGCGACGAAAGTTCACCTAGGTGCACCCGTTCACCCGGCGAGACCCCGGCGACTGGGGGCAGACCGGGCGCGTACGTAGCCCGTACCGAGGGCGTAGCGAGAACACCGAAAACCGGTGTTATGCAGCCGATATGCCCGCTCGCGGACAGACGTCTGAGCACATCGCGGCAAGGCTGAAATCGGACTCATAATCCGTTGGTTGTGGGTTCGAGCCCCACCCGCCCCACTCCTGTTTTCGCAGCTAGGAACGTTTTAGCGCGCCCAACGAAGCTAGTCAGGCTCCAAATGGGGCAATATGAGCAGCAATTGGGCAGCACTGACGTGGTACAAAACTCGCGACAAACTCGAACTAGCAAACACAGGTCTGACCTGCGTTTATCAGCCGGAACCGAATCGGCTGCCCCTGCGTCGAAGGGCATGGACAACTCCGGACGAGTCGGCATCCGATTCCGATTCGGATCGAATCTGTGTAACGATCCAAGGCTCAGGCACAAGAGCCACACTGCTGCTGGTTGCATTATCGTTCGGGCTAATCTGCTTGCCGTTGCAAGGCGCACCTGGGAGGAGTCCATAAAGTGTCGAGTTTTGACGACGCAGTCAGGAAGCTTGAGGCGAAACGCGATGACGAAGCTTCTCGCAAGGATACGGATCGGAGAGCGGCACTCGCGGCACTGGCAACGATCAACCAAGGCTTTCGTGACCTCGCGACGCACTTACACACAAGAGACGCTCCCGTATATCAACCTGCCAGTGGACGCAGATTCGGCAATTCCTCACCGGTCGGCTACGTTCTGGACTATTCATCCAACAACATCTACAACAAGAAGACCCCTTTTAAAATCGAGCTCTTGCTGACTCAAAGCGGTAAATTATGGCGATCTGGGAAACAGTATGTGGAAGTCACAGTTGACGACCTTATGGGAAGCGGCTTCTACGTTGGAGATCGAAACTACCTGAAAATAATCGGCCGAGAATTGGTTGTCAGTGGATACGACGACCGTTCTTCATTTGTGGACTACTTAGCAGGAAGGGCAGTCGCCCTAGTGACCCACAACAAGCATCTGGACACATTTCGGAAAATCTAGCGTTACCTGCATATTTCGGAGCGCGCGCTCTTCCTGCGAGCCTACCGACGCGACGACACTCAAGACGATCTTCAGACCAGGCCGCCCCCAGCACTGGTGGGGGACTAGCGCTTGAACCAACGAACGTAGGCCCTGAATTCGCGGTAAGCTGGCTTTGACCCGCTCTTCACTAGCGTTCGGGTATTCAGCAGCGACCAAACCGATTGCAATGATCACGTTGCGTGAAAGGGTGCTACCAGAGCGGCGTTCGATCCACTTTCCGTATCGGAGTGCTTGAATCATGTCGCGCTCAAAGTGCCACCTGATCTGAGCCAGCTGCCCTCGTTTTAGGTCGGCCTCTGTTCCACCCTCGATTCCGATGACCTGCCCGCAATCTCCGTGAATGTACCTCACACATACATTTTACCCGTTTGAGCTGCGGAAAACAGTTCTCTAGAGAATGATTCTCGCTCCGTGGGCCGATATGACCTCACCGCACGTACTTACCTACCGGCGCGGCGACAGCGTTTGCCAGCGGGGCACACAGGGCTAGGGCAGACCATCTAGGCAGGTCGCCAGGGCCGGTGTTTGGCCCTTGGTCAGAGTGAAGAATGCCAGCACGAAACCAAAAACGCCTGTTGGAATGCCGAGAAGCAACTACGGCGACTGCAAACGCGCCGCGCGGGTCTATCCCCGGTTTCGACGGTTACCTCGGCTATTTTGGCCCTGTGGTGCTCGCAGATGGATTCTTGCAGGAGTATCCGTGGCTGCCAGAAGTCGTCGTAGGCATCGTCGCCACGGCTTTGACCTTGCTTGTGACGTGGTTGTGGCGTCGCAATGACGAGCAATCGAAGACTCTAGATCATCGGGTTTTTGATGACGTTGCCGTGTTCCCGCTCAGCCGTCCCGAAAAGCTAAAGGTTGTGTATGAGGACATTGAAGTGGCAGAGCCAATAGTCACCCGCGTCCGCTTCCTCAACACCGGCAGGCAAGTCATCGATGAATCAGATCTGTTGAGTCCCTTACAGATTCAGCGCGAGGGCGGGAAGCTGCTTGACTTTAACATCACGAACGAATCGGAGCCTGGACTAGCACGGATCTCAAACCTCATTCTCTCTGAAGATCAGACCGAGACCGACGCCATACATGTGAAGACGAAGACGCTCAACCCTGACGACGCGTTTACGGTTCAACTGATCTTTGATGGCGGCAAAACAGAACCTGTGGTCGTCTCCGGTGGTCGTCTCAGGGGTCAGAGCCGACCTGGTGCCATCTATCCCACCAAAGCCGAGCTATCAGAAGTCAATGTTCCAGTCTGGGCTGCCGTCATGCTTGCAGGCTTCGGCGTGATGCTGGGTTACTTCGTCTATTTCAGCGACAAGCAACCGCATCACGGCTGGGGCGCGGCTCTGTTCATCGGCTCAGCGCTCGCGCTCGCAATTGGAGTCTTCAATAGATTTCGCCGAAAGAATCAGCTCCTGACCCGCCTGCGGCGAACCAAGAAGGTGGAGTAGGTTGCTGGATCAAGCTCCGGGTCTGCGCGGGCACTCAGGAGTCTTGCCTTTGTACCGGCCACCTTCTGACGGCGGCTTGTTTTCGTAGCCGGGAACGTCGATACCTTCAGGTAGGCCGAACTCGCTTGAGTCCGCCTGTGCGGCGAACTCTGCGCAGCCGATTGGATGGTCGTCGTAGGTTCGGCCTATCGGGTACCCGGTCGGCTCACTCTTCGACATTGACCGGCCCATCAGATTCCTCAAGCAACTTCGCGCCCGCCTGAGCCAAGGCAACTAAGACATCAGCTAGGTTGTCTGCCAACCACTTTGATGGGTTCATCATTTGGGAATCTCCGGAATCTCATACGATCCGGTCTCCTTGATCTGACAGACCGCAGCTTGGCCGCGACGACGTACGCCAGTTCCAAAGCTGCGCTGAAAGTAGCTGTCTAACAACGGGTGCGAATCGCGGGCACCTGGAATCTGGCGCAATCCCTGATAAGTCGTGTTTGGATGCTGGCGTACCCCGATCACATTTTGGATGCTGTTGGGTCCATATGTCGCGAACACGCTGACGTACTTTTCAGGCACGAAATCACTCTGGATCACAAAGAGCGGACCATACGAACCGTTGACCTTCAACCCGTTGAACTTGGCCGGTGCGATCTGGCCCACGATGTTTTCCGGTTGAAGGTAGGCGGGGCTTCCCTGGCTAGGTATGTAGTCGTGCCGTGCTACCGCTGTGTTGTTGTTGGTCTCGCCTGCACGGAAGCCTGCAATGATTTCGGCTTCTGCGGGGTTGACCAGACAAATCAGCTGCGAACCGGGCTCAGAGCCATACCCGTGTTCACCGACGATACGAATCAAATGCTCAAGGTCTCCCGAATCCACCTCTGCGCCTTGAGAAACCAAGTAGTGCTGATGGGCAGTCTCAAACGGCTTCCCGAGGTATGCCGGGGGAATCATCGAGTCACCGTTGAATGTCCGTGGCCATGAAAAAGTCCTCACTGGTGGCCAAGTAGAAGTCCCCGCTGGTGGCCAGATAAAAGTCCCCACCCCGTGTTCGTCGTG
>Ga0070669_100001510_pt1 | contig 16805 bp, 10 predicted proteins | sample KBSS53metaG_FD_64680 | JGI IMG/M metagenome (GOLD analysis project Ga0070669, IMG submission 64680) | Switchgrass rhizosphere microbial communities from Kellogg Biological Station, Michigan, USA - KBS S5-3 metaG | ecosystem: Host-associated > Plants > Roots > Rhizosphere > Soil ... | reverse complement strand
CGGTCTGTAGAGTCGGGGCGATCTCGCCCGTCGTTCCAGGGCAGTCAACCTTACGGTGGCCAGATAGAAGGTTCAGGATGAAGCTGACATCCGGGCTCGTGGCGGCGGTCCTCGCCGTCGCGCCGCTCGCGCCGATCACGATATCTGCGGGCCAAGTTCCGCAGCCGCTCATCGAGCGTGCGCCGTCCGTCGCGACCACGACGCACAGCGGCATCTTCGGTGGCCAGACCGTGAACTACTCGGCCATCGTCGAAGAGCACATTCTCGCGGGACCGGACAGCGTTCCTAACGCGTCGCTCGTGACCATCGCCTACGTTCGCGAGGGTGTGGCGGACGAGAATCGACGGCCGGTGATGTTCGTATTCAACGGCGGGCCGGGTGCGTCGTCGTCGCCACTTCACATGAATGGACTGGGGCCGCGCCGCACGTCGGGGGCGACCACGATCGAGAACCCCAACAGCATCCTCGACGCTACCGACCTGGTGTTCATCGACCCGGTGGGCACGGGATTCAGTCGGCCGTACACGACTGACGTCGGCAAGCAGCTCTACTGGAGCCGAACCGGAGACGCGACGTCGGTCAAGCGCGTGATCGACATGTGGCTCGCGAAGCACAGGCGCGAGCGATCGCCGCGGTACATTGCCGGCGAAAGCTACGGCACGAATCGCATCGGGTTGATCTACAAGGCTCATCCCGACGTGAAGTTCGACGGCATTCTGCTCGTTGCCGTCGTCGGGGAGCGCGAGAACTCCGGTCGCGAGATGCCGTACGTCACCGCGCTTCCGACGATGGCGACGTCGGCGTGGTTCTGGGAGAAGATCGATCGCAAGGGTCGCACGGTAGAGCAGGTGTACAAGGAGGCCGTGCAGTTCGCTCGCACGGATTACCTCTCGGCGCTGGTGCAGGGTTGGAGCCTGCCGCCGGCCGAGAAGCGGCGTCTCGCGCAGAAGATGTCAGCGCTGGTTGGCTTGCCGGCCGCGTTCATCGAGGAGAAGAATCTCCGCCTCTCGCAGGACGACTGGATGCTCAACATCCTGAAGGACAGGAACCAGCGCACCGGCATGCTGGATACACGCGTGACCGCGGCTCGCGACACGGCACGCACGGGCGGGCTCAACGATCCGGCGTTAGGTGGCGGCAACATGCGGATCGGAACGGCGATGCTCGCGCCCGCGATCGTCCCTGGTACCGTGGCGCCCCCACCGGCTGACGCGAATCCGCCGCGAGGGCCGTCGACGCTCGAGCGGTACCTCAAGGAAGATCTGCAGTTCCACACGCTCGAGTCGTACCGGAGCTTGAACCTCGACATCAACGGGGTGTGGAACCACGAGGATCGGGGCGAGACGAACTCGTTCATCGCGGCCGCAATGCGCCGCGACCTTAACGTGCGCCTGTTCTGGACGGCCGGATATTACGATCTGACCACGCCTGCCTATGGCACGCAGTACAGCTTCGATCAGGTCGGACTGGCGACGGACCGAACGACCGGAGTGATACTCCCGGGGCCACACGGCGTGTTCGCCGACGACGCAAATCGCGAGCTGCTGGCGTCGCGGCTCCGGAAGTGGATTCATTGACCATGCCGACATCGATCGCCGTATCCGGCCGCCGCCGATCGCGCGTCGTCTTCGCACTTGCCGTCGCCGGGCAGATGACGATGGCCCTGACGTGGCGATCGGTCGCCGCCCAAACGCCCGGCACGCCGCAGTTTCCGCCCGTGGTCACGAAACACGAGGGGGTGTTCAACGGGAAGAAGGTGGCGTACACCGCAACGGTGAGCGAGACGCTGGTGCCTAACGGTGCAGGGAAGCCCGCCGCGCGCATCGTGAGCACCGCGTACACCGCCGACGGCGTGGATCGCGCGACCCGCCCGGTGCTGTTCGTGTGCAACGGCGGCCCGATCGGGCCGTCGCACCCGTTGCACATGCTGGCCCTGGGACCGCGGCGTCTCGCGATCCCACGCGATCTCAAGGCGCCGCCCTCCGCGTTCATGGTGGTCGACAATGCGTACACCGTCCTGGACGTCGCGGACCTCGTGTTCTTCGATCCGGCCAGCACCGGGTGGAGCCGAGTGCTCGAGGGGGTACAGCCGGAGGAGTACTACACGACGGACGCGGACGCGCAGCAGATGGCCGCGTTCGTGGACCGGTGGCTGCGCGAGAACGATCGATTGGCGTCGCCGAAATACTTGTTAGGTGAGAGCTACGCCACGATTCGCGTTCCCGAGACGGCGAAGCAGCTGGCTCACCTTCCTCAGCCGATCGTCGTCGACGGCATGTTCCTGATGGGCCAGGCCGCCAATCAACTCGAGGTCAACACGCGGCCGTACAACATTCTCGCACCGGTGCTCGGACTCCCGTCGGTGGCGGCGACGGCGTGGTATCACGACAGGATCGAGCGCAACGGACGGACGGTGAATCAGGTGATCGACGAGGCGATGAAGTTCGGCGCGAGCGAGTATCTCGAGGCGCTGTTCAAGGGGAACGCCGCGCTGGACGACGCGACGCGCACGCGCATCGCGAACAGACTCGAGTCGTTCACAGGAATCCCGGCGTCGTATTTCGTCGCGAACAACCTTCGCATCACGCGGCCGACGTTCCAGACCGAGCTGTTCAAGAAGGAAGGGATGAAACTTGGGTCGGACGATGCGCGCTACATGGGGCCGGCGAGCGGGCCAGAGCCCGACGCAGCTCCTGCGTCGGAGGCGTACACCGCGATGCTCCGTTACTTCCGCGAGGAGCTGAAGGTGGATCGGACCGACGAGTATCGGCGCCGGCAGTTCCCACCGAGTACGGAGCGTGGTCGTGGTGGAGGCGGGTGGGCATATGCGTCGACCGCATCACCGTTCTCCGATTTTGCGTACACGTCGTCGATCACCGAGGTGATGAACAAGAATCCGAACTTCCGCGTGGTGGTGGGCTCGGGGATCTATGACATGAAGACCACGACGGGCGCGGCGGAGTATCTGGTGGCGCAGTCGGGCTGGTCGAAGGCGCGCGTGCGCATCTCGCGTTACGAGGGCGGGCACATGGCGTATACGAACGAGAGCGCGCTCAAGAAGTTCACGGACGACGTCCGCATGCTCGTGCAGGGGAAGTGAGAGTCATTCCGAGCGGAGCGCCGAAGGCGCGCAGTCGACGAATCCCCGGACCGTGTCATTCCGAGCGGAGCACCGACGGTGCGGAGGCGAGGAATCGCCATCCTCCCGGTAGAGGGACCAGCCCTCAGTCGGGACGAGTGCGATGCCTCGCCTCCGCGCTGCGCGCTCCGCTCGGAATGACATTCATTCTTCTGGGCGCCGTCGTTGCCGGGCCGGCGTTAGGTCAGACACCGGGCTCCCCCACAGTCGACATCACGATGACCGTGCGGCCGATCCGCAGTGGGGGCTCGGAAGTCGCGGCCATCGCGGTGCGGACGGAGATTCGCGGCTCGCTCGACCGTGCCGCATCGGCGTTCAGCGTTCGCGCGCCCATAACGTATGCGGGCGTGCGCCACATCGCGGATCGCGTGGACAGCCTCGTGGTGCGCGACGCGACCGGCGTGCTGTCGCTGCGCGTCGAGGACGACGCGACGAACCCGGCCGGGTTCCCGTACTACCGCCACTGGCGCGCGGACCGGCTCGTGGTGCCGCCCGTCGTCATGACATACCGCATGCGGCCGTTCGTCGGCGTGCCCGTCGCCGGTCCGCAATTCGATTTCTACGTGCACGGTGGCGGGATCAGCAGTGGGGGAATGGCGCTGTTCGTCGTACCGGAGAACATCGCCAATGCGACGTCGCACGTCCGATGGGATCTGACCGACCTCAGCGCCGGCTCGATCGCGGGCAGCACCTATGGCGAGGGCGATTTCGACACCACAGGTCCGCCGGAGCAGCTCATCCAGGCGTACTACATGGTCGGTCCACTGGGGCGGTACACGCCTCCGAGCAGCTCCTCCGGGTTCCGCGCGTACTGGCTGGGCCAGCCTCGGTTCGACGCGCCGCGCGAGATGGCGTGGGCGTTTCAGGCGTATGAGTACCAGCAGCGCTTCTACCAGGACACGGCGACCGCTTCCTATCGGGTGTTCGTGCGGGCGATTCCCGGTGTGGCCGGTTCGTTAGGCGGCACGGCACTGGGCAGGTCGTTCATGGTCGGCACACCGGCGGGGGAGCCGGATTCAACCAAGACGGCCGCGCGCGGCACGATCGCGCACGAGATGGGCCATATGTGGGTCGGTGGACTGAACGGCGGCGGCGTGGGCGGAACGACGTGGTTCAACGAAGGGCTGAACGTCTACTACACGCGGCTCCTGCTGCTGCGCTCGGGGCTTTCGCCTGTCGCAGACTACGAGCGGGATGTGAACAGCAGCGCGCGAGGATATTTCAGTAGCCCGTATCGCACCGCGTCCGCGGACTCGATCGCCCGACTCGGCTTCAGCACGGGGATAGGCGCGGGGAGCGCTCAGAACCTGCCGTACGTTCGCGGCAGCCTCTACTTCTCGGATGTCGACGCGAAGATCCGCGTGGCGTCAGGCGGGCGCCGGAAGTTGGACGACGTGATGCTCCCGCTGTTCGCGCGTCGGCGGAATGGCGAGCAGATCGATCGGCAGTCACTCGTCGATGCACTCGTGAAGGAGCTTGGGCCAACCGCGCGCGACGAGTTCGAGGCGGTGATCATCCGCGGCGAGCTATTGGAACCCGCGTCAGGCGCGTTCGGACCGTGCTTCGAGCGACGGTCGACGACGTACACGCTGAACGGCCGCGAGTCGAACGGGTTCGAGTGGGTGCGTGTTACGAGCGTTCCCGACGAGCAGTGTCGGCAGTGGTGACCGCGTGGGCTCACACGCGCTCCACTGGCTATATTGGACATCCCGTATCCCGGGCGCCACTGTAAGGTCGAGCCGTCACCTCGTCACCGACATAGCTCCCAGGCGCATGCCCCTCCCCGAGCTGCAGACCCTCGAGCCATTACCCGCGCAGAGGCACGCCGACCGCGCGAGCGGGAATGCGCTGGCGGCCCGCATACGGGCGGCCGATGAAGGCGCGTTCGAGGAACTGTTCCTCGAGCACTATGCGTCCTTGTGTCGGTTCGTCGACAGCTACGTCCACGCGCCCGACGTCGCCGAGGAGATCGTGCAGGCCGTTTTCCTCCGCGTGTGGGAGCAACGCGGCTCGTGGGACCCGCATGGCAACCCGCGAGCGTATCTGTTCGCCTCGTGTCGCAACCAGGCGGTCGACGTCCTGCGACACGAGCAGATCGTCGCCAGGTCCATCGGCGAGTCCGACGACCTAGGTGTCGGCCGGTGGAGCAACCCCCGCCTCGCCGATGCCGACCTCGAGGCTGCCGATGTCGCCGACAAGCTCCGCGCGGTCGTTGCTACGCTTCCCGAGCGGCGTCGCCTCGTCGTCGTGCTTCGTTGGCAGCACCAGCTCTCCAATCCGGAGATCGCGCGCATCCTCGGCATCTCGGTGAAGGGCGTCGAGATGCAATTCAGCCGAGCGCTCGCGGACCTTCGCCGCCACCTGGAGACCAGGACGCTCGACTTCGTCTGAGCGGCCGCGTGAGGTGAGACTTCCGCGCGCGGTGGTGTAGGGCGCGCGGCGATTCGTCCGTCGTTCCTGACGTATGGGCGACGATCAGATCGACTGGGAGCGCCTCGACCGGTTCGTCCGCGGCGAAGGATCGCCTGCGGAGCGAGCTGCGCTCGAGCGCTGGGTCGAGGACGATCCGACGCGACGGGCACTCGCCGATGCGATGCGGACCGTCGGCGTGCCGAGGTCCGGTGATGCGCGCCGGTTCGACGCCGCGCTCGCGTTGCGGCAGGTGCAGGGGCAGGCGGCCCCGCATCGCCCTTCGAAGAAGGTGCGTCTGCTCTTGCCGGAATCGCGTCGCGCAGGGTCCAACCGCCCGTTGATGTTGGCGACGGTTGTTGCCGTCGCGATCGCGGGAGCGCTGACATGGCAACGCGAGCGGACGCGTCAACGCCCGACAGACTCGCCTCGCGAGATCATCACGGCGGCCGGTCAACGGGCAACGCTCGACCTCGGCGACGGGACGCGTGTGTCGCTCTCTCCCGAGACGCGGCTCCGCTATCCCGTGGACTTCGGGCGCGCGGGTGCGCGACGGCAGCTGTGGCTGGATGGTGAAGCAGCGTTCCGAGTGCAGCACGACTCCGCCCGTGCGTTCGTGGTGCACACGCCGTATGGTATGGCGGAAGATCTCGGGACCGAGTTTGCCGTGAACACGTATGCCGAGATTGGCGGGATGCGGCTCGCCGTGCGGGAGGGGCGCGTGGCCATTCGCCCCGCGCCCGATTCTGCGCGCCGATCCCCAGAGCGCCGACGAGTGTCCGACACGCTCGCTATCCTCGAACCGGGCGACGTCGCCCGGCTGAGCGAGACCGGGTCCCTCGATGTGATGCGCCGTCAGGATGTGGCGACGATGTTCGCCGGCGCCGCCGGTGAGTTGCGGCTCGAGTCGACGCCGCTGCGCGACGCCATTCCGCTGCTCGAGCGCTGGTATGCGATCCGGATTCACGTGTCCGATCGCGCGATGTTGTCGCGCCGGCTCTCGGGGACCTTTCGCGCGGAATCGGCGACCGAGGCGCTCGGTGTCGTTGCGATCGCGTTGGACGGCAGAGCGGAGTGGAAGGACAATCAGGTAACCCTCGTGGCAGGTCACGAACGCGGAGACGATCAATGACCAGCGGTAGTCGGCAAGTGGGGAGACTTCCCTCGAGGCACGGCTCAGGCGTTCTCTGGTTGACGTGGCTCGCGCTCAGCCTCATCCCAGTCGCGACGGCGTTAGGCGCCCAGCTGCGCCTGAGCGCCACGGATGACCGGCGGCCACGGTTCCTGCTCGATGCGGGGAACGCCCGCGTGCCTGTGGATGTGACACGATCGCCGTCCCTCGAGCGCCCGGTGACGCTCGAGCTCAACGACGCGCGCCTGACGGATGCGCTCGCGGAGATCTCGCGACAATCGGGGCTGGCGATCGTGTACAGCGATGACGCCATTCCGGGTGACGCGCGCGTCGATGTCACGGCGCGTGCGACGAGCGTGATCGCGGTGCTCAGCGACGTGCTCCTCGACACGGGGCTGGACGTCGTGATGCGCCCCGACGGAAGCGCTGCGCTCGTGCGAAGGCCGCGCGTGAAACCCGCGGTGGAAGGCACGATCACCGGAAAGGTCACCGAAGCGCGCGGCGGCGTCGCAATTGCCGCCGTCACGGTCTTCGTCGAGGGGACGAACCTCGGCACGACGACCCGCGACGACGGTACCTACACCATCGCGGCGGTTCCCGCGGGGACGCGAATGATCGTTGCTCGACGCGTCGGGTACACGCCCGGGCGTCGCTCGGTCACGGTCGTCGACGGGCAACAAACAACGGTCGATTTTCCGCTGGAGGCCGTGGCCGCGTCGCTCGACGCGGTCGTCACGACCGCGACGGGGCAGCAACGGCGCGTCGAGCTCGGGAACACCGTGGCTACGGTAGACGTGGCGGTGCGCGGCGAGACTGCGCCGGTCAAGAGCATCGGCGACCTGCTCAACGCCCAGGCGACGGGCGTGACCGTCACGCCGGGAACGCAGACGGGGGCGGCGAGCCGCGTGCGCATCCGCGGCCAGAGCTCCACGACGCTCAGCAACGATCCCATTTACATCATCGACGGCATTCGAATGACCGCCGTCACCGGTGGGATCTCGGCGGGGTGTACGGGCACGTGCACCACCGTGAGCCGCGTCAACGACCTCAACCCCGCGGAAATCGAGACGATGGAGATCGTGAAGGGCCCTTCCGCGGCGACCCTGTACGGCACCGATGCGGCGAACGGCGTCATCGTCATCACGACGAAGCGCGGGAGAGCAGGGCCACCGGCGTGGGTCTTCTACGGAGAAGGCGGCCGCGTCGACGATCGCAACCCGTACCCGGCGAACTACGCGCTGCGTGGTCACAGTCCCACCACGCCGAACGTCCGGCGCGACTGCCGCTCGTACGAGATCGAGGCCGGCGGCTGCATGCTCGACAGCGCCGTCTCGCAGAACATCTGGAAGGATGGGAACCTCACCCCGCTCGATCCGGGTCTCCGAACCGTGTTTGGCGGGCAGCTCTCGGGCGGCACGAACGAGCTGCGGTATTTCGTTGCTGGAGACCGTCAGGAGGATGATGGGTCGTGGGGGCTCCCGACGTTCGATCGCCAGCGGTTCGACTCGATGAAAGTCAAGATCGAGGATTACTACGAGCGACCGAACTACCTCAAGCAATACTCGGCGCGCGCGAACCTCAACGCGGTGGTGACTCCCAAGCTCGACCTCGCCCTGTCGAGTGGCTACACCTACAACCAGGTGCGACTCGTCCGCGACAACCCGAGTGGCAACGGCGTCTGGCAGTCCACCGCCGTCGGTCCCGGATACGACGCCGGCACGACGAATAGCCGTGGGTGGCCACTCAAGGGCTTCCTCGGCGAGACGCCCGGTGGATTGTTCCAGAATTTGAATCAGGAGACAGTGAACCGATTCATTGGCAGCGCCAACGCCAACTGGCGTCCGCTCGCCTGGCTCCGGGCGAGTGGCGACATCGGCATCGATCTCACCGACCGGCGGGACCTGAGCCGGGCCCGCGCCGGCGAGACCGACCCCACCCCCACTGCGCCGTACTCGCAGGACGGGCGCACGCGGCTGACGAGCTTCTCGACGAACCTCCGCGCAACCGGCACGTGGCAGGCGGCGACGTCGATCGACCTGCGATCGACGCTGGGCGTGCAGACCGTGTCTACCGACAACAGCGGCGTCACCTCGCGCGGCTCGGGGCTGCCGCCCGGGGCGGACCTCCCGAGCCAGGCGACGACGTTCACCGTGACCACGTCCTCGATTCCGTCGCGAACGTTAGGCGCCTACCTCGAGGAGCAGGTCGCCATCCGCGACCGCCTGTTCCTCACCGGCGCGGTCCGGACGGACCAGAACAACGCATTCGGCACGAACTTCCAGAGCGTCTGGTATCCCAAGGCGTCGATCTCGTGGGTCGCGACGGAAGAGGGCTTTTTCCCGAGCTTCGACTTGCTGAATCAGCTTCGCCTGCGCGGCTCGTACGGCGCCTCGGGCGTGCAGCCGGGACCGACGCAGGCGGTCAAGACCTACAGCACGAGCAGCGTGTTCTTCCAGGGCACGCAGGCCGTGGGGATCCAGCTCGCGAACCCCGGCAACCAGGATCTGAAACCGGAACGTTCGGAAGAGTTCGAGGCCGGCTTCGACAGCCGGTGGTGGAACGACCGGGTCTCGCTCGACTTCACCTACTACCGCAAGCAGACCACTGACGCGCTGATCACCCAGCCGGTGGCCGGGTCCGCCGGGATCTCGGGCTACCTCGCGAACCTCGGCGGCATGCGCAACGAGGGGATCGAGTACCGCTTGTTCGCGCAGCCCATCGACGCGCAGGACTTCGGGTTCGACGTCACCTTTTCCGGCTCGAACAACAAGAACACGGTCACTTCGCTCGGGGGCTTTGTTTCCACAATCGTCCCGGGCGGGTCGGCGGTCGTCGTCGGCAAGCCCGTCAACGCGGTGTTCGTGCGGGCGGTCAACTACACGGACCCGAACAACAACGGCGTACTCGCCGTCAGCGACATGACGCTCGGGACCGACACGACCTATCGCGGCCCGCAGCTCGACCCGATCCAGCTGTCGCTCGCTGCCAACGTCCACCTGGTCGGCCGGCGGCTCAGGATCTACACACTCTTCGACCGGAAGGACGGGGGGTACGCCGTCGACGGCGAACTGCAGTTCAACTGCTTCGTGCAGGTGCAGTGCAAGCCAGTGAGCCGGCTCGACGCCCCGCTCAACCTACAGGCTGCGGCGATCGCACGGCTCACGCGTGCCGCGAACGACGGCTTCGTGGAGAGCACGGCGTTCACCAAATGGCGCGAGCTGTCGGTCACCTATGACCTGGGCCCACAGCTAGCGGGCCGGCTGCTCCGCGCGAAGGGCGTGCAGATCACGGCCGGGATGCGGAACATCAAGATCTGGAAGGACGAGTGGAGCGGCATCGACCCCGAGGCCGTTGCGTCGACGAACACGAACACGTTCCAGAACGGTCTGACCAGCGGCGCGCCCTCGTACTACATGCTGCGGTTCAACCTCTCCTACTGAACCCGAGGAATCGAGCATGAACCAGCGTCTCCACTCCGCCCGCTCGATCGTCGCGATCGCTCTCACCGCAGCGGGGATGGCGGGCTGCAACGACTACCTCGAGACCACTGTCGAGGGGCAGATCACGTCGGGGAGCGTCAACTCGCCCGCGGCCGCCGACGCGCTGCGCATCGGTGTCCTCGGGTCGTTCCACGGCCTCACCTCCGGCCAGTCGAACGGCACACTTGGCGGGAGCCTCGTGTCGCGTGGGCTCTGGAACTACAGTGGGATTCTCGCCGACGAATGGAAGGCGTCCTCGTCCAACGCCGAGATCCCGGAGCTCGACCGCCGCCAGGCGTCGTCGGGCAACGCGGCCGTCGCCGCGTCGTACAACATCATCCATCAGACGCGCGCCCGCGCGCGCGAGGCCATCGGAGCGCTCAACACGTACCTGCCGACGCCGCTCTACGTCGGGCAGATGTACATCACGATGGCGCTGGCCGAGGTCATGCTGGGGGAGTTGTTCTGCAACGGCACGCCGCTGAGCGGGCAGGAAAACGGTCAGGTCGTGTACGGTATGCCGCTCACCAACGCGGCGGTCTTCGCGGCCGCCGGCGCACACCTCGACACGGCGCTGACGTACCTCGGCGCCACCGACGCTGCGACCGTGTCGTGGAACCGGGCGGCGCGCGTCCTCAAGGCGCGGGCGCTGATCGACATCGGAGGCGCCGCGAACTTCACCGCCGCTGTGGCGCTGCTGAGCGCGATCCCGACCACCTACACGTTTCAGAACACGTTCTCTGCCACGGTCGCGGAGAACGGCATCTTCGTCATGAACGTCGGGGCAACGAACAACACGCATCAGCAGGTCGGCGACAGCCTCAACCCGACGCCCGCGCTGGGGATCGTCCGGAACGTCGTGCCGTTCGCCTCGGCGCGAGACCCGCGTGTCCCAGTCACCGGCTCGTCGGTCACCCCGTCGCCACTCGGCAACGGGAACGACTCGCAGACGCCGCGCGTGGCCGAACAGATCTGGACGGCGAATATCGCGGCGGTGAACATCGTCTCGGGGCTCGACGCGCGCTTGATCGAGGCCGAGGCGGACCTGCAAGCCAACAACTTCGCGGCGATGACGACGAAGCTCAACACGCTGCGTGCCGCGCCGCCGGCGCTGTCGCCGACCCTAACGCCGGCGGTGATGCCCGCGCTGGCGACCCCGGCCACCCGGGACGCGGCGATCGATCAGTTCTTCCGCGAGAAAGCGTTCTGGACGTTCGGCCGCGGTCAGCGGTTAGGCGACATGCGTCGGATGATCCGGCAGTACGGCCGCGCGGCGAACACGGTGTTTCCGGAAGGGCTCAACCACAACACCGGCGCGCCGTACGGCTCGGCGGTCAACTTCCCGATTCCGACGAGCGAAGCGACCAACCCGAACATCACCAAGACGACGGACTTCTGCATCGACCGGACTGCCTAACGGGGTCGTGAGAACGCGGGTGCGGGGGGTGATTCACCCACGTCGATGAAGGCCTGGTGGACGTTGCCGTTCCTGCTGCTGACGGGCGCGAGCGTCGAAGCCGCCGTCTCCGCACCAGTCGCGGCGCAGACCGAAACCACGCTGCCCGACAGCATCGTCACCACCCGGCATCGTGTTACGGTTGGTGGGCGCGTGCTCGCGTACACCGCGCGCGCCGGCCTCATTCCGATCCGGGACAACGAGGCGGGCGACGTGCGCGCACACATCTTCTTCGTCTCGTACACGCTCGACCGCGATCCCGCCGCGCCGCCACGCCCGTTGACCTTCGTGTGGAACGGCGGCCCCGGCTCGAGCGGCTCGCAGCCACACCTGCTCGGCTTCGGCCCGCGACGCGTGCGCACCGGGGACGACTTCGCGACGAGCCCTCCGTTCTCCGAGACGGAGCTCGAGGACAATCAGGAGACCTGGCTCACCGCCACCGACCTCGTGTTCGTCGACCCCGTCGGCACCGGCTACAGCCGCCCGACGAAGCGCGAGTTCGCGGCCGACTTCTATCAGACACGCGGCGACGCCGAGTCCGTCGCCGAGTTCATTCGCGTGTATCTCGTGCGCTTCGACGCGATGGACGCGCCGCTCTTCATCGCCGGCGAGAGCTACGGGACCATCCGAGATGCGCACGTTGCGGACGTGCTGGCGCGCCGCGGAATCCCTCTACGCGGCGCGATCCTGGCCGCGCTCGCGATTCCGCTTGGACAGCGAGCTCCGGCCGAGCGCGCGGCGCTGGCGGTGCCGTCGTACACGGCCGCAGCGTTCTACCACAAGAAGCTCGAGCCCGAGTTGCTCGCGAACCTCGGCGAGACGCTGCGGCGCGCGGAGTCGTGGGCGATGAACGAGTACGCGCCGGCCCTCGCCCGGCGTGACGCGCTCGGTGATTCCGCGCGCGCGGCCGTCGCTGCGCAGCTCGTGCGCTACACGGGCGTCGACACCGGCGCTATCGATCGCAAGACGCTGGCTATCGAGATGGGGCAGTTCGCCGATCACCTGTTGCGCAACGAGCGTCGCGTGCTCGGACGCTATGACAGCAGACTCACCGCGCCTGCATCCTCGGACACGACGCCACGGCCGTTCGACCCGACCGTCGACGCGAGCCTGGCCCCTCAACTCAAGCACATGAACGGGACCTCCGTCCTGCTCCTGCGGTATCTCCGCCGCGACCTGAAGTACAGGAGCGACCTGCTGTATCAGGGCCCGTTCGGCGGCGGCTATCCCCCACCCACGACGTTCAGAGGCGACTGGATGTCGACGCGTTGGGACCGCGGCTCGCCGGAGAATCGCACCGCGGCGACATCGGCCTCGCTCTCGAGCTCGGCGGAGCAGCCGCTTCGCCGCGCACTCCTCGCGAACCCGAGCCTTCGTCTGCTCGTGACGTGCGGGACCTACGACCTGGTGTGCAGCTACTACGAGAACGAGTGGGCGCTGCAGCAGCTCGAGCCCGCGCTCGCGAGCCGGATCACCGTGCGAACGTATGCCGGCGGCCACGAGGCGTATCTGAACAAACCCGCCCGCGCCGCGATGCAGCGCGATCTGGCGACGTTCATTCGCGAGACGCTGAAGCGGCGTTAGGCAGCGCCTCTACCAACGACCAACCGCTTTCGCCGGAGCAACCCGATGCGCACCATTTCGAGCGTCGTCGCCCTCAGCATCGCGAGCGCGGCGTCCGCGCAGGCGCCACGCGAGCTCGACCTGCTATTGAAGCCACGGATGGCCGACACCGCGATGTCGCATGTCGGCGTACGGATGGTCGTGCGGAACGTGGACGTGGCGGCGCGTGCGCCGCTGCTCATGATGCAGATGGTCGCCGCCGGGGTGAACACGGCGCAGTACGACGCATCGGCCCTGACGGTGACCGACGCCGGCGGACCGGTGCCGCTGAACGAGACGACCGAGCCGAAGGATCCGGCGAACAACCGGTACTTCCGGCGCTGGACCGCGATGCGCCCGGTGAAGGGCGATCTCACGGTCATGTATGATGGCACGCCAAGGCGGCTACCGGCAGGGCAGTGGCCCGGCGGCCCCGTGATGGACATGCGTGCCGAGGACGGAGGAATGAACGGGCGCGGCGGGTACTTCCTCGTGCTCCGCGACGACACGGTACGCCATCGCATTCGCGTGCGCTGGGACCTGTCGGGGATGCCGGCCGGTGCGCGCGGCGTCTGGACGCACGGTGAGGGCGACGCGACGAAGGTGCTCACGCCGGAGAAGCTCGCGGGCAGCATCTTCATGGCCGGCCCGGTGAAAAGCTATCCCGCGAAGGCCGACCCGACGTTCAACATCTACTGGCTGACGCAGCCGAGCTGGAACGTCGCCGAGGTCGCGCCGGTCATCGAGAAGTTGTATCGCTACTACGGGCGGCTGTTCGAGGACACGACGCATTCGATGCGCGTCTTCATGCGCCGCGGCGGAGGGCGCGGCGGCAACGGCGGGAGCGGTGCTGGCGGGTCGTTTCTGATGTACTCGCCGTCGGCCGACCAGAATCCGCCGCCAATGAACGTCCCCGGGCTGGTCGCGTTCCTCGCGCACGAGGTCTTCCACCAATTCCCCGAGATGTTCGACGACTTCGACGTCGGCGAGCCAACGTACTGGTGGTCGGAAGGGATGGCGACCTACTACAGCAACCTCCTCGCCTATCGACTCGGCGTGAAGACGCTCGACCAGTTCCTCGAGAACTGGAACGGCTTCCTTGCGAACTACTATGCCGACCCTAACCGCCTGCTGTCGTACAAGGACATCACGAGCGGCATGTTCGGCGGGCGGATTGGGTTGAACCTCATGTACGGCAAGGGGCACGCGTTCATGATGCTCCTCAATGCGCGAATCAGGGAGAAATCTCGTGGCACGCGGAGCCTGGACGATCTGGCGTTCCCACTCATCCGCGCGCATCGCCGCGGCGAGAGCTACACACGGGCGGACTTTCTCGCCGCGCTCGACCGCGAGCTGGGTCCCGATGGGCGCGCTCTTTACGAGGAGTTCCGCGCCGGGGGGAAGCTGCTCGACATGCCGGACAACTTGATCGGCCCGTGCTTCCGCCGTGTGGCGGTGACCTACCGCCCATTCCAGCTCGGCTTCGATGCGGGCCCCGCGACATCTGGTGATCGACGTGTGATAAGAAACCTCGTCGACGAATCGGCGGCCGCGCGCGCCGGCGTGCGCGAGGGAGATGAGGTGGTGAGCACGATCGAGCTGGGCGCGCTGCGCGCCGATACGAGCGCGACGCTGACCCTCCAGTTGCGGCGCGGTGAGCAACCGGTGACGGTGACGTACACGCCTCGTGGCGGACCGCTCGACGGCTACCGGTGGGTGCGCGAACCTTCGGTCCCCGAGTCCGCCTGCAAACTCTGAAAAGCAGCTAGCCAACTCATGATTCGCGGCACTGTGTATCCGGGATCGATGCGACGCGCACCCACTCGAAGCCCTCCACCTGACGTCCGCCGTCGAGCGACCACGTCGTCGGGCGCCGCTCGAAGCAGGGGCCGAAGGCGTCGGGCGCGGGGACGATCGTCTCGCCGCGGAGGATGACCGCCTCGAACTGCTCGCCCGCCGTGGGGCCGAGCTCCTTGGTCACCGCCGCGACCCACGCGGCGTGGTCGAAACGTTCGCCGCGCTCGCGCCGCCGGAAGAGCGCCAGCATCAGCGAGTCCAGATTGCGCCGCCCTCCCGAGGCGGCGCGGAGCTTCGAGTCGAGGTCGGCGAAGTACATGCTCCCACGCACATAGGGGATGTGGCGCACCTCATCGTCGTTGAAGCCGATCTTCACGATCGAGTCCGCGGAGAGATTGCGCGCGCGGCTCGTGTAGTAGTTGCGGAACGCCGCGTTGATGCTTTGCCCGTAGACGCTCACCGAGTCGAACCCGCCGCGCATCGGCAAGAGACGCGTGTAGTAGGTGTTCAGTCCCTCACTGAACCAGCTCGTGACGCCAATCGGGCCCTCGATGCCCCCGACCCACATGTGCCCCATCTCGTGCGTCATCGTTTCGCGCGGCGCCCGGGCCGCGCCGCCAGGTGCGCCCGGGCCGGTGGACAACATGAACGAGTGCTGAAGCGCCGTCGCTCCACGTCCCCCGCTGGGCAGCACGCGGATGAACACGCGGTACGGTGGCGCCGGATCCAGGTACCGATAGGACTTTGCGAGGAAATCGTACATGCCCGCGGCCCACGCCATCTCCTGCCTAACGTCGAACGACGGTGTGCCGAGCCACGCGGCGCTGAACCCGCGTCGGGGGCCCTGTTCCGGGTAGCGTCCCAGCGGGCCAGCCATGATCCACCCCTGCATCAACTCTTCAGGAGGGGCGCGCAGCTCGAAGTCCCCCTCGCCGAACGTGGTGACGGCAGTCGATCCGGCGGCGAGATCGCTCAGGTCCCAATGCACCCGGGCAAGGACGGTATCCTGTCTTTCGGGGACCACGAGGAACCCGGAACCCGCACCGCTCACGCCGCCCGCGGCCGCGCGGATCCCGAACGGCGGGCCGCCACCAGGTGGCGGCTGCACGAGCGAACGATAGGTGACGACGACCGCCCCGCGCACCGGACGCTCGGCACGCCAGCGTCGGTAATACGGAAATCCGCCGGGATCCGCGGGATCATCGACCGGGCTGCTCAGCGGTACGGGGCCCGCGCCATCGCTGACAGTGAGGCGTTGGACCCTGTCGGCGATCCCGCGCACGCCTGCATAGGTGACTGGTGCGCGGAGACTGAAAGCCGACGAGTCGCGCACCCCGTGAAGCGTCTGCGTCACTTCGATCGCCGCCACCTCTGGAGTGCCGTCGCGTACAGGCCGCCAAACCACGTCGAAGCGCCGTCCTGCGTCGCGCGGCGCAGGCTGGCTCGACACGCTGGGGGAGGCGCACGCGCCGATCGCGGAGACCAAGGCGTAGAGCGCTCCAATGATTTCACGTCGCATGATCGCGTCCCTTCGTCTCGTTCAGATCGTTCATACACGTCAACGACGTGCGAGAACGCTGGACCTCTACGCCGGCCTATTTCGGCCCGGCTCGTAGGGTACGAGCCTTTTCGGCCGTCGTTCCGATGTACAAGAACGTTTCGCGGCTGCACCTCCAAGGAGCGCGAGTATGATCGTCCGAAACACGATCGGCCTCACCACGACACTCGTCGCGTTAGGCGCTGGACAGGCGATTACCCAGGTGCCGCCGGCGGAGATACCCCCGCACGCCG
>Ga0070669_100001504_pt1 | contig 16853 bp, 15 predicted proteins | sample KBSS53metaG_FD_64680 | JGI IMG/M metagenome (GOLD analysis project Ga0070669, IMG submission 64680) | Switchgrass rhizosphere microbial communities from Kellogg Biological Station, Michigan, USA - KBS S5-3 metaG | ecosystem: Host-associated > Plants > Roots > Rhizosphere > Soil ... | reverse complement strand
CAGCCGTCGAGTACGAGGTGCGTGCCCGAGAGGACTTGCGCCGCATTGCCTCCCTCGACCCGCTCGGCGATGGCGCGGACTTCAAGGGCCGGATCGAAACGTTGCACCCATTCGGCCGCCGCTTCTGCCTTCGGGCGGCCGACATCGGCCGGCGTGAAGATCGTCTGGCGCTGCAGATTGCTGACGTCCACGACGTCGCTGTCGATCAGCGTCAGGCGGCCGATTCCGCTCGCCGCGAGGTACTGCAGGGCCGGGCTGCCGATCCCGCCGCAGCCGACGAGCGCCACATGCGCCTGCGCGAGTGCGACTTGCCCGGTGCCGCCCACTTCGGGCAGCACGATGTGCCGGGCGAAACGGGCGAGACGATCGGGGCCCAGGAGCATGGGATGCCGAGGATCAGCGCGTGGGCGCGGCGCCCACCGCCTCGGCCGTCGGCTCCGGCAGGCGTTCCTTCACGAAGCCGTGGAGGCCGTGCCACCACTGCGTCGCGATCACCGCGCCCTTGGCGGGCTGGAGCATGCCCACCATCATCACCAGTGCGAGCGGAATCAGGATCGCGAAGATCGCGCCGGGCGAGAGCGCGAAACTCAGCGGTAGCGCCACCATCAGCGGCGCGATCAGGTGGCCGGTGACGAGGATCGCGATGTAGGCGGGGAAATCGTCGGCCTGGTGGCTCGACCAGTCCTGCCCACAGGCGCTGCAACGATCGACCGACTTCAGCCACTTGCGGAACAGCCGCCCCTCGCCACAACGCGGACAGGCTCCAAGCGCGCCGCGGCGAGCGGCATGCCAGTAGCTGGCGGGCAGGGGAGCGGGGCGGGCGCCGGCGGGTTGGGTCATGCCGCGCATGTAGTCCCTGCCGGCCCGCTTGGGAAGCGCGGGCGCCCGTGCAAAGATGGCACCGGCGCTTGCGGTGGATGGCCGCCGCGCGGGTTCAGGGGGCGTGGGCCGGTGCCGCTTAAACAGGACGGACTCTAGCGTCCGGGAGAGAGCTCGGCGGACGCGGCTAAGGACAGGTGCTTAGTTGCGGCTTAGCGCGCTGCAAAGACGCGGGCGCTAGAAGGGCGGGTGTCCCCTGAAGAATGGTTCGGGGCCGGTAGCAAGCTCCCGGCCCCGCCTTTTTCCGCCAAGCCCTGACCGGTGGCTTCCGCTTGCCGCACCGGAGAACGCGCAGACGAGCCGATCAGCTCTCCAGCTGACGCAGCAGGCTGCGCACGTCACCGTCCATGTCGGCGTCGCGGGCACGCAATTCCTCGATCAGGCGCACGGCGTGGATCACTGTCGAGTGATCGCGCCCGCCGAACTTGCGGCCGATCTCCGGGTACGAGCGCGGCGTGAGGACCTTGGCGAGGTACATCGCCACCTGGCGCGGGCGCACGACGGCGCGGGCGCGGCGCTTGGAGCTCATCTCGGTGCGATCGATGCGATAGAACTGGCAGACCGTGCGCTGGATCTCGTCGATCGTGATCCGCCGGCGGTTGGCCGAAAGGATGTCGGTCAGCTGCTCCTCGGCGAGCTGGAGCGAGACTTGCTGGCCGGTGAGCTGCGCGTAGGCGATCAGCTTGTTGAGGCCGCCGACCAGCTCGCGCACGTTGCGGTTGATGGTGCGGGCGAGGAACTCGATCACGTCGGCCGGGACGTTGACCGCGGCGAAGCGGGTGAGGCGGCTTTCGAGGATCGAGCGGCGCAGTTCGATGTCGGCGGGCTGGATGTCGGCGACAAGACCCATCGACAGGCGCGACAGGAGGCGCGGCTCGACGCCGTCGAGGGCCTGGGGCGCGCGGTCGGCGGCGAAGACCAGCCGCTTGCCTTCCTGCAGCAGCGCGTCGATCGTGTAGAGCAGTTCTTCCTGAGCGCTCGCCTTGCCGATGATGAACTGGATGTCGTCCACCAGCAGCAGGTCGAAGCCGCGCAGGCGCGACTTGAACTCGATCATCTGGTTCTGGCGCAGCGCCTGGACGAACTCGACCATGAAGCGCTCGGCCGAGCAGTAGAAGATGCGCGCGTTGGGATGGTGGGCGAGATAGGCGTGGCCGACGGCGTGCAGCAGGTGCGTCTTGCCCTGGCCGGTGGCGGCCTTGAGGTAGAGCGGCGAGAACTGCGGCGTCTCGGTGGCCGACATGCGCAGCGCGGCGTTGGCGGCGAGCACGTTGCTGGCGCCGGTCACGAAGCTGGCGAAAGTCTGCGAGGCGTCGATGCCGGCGGCGCCCTGGCCGAGCGCGGCGAAGGCGTCTCCCTCGAGCGCGGCGGCGAGCGGATCACTTGTCCCTTGCGCCAGATCGTTGGCCGGGCGGCGCGGGTTGCCGCCGTTGCCCAGGCGCAGCTCGGGCAGCTGGCGGCGGCCCGGGTGCACCAGGATGCGCACGTGCCGCACGTCCGGCCGCGCGATCTTCCAGGCCAGCGAGAGCCGGTCGGCGAACCGATCGGCAACCCAGTTGGCCGAGAATTCGGAAGGCAGGTAGAGATCGAGCGTGCCGGTCTCCTTGCAGTAGGTGCCTGGCTGGATCGGCTTGATCCACTGGCTGTGCGCCTGCTGGCCGAGATCCTTGCGCAAGCCCTGGCTGATGTCGGCCCAGTCGGCCGCCAGGTTCACGGCTTCGCCATCTTCTTCCATTTCAACCCGCAATGCTTTCGCCTTTTTGCCTGCGCTAACGGCAGGCTGTCCCGCTGAAGTCCCATTCATCATCGGACCGGCTCCCTAAGTACCAAAGCTCATACCGTCACCGGCGCTTGCATGTGCCGGCGAAAGACAAGCCTTCGCCCTCGACCACAAATCAGGTTTGTGGCCCCCTTATAGCACGTTATCGAATTTTGACCCCGACCGTTCTGCGACGGTCGACCACCGTTCTAGGTACCCAGTCGCAGCCAAGGCAAGCCTGCGCTCCCCAAATAAAAATCTTTTTCGCGGTTGACATGGAGGCGAGCGACGCAAAACCTTCACATTCAAAATAATCATTTAATTCCAATAAGTTGCTTCAGTTAGTGATGCGAATCGCAGCATTTCCCAGCACTTACGCCAGACGCGCTCCGGAACCGGTTGAAGAGAACAAAAAAGGCCGGGAGAAGCCCCCCGGCCTTCGTTCTCATTGTGTACTGTTTCGCGCCGTCAGAAGGCGCGAATCACAACCGTCACAGAGCGGCGACGCGCTTCGACAGGCGCGACAACTTGCGCGCCGCGGTGTTCTTGTGGAGCACGCCACGCGAAACGCCGCGCGCCAGCTCGGGCTGGGCTTCCCTGAGGGCCTCGGCCGCGGCGCTCTTGTCGCCGCCGGCGATCGCCGTCTCGACCTTCTTGACGAAAGTGCGGATGCGGCTGACGCGGTTGGTATTGATCTCGGCCCGGCGATCGTTGCGACGGATGCGCTTGCGGGCTTGCGGCGTATTGGCCATGTCTGTCCTCGTACCTGGCCTTACGCGGCCTTCAGCTAATGGGTTGAACGGCAACGCGGAGTCGCCGGGAAGGCGCGCCCATAGCCATGAGCGCCCGAATCGTCAAGCAAAGGTGGTCGATCGGGTCTGTATTGCGGGCCGGTGCCGCTCCAGCTTCGCCGGGCCCCATCACGTCCGCCCTCACTGCCGCCGTCACTTCTGGCAGGCCGGGCACCAGAACGTGCTGCGCCCCCCTTGCACGAAGCGGGCGACGTCACCGCCGCAGGCGCATGGCTGGCCTTCGCGCCCATAGACTTGCCAGGCGCTGGCGAAGTAGCCGAGCTCGCCCGAGGGCTGCGCATAGTCGCGGATGGTCGAGCCGCCCGCCGCGATCGATTCCTCCAGCACCTGGCGGATCGCCGGCACGAGCCGCTTGAGTGCCGGGAGCGAAACCTTGCCCGCTTCCTTGTCGGGCCGGATGCGGGCGCGGTAGAGCGCCTCGCACACATAGATGTTGCCCAGGCCCGCGACGATGCGCTGGTCGAGCAGCAGTTGCTTGATCGGCGCGATGCGGCCGGCAAAGGCGCGCTGGAGATGCGCCGGGGTGAGCGCCTCGCCCAGCGGCTCGGGTCCGAGGCCGGCAAAGGCGGGCCAGGCGTCGAGCGCGGCGGTGTCGACGAGGTCGACCGAGCCGAACCGGCGTGCGTCGTTCAGCGCCAGAACATGACCGGCGCCGGTCTCCAGCACCAAGTGGTCGTGCTTGTCGGCCAGGACCGGATCGATGCGCCAGCGGCCGGACATGCCCAGGTGAAAGACCATCGTCGTGCCCCGGTCGGTGTGGATGAGGCCGTACTTGGCGCGGCGTGCGAGGCCCGTCACCCGCGCGCCGGTGAGGGCCTGGACGAGGCCTTCGGGAAACGGCCGGCGCAAGTCGGCGCGGTTGACGGAGACGCGGGCGATGCGCTCGCCATCGAGGTAGCGGGCCAGGCCGCGCACGGTGGTCTCGACTTCGGGGAGTTCGGGCATAAGCGGGCGTATATAGAGGGCGCGGCACCCCTCCACCACCGGCTTCGCCGGCGACGACGCGATCGAGGGACTTTCCCCCGCGAACCCTTTGCGCCGTCGCACAAACCGCCTAGAGACCGCCCTCATGAACGAAACCGTGTCCTTCGGCTACGAAGAGGTCAGTCCCGAGGAGAAGACCGAGCGCGTCGGCTCCGTGTTCTCCAGCGTCGCGCGTAAGTACGACATCATGAACGACGCGATGTCGGGCGGGATGCACCGATTGTGGAAGGACCGCTTCGTGCGCCGGGTGAAGCCGCGCGAGGGCGAGCAGATCCTCGACATGGCGGGCGGCACCGGCGACATCGCCTTCCGCATGGCCGCGCACGGCGCGCGCGTGACGGTGAGCGACATCAACCAGGACATGCTCGATGTCGGCATCGAGCGGGCGATGGCGCGCGGGATCGATGGCCTCGTTTGGTCGCGCCAGAACGCCGAGGAGCTCTCGTTCGGCGACCGCTTCTTCGATGCCTACACGATCGCCTTCGGCATCCGCAACGTGACCCGGATCGACCAGGCGCTGGCCGAGGCGCATCGCGTGCTCAAGTACGGCGGGCGGTTCTTCTGCCTGGAGTTCTCGACGGTCGAGTGGCCCGGCTTCAAGGACGTCTACGACGCCTACTCGCACAAGCTGGTGCCCAAGCTGGGCAAGGCCATTGCGGGGGACGAGGAGTCCTACCGCTACCTGATCGAATCGATCCGCAAGTTCCCGCCGATGCCCGAGTTCGAGCGGATGATCCGCGCCGCCGGCTTCGTGCGCACCAAAGTCGAGCCGATCCTGGGCGGGCTGGTCGCGATCCACTCGGGGTGGAAGGCTTGATGATGGCTTCGTATTTAGCCCCTCCCCTTCGGGGGAGGGGTTGGGGTGGGGGCGCGCCTTCAACGGGGCGTCGCAGTAGGACGCGTCCCCCCACCCCCAGCCCCTCCCCTGAAGGGGAGGGGAGCATGCTCGCGTGACCCGCCCCGCGACGCACATCCTGCGCCTGCTCACCTGGGGCCGCGTGCTGGCGCGGCACGGTGCCCTGCGCATCATCGAGGAGGGGCGCAACACGCCGCGGCCGGTGCGGCGCCTGTCGCGCATCGCACGGTTCGGCACGCGCCAGCCTAAGGTGCCGGACTACGCGCGCGCCTTCCAGGAGATCGGCCCGGCCGCGATCAAGCTGGGGCAGACGCTGGCGACCCGGCCCGACATTGTCGGCGAGGAACCCGCGCGCAACCTGCTGACGCTGCAGGACCAGCTGCCGCCGGTCGGCTTCGACCTGGTGCGACGTGAGATCGAGGACAGTTTCGGTGCGCCGCTGGAGCGCCTGTTCGCCAGCTTCGACGAGACGCCGATCGGCTCCGCCTCGATCGCGCAAGTCTATCGCGCGACCACCAGCGACGGGCGCACGGTCGCGGTCAAGGTCCTGCGCCCGGGCGTGCGTGAGCGCTTCCACCGCGACATCGACACGTACGAGTGGGCGGCCGCGCATCTCGAGGCGCTGGGGGGCGAAGCCTCGCGCCTGCGCCCGCGCGCGGTGATCGCCAACCTCAAGCGCTGGACCTTGCGCGAGCTCGACCTCAGGCGCGAGGCGGCATCGGCCTCCGAGCTTGCCGAGGCGATGAAGGGCTACGAAGGCTACCGCGTGCCCCATATCGACTGGGACCGCACCAACGGCCGGGTGATGACGGTCGAGTGGATCGACGGCATCAAGATCAGCGACCGGGACGCCTTACGCGCGGCCGGGGTCGACTTGCCGCTGCTGGCGAAGCGCCTGGTGCTGGCGTTCCTCACCCAGGCGATCAACGCGGGCTACTTCCACGCCGACATGCACCAGGGCAATTTGTTCGTGCAGGCGGCCCCGAACGGCGCGGCCACGATCGTCGCCATCGACTTCGGGATCATGGGGCGGATCAATCGCCAGGCGCGCCAATGGCTGGCCGAGATCCTGTATGGCCTGACCACCGGCAATTACCGGCGCGTGGCCGAGATCCACTTCGAGGCGCAGTACGTGCCGAGCTACCACTCGGTCGAGGAGTTCGCGACCGCGCTCAGGGCCGTCGGCGAGCCGATGCGCGGCAAGCCGGTGAGCGAGCTGTCGGTCGGCCAGATGCTCGACGGGCTGTTCGCGATCACCCGCGATTTCGACATGCAGACGCAGCCGCACTTGCTGCTGCTGCAGAAGACGATGGTGATGGTGGAGGGGCTGGCGACCTCGCTCGATCCCACGATCAACATGTGGGATGTCGCCGCGCCCTTCGTGCGCAGCTGGATCCGTGACGAGCTGGGCCCCGAGGCATTCCTCGCCGACCGCCTGCGCGAGGATGTCGAGACGCTGCTGCGCCTGCCCGCGCTGGTGCGGCGGATCGAGGAAAAGTACCCGCCCAAGGGCGGCGCGCCCGAGCAGGCGCCGCTGCCGCCGGTCGAGCTGATCTGGTCGCGTAAACGCCATGCTAACCGCTGGGTGGGATACGTCGCCTCGGCAATCGGCGGGGGTATCGCGGCGTGGCTGCTGGCACATTGGGGCTTTTTGGGGGGCATGCCGGGCTGAACTCGGTGCCGGTCGCTGCGCATGCCGAGGGCGCCGCGTGGGACCGCTTCGCCGCCTGGCCCGCCTGGGCCGCGCGTCTTCTTCTGATTGCGCTGCTGGCGTTGCTGGCTGCCGCCGCGGCGGTGCCGCTGCAGCCACCGGGAGGCGAGGCGCCGCTCGCCGCACCGCCGCCGGCGGCAGCCGCAGGCCAGGGGGATGATCAGGACCTCGCGCTTTACGAGGCGGCCGCCGCGAAGGTCGCGGCGGGGCAATCGTATTATCGCTTCATCGTCGCCGAGCAGCGTGCCCGCGACTATCCGGTGCGTCCGGCAATCACCGTGCGGCTGCCGACACTGGCTTACCTGATGGCAGGGCTCGACCTTGTCCATATGCGCGCGGCCGCCGCGCTGGCCCTGATGCTGGCGACGGTCGCGGCGTGGTGGCGGCGCTTGGGCGAGGAGCCGGGTGGGGGCGGGGCCGGCGGTGGGCTGCGGCGAGTGGCGACGGCGCTGGTCTTCGTCGGCGCCTCGCTGGCGATAAACCGGCACTACCTCTCGCTGCACGAGCTGTGGGCGGGGCTGCTGCTGTCCCTCGCCATGGCGCTGTACCGCAGCGGGCCGCAACGGCGCTGGCTCGGCGCCTTCGCCTGCGTGGCGCTGGCGCTGTTCATCCGCGAGCTGGCGCTGCCCTTCGCGCTGGTCCTTGCCGCGAGCGCGGCATGGCGGCGCGACTGGCGCGAGGTTGCGGCCTGGGCAGCGCTGGTTGCGGTCTTCTTCGCCGCGCTGGCCGCGCACGTGTCGATCGTCTCGGCGCAGATCCTGCCAAGCGACCGCCCCGGCTTCGATTGGCTCGCCTGGCGCGGGCTCTCGGGCTGGCTCGGCAATGTCGTGCAGTCGGGCAACCTGCGTTTCCTGCCGCATGGGCTCGCGGGGCCGCTGGTGGTGGCAATGACGCTCGGCTGGGCCGGGTGGCGTACGCAGGTCGGTGCGCTGACGTTCCTCGTGACCGCCGGTTACGCGGTCGCCTTCATGATCGCGGGGCGGTGGGACAACTTCTACTGGGGCGCGCTGATCGTCCCGCTGCTCACGCCCGGTCTCGCCTTTGCGCCGCGCGCGCTCGCCTCGCTCGTCGCTTCAGCGCAGCTAAACCGATTGCGCCTCGACCACGGCTGATGCACAAGCGGCGCCCATGTCCGGGCCGCCCACCCTGCCGCCGCGCATCCTGCTCATCGTGGGCGGAGGCATCGCCGCCTACAAGTCGTGCGAGCTCGTGCGCCTGATCCGCAAGGAAGGCGGCACGGTGACATGCGTGCTGACCGAGGGGGGGAGCCACTTCGTGACGCCGATGGCGCTTGCCGCGCTGTCCGAGAACCCGGTCCATACCACGCTGTGGGATCTCAAGAACGAGACCGAGATGGGCCACATCCAGCTCTCGCGCCAAGCCAACCTCGTGGTGGTGTGCCCGGCGACGGCGGACTTGATGGCCAAGATGGCGGCCGGCATCGCCGACGACCTTGCCACCACGCTGCTGCTCGCGACCGACAAGCCGGTGCTGGCGGTGCCGGCGATGAACGTGCGCATGTGGCAGCACGCCGCGACGGTGCGCAACGTCCAGACGCTGCGCGAGTCCGGCGTCGATGTGCTCGAGCCCGATGAAGGGCCGATGGCTTGTGGCGAGTACGGCCCCGGCCGCCTGCCCGAGCCGTTGGCGGTGTGGCAGCGGATTGCCTGGGCGCTCGGTCTCGGCCCCGTCGAAGTCGCGCCGCTGCCTGGCCGCGCGCCGGCGGAAGAGGAGGCGTCGCAGGACAGTGGCCTGGGCGGTCTGTCCGGCTCCATGATCGCGCGCGGGTTCCAGCGCGCCAAGAGCGCGATCGGCCTGGGCGAGGGGGCTGGCGAGAGTGTGGTGCAAGACGGCGGCGTGCTCTCGCGCAAGGGCGGCGCGCGGGCCGCGCCTTCGACCGATCCGGAAGCGCTCAATCACCTGCTCGGCACGCCCGGGTTTCAGCAGGGCTCCGCGCACCGGCCGCTGGAGGGGCGGCACGTGCTGATCACCGCCGGGCCGACCTGGGAGCCGATCGATCCGGTCCGCTACATCGCCAATCGCTCTTCGGGCAAGCAAGGCTTCGCGATCGCCGCCGCCGCCGCCGAGGCGGGCGCGCGGGTGACGCTCGTGGCGGGACCGGTGCACTTGCCAACGCCCGCCGGCGTCGAGCGCGTCGATGTCGAGAGCGCGCGGGAGATGGCCGATGCCGTGACGCAGGCTCTGCCGGCCGACATCGCGGTGATGGTCGCCGCCGTCGCCGACTGGCGACCGGTCAGCGTGGCCGGAGAGAAGATCAAGAAGCGCGGCGCGGCCCCGGCTCCGCTGCAGCTCACCGAGAACCCGGACATCCTCGCCACCCTGGCGGCCAGCCCGCAGCGCCCGCCCTTGCTGATCGGGTTCGCCGCCGAGACCGAGCGCGTGATCGAGCATGCCAAGGAGAAGCGGCTGCGCAAGCACGTCGACTGGATCATCGCCAACGACGTGTCGGGCGATGTCATGGGCGGCGATGCCAACGCCGTGCACATCGTCGGCCCCGGCGACGTGATCAGCCTGCCCGAGATGCCCAAGGAGGATGTCGCGCGCATCCTCGTCGAAAGGTTCGCCGATGCACTCCCCCGCTGAAGTCCCCGTGCCCGTCAAGCGCCTGCCGCATTTCGAAGGCCTGGAGCTGCCCGAGTACGCGACGAGCGGCGCGGCGGGCATGGACGTGCTCGCGGCCGAGGACGTGACGCTTGCCCCCGGCGCCCGCCATGCGGTGGCGACCGGGCTGGCCTTCGCCATTCCCACTGGTTTCGAGATCCAGGTGCGCCCGCGCTCCGGTCTCGCGCTCAAGCATGGCATCAGCCTGCCCAACACGCCGGGTACGATCGATTCCGATTATCGCGGCGAGTTGAAGGTGATCCTCATCAACCATGGCGCCGATGCCTTCGCTATCCGTCGCGGCGACCGGATCGCGCAGCTGGTGCTGGCGCCTGTCACGCGCGCCACCTGGCTGAAAGTCGACGAACTCGACGACACGGAGCGGGGTGAGGGCGGCTTCGGCTCGACCGGCGGTGTCGTCTCGCTTGGGAACTAGAGTCCGTCCTGCTTAAGCGGCGCCGGCCCACGCCCCCACCCGACCTCCCAACGAGTGTACCTTATGGGAGGTCGGGTGGGGGCGTGGGCCGGTGCCGATCCCGCTTCAAGCGGACAGTCTCTAAAACCTCGAACACAAATCAAAAGGACGGGCCCGCCTGTTCGACGGACCCGCCCCTCGGTGTCTCCCTCTTGCGGGGGAGCCTGTCAGCGACGTGTCTTTTCTGGCGCCACGGTAATGCGCACGGTCTCCCCGGAGTTCCCGGGAAAATTCGTGAACATCGCTTCCACCAGATTGGGCACGAGATACTGCAGATTGTTCGAGGTCGAGACGGCTTCCGACTTGCCTTCGAACAGGCGGGCATGGTCGGCCTTGCGGTCGATCGTCAGCGAGACGCCACTAGTGTAGACGGTGTAGCTCTCGATCCCGTTGTCGAAGAACGGATCGTACCAGCCATAGCGCCACGGGCCGCCCCAACCGAAGCCGCGGCCGTAGTATCCGCCGAACCCACCGCCGAAGCGGCCATAGCCGTACCACGGGCCCCAGCGGGGGTAGCCGCCGGCAAAGCCGGTCGAGCGCACGCGCTCACGGCCCTTGTCGACGCCGTAGTCGAAGCGGACCAGCAGCTGGGCCTGCTCCGGCGTGGCGACGGCGGTGTAGCCCTGCTTGACCAGCTGCGCCTCGACGAGGCGCGCATACTGGCCGAACTCGATGCCGCCGGCCTTGCCGGGATCGTCGGCCACGACGGCGAACGTCTGGCCCGCGGGCGCGGGCAGCTGCGACTGGAAACGGGACACTTTCGCCTGAAACGGCGATGCGCAGGCGGCGACCGCCAACAGCAGCATCGCTACGGCGGCGACCCGAAGCCGACCGAAGCGGGATGTGGAATCGTTGATCATCTTGGTTTTCTCCACGTGCCCGAAGGGCCTTGCACGCCCCTCCCGGCGCGGCCCTCGTTCACCGAGAACATCCCGTAAACGAAAGCGTCTGAATAGCGGTTGAATAGAGGGACTTGCACGATGGGCCGATCTGGAACGGCTCGATCTGGAAACGTCATGTTCACGTCCTTCGTTCCCGTATGCCGCCGCCGAGCTATGTAGGACGTGGGAAGGACATTGGCGAGAGGGGCTGGCGCAAGCCCCTCCGCCGCAGAGAAGCGGATGGTTAGGCCGTCAGCCGCGCACCAGCCCGAGCGCCGCATAAGCCGCATTCAGCGTCGGTACCGCCAGGGCCCGCGCCTTCTCGGCGCCGCCGCGCAGGATCGCCTCCAGCGCCGCACGGTCCTCGCGCAGGGCCAGGAAGCGTTCGTTGATCGGCGCCAGCTTTTCGACCAGCAATTCGCCCAGCGCCGGCTTGAAGCGGCCGAAGCCCTCGCCGCCGAAGCGCGCCAGCACGTCCTCGACGCTCTCCCCCGACATCGCCGCGTAGATGCTGACGAGGTTCGCCGCTTCGGCCCGGCCTTCGAGGCCCGCCTTCTCGGACGGCAGCGGCTCGGGATCGGTGCGCGCCTTCTTGACCTTCTGCATGATGGCATCGGCGCTGTCGGTCAGGTTGATGCGGCTCATGTCCGAAGGGTCGGACTTGCTCATCTTCGCCGTACCGTCCCGCAAGGACATGATCCGCGCCGCTTCGGGCGGGATGAACGGCTCGGGCAGAGTGAACAGCGGCGCATCCTCGGCGCAGAAGTCGTTGTTGAACTTCTGGGCGATGTCGCGGGCAAGCTCGAGGTGCTGCTTCTGGTCGTCGCCCACCGGCACGTGCGTCGTCTGGTAGATGAGGACGTCGGCGGCCTGGAGCACCGGGTAGGTGAACAGCGCGACGCTCTGGCCCTCGCTGTGCTTGCCCGCCTTGTCCTTCCACTGCGTCATGCGGTTGAGCCAGCCCATCCGCGCGGTGCCGTTGAGCAGCCACTGCAGCTCGGCGTGCTGGGGCACCTGCGCCTGGTTGAACAGGATCGAACGTTCCGGATCGATCCCGCAGGCGACCAGCGCGGCGGCCATCTCCAGGGTGTTGCGCGTGAGGTCGGCCGGAAGGAACGGCTGGCTGATCGCGTGCATGTCGGCCAGGAAGTAGAGGCACTCGCCGCCGCTCGCCGCCGCATCGTCCTGCATGCGCACCCAGTTGCGGATCGCGCCCAGGTAATTGCCTAAGTGCAGATTGCCGGTGGGCTGGATGCCGGAGACGATACGCATGTGCAGACGAAGCCTATTCGGAGAGGTTCACCGGCTCCTCGATGGCCGGCCGGCGCCGCCGTAGCTGCGCAAGGTGGCTCTTGTCGAGCGCGCCGAGCAGCCAGGCGACCGCGAAGAACACGATCCCGCCGGTGCCGACCAGCACCAGAAGCGCGCCCACGCGCTCCGGCACATCGCCGGCGTAGTAGGCACCGAGCAGCGGCATCAGCGCCCAGAGCGCCAGCGCCATCACCGCGGTCGCGGCAAGCTGGCGGGCGAGGCGCGAGGCGAGGCGCGGCGTCAGGCGGAACCACCCGCGCAGGTGCAGCATCGTGTAGAGCGCCGCGACGTTGAGGCTGGAGGTAAACGCTGTCGCCGCCGCGAGGCCGACGATCCCGAACTGGGGGACGCAGGCGATGTTGATGGCGATGTTGATGACAAGCGCGGCAGCCGCGATGCGCACGGGCGTCCTGGTATCCTCGCGGCTGAAGAAGGCGGGCTGGAACACTTTGACCAGCACGTAGGCCGGCAGCCCGCAGACCAGCGCGGCGACGATCTGCGCCATGACGTCGCCGTCGTCCGCCGTCATCCGGCCGCCCACGAAGAAGGCGGTGACGAAGGCGGGGGCGCAGACCGCCAGCGCGGCGGCCGCGGGCAGAGTGAGCAGCGTCGCCATCTCGACCGCGTTGGCCTGGAGCGCCTGGGCGCCCGCGTGGTCCTCCGCCTGGATGTGGCGCGCGAGCATCGGCAGGATCGCAGTGCCCAGCGCAATGCCGACGATGCCGAGCGGCATCTGGTTGAGCCGGTCCGCATACTTGAGCAGCGTCAGCGAGCCTTGCGCCAGCGAGGTCGCGAAGAAGGTGTCGACGAACTGGCTGACCTGGTAGATGCCCGCGCCGAAGATCGCGGGCAGGATCAGCCGGGTGAGCCGCTTGACCTCGGGCGTGAAGCGCGGGGCGGTGAGCTTGAGGCGCACGCCGGCGCGGCGCGTGGCCCAGGCCATGTAGGCGAGTTGCGCCAGGCCCGCGGCGCTCACCGATATGGCCATCGACCAGGCGACGGCGATGTCCCCGCCGCCGCTCGTGCGCAAGGAGACGCCGACGATGATACCGGCGATCAGCACCAGGTTCAGCAGCACCGGCACGAACGCGCCCGGCGCGAAGCGGGCATGCGCGTTGAGCACGCCCGAGAGCATCGCCACGAGGCTGACAAGCGCGAGATAGGGGAAGGTGACGCGGCTGAGCGTGACGGCAAGCTCGAACTTGCCCGGCACGCTCATGTATTCGCCCGCCAGCAGCCACACGATCGCCGGCATGGCGATCATCGCCAGGGCGGAGAAGCCGAGCAGCACCCACACGAACACCGCCAGCACATTGGTGGCGAAGCGCTCGGCGGCGGCCTCTCCGTCGGGACCGTGCAGGGCGCGCGTGTACATCGGCACGAACGCCACCGAGAAGGCGCCTTCCGCGAACAGGCGGCGGAACGTGTTGGGCAGCACGAACGCGAGCTGGAACGCATCCGCCGCGAGGCCGGCGCCCAGCGCGCGGGCCAGCATCATGTCGCGTGCGAAGCCGAACACGCGGCTAACCGCCGTGAGGCCGCCGATCGTGCCGACGTTGCGCACTAGGCTCATCGGGCGGGGCTCATCGGGCTACCGTTGTCCCGGGCTTGACCCGGCACCGGTTCCGCCATCTCGAACGGTTAGAAGCAGGCGCTCCCGGTCTCCCCTCATCCGCAAGGTCGCGTCGTTCTGAAACCGGTCCCGGGTCGAGCCCGGGACGCCGCGCGACGGCTTACGCATTCCCCGCGGGCGGGCCACCGGCGCCTTGCGCGGCGGCGAGTTGCTGCATGTAGAGGCCGTTGAAGTCGATCGGCTCGAGCAGCAGCGGGGCGAAGCCGGCATCGCGGACCGCTTCGGCGACGACGGCGCGGGCGAAGGGAAAGAGGATGCGCGGCGCTTCGGCGAACAGGAAGGCGTGGGCCTGGTTGTCGTCGAGGTTGCGGAAGCCAACGAGCGCGCAATAGCTGAGGTCGACCGCGAAGGCGACGCCCGCGTCGGCGCGCGAGGTCACGACGATCTTCAGTTCGACTTCATGCACTTCGCCCTCGATCGCGCGAGCGCCGATGTTGAACTGGATGTCGATCTGCGGCTGGTCGGTCCATTGGAAGCTCTGCGGCGCGTTCGGGTTCTCGACCGAGAGATCCTTGACGTACTGCGAGATGATGCCCGCGGTCGGCGCGTCGTCCTGGCCGTTGCCGTCGAAGTCTAGGTTGGAGATGATGTTGCCTTCGTCGGCCATGGCGTCGGTGCTTTCCCAAGAAGTTCGCGTGGTATCGGGCGCGCGCCTAGCATCGCCCCGCCGGTGCGGCAATGGCGCGAGTCGCACGATCCCCGACGACCGACCCCCGCTCGCGCGGGCCTTCATTCCGTCCCGTCGCGCCCCACGGATCGCCGAAAATTCTCCCCAGTGTGCAACTCACGCGTTGTTCATTTGTAAAGCCTACCTATGTGGCGCTATGTTGCACGATCAGCCAATCCGGCTGCGTGATGCGGCGACGATAAGGATGGAACGGCAGTCGTGACGGTCGAAATCGTGATCCTGGCCATGATCGCGGCCTTTCTGGGTCTGCGCCTCTACTCGGTGCTCGGGCGCCGTGCGGAACACGAGGAAGAGCCCGTGCCCGGCCGCCTCGAGCGCCAGAGCCGCCCCGGCGCTCCGCGCGTGGCCGCTCCCGCCAAGGCTGAGGACAAGCCCGGCGCCCCGGTGATCAACGCTCGCCAGCGCGAAGTACCGGTGGTCTCCGCCAGCGTGGAGCGGGGTCTTCGCGAGATCTCTGCGGCCGATCGCCGCTTCGATCCCGCCGCCTTCGTCGACGGGAGCCGCGCCGCTTACCGCATGATCCTCGAAGCGTTCTGGAAGGGCGACAAGGCCGAGCTGCGCCATTTATGCGACACGGCCGTGTACGAGGAGTTCGCCGCCGCCATCGGTGCGCGCGAAGCGGCGGGCGAGGTGCTGGAAAACAAGCTCATCCGTATCGAGGAAAGCGCGATCTCCGGCGCATCGCTCGACGGTTCGATCGCGCGCATCACCATGCGCTTTCGCAGCGACATCGCGGCGGTCACGCGCAATGCCGCCGGTGCGGTGATCGCCGGGTCGCTCGACGACGCGGTGGAGGCGATCGACGTGTGGACGTTCAGCCGGAACGTCAACGCCGCCGATCCCGACTGGGTGCTCGACGAGACCGACGAGGCCTGATCCTTGCATTTTCGGCGCGCGGCGCGTTTCGCGCTGGCTTGCGGGCTGGCGCTCCTCGCCGCCGCGTGCGGCCGGTTGGTTCCCGAAGGACAGGTCTCCGCTCCGGCGCCGGTGCCGTTGCCTCCGGCAGCGCAGACCGCGCGGCAACTCGGCCTGCGCGAGGGGCCGCCGGTCGGCTCTCTCCAGATCGGCCAGGCGGATGCCGCCGCGGCGCTGCTGTCTTTCCGCGAAAGCTGTCCCAAGCTGACGACCCGCACCGACGCGAGCGGCCTCACGCGCCCGGGCGACTGGAAGGAGGCTTGCGACGCCTTCGCGAGCTGGCCCATCGGCAAGGCGGCATCGTTCTTCGCGACTTACTTCGAAGCGGTGCAAGTGGGCGACGGCAAGGCCTTCGCCACCGGCTACTACGAGCCCGAGATCGCTGGTTCGCGCACGCACATCCCCGGGTACGACACACCCGTCTATGGCCTGCCGTCCGATCTCGTGCGGGCGCGCCCCGGCGATGCGCCGCCGCTGGACAATGGCCGCATGCCGATCGGGCGCTATGACCAGACCGGCGCTTTCGTGCCGTACTACGACCGCACCGCGATCGAGAACGGCGCGCTGGCCGGCAAGGGGCTGGAGATCGCCTGGGTGCGCGATCCGATCGAGTTCTTCTTCCTCCAGGTGCAGGGCTCGGGCCGGCTGCGGCTGCCCGACGGAGGCGTGATGCGGATCGGCTATGCCGGGCAGAACGGCTTGTCCTACACCGGGATCGGCGGCCTGATGCGCCAGCGCGGACTGATCGGCGAGGGCCCGGGCCAGTATCCCGGCTCGATGCAGGGCATCGTCCAGTACCTGCACGATCACCCCGACGACGGGCGCGCGCTGATGCGCGAGAATCGCAGCTGGGTGTTCTTCAAGGAACTGACCGGGGACGGTCCGCTCGGCGCGCTGGGTGTGCCCGTGCGGCGCGAAAGCTCCGTCGCTGTCGATCCCGCGTTCGTACCGCTGGGGGCGCCGGTGTGGCTCGATCTCGACAGGCGCGAAGCCAACGGCTTGTGGATCGCGCAGGACACGGGCGGCGCCATCAAGGGCGCCAATCGCTTCGACACGTTCTGGGGGGCTGGCGAAGACGCCCGGACGATCGCCGGCGGCATGAGCGGGCGCGGGCGCGCCTATGTCCTCGTGCCGAAGGGAACGCTCCAGCGCCTCGGCGCGCGATGAGACCGCCGCGCAAGCTCTCGGCGCAGGAGCGCGAGATCTGGCGCAAGGTGGCCGAGACTGTGACGCCGCTGGTGCGGCCGAAGGTCCGGCCCGCGACCGTCGAGCCCGAACCGCCGGCGCCTGTTCCGCCGATGCCCGTTTCGCCCGCGACCGGCCGGCC
>Ga0070669_100001500_pt1 | contig 16881 bp, 17 predicted proteins | sample KBSS53metaG_FD_64680 | JGI IMG/M metagenome (GOLD analysis project Ga0070669, IMG submission 64680) | Switchgrass rhizosphere microbial communities from Kellogg Biological Station, Michigan, USA - KBS S5-3 metaG | ecosystem: Host-associated > Plants > Roots > Rhizosphere > Soil ... | reverse complement strand
CCACCACCCTGATCTTCGAAGGCGTGCCGAGCTACCTGAGCACTTCGCGGTTCTGGGAGGTGATCGACAAACACAAGGTCAACATCTTCTACACCGCCCCCACTGCCCTGCGCGCGTTGATGCGTGAAGGCGCCGGGCCGTTGCAGGAAACGTCGCGGCAAAGCCTCAGATTGCTCGGCAGTGTCGGTGAGCCGATTAATCCGGAAGCGTGGGAATGGTATTTCAACGTGGTCGGCGAACAGCGTTGCCCGATTGTCGATACCTGGTGGCAGACCGAAACCGGCGGCATCATGCTCAGCCCGCTGGTCAGCGCCCAGCGGATCAAGCCGGGCTGCGCCACCCAACCGATGTTCGGCGTACAACCGGTGCTGCTCGATGAACACGGCAAGGAAATCCAGGGCGCCGGCAGTGGCGTGCTGGCGATCAAGTCGAGCTGGCCGGCGCAGATCCGCAGCGTTTACGGCGATCCGCAGCGCATGGTCGACACCTACTTCAAGCCCTACCCCGGTTACTACTTCACCGGCGACGGCGCCCGCCGTGACGAGGACGGCGATTACTGGATCACCGGGCGCATCGACGACGTGATCAATGTCTCCGGCCATCGCATCGGCACCGCCGAGGTAGAGAGCGCGCTGGTGCTGCACGACAGCATCGCCGAGGCCGCTGTGGTCGGCTATCCACACGACGTCAAAGGCCAGGGGATTTATGCGTTCGTCACACCGATGAATGGCACCGAGCCCAACGACGAGCTGAAAAAGGAACTGCTGGCCCACGTCAGCAAGGAAATCGGCAGCTTTGCCAAGCCGGACCTGATCCAGTGGGCCCCGGCCCTGCCGAAGACCCGCTCGGGCAAGATCATGCGGCGGATCCTGCGCAAGATCGCCTGCAACGAGCTCGACAGCCTCGGCGATACCTCGACCCTGGCGGATCCGAGCGTGGTGCAGGGCTTGATCGATAAACGCTTGAACCAGTAAGACCGCAAACGCATCGCGAGCAGGCTCGCTTCCACAAGGACTTATGATCGTCTGTGGAAGCGAGCCTGCTCGCGATGGGAACCCCTCGTTTGTCTGCCAAACTGCTAAACTCCCGCGCCCCGATTTCCTCCAGCAAGGCGCCCGCATGTCTTCCTTGAACCTGGCGCTGCGCGCCGCTCTCGATCAACGCCAGGATCTGCTCGCCGAGCTGCACCGCCAGGGCACCGACTGCTATCGGCTGTTCCACGGCAGCCAGGAAGGCGCCGGCGGCCTGACCATTGACCGCTACGGCCCGCAACTGATGGTGCAAAGCTTCCACCAGACCCTGGCGCGTGAAGACCTGCTGCAACTGCACGCCATGGTCAACCAGACTCTTGGCCTGGAAACCCTGCTGGTCTACAACGACCGCTCCCGTGGCAACTCGCGGATCGATCGTGAAGACAGCGTCTACCGCGCCGACGACGCCGCGCTGGCCGATCTGGTCGGCCACGAATGGGGCCTGAATTATCGTGTGCGTGGACGCCACGCCGGGCAGGATCCGCTGCTGTTCCTCGACCTGCGCAACACCCGCGGCTGGGTCAAGGATCACGCCAAGGGCAAAAGCGTGCTCAACCTGTTTGCCTACACCTGCGGCGTCGGTCTCAGCGCGGCGGCCGGCGGTGCGCGCGAGGTGTGCAACCTGGATTTCGCCGAGGGCAATCTGGCAGTCGGCCGCGAGAACGGTCAGCTCAACCCGCACCTGCCGACCATGGAATTCATCCAGTCCGACTACTTCCCGGCCATCCGCCAACTGGCCGGCCTGCCGATCAACCAGCGTCGCGGGCAGAAACTGCCGAGCTATCAACGCCTCGAGGAGCGTCAGTACGATCTGGTGCTGCTCGACCCGCCCGCGTGGGCCAAGAGCGCCTTCGGCACCGTCGACCTGCTGCGCGATTATCAAAGCCTGCTCAAGCCGGCCCTGCTGACCACCGCCGAGAATGGCGTGCTGATCTGCTGCAACAATCTGGCGAAAGTCAGCATGGACGATTGGCGCGAACAGGTGCTGCGCTGCGCCGAAAAAGCCGGGCGGCCGGTGCGTGAGTGGAGCGTGATGACCCCGGGCCGCGACTTCCCGTCGCTGGATCAGCAGCCACCGCTGAAGACCCTGATCCTTCAGCTCTAAGCGTTGCCAAGGAAATTTCCCACGGAAAAATCTGAACAATCCTGAGCATGGGCAATTGCTTCGGAACCGGAATCGCGTGCCATACTCCAAGGCACTCCGATTCAGACAGATGAAGCCGCACATGCCCAAAGGATTGATTCGCGCGATTGGCGCCCTGTTGACTGCCCTGGCCCTCTACAGCCTGCTGGGGTTCCTGATTCTGCCGGGTATTGCGCTCAGGGTGGTGAATCAGCAACTGGCCAACTACGCCACGGTGCCGGCGCATCTGCAACGTATCGAACTCAACCCGTTCAGCCTTGAACTCACGCTGTGGGGCCTGGTGATCGGCGAGCCGGGCAAGGAACAGGTCGGCTTCGAACGTCTGTACGCCAACCTGCAACTCGACAGCCTGTGGACCAAAGCCCTGCATCTTTCCGACATCGAACTGGAAAAATCCAAAACCGAGATCCTGTTCGCCAAGGACGGTCAGCTCAACCTGCTCGGTCTGTTCAAGCTCCCGGCCAGCGAGCCCACCCCGGCCGATCCCGACGCCAAACCGTTTCCGCTGCGCATCGACCGGATCCAGCTCGTCGGCGGCAATCTGCATTTCGTGGATGCGCGGCCCAGCGAGCCAATCGAATTCCTCTACGACAAGCTCGACTTCGAGCTGAAAAACCTCAGCACCCTGCCCGAAGACAACGCCGACATGACCCTCGTCGCGATCGGCCCGGCCGGTGGGCAGATCGACTGGAAAGGCAACTTCAGCCTGATACCGATCGCTTCCGAAGGCACGCTCAAGATCACCGACGGCCAGATGAAAGCCTTCTGGCCCTACGTGCGTGATGCCGTGCCACTGGTGCTGGAAAACGGGGTCGTCAGCCTGAGCACCGACTACAAGCTCAACCTGTCCAAGGAAACCGAACTGCTGCTGAGCAACGTGGCGGTCAATATCGCGCCGTTCGCCATCAAGGCGCCGGACGGACGCCCGCTGGCGAAACTCGAGCGTCTCGACGTCAGCGACACCACGGTGGACCTGGCCAAGCAGCAAGTGGTGGTTGGCAAGATCCGCAGTCAGAAACTGGAAACCTGGGCAGCCCTGGAAGCGGACGGCCAACTGGATTGGCAAAAACTGTTCGCCAGCCAGCCGTCGAAACCCGCCGCAAAAGCGGCTGCCGAACCTGCGAACACACCAGCGGCAGCCGACTCGCCGAAACCCGAACCGACCGCGCCGAGCAAACCGTGGCAAGTGTTGATCAAGGACGTGCAACTGCGTGACTACAAAGTGCATCTGGCCGACCGTTCGGCGAAGCCGGAAGTCACTTTGGATGTCACGCCGCTGAACGTCGATCTGCAGAATTTCGACAGCCTCATCGGCTCGCCCTTCAACCTCAGGCTCGACACCGGGCTGGGCAAGCAAGGCAAGATCAGCGCCGATGGCGTGGTCAACCTGGCGCCGGTCACCGCACAGCTCAACGTGAAAACCCAGGACATCGATCTGCGGGTCGCCCAGTCCTACATCAACCCGTTCATTCGTCTCGAACTGCGCAGCGGCATGCTCGGCAGCGACCTGAAAGTGAACCTGAAAAGCACTGACCCGCTGGCCCTCAGCGTCACCGGTCGTGCTCAGATCGATCAGTTGCACACCCTCGACACCCTGAAAACCCGCGACTTCCTGAAGTGGCAGCAAGTGGTGGTCGAAGGCCTGAACTATCAACATGGCGACAGCCTGTCGATCGACAGGGTCAACCTGTTCCAGCCGTATGCGCGGTTCATGATCAACGATGATCGCACCACCAACATCGACGACCTGCTCATTCCTCAGCCGGCCGATTCCGGGGCGAAGACCGCCGCGGCGAAACCGGCGAGCAATGACAAACCGCTGGGTATTCACATCGGCGGCATCGCGATCAACGACGGCTCGGCCAACTTCGCCGACTTCAGCCTGACCCCCAACTTCGCCACGGCGGTCCAGCAACTCAACGGCCAGATCGGCACCATCGACAGCCGTCAGGCGAAACCGGCCAGCGTCGACATCAAGGGCAAGGTCGACCGCTATGCGCCGGTGACCATCAAAGGCGCGGTCAACCCGTTCGACCCGATGGCCAGCCTCGACATCGCCACCAGTTTCAAACGGGTCGAACTGACCACCCTGACGCCCTACTCCGGCAAGTTCGCCGGCTACCGGATCCGCAAGGGCCGACTTAACCTCGACCTGCATTACCTGATCACCAAAGGCCAGCTCAAGGCCGAGAACAAAGTGGTGGTCGAGCAGCTGCAACTGGGTGAGAAAGTCGACAGCCCGGATGCCGTGAGCCTGCCGCTGAAACTGGCGATCGCCCTGCTCAAGGACGTCGACGGCAAGATTTCCATCGAACTGCCGGTCACTGGTGACCTGAACAATCCGCAATTCAGCGTGATGCCGATTGTCTGGCAGACCCTGCGCAACCTGATCGTCAAGGCTGCCGCCGCACCGTTCAAGCTGATTGGCGGTCTGGTCAGCGGTGGCGGGTCGGAAGACCTCGGCACCGTGTCCTTTGCACCGGGTTCCAGCGACCTGAGCAAAGACGCCGAAGCGGCGCTGGTGAAGTTGTCGCAAGCGCTGAAGGAACGTCCGGCCCTGCGCCTGGAAATCGAAGGCACTGCGGCAAAAAGCAGTGATGGCCCGTTGCTCGCCGAACAGCGCCTGGAACGTGAATACCAGTACAACTACTACAAGATGCTCCAGCGCCGTGGCGACAAGGTGCCGGCGCAGGCTTCGCTGATCCAGGTCCCGGATAACGAAAAAGGCCCACTGCTTGAGGGCATCTATCGCACCCGCCTGAAAACCCAGCCACCGGCCGAATGGAAGGATCTGGGCAAGGAAGAACGCACCGCGAAAATGCGTGCGGATGTGATCAAGTTCTGGAGTTCCAGCGATGTGCTGCTGCGCCAGCTCGGTCAGGACCGTGCCAGCAGTATCAAAGACTATCTGGTGGACAAGGGCCAACTGGCCGATGATCGTGTGTACTTCATCGACGCCAACCTCGGCGAAGCGGAAAGCGACGGCCGGGTAGTGACACAAATGCATCTGGATGCCGAGTGATGAACCCAAAGTGGCTGGCTGCACTGGGGCTGGTGTTTCTCGCCAGCCAGGCTGCGGCGTCCGATACCTTGCGCTGCGGCAGCCAGTTGGTGAGCCTTGGCGACCGCGCCAGCGAGGTGCTGCAAAAATGTGGTGAGCCGGTCGGTCGCGACCTGCTCGGTTACAAGCGCAGCGCCAACCGTCGCGAGGAGTTTCAGGTCGAGGAGTGGACCTACGGCCCGAGCAACGGCATGTATCAATACCTGCGTTTTGAAGGCAATCGCCTGAAACAGATCAACAGCAAGCGCGGCAACTGACCTTCCGCGCCTTTTTCCGGCCCCTGAAATAGAACAGGCCCCGACATGAATGCCGGGGCCTGTAATGGCCACATTCCGTGTGGCCGGTCGCATGAACTCTAAAGTGCGGCAGACGTATTGCTCGGCCCGCCTGTCGCGTCTTCTCCCGGTCCAGGCGAGAAGTCGTGCCTTACTCGGCTTTCAGGCCGTCAGCGGAGACCGCTTTCACGCCTTTGATTTTCTTGGTGATGTTCACAGCGGTGGTTTTCTGAGCTTCGGTGATTGCGACGTCAGAAGACAGGGAAACCACACCTTTGTTGGTTTCAACTTTGATGTCGGTACCAGGAATGCCTTTTTCGGTTACCAGGTCGCTTTTGACTTTGGTGGTGATCCAGGTATCGGAAGTAGCTTCTTTAGCCTTGGTGACTTCACCGGCAGCCAGAGTCATTGGAGCCTGAGTGGTCTGGGTCGATTGAGCAAATGCACCCGAAGCCATGGTCAGGGTCAGCGCGGTAGCAGCAGCGGCAGTGATAGCGAACTTCTTCATACGAGTAACTCCTGTTTTTCTGGAAAGTCTGCTGGATGTCTTGTCAGCAGGGTTACTGGAGATATTGCGAACGCTGTGCCAACTTTCAAAATTACATTAAAACCTTATAAATCAACAACTTACAAATGTCGCATTTTTTCGGAATCATGCAAATTGCATGAGTCGAGAAATATCTACATGCAAGTTGCGGCTTTCCGGAAAGTTCCTAACAGCCTGAAATTATTGAAGCTTTTGTGAAGTGTCGCGCAATGAAAAATGCCCCGCATTGCGGGGCATTCCTGCTGTCAGCTTATGTATCAAGCGCCACTGCCAGGGCAACCTCTCGGCGCGTATTCATTGTTGACCGTCGAGGCACATGTCCAGACACCCGACGTGGCACCCGTGGCCGCGCCAGAGCGGGTGAGCGTAATGGTTTTACCCAGCACCGGACCTGGTGCATTAACCAGCGTACATGTAATGGTGCCAGCGCCAGTCGCCGCAGTACCTGTAACCGTCAACGTACAGTTGGAGGTGGCGGCTGTACCGCCATTCACATTGGTTATATCCGGAGCGGTACCTTGGTTGATGGTGTCCTCGAACGGCACCTTCATCGCACTGATCTCCGCCAACCCCGCCGTCACCTTCGACCGCGCCTGATATTTGGAGTACTGCGGCAGCGCCACAGTCGCGAGAATACCGATGATCGCCACGACGATCAGCAGCTCGATCAGAGTGAAACCCTGTTGTTTATTCATAGACACGCTCCATGCATGAGTCGGAATCTCATGATCTGTTCAAGACTCAGCACAGCCCGTGCCAAACGCTGGCAACCCATACCCGCTGGGCGCCATCCGGCTGACATGCCGATTCCTACAACCCGTAACCGCACTATCTGACACTTTTTGTCACCCGCACTCCACGTGTATGGCGCTGTCACTTGACTAGGCTATAAGTCATGAACGGCAAGCACGTGGAAACCCCATGAATGACATCGCTCTGAGCGGTCTGGCCAAGCAACTGGTCCAGGCCGAATTGCTCACGGAAAAGAGTGCCCAGCAAGCCTGGCAACAGGCGCAGCGCAATCGCCTGTCGCTGGTCAGTTACCTGGTGCAGAACAAACTGGTGAAGAGCTGGCAGGTCGCGGAAATTGCCTCGGAGCATTTCGGCATGGCATTTCTCGACCTCAACTGCCTCGACAAGGAAACCCAGCCCAAAGGCCTGGTCAGCGAAAAACTGGTGCGCCAGCACCACGCCCTGCCCCTCTGGCGACGCGGCAACAAACTGTTCGTGGGGATTTCCGACCCGAGCAATCATCAGGCGATCAACGACATTCAGTTCAGCACCGGGCTGAGCACCGAAGCCATTCTGGTCGAGGACGACAAGCTCACCGACGCCATCGAAAAATTCTTCGACACCCACGCCACCGGCCTGGAGGAAATGGCCGATGTCGATCTCGACGGGCTGGACATCGAGTCGGTCGACGACAGCAGGCAGGACACGCTCGGCGGGATCGACGCCGACGATGCCCCGGTGGTGCGCTTCGTGCACAAGATGCTGCTGGACGCGATCAAGAGCGGCTCGTCCGACCTGCACTTCGAACCTTACGAAAAGAACTACCGGGTGCGGGTGCGCACCGACGGCATTCTGCGGGAAGTGGCCAAGCCGCCGATTCAACTGGCCGGGCGCATCGCTGCACGCTTGAAGGTAATGGCCAGCCTCGACATTTCGGAGCGACGCAAACCCCAGGACGGGCGGATCAAGATGCGTCTGTCGAAAAGCAAGTCGATCGATTTCCGGGTCAACACCCTGCCCACCCTCTGGGGGGAGAAAGTGGTGATTCGGATCCTCGACCCGTCCAGCGCCCAGATCGGCATCGATGCCCTCGGCTACGAGCCGGAGCAGAAAGACCTGTACATGGCCGCCCTCAAACAGCCGCAAGGCATGATTCTGGTGACCGGCCCCACCGGCTCGGGCAAGACCGTGTCGCTGTACACCGGGCTGAACATCCTCAATACCGTCGACATCAATATCTCCACGGCCGAAGACCCGGTGGAAATCAACATGGAAGGCATCAACCAGGTCAACGTCAATCCCCGTCAGGGACTGGACTTTGCCCAGGCCCTGCGCTCGTTCCTGCGTCAGGACCCGGACGTGATCATGGTCGGCGAAATCCGCGACCTCGAAACCGCCGAAATCGCGATCAAGGCCGCCCAGACCGGTCACCTCGTGCTGTCCACCCTGCACACCAACAGCGCAGCAGAGACCCTCACCCGCCTGCACAACATGGGCATCCCCGGCTTCAACATCGCGACCTCGGTGAGCCTGATCATTGCCCAGCGTCTGGCGCGAAAACTCTGCAGCCACTGCAAGAAACCCATCGAGATCCCACGCGAGACCCTGATCAAGGAAGGCTTCCCCGAGGAACGCATTGGCCATTTCACGATCTATGAGCCCGCCGGTTGCGATCACTGCAACGGCGGGTACAAGGGTCGCGTGGGGATTTATGAAGTGGTAAAGAACACCCCCGATCTGCAACGGCTGATCATGGCCGAGGGCAACTCACTGGAAATCGATACCCAGATGCGCCGGGACGGCTTCAATGACCTGCGTACCTCGGGCCTGATCAAGGCCATGCAAGGCATTACCAGCCTTGAAGAAATCAACCGGGTCACCAAGGACTGAACATGGCGGTCAAGGCAGCAAAAGTCAGCGTCTACGCCTGGGAAGGCACGGACCGTAAAGGCAGCAAGGTAACCGGCGAGTTGAGCGGCCAGAACCCCGCACTGGTCAAGGCCCAGTTGCGCAAGCAAGGCATCAACCCCGGCAAGGTGCGCAAGAAATCCGCCTCGCTGCTGAGCTTCGGCAAGCGCATCAAGGCCCAGGACATTGCCTTGTTCACCCGGCAGATGGCGACCATGATGAAGGCCGGCGTACCACTGTTACAGTCGTTCGACATCATTGGCGAAGGCTTCGAAAACCCGGCCATGCGCAAGCTGGTGGACGAGGTGAAACAGGAGGTCGCCGCCGGTAACAGCTTCGCCGCCGCGCTGCGCAAGAAGCCGCAGTATTTCGACGAGTTGTACTGCAACCTGGTGGATGCCGGCGAGCAGTCCGGCGCCCTCGACACCCTGCTGGAACGGGTCGCGACCTACAAGGAAAAGAGCGAAAGCCTCAAGGCCAAGATCAAGAAGGCCATGACCTACCCGACCGCCGTAGTGCTGGTGGCGGCGGTGGTCACCGGGATTCTGCTGGTCAAGGTGGTGCCGCAGTTTCAGTCGGTGTTCTCCGGCTTCGGTGCCGAACTGCCGGCCTTCACGCTGATGGTGATCAGCCTGTCCGAATTCATGCAGCAATGGTGGTGGGCGATTCTCGGTGCGCTGGTGGCCGCGTTTTTCGGCACCCGCCATGCCCTGAAAAAATCCCAGGCCCTGCGCGATCGACGCGACGCCTGGTTTCTCAAGCTGCCGCTGGTGGGCACATTGATGTACAAGTCCGCCGTGGCGCGGTTTGCCCGGACCCTGTCGACTACCTTCGCCGCCGGTGTGCCGCTGGTGGAAGCGCTGGACTCGGTGGCCGGTGCCACCGGCAACGTGGTGTTCAAGCGTGCCGTGCTGCGCATCCGCCAGGACGTCTCCACCGGCATGCAGCTGAATTTCTCGATGCGCTCCACGGGTATCTTTCCGAACATGGCGGTGCAGATGACCGCCATCGGCGAAGAGTCCGGCGCACTGGACGAGATGCTCGACAAGGTCGCAGGTTTCTATGAGGACGAAGTGGACAACATGGTCGACAACCTCACCAGCCTGATGGAGCCGTTCATCATGGTGGTGCTGGGGGTGATCGTCGGCGGTCTGGTGGTGGCGATGTACCTGCCGATCTTCCAACTCGGCTCAGCGATCTGACATGCCCATCGACGAACTCCTCAGCCTGTATCCGCTGGCCTTTGTCTTCACCGCCCTGCTGCTGGGGCTGGTGGTCGGCAGTTTCCTCAACGTGTTGATCTGGCGCCTGCCGAAAATGCTCGAGCGCGAATGGCGCCAGCAGGCTCACGATGTACTGGGCCTGCCCGGTGAATCGCCATTGCCCACCTACAACCTGATGCTGCCGCACTCGCAATGCCCGCACTGTGGCCACCGGATCCGCGCGTGGGAAAACATTCCCCTGTTGAGTTACGTGTGCCTGCGCGGGCGCTGTTCAAGTTGCAGCGCACCGATCAGCAAGCGTTACCCACTGACCGAACTGGCCTGCGGCCTGCTCTCGGCGTTTATCGCCTGGCACCTGGGTTTCGGCTGGCCGGCGTGCCTGTTGATCGTGCTGACCTGGGGCCTGTTGGCCATGAGCCTGATCGACATCGAGCACCAACTGCTGCCTGACGTGCTGGTACTGCCGTTGCTGTGGCTGGGGCTGATCGTCAACAGCTTCGAGCTGTTCGTGCCGCTGCACGACGCCCTGTGGGGCGCGGTGCTGGGCTATATGGCGCTGTGGTCGGTGTTCTGGCTGTTCAAACTGCTCACCGGCAAGGACGGCATCGGTCACGGCGATTTCAAGCTGCTGGCGCTGCTCGGGGCCTGGGGCGGCTGGCAGATTCTGCCGCTGACCATCCTCTTGTCCTCGCTGGTGGGCGCCGTGCTCGGGGTGATTTTGCTCAAGCTGCGCGACCAGAAAACCTCGACGCCGATCCCCTTCGGCCCGTATCTGGCAATTGCCGGCTGGATTGCCTTGCTCTGGGGTGGTCAAATAACCGGCTTCTATTGGCAGTTTGTCGGTTTGAAATGAATACCCCTGCGGAAAAACCCTGGATTCTCGGCCTGACCGGCGGCATCGGCAGCGGCAAAAGCGCCGCCGCCCAGCACTTCATTGATCTTGGTATCCACGTGGTGGACGCCGATCACGCGGCGCGCTGGGTAGTCGAACCGGGCCGCCCGGCGCTGGCGAAGATCGCTGAACACTTCGGCCCCGATGTGTTGCAGGCCGACGGCACGCTGGATCGTGCAGCCCTGCGCAAACTGATTTTTGAGGTGCCGGAACAACGGCGCTGGCTCGAAGCGCTGCTGCATCCGCTGATCGCCGAAGAAATCGCCCATCACCTGGCGCTGGCAAAATCGCCTTATGCGATTCTGGTTTCGCCGCTGCTGATCGAATCCGGGCAATACGCGATGACCCAGCGAATCCTGGTGATCGACGCCCCGCAACAACTGCAGATCGAACGCACCTTGCAGCGTGACCAGACCAGCGAACAGCAGGTCCAGGCGATCCTCAAGGCCCAGTCCAGCCGCGAAGACCGCGTCAGCCGTGCCGACGACGTGGTGGTCAACGACCGCGACCTCGCCTGGCTGCACAGCGAGGTCGAGCGCCTGCATCACTTTTACCTGACTTTATCCGGAGGCCAATCATGAGCCAGACCCCAACCGTCAACTGCCCGACTTGCGGCGCGCCCGTGGAATTCACCCCGGAAAACAAATTCCGTCCGTTCTGCTCGGACCGCTGCAAACTGATCGACCTCGGCGCCTGGGCGTCGGAAGAACACAAGATTCCGGTCGCCCCGGATGCCGAGGACGAACTGTTTTCCGGCGATTTCGATCCGCGTCACTGATCCCGTTCAGGGCCGCATGAAGCCGTAGTCCTGATCGTCGTCGAGGTTTTCCGCCAGAAAACGCAACTCGTCGGCCAGGTCTTCGGCGTTGCGCACCGCCTTGCTCTGCTGCACCACCGCGCTGAGCAAGGCGCGCAGGCTCAGGCCCGGATCGAACCCTACCTCCTGCGCCATCTCCAGACTCTGCCGGGTTTCCTGCCTCGCCCACTCATACACGCTCATGCCGCTGCTCCTGAAGTAATTTGGCCGAGCATGAAATGCCGCGCGCAGAGTGGATTTGATGTGGATCAAGACTTGGGATCGTCGTCCTTCCAGGGCGCCGAAAGGTAGCGGGTACGGTTGAAGGTCTCCAGCCATTCCGGGCAGAACACCACCAACGCGCTGACCACCATGCCGTTGATGAAGGCTTCGGGAAAAATCAGCAACCACAGGTAACCGATGAAATCCTCCAGCCATTCCGGCATGGCAAAGAGGCCGTCGTACCAGAGCAAGGTCAGGCTCAGCGTCAGGCAGAACAACGCCGACAGCGCCGCGGCGAAAAAACCGGAACAGAAGATGTACACGAACGGATTGCGCGGCTGGGCGCGCTCGACCAGGATCGCCACGCATTCGGTGATCAGCACCGGCAACAGGATCAGCAAGGCGCCGTTGACCCCGACGGCCACCAGATCCTGACGTCCCAGCAGCACCAGTCCCAGTTGCGCCACCAGTGCGCCGACGATCGCCAGTGGCCAGTCCAGCAGCAGTGTCACTGCCGTCATGCCGATGAAGTGGTAAGACACGCCGGTGTCGAAGTCCCTGCGCACCAGCCACAGCAGAAACAACGCGAACACCGTGCCGAACAGCAAGTGCTGACGGCGACTGTCACTGAACAACTCGACCCATGGCGCGCGGCCAATCGCCCAGAGCAGCACCGGCAGGTAAATCAGCCAGCCGAGGGTCAGACTTGTCGATGACAGCAGTTCTGCACCGATCATGATCCCATCACCTTCATTCGCACCGCAGACTCCTTTGATTGGCGCTCCTGCGGCGAAGTCTACACCTGCACGGCGGCACATCTGCCGATGCAAAGCTTTCTGCTTGTCGCAATTGAACGCTAAGCTTGGGCCTATGGATGACTCAGATTACTTACGCCTGCTGACCATCGCGGCCGAGCAAGCCAACGCCTTTCTGTCCAATGCCCGCAAATGGGAGCGTGAGCGTTGGGTCTGCCAGCGCCTGCTGCAAGGCTTGAATATTCCCTATCGCGCCGACGAGTTCGCGCCTGCCGGTGAGCCGCCGGACGTGCTGTTTCGCGACGCCAACTTCGAAGTGTTTTTCGTCCTCGACGAGGGCCGACGGCTCAACGACGAATGGCGCGATGAGCTGCAACGTCGGCGCAGTGCGTTTTCCCTCAGCCAACTGGTGCGGCGTGAAGCCAAGCCGCGGCGAATTCCGGCCAATGAATTTCTGCTGAGACTGGCGCCGACCTTGCGCAAGAAAGCGCACAACTACAAAGAACGCGGCATGGACCTGGGTGAGCTGGACATCATTGCCTTCGCCAGCCTCAAACGCGAAGTGCTCGACCTCAACAGCCACTTTCCGCCGCCCACCGAATACCTGCGTCAGGGCTGGCGTTCGCTGTCGCTGGTCGGACCTACGTTCGCCCGGGTGCTGTTCGCCCATCCCGATGCCCCGGATTTTCTGCGCGGCAACCTGGGGCGCAGCATCGTGTTCGATGTAGGGATCAGCCTGTGACGCCGCTTCAACAATTGATCGCCGAGGTCCCGCAGAGCGGCCGCGTACGCTGGATTGGCGTGCGTCCTGAATCTCGTGGACCGATGATCGAGCTCGACGCCGTAGAGGCACGCCTTGAAGCGGGACTGACCGGGGATCATGCCCGCCCCGGAGTACGTAACGCCCGACAGGTCACGCTGATTCAGTTCGAACACCTGGCCGTGATCAGTGCATTGATGGGCCGTCCCCACGAGCAACCGGTCGCGCCTGAAGATCTGCGGCGCAATCTCGTCATAAGCGGGATCAACCTGTTCAGCCTCAAGGGGCGGCGCTTTCGCATTGGTCAGGCGATTTTCGAAACCACGGGCTGGTGCCAGCCGTGTGCGCGCCTGCAGAACAACCTTGGCCCGGGCACGTTCCAGGCTGTGCGCGGGCATGGCGGAATCACTGCGCGAGTGTTACAAAGCGGGATCATCCGCCTCGACGATGGCGTGTCTGTCGAACCGGTCCCGGACAGTGGCTATGCTCCTTTCAATCCCGGTTGAAAACCGCTGTAGCGTGTTCTCATTCAGTAACGTCTACCTGACGAGGCCTTTATGACCAGCCGCCTGAACCCCGAAGACCAGAAGCATGTCGAAGAGTACCTGCAGTTGTCCCAACACCGTGTCGAGCGCCGGCCATTCCGGCCGTGGATGCTCCTGGTGCTGGTGCTGGCAGTGACCATTGGTCTGGGCCTGTTGAGCCGATTTATCAGTTACCTGACGCTATGAGCTGCATCGCGCTCGCTTGGGTAACCGTACCGATTTCCTTTAAAAACCTTGCGAGCTATCCCTATGTCCCATCGTATTGTCATTGTCGGCGGCGGCGCCGGCGGTCTGGAGTTGGCTACCCGTCTGGGTAAGACTCTGGGCAAACGCGGCACCGCCAGCATCATGCTGGTCGACGCGAACCTCACGCACATCTGGAAACCGCTGCTGCACGAAGTGGCCGCCGGATCGCTGAACTCCTCCGAAGACGAACTCAACTATGTCGCCCAGGCCAAATGGAACCACTTCGAGTTCCAGCTGGGACGTATGAGCGGGCTCGATCGTGAGCAGAAGAAGATCCAGCTGGCTGCCACCTACGACGAGAATGGCGTTGAGCTGGTCCCGGCGCGGGAAGTGCCCTACGACTCGCTGGTGATCGCGGTCGGCAGCACCACCAACGATTTCGGCACCCAGGGCGCCGCGCAACACTGCCTGTTCCTCGACACCCGCAAACAGGCCGAGCGTTTCCACCAGCAACTGCTCAATCACTACCTGCGCGCCCACGCCGGGCAGACCGATGTGGTTCAGCAGATCAGCGTGGCCATCGTCGGTGCGGGCGCCACGGGCGTCGAACTGGCGGCCGAGCTGCACAACGCGGCCCATGAACTGGCGGCTTACGGTCTGGACCGGATCAAACCGGAAAACATGCACATCACCCTGATCGAAGCCGGGCCACGGGTGCTGCCAGCCCTGCCGGAGCGCATCAGCGGGCCGGTGCACAAGACCCTGGAGAAACTCGGGGTCAACGTGATGACCAACGCCTCGGTCAGCCAGGTCACCGCTGACAGCCTGATCACCGCCGATGGCAACGAGATCAAGGCCAGTCTGAAAGTCTGGGCCGCCGGGATCCGCGCACCGGGTTTCCTCAAGGACATCGATGGCCTGGAAACCAACCGCATCAATCAGCTGCAAGTGCTGCCGACGCTGCAAACCACCCGCGACGAGAACATCTTCGCCTTCGGTGACTGCGCCGCCTGCCCGCAACCGGGCTCGGATCGCAACGTTCCACCACGGGCCCAGGCTGCGCACCAACAGGCGTCGCTGCTGGCCAAATCGCTGAAGCTGCGCATCGAAGGCAAGACCCTGCCGGAGTACAAGTACACCGACTACGGCTCGCTGATTTCGCTGTCGCGTTTTTCGGCGGTGGGTAACCTGATGGGCAACCTGACCGGCAGCGTGATGCTTGAGGGCTGGCTGGCGCGGATGTTTTACGTGTCGCTGTACCGCATGCACCAGATGGCGCTGTACGGGCCGTTCCGCACGGCGATGCTGATGCTCGGCAGCAAGATCGGACGCGGCACCGAGCCACGCCTGAAGCTGCACTGATGTAAAAAACACCGTGGGGGGCGGGCTCGCCCTCACGGTGTTTTGTTTTCTACTGTATCTGCCCTCGCTTTCCCCACCTTCGCTTACAAACGCCCCCGCTCCTCGACACAGACGCGATACACCGCCACCGCTTAATGGCCACACCCGAGCACACCTGCTCCGGCTTGATCGCCCTTAACGTGTGGTTGCGCTGTGCAACCGAAGGAGAATGCAATGTCCCGTACTTCGAAAATCGGCAAAAACTCCCTTGGCCTGGTCGGTGCCGTACTGGCCGGCGGCCTGATGCTGTCCGGCTCGGTGTTTGCCGCGCAACCGCTGGCCCAGGGCTACATGGTCGCTTCGGCCGAGACCTCGGTGAAAACCCCGGAAGGCAAATGCGGTGAAGGCAAATGCGGCGATGCGTCGATGGCCAAGACCGACACCGATGGCGACGGCAAGGTCTCCCGCGCCGAGTTTCTGAAAGTTGCACCGAAGTCCGACTTCGACAAGATCGACACCAACCACGACGGCTTCATCGACGAGCAAGAGGCGTACAACAACGTCAAAGCCAATTTCGAAGCCAACGGCAAGAAAATGCCGAAAGGTCTGTTCGAACACCTGAAAGACCAGGACGGTGCCTGATTTTTTCAGCCTCCCCGACAAAACAAAGCCGCGCTTTCTCTGACAAGAAGCGCGGCTTTTTCACGCCTGCATGATTACAGCTGGAAGCGTCGCACCATGCCCTGCAGGGCATTGGCCAGTTGCGACAGTTCATGGCTCGACGCATTGGTTTGATCGGCACCCGCCGCCGAGCGCACCGACAGGTCGCGAATGTTCACCAGGTTGCGATCCACTTCCCGCGCCACTTGCGCCTGCTCTTCGGCGGCGCTGGCGATCACCAGATTGCGCTCGTGGATTTCGTGTACCGACGCCGTGATCGTCTGCAACGCTTCACCGGCTCGCTCGGCCAGCAGCAGCGTGGTGGCGGCGCGCGAGGCACTGGCCTGCATCGACGCCAGCGCCAGGCTCGAACCGTTGCGCATGCCCTGCACCATTTGCTCGATTTCCTGGGTCGATTGCTGAGTGCGATAAGCCAGCGCGCGAACCTCATCGGCAACCACCGCAAACCCGCGCCCGCTCTCCCCGGCTCGCGCTGCTTCGATGGCGGCGTTGAGCGCCAGCAGGTTGGTCTGCTCGGCGATCGCTCGAATCACGTCCAGCACTTTGCCGATGTCCTGCGACTGGTTGGCCAGCGATTGCACCAGTTCGCCGGTGTGCTCGACTTCGCTGGCCAGGGCGTTGATGGCGTCGGCAGTTTCGCTGACCCGTTCCTGGCCCAACTGCGCCGATTCGCTGGACTGGCGGGTGGCGTCGGACGTCGACACCGCATTGCGGGCGACTTCCTCGACCGCGGTGGTCATCTCGTTGACGGCGGTGGCGGCTTGTTCGATTTCGTTGTTCTG
>Ga0070669_100001494_pt1 | contig 16898 bp, 19 predicted proteins | sample KBSS53metaG_FD_64680 | JGI IMG/M metagenome (GOLD analysis project Ga0070669, IMG submission 64680) | Switchgrass rhizosphere microbial communities from Kellogg Biological Station, Michigan, USA - KBS S5-3 metaG | ecosystem: Host-associated > Plants > Roots > Rhizosphere > Soil ... | reverse complement strand
ACCCGGCTTCGTCGACGTGGTGACGGAGCACCTCACGACGATTCGCGAGCAGGGCGCCGTGGCGGCGATCGAAGCGCTCGGCCTCGCTCCAGTGAGAAGCCGGTAGCGGCCTGCCGTCCGGCTCGCGTGACCGGCCCTCCGCCGCGCGTCACGCCTCCACCTCCTGACCATCTCCTCGATGTCGCCGCCATCCCGACGTGACTTCGTGAAGCTCGCCGCAGCCGCCGCGGGCGCGGTGCTCGTGCCGCCGGCGCTACAGGAGCGTGCGCACGATCGCATGCTCGACGGTGCGGCGTCACCGGACGCCGAGGAGCATGGATGGGAGCGCGTGCCGTCGATCCTGGCGCGCATCAAGGCGCCGACGTTCCCGGCGCGGGCCTTTCCCGTGACGCGCTACGGCGCGAAGTCCGACGGCGTTACCGACTCGAGTGCGGCGTTCCGGCGAGCCATCGCGGCGTGCGCTGCGGCTGGAGGCGGACGCGTCGTCGTCGACGGGGGCACCTTCCTCACGGGACCGATCCATCTGCGGAGCCGCGTCAACCTCGAGGTGAAGGAGGGCGCGACGATCACGTTCCTCACCGACCCGAAAGCGTACGAGCAGTACGTGCTGACGCGTTTCGAGGGCGTCGAGATGATGGGGCTGTCGCCGCTCATCTATGCGTCGAACGCACGCGACGTCGCGATCACGGGGGCCGGCACGCTCGACGGGCAGGCGGGGAACGACGTCTGGTGGCACTGGAACGGCAACGCACGCTACGGATGGAAGCAGGGGGCGGGCAACCAGCGCGCGGCGCGAGCGCGTCTCTTCGAGATGGCGGAGCGCAACGTTCCCGTCGCCGGGCGGCGGTTCGGGGTCGACTCGTTTCTCCGGCCGAATTTTATCCAGCCGTACGGCTGCACGAACGTCCTGATCGAAGGGGTCAGCATCCGAAACTCCCCGATGTGGGAGATCAATCCGGTGCTTTGTCGCAACGTGACCGTCCGCGGCGTCCAGATCGCGAGCCATGGCCCGAACAACGACGGCTGCGACCCCGAGTCGTGCCGCGACGTGCTGATCGAGCGCTGCAGCTTCGACACGGGCGACGATTGCATCGCCATCAAGTCGGGGCGCAACGCCGACGGCCGCCGTGTGAACGTGCCGACCGAGAACGTGATCATCCGCGACTGCGAGATGCGCGACGGTCACGGCGGGGTGACGATCGGCAGCGAGATCTCGGGACACGTGCGCCACGTCTATGCCGAGCGGAACAAGATGGACAGCCCCCAGCTCGAGCGAGCGCTGCGCCTCAAGAACAACGCGATGCGCGGCGGGGTGCTCGAACACATCTACATGCGAGACGTCGAGGTCGGTCAGGTCGCCGACGCGGTGCTCCAGGTGGATTTCCTCTACGAGGAAGGCGCGAAGGGCAACTTTCCTCCGGTCGTGCGCGACGTCGAGCTGCGGCGGGTCACGAGCAGGAAGAGCAACTACGGACTCTACCTCCGCGGCTACGAGAAGGGGACGATCGAGGACGTGCGCGTCATCGACTGCACGTTCGACGGTGTGGCGAAGCCGGATGTGGTCGAGCACGTGACGGGTCTGGTGCGCCAGAACGTCACGGTCAACGGCGCCAAAGTGACTCAGTGAACGATGCGCTATCTCCCCACGCCTGAGCAGACCGCCCGGCTCACGCCCGAGGAGCTGCGAACGCACTTCCTCGTCTCCGGTCTGTTCGTGCCGGGCGAGGCTCGCTTCGAGATGGTCGACCTCGACCGCGTGACGCTCGGAGGCGTCGTGCCGCTGGCCGAGCCGATCCATCTCGTCGCGCCCGACGAGTTCGCGGCGAAGTCGTTCACGGAGCGGCGAGAGCTCGGCATCCTCGACATCGGCGGGGCCGGGACGGTAACCGTGGACGGGGTCGCCCATGCGACGAGGAAGCTCGACATGGTCTACGTCGGCCGAGGCGTGCACGACGTGGCGCTGTCGAGTGAGGACGCGGCGAGCCCCGCACGGTTCTTCCTCGTCAGCTATCCCTCTCACGCCGAGCACCCGACCGCGTTCGTCGCCGCGGGCGAGGCCGATGCGTCCGAGCTCGGCACGCAGCAGAAAGCGAATCGCCGGCGTCTGGCACGCTACATCCACCAGGGCGGCGTGAAGAGCTCGCAGCTCGTCATGGGTGTGACGGCGCTGCACGAGGGGAGTGTGTGGAACACGATGCCGCCGCACACTCACGTGCGTCGCACCGAGGTCTACCTCTACTTCGACGTGCCGGCGGACGCGGTCGTCTTTCACATGATGGGCGCGCCGGACGGCACGCAGCACCTGGTCGTGCGTGACGGCGACGTCGCACTCTCGCCATCGTGGTCGATCCACTCCGGATGCGGAACGGCCAACTACACGTTCTGCTGGGCGATGGGCGGCGAAAACCAGGAGTTCGCCGACATGCAGGGCTTCGACATGACCAGTCTTCGTTGATGACTGCGACGATCGAGCTCGCGCTCGGCGGACGTTGATCGCGACTCGCGAGACACACGCTTCTGCGCGCAGTGTGCGTGAGCAGCGCGAATCGGCGCTTTCGCGACATCGCGGTGCGCAGTGTGCAGAGAAGCCGCGCCATGTCGCACCGCACTAATGGGCGAGCCGGCGAAAACAGTTCGCGGCTCGTGACCGGGAAGCGGCGCGATGCGCTCGGGCTGTTGCTCGATGCCGTCGACGCCGTGATCGAGGATGGAATCCCGCACCCGGGCTGGGATCGCTCCGACGCCGAGATTCGAACCTGCGCGCTCGAGGCGGCATTCGCAGAAGCGGAAGAGATCGTGAGCCGTCTGCGCGGCACCGGCGTGGTGCCCGCTCCGATGTCACGCTCCGATGCCGATCGTCTCACCGTCGCCGCTGCCGCGATCTGCGTGTGGGGACGTCTGCCGGGCGAGTCGCATCCGGTGCTCGATCATCTCGCCGACGCGCTCGCGAACGTACCGCCGTCGAGCGTTCCACTCGCGCAGCTCGCGATGCTCGCCTAGACCGGCTCCAGTGCGGCGCGGTGTGCCGGATGCCGTGTGAACGCGCGCCACGTTCCGAGCAGCCACACGATCCCGATGAACAGTCCTCCCACGAGATCCGTCGGCCAGTGGACGGCGAGATAGAGCCTCGAGTACGCGTTGGCGAGGAACACCGCCGCGGCCACCACGAAGGGCCAACGCCACCCGCGCGTGCGATACAATAGAAGGGCGACGGTGATGTACACCGCGATCGTCAGGATCGCGTGGCCGCTCGGGTACGATGCCCAGTTGTACATGCCACGGCGGGGGAACAGATCGGGCCGATCGCGACCGAGCAGATACTTCATCGTCGGGTTCAGCGACAACGAGCCCACGGTGACCACCAGCAGCTGGAGCGCGATGATCCCGCGGTTCTTGCGCTTCCACAGCCACCAGCCGATCGCGAGCGTGAGCGGCAGGATCGTCAGGTTGGTCCCCGTGAGCGGCACCTGCAGCACGGTGGCGTCGAGCCACGATGGCAGCGTCCACGCGTGAAACCAGCGGAGCATGTTCCGCTCCCATACGGCGCCGTCGTCCCACGTCGACGTCGCGCGGATGATCGCGCCGTAGAGGACGCCGACGCCCCAGGCTGCGACGTACGCGACGAAGAGGTCCCAGGCCAGGGTCTTTCCTGCGCTGGAGCGCGGGATCGACTCCGACCGACTCAGCTCGGTCTCCAAGTGACTACGACGCTTTCCCTTCGCCGATCCAACGCCGGATCTCGGCGACGACGAGGCGCGGCTCGATGGGCTTGGCGAGGTACGAGCTGAACCCGACCTCCGACGCGCGCTCCCGATCGTCGGCCAGCGCGTGCGCCGTCAGCGCGATGATCGGGATGCCACTCGTCCGAGGATCGCCGCGAAGGATGCGCGTGGCTTCCCAACCGTCCATGCGTGGGATCGAGATGTCCATCAGGATGAGATCCGGTTGCACACTGCGCGCGAGCTCGACGGCCCTCACGCCGTCCTGCGCCTCGATGACCTCGTAGCCGAGATGTCGCAGCACGGTGCAGTAGATGATGCGGTTGTCCTCGTTGTCTTCCACGAGGAGCAGGGTCTGGCCGGTCGATGCGGGGTCGTCCACGGATTCCTTGCGTTGAGGACTCCACTCCCAGCGGAGATGGTAAGAGCAAAGCGAATGCCCGCGGCCGAGCGCGCCACGATCATTCGCGGTCGCGCTCGAGCGCGGCGATCTTCTCGAGCCGTCGGCGATGCCGGTCGGCGCCCGAGAAGCGTGCCTCGAGGAAGTCGCGCAGGAGCTCCGCGGCGAGCTCGGGGCCGATGACCCGTGCACCGAGCGCCAGGACGTTCATGTCGTCGTCCTCCACTCCCTGACGCGCCGAGAAGGGGTCGTGGCACAGCGCGCATCGCACCCCGGTCAGCTTGCTGGCCGCGATGCTCGCGCCCACGCCGCTTCCACACACGAGGATTCCTCGTTCGGCCGCGCCCGATACCACGGCACGCCCGACGGCGGCGGCGACATCCGGATAGTCGTCCCCGGGCACGAGCTCACCCGGCCCGGTGTCCACGACCTGGACCCCACGGGCACCCAGCTCGGCGAGAATTCGGTCTCGCAGCGGCCAACCGGCATGATCACATCCGAATGCCACCTTCATCGTGCACCCCCGTTCGCGATGAACCGATGGAGAATCTACCGCGCGGATTCGTGCGTCTGGACACCCCGGGCAGCGGCTCCCGGCGCCGGTTGGCGCGGCCCGTGACCAGCGTCACGGAGGCCGGACAGTGCAGTCCGCTGATTATACGGCCGAGACTGGTAGTAGGTCCGGTTCCAAAAGTTATGGACATCGGTTGCTTTTTGTGATCTGGCTCGTAAACCAGCACGGAGCGTCGTCGCTCCGCCGACCGATCTCGCATCCAGAGACCCCACACCGAGACGTCCGCGATGTCGAGTGAGAGCGCGCAGGGCGAAACGCGCACCGAAGCAGTCGTCGTCCGCCGAGAGCGGTTGCGGTTCACGGGCTTTTCGCTCGTGCGCTCCCCGTCCGGGCGCGTCACCTGCGAGGTCACGCTGGAGTGGGCGCCGGGTGAGGCGATCATCGGCCGAGCGGAAGGGCAGGCGAGTCCCGCCGGGGACGCCCGGCTCGGCGCCGAAGCATCGATCCGGGCGCTCGAGAACTTCACGGAAGGCAGCATCACCTTCGAGCTCGTCGGCGTGAAGGTCGTGCGCGCCTTCGACGCCAACGTCGTCATCGCCTCCCTCATTCAGCGGGGGGACTCGGGCCCGGATCGCCTGCTGGGCTGCTATCTCGCCGACGGAGACATGGTTCGCGGGGCCGCGCTCGCCGTGCTCAACGCGACGAACCGGGTGCTCGGCAACTACATCAGCACCCGCTAGCGTTTTGCGTCTGCCCCGATGACGCGTCCGGGGTAGGCGAACGCACGTCCACCCGCTACTGTGCGGGACAGCGCCCCGCTGCCGGGGTAGCAAGGAAAATCGCCCGCCGCCCCCTTCCTGCGGCCGGCCTCGCCATCGGAGAATCCAGGTGCGCGCCCGTCTCCCCCTCCTCGGCACGATCCTCCTCGCCGGCTGCTTCACGCATCCCGCCAAGGCCCCGCATCCGCAGACGGTCGTCTCCGCCGGAGCGCCGACTGCTCGCACCAAGCCGGATTCCGCTCGCCAGGTGCCGGCAGCGACGTCGACCACGACCACCACGAAGGTCGGCACGTGGACGACCGAGGTGAGCACGCGCGATGTAGCGCGACGTGCGGTCGAGGTGTTCGGCGACTCGCTCATCCTCGCGGCGCCGCCGAAGCTCGACGAGGAGGCGGAGCCGTCGTGGGACATGGACGTCCGCTCGTACGAGACCCAGGAGCGCGTCGCGTATTACGTGAACATGTTCTCCGGCCGCTCACGCGAGCGCATCGCCGACCGTCTGGGACGGGGCACGCGCTACGAGCCGATGATCCGCGCCAAGATGAGGGCCGGGGGGCTCCCCGAGGACATGTACTATCTCGCGCTCGTCGAGAGCGGCTTCGATCCCCACGCGTATTCCAGAGCGGCGGCAGTGGGCATGTGGCAGTTCATGACCTCCACGGCGCGGGACATGGGGATGCGCGTCGACTGGTGGGTCGACGAGCGGCGCGACCCGGTGCGCTCGACGTCGGCGGCCGTGCGGTTCATCCGCGGGCTTCGCGACCAGTTCGGATCCCTCTATCTCGCCGCAGCGGCATATAATGGAGGCCCCGGTCGCGTCTCGCGCGGCCTGGCTCGCTACGCGGACGATCTCGAGAACACCGCCGGCGACGATGCCTTCTTCGTCCTCGCCGAGAAGGACTACCTGCGCAACGAGACGCGGGAGTACGTTCCGCAGCTCATTGCCGCCGCGCTCATCGCCAAGGAGCCGGCGCGCTACGGAATGACGATCCACACCCTTCCGCCGCTGGCCTACGACTCGGTGAGGGTCCCGCCGAGCACGCCTCTGGCGGCGATCGCGAAAGCGGCGCACGCGTCGACGCGCGACATCGTCGACCTGAACCCGCACCTTCTGCGCGGGATGACTCCGCCGCGCGACAGCTATCAGATCCGCATTCCGGAGGGGACCGCGACGTCGTTCGACAGCGCCTTCGCTGCGCTCCCCGGCGCGGACCGGGTCGGCACTCACCGGCTCGAGACCAAGAAGGGCGACACGCCGGAGCGCCTGGCGCGTGCGAACGGCATCTCCGCGTCCGTGCTCTCCGCGTTCAATCCCTCGATGCGGCGCCTGAAACCCAGCGGGCGGCTCGTTCCCGGGCAGGTTCTCCTGATCCCGACGACGGCCGTGGCGGCCGCCAGCTTCGCCGTGCCCGACCCGGCGATCGAGAGGTTCCCCAACAGCACGGCGCGGCTGAAGGTGCACACCGTGCGTCGCGGTGAATCGCTGGGGGCGATCGCGCGCCGCTACGACACGACTCCCGCGCGCCTGATGCGGATCAACGGGCTCCGGAAGCCGGTGATCTTCCCCGGCCAGACGCTGCTGCTCTCCGGCAAGGTCTCACGCTCGTCGAAGGCCGCGAAGCCGCGTGCCGCCGCCGGGAAGTCGGGCTCCAAAAAGCGTTCGGGCGCCAGCTCGAAAGCAGGCGCCCGAACGAAGAGCGAGAAGGCGAAGAATACCGCTCGCGCCGAATGACGGATCAGGTCACTCCATGACCCCCGTGCCGCGGTAGCCCTTCGTCAGGATGCGGTCGTAGCCGTTGGAGGGGTTGTCCCCCTGGGCGCGTGACTTCGCGACCGCGACGGGACCGCGGTTGTACACCAGCAGGGCGAGCTTGACGTTGCCGTCGTACTCGTCGACCAGGCCGCGGAGATAGCGGAACCCGACGCGCAGGTTGGTCTGCGGATCGTAGAGCTTCTCGCGCGTCACGTCCTTCACGTAGTACTTCGCGGTCGACGGCATGACCTGGGTGAGCCCGACGGCGCCAACAGGGCTGGTCGCGCGGACGTTGAAATCGCTCTCCAGCTTCACCAGCCGGAACGCCAGCTCCGGGTCGATCCCCTCGGCCGACGCGACATCCACGATGTTGCCGGCGAGGCTCGCGCCGATGTTGTAGCGGCTCGAGTAGTTGATGACCTTCTGCGCCCGCTCCAGCTGGGCGCGCACGAGCTCCAGTTCCCCGCGCGCGGAGTCCAGCGCGAAGGCAAGGGAACGGTCGGTGGCGACGTTGATCCGGAAGCCGGTCTTCTGAACGGGCGCCGCCTCGGCCGACTTGGCGGCAGGCTTCCGGTTCCCGACGACGAATGCGGTGGCGCCGAAGAAGCTCAGCGCCAGTGCCGCCCGCTTGAGTCGATTGCGGCGGCGATAAGCGTCTCCCCGGTGCACGTACGTGCCCCTAAGGTTTTTCATAAGATGAACCCTGGTAAAGGGTTAACTGCAGTTGTCCAGCTCGCTGCACTTGCAGGTTAAGGGGCAACGCCCGTGCCATCAAGCCTTGCGTATTCCCCCCCGCCTCCACCCACCTTCTGGGCCAAAGATATATCGGAGATCACCATCGACCTGTCGACCGCCTTCGCCATATCGTAGATGGTGAGCAACGCTATGGTGGCCCCGGTGAGGGCCTCCATCTCCACTCCGGTCTTCCCGACCGTGCGTGCCACGACCTCCACCTGGAACCCGGGCAAGGCCGGGTCCGGCGCAATCGCCACGCCCACGTCGTGCAGGGGCAGGGGGTGGCAGAGGGGGATGAGCTCCGACGTCCGTTTGGCCGCCATGATACCGGCTACGCGGGCGACGCCCAGGACGTCCCCCTTCCTGATCGAGTTGCTGCGAATGGCCTCATATGCTTCCGGGGACATTCGTATCCTTCCCGTCGCCCGGGCCATGCGGCTTGTGTCGGGCTTGACGCTCACATCGACCATTCTCGCCGTGCCATCGGCGGCGACGTGCGAGAGGCCCCCGGTCTCATCCTTCCCAGTCATCGCAGCACCGCCTCCAGTTGCCGGAGCAGCTCGCTCGTGATCAGCTGCGGGTTCACGTTGCCGGTCGCCAGCTCCTTCGCCTCCTCGACCGCGTCGAGCGCCCTGGCCGCCGCCCGGGCGCCACGGCCATTTCCCCGGTCGACGGCCGTACGAGCGCGCTCGTGAAGCAGCGCGGTCAGCGCGTCGAGCGAGGTACTGAAGGCGCCTCGGGCCCTGGCTCCGCCCTGAACGAGGGCAGCGCGCATCTGTTCGCGCCGGTCGCCGGCGACCGCGCCCTCGAGCAGCGATCGCGCCCTTGCGAGGGCGTCCGCCCACTCCGCGCGCGCGAGCAACGCCCCCGGTGCTCCGGCGGCGAGCCGGCGCTGCTCCTCGAGGCGCGGCGGGACGCCGCCCGCCGCGAGGGCCTCACGCATCGCCGGCTCGGCGAGCACGGCGTCGACCGCTTCGGGGGACAACCGCGGGACGCGAATCGCGACGACGCGCGACCGGATCGTCGGGATCAGCGCGCCCGGCTCGCTCGAGGTGAGGATGATCGTCGCGCGAGGGGGCGGCTCCTCGAGCAGCTTGAGAAACGCCCCTGCCGCGTACTCCGCGTCCTCGCGGACGACGAGGCGATCCGCGTCACCCAGCACGTAGACCTTTCGGGCCCCGAGCGCAGGCAGCAGCGAGGCGGAGTGCGACATGGCCCGAATCGTCGCGATGAGGATCGCGTCCTCCGGCGGGGGTGGTGCGTACACTCCCGACTTCGTGCGATCTCCGATCGCTTCGCGGAAATCGTCCTCGACGTCCTCCGGTGACGGATCGGTGTCCTTCAGCCTCGGACGCGGGAAATACCAGTGGATGTCCGGGTGTGTGCCTGCGAGGGCGTAGCGGCAATGCTGGCAGCTTCCGCATGGACGGGGCTCGGCGCTGGTGCAGAGGAGGCGCTGTCCGAGCCAGAGCGCGAGCCGCTGCTTGCCGATGCCCATCGGTCCCTGGAGCAGCAGCGAACCGGGGAGCGCGTCACGCCTGATCGCGTCATCGAGACGGCGCCGAAGCGCCTCGTGACCGTGGATTGGGAGGAGGGGCACGAAGGCAAGGTAAGACGCGCCGGGCCGTTCCGGCGAGTGGTCCGTCGCGCGTGCCCCGGGCACGGATCGTGACCATCTCGAAGCGGAACTTCACGGGAGAACGCCATGGAACTCGGGCTGAAGGGTCGCAAGGTGGCCATCCTCGCCACGGACGGGGTCGAGCAGGTCGAGCTGGTGGAACCGCGCAAGGCGCTCGACGCGGCCGGCGCCGTCACGCATCTCATCTCGCCGAAGGAAGGCGCGATCCAAGCAGTGAATCACGACGAGAAGGGGGACATGCTGCCGGTGGACCAGCCGCTGTCGAAGGTGCACGCGAGCGAGTACGACGCGCTGCTTCTGCCGGGAGGCGTGGCGAATCCGGACACGCTGCGGATGGATCAGGCGGCAGTGCAGTTCGTCCGCGAGTTCATGCTCTCGGAGAAGCCGGTGGCCGCGATCTGCCACGGTCCGTGGCTGCTGGTGGAGGCGGGCGCGGTCTCGGGCCGCACGCTGACTTCATGGCCCAGCCTCAAGACGGACATCCGGAACGCGGGCGGGCAATGGGTGGACCAGCCCGTGTCGATCGACGACCGGCTGATCACGAGCCGGAAGCCGGCCGACATCCCCGCCTTCTCGGCGGCCATCGTGAAGCAGTTCGCCAACCGGATGGACGAGGCGCGGGCGGACGAGATCAGCGAGCAGAGCTTCCCGGCGAGCGATCCGCCGCCGGGACCGTCGTCGATCGGCGGGGAAGGGGCGGCTCTGACGCAGTGACCGAGGGCGGCCGGCCACCGTCCTGACGAGGTGGGCCGGCCGCAATCCCGGTACGTCAACTTTGTGGCGTAAAGCACTTGACAGAACCCTGCCGTCGGGGCATTCTCCGCCCATGACACGAGTCATCCCGATTCGTCCCCCCGAGCCGCCCGAGATGCAGGCGAGGGCGATGGACAACCTCCGCTTCATCCGCGAGACGATGGAGGCGGCCGGGACGTTCACCGCCGTGTCGGGTTGGGGAACGGTCGTGATCGGCGCGACCGCGATCGCTGCGGCCGCGCTCGCAGCAGTCACCCACAGCACGACCCGATGGATCTTCATCTGGTTGTGCGAGGCCGCGCTCTCGGTCGCGATCTCGATCTACACGATGGCGCTCAAGGCACGCTCGGCCAAGCTGCCGCTCTGGTCGGAGCCGGCGCGCAAGATCCTGTTCAGCTTCGCGCCTCCGATGGCCGCCGGTGCGCTCCTCACCCTCGTGTTGTTCGAGCACGGTCTGATCGCGCTGCTGCCTGGCGTGTGGATGCTGCTGTACGGCGTCGGCGTCGTGGCGGCGGGAACGTTCTCGGTGCGCATCGTCCCGGTGATGGGACTCGCCTTCATGATCGTCGGTGCGGCGGCCCTCATCGGGCCGGCGACGTGGGGGACGGCATTCATGGCAGCCGGCTTCGGCGGGCTGCACCTGTTCTTCGGAACTCTCATCGCTCGGAGGCACGGTGGCTAAGGACAGCGCGGCCCGGAAGCGGGCGAGCGACCACGTCGAGCGGCGAACGCTCGCCGGGGGCGCCGCACAACTGCGCCCGGTGGACGGAGTCAGCGCCGACGCGGAGGGCGCGTCGGACGAGGGCGCTCTCGGTCTGGATCGACTGATCCACGAACGCATGCGGCTGGGCATCGTGAGCGCGCTCGCGGCGAACGATTCGTTGACGTTCAACGATCTCAAGCTGCTGCTCGGCACGACGGACGGGAATCTGAGCGTGCATGCGCGGAAGCTCGAGGACGCGAACTACATCACCTGCACGAAATCGTTCGAGGGCCGCGTGCCGCGGACGGAATACAAGCTCACCGCCGACGGCCGTCGCGCCCTCAAGCGGTACGTCGATCACATGGAGGCGCTCATCCGCGCCATCCGGGAACGCTGAGCGGTTGATGCAGAAATCACGACATTCGGGCGCGCAGAGCGCCATTCCGTCGTTCTCCGGCCCGCACGTCGCGGTCATCATGGACGGCAATGGGCGGTGGGCGACGGCGCACGGGTTCACCCGCTCCGCGGGGCACGAGGCTGGCCTGCGCACCGCTCGCCAGATCGTCGAGGCGGCGGTTCGCGAGGGGGTCGGCACGCTCACGCTCTACGCCTTCTCGTCGGACAATTGGAAGCGGCCGACCCCTGAAGTGACGGCGCTGATGCGGCTGTTCCGGCGCGCACTGCTCGGTGAGGCGAAGCGCTGCCTGGAGAACGGCGTGCGACTCACGATCCTCGGCCGGCGCGACCGCCTGCCCTCGTCGCTGCGGCACACGATCGAGCAGGTCGAGTCGCTCACGGCGTCGGGCGCGAGGATGCACCTTCGAGTCGCCGTCGACTATTCGGCGCGCGACGCCGTGCTGAGAGCGGCGACGTTGCTACGGGGCGAGAGCGTGACGCGCGAGCAGTTCTCCGAGCTGCTCGCCCGAGTCGACCACGACCGGCTGCCGGCGTGCGACGTCGACCTGGTGATCCGCACCGGCGGTGAGCAGCGGCTCAGCGACTTTCTTCTCTGGGAGTGCGCGTACGCGGAGCTGCTGTTCGTGGAGAAGATGTGGCCGGAGTTCACGGCCGACGATCTCGGCGAAGCGCTCGCCGACTTCCGCAGCCGGAACCGACGGTTCGGGTTGGCGCCGGAGCAGGTGGCGTCGTAGCACTGCCGCGATGCGCAGTGCACATTGCGCTGTGAGCAACAGAAGAACGGCCTCGGGAGGCAGGAGCTTCCCGAGGCCGTCGCACATCGCGCATCGCCCATAGCGCACCGCACCCAATTTCCAAGCCGAACTCAACTAGTGATGCCAATCCGCCGATACTGATAGCGACCCAACCCATCGCTATCTCGATGCTTTCGACTGCGCGCGTGCTCCTCGCCGGCGGCGACGAGCCCAGCCTTCGTACACTGTACCAGATGCTCGAGTCGGCCGGCCACGCCGTCTCGCGCTCGACCTGTCCTGAAGACGCCGCACGGCGCGTGAGTGCCGGAGAAGCCGACGTCGTCCTGCTGGCGCACGATGCGCTCGCATCGATCGAAAGGCTGCTCCAGGCACAGTGCGGTCGAGCGTCGACGAGCATCGTCGCGCTCTCCGGCACGATGTCGGGCGCCCAGGCGCGCGACGCACTGCGCGCCGGCGTGTCGGACGTCATCGATCCCGCGAGTGGCGATCACGTGGTCCTCACCGCGATCGAGCGGGCCGCGCGCGAGGTCGAGCTGCGACGCGAGCTGGCGATGCTGCGCGCCCGCGTCGGCGATGCGGCACAACACGCACTGATCGGTCGCTCGGCGGCGATCGCGCGCGTGCGTGAGCTGGTCGGCCGAGCCGCGGCGTCGCGCGTACCCGTTCTGGTGACGGGAGAGGCGGGGACGGGCAAGGACATCGTCGCGCGGCTCGTGCACGATCTGTCGGAGCGCGCCTCGCGCCCACTGGTCACGATCGGCTGCGCAGCGACGGACGCCGCCACCCTCGAGGTGGAGCTCTTCGGTCACACCGACGGCGATGGCGAAGGGGCGCGGGCGGGGCTGCTCGAGGAAGCGCGTGGAGGCACCATCGTGCTCGAGGATGCCCCGGCGCTGCCGGTCGCGCTGCGTGCGCAGCTCGCGCGCGCCGCCGCATCGCGCACGTCACGCCGAGTCGGCGGACGCCAATCGGGACCTGTGGACGTGCGACTGGTGCTCGTCGCGCGCGAGAACGGGTCGGTGTCGGACGCGGCGTCGATCGAGGACCTGCTCACGCGCTTCAACGCGATCCTGGTCGACGTTCCGCCCCTGCGTGATCGCCGGAGCGACATCCCACAGCTCGCACAGCACTTCCGGCAGCGCGTCGGCGCGGCGTATGGGCTCGAGCTGGCGCCGCTCTCGTCGGACGAGCTGATGCCACTGCTCGGCCGTGAATGGACGGGCAACGTCCGTGAGCTCGAGCACTGGGTGGAACGTCAGGCGCTGATGGCACGGGCCGAGCGGTCTGGCACCGAGTCGGACGTGCTGCGCGGCGTGGAGCTCGGATCGTCGCAGGCGACGTTGGAGCAGCTCGAGCGCGCGTACATCATGCACGTGCTCGCGCTCGAGTCGGGACACCAGAGTCGCGCCGCCCTTCGACTCGGGATCGACCGGCGGACGCTCTACCGCAAGCTCAAGCAGTACCGGAGCGAATAGCGCATCGCGGCGCGGCGCGCCCTGCGCTCTCGTGACGGCGCGGCCGCGGCACGGGGATGCGTTCGCCACGCGTTCGCCGTGACGTGCGCTGCGCCGTGAGGGGCGCGATCACCGCACGTGATCGATCGCCCAGGTCCAGAAGATCGCGTCCTCGGCCGACATGCCGCCGCGCGGCGTGAGCCGCGCGTCCGCGTAGCCGTACTGTCCGATGTCGAGCAGATACTGCGCACGACTGACGAGCGTGCCCTGACACACGCGGTCCGCCTGTCCCGCGGCGCGCAGATCGGACATCCGACGCGCGAGCTCGTCGAGCACCGTGGCGGGGATCGACTGGATCTCGCTCGGATAGACGAAGTGGAAGAAGACCAGGTACGTGTAGAGCAGCGGCCAGTACGTGCCGAAGCGGCCGATGATGCGGTCCCAATCGAGCTCGGAGCCACGAGCTCGCAGCATGTGCACTATGTCCGCACCGTCGAACCGCTCGCGCTCCATGATGAACGCCTTCTGCCAGAGCAGCTCCTCGCACGGTACGATCTTCACCGGCATGCCGAGCACCTGCGTCTCGACCGCGTTCTCGAACCAACCGTCGTCCACGGCGCAGGTGCCGTTGCCTGAACTGAACACGAGATCCACGAAGTCCTCGTACCGCCACGCCTTCGCGAGCCAGTGCGGGAAGGTGAGCTCGGTGCGGTAGCCCGACGCCTGGAGTGCATCCATCGCGCGATCGAGGTCGCTGCGGCGAAGGAAGAGGTCGAAGTCCTTCGTGTTGCGCACGATGCCCGTGTACTCGAGGAAGGCGTGCGAGCCGCCCACGAGGAAGGGTACGGACGCGTCGCTGAGCACGTGCAGCGTGCGACGGTAGAAGGTGTTGGTGTCCTGCGCAGACTCGTCGAGCGTCGACTGGCCGGTCATCCGATCTGGGGTCGAGGTAGCCCGCCGCCAATGCAAGTCCGGGGCTAACGGCTGAGCCTCGCGTGACCGCAATGGCCCGAATCTCTCTGTACGCGATTCCGACTCAACGACCCGAGCCATATGCCGACGCGCGAAACCGTTCGAATCGCCGCCGTGAGCGACGTGCACTACGGCAAGCAATCCCAGGGGGTGATGCAGGCACTGTTCAGCCAGATCGCCGAGCGGGCGGACGTCCTGGTCATGCCCGGGGATCTCACCGACTACGGGCTCGCGGAGGAGGCGCGCGTGCTCGCACGCGACCTGACGGCCTGTCTGAAGATCCCGATCGTGGCCGTGTTGGGAAACCACGATTACGAGTCGGACGAGTCGGAGGAGATCGTGCGCGTTCTCACCGATGCCGGCGTCCACGTGCTCGATGGGGACTCGGTGGAGATTCAGGGGGTCGGCTTCGCCGGCGTGAAGGGATTCGCGGGAGGATTCGGGCGCGGGACGCTCGGCCCGTGGGGGGAGCGGGCGATCAAGGCGTTTGTGCAGGAATCAGTGAACGAGGCGCTCAAGCTCGAGTCGGCGCTGGCGCGCCTGAAGACGCCGCATCGCATCGCGCTCCTGCACTATGCGCCGGTGCAGGGAACGGTCGAAGGGGAGCCGGTCGAGATCTTCCCGTGGCTGGGCTCGAGCAGGCTCGAGGAGCCGCTCACCCGCTATCAAGTGAGCGCCGTCGTGCACGGGCACGCGCACCGGGGCTCGCCGGAAGGGCGCACGACGACGGGCATCCCCGTCTACAACGTCGCGATCCAGGTGCTGCGCGCGAGCTACCCCGACCAGCCGGCGTTCCGCATCATCGAGGTTCCGCGCGAGGCCATCGTCGCGGGCTCGATCGAGGATCGCCGTGCGCGCGATCGTCGCGCGACCGATCGCGAGCCCCCGGCAAGCCGGGTCGCCGACGCACCAGGGGCGTGAGGCTCAGCCGCTCTCCGCGGGGAGGGCAGGCATGGCGTCCAGTCGCTCGCCGAGGCGGCGAATGTCGGACTCGATCTCGTGCGTGCGACGACGAGAGGCGAGCGCCGCGACGGCGTCCTTGATGCCATCGGTGGACGACGCGTAGTCGATCGTGATCTTCAGGCACGTTCCGCCGGCGCGCTCCGGCGAGAAACGGATCATGCACGACATGCGCACGAGCGATTCCGGCGTGCTCTTCCATGCGATGACGCGGGACGGTACGAACTTGGTCGTGACCGTGTCCCATTCCAGGATGCGACCCCCGGTGCCGGTCGCGACCCAGTGCGAGCGTCCGTCGCCGAAGTCGCGCACCTCGCTCACCGCGTGGACGAGGCCGGGAAAGTTCTCGAAGTCGCTGCACCAGCGGAACACGGTGCTCACCGGGTGCGGAACGACGAACGAGAACCGCAGATGCATCGCGCGGCGCCGCGCTCCCGCACGACGCAGCGCCTCGCTCACGGGTCCGCTGGCGGCGACCCCGACCAGCGCGAGGCCCGCGAGAGTGACGAGTGCACCCGCGGCGGGTCGACGCGGACGGGCGCCGACGAGGGCTCCTCCGGCAGCCCCGAGCAGCAAGGGTGGCAGGGGCTTCGCAGGAACGAGAGGTGTCGTCATGGCCTCGGGAGGGAGCAAGGCGGGTGCCGCGCTACGGCCCTCCCCTACAACAGCTCCGCAGCGCGTTGCACGCGCGAAAGGGCGTCTGCGGGCGTCTCTCCCACGGCGGCGAGGTGTCCCATCTTGCGGCCGGGGCGCGCGCCGTGCTTGCCGTACAGAAACAAGCGCGTACCCGGCACCGCGAGCGCCGCCGCGAAGTCCGGCGTACGGCCGTCGATCCAGAGATCACCGAGCAGGTTCACGATCGCCGCGGGACGGGCCGGCTCCGGCGCGCCGAGCGGGAGATCGCACACGGCGCGCACGAGCTGCTCGAACTGACTCGTGGGACACGCCAGCTCGGAGGCGTGATACGAGTTGTGTGGGCGCGGCGCCAGCTCGTTGACGAGCAGCCGCCCGTCGCGCAGCAGGAACATCTCGACGGCGAGCAGCCCCTCGAGCGCGAGCTCCTCCGCGATCTCGCGCGCGAGCTCGCGCGCGTCTCGTGCGACACGCGGATCGACGTCGCCCGGCAGGGTGCTCCAGGCGAGAATCTGCCGCTCGTGATGGTTCACCGCCGGCGGGTAGACGACCGTCTCTCCGGAAGCGCGGCGCGCCACCATCACCGAGAGCTCGAGCTCGAGATCGAGCGCCTGCTCGGCGACGGCAGGGCGACCGCCGAGCGACTTCCACGCCGCATCGGCGTCGACGCCGTCGAAGTGGAGCTGACTGCGGCCATCGTAGCCGCCCTCGC
>Ga0070669_100001483_pt1 | contig 16981 bp, 10 predicted proteins | sample KBSS53metaG_FD_64680 | JGI IMG/M metagenome (GOLD analysis project Ga0070669, IMG submission 64680) | Switchgrass rhizosphere microbial communities from Kellogg Biological Station, Michigan, USA - KBS S5-3 metaG | ecosystem: Host-associated > Plants > Roots > Rhizosphere > Soil ... | reverse complement strand
CCTCGGTCCCCTGCTCGCCGCCGACGACAAGGCGGTCCGTTCGGCGGCGATCACCGCCCTCGGTACCTTCGACGCCGCCGACGTCGTTCCGCTGCTCGCCGAGCCGCTCGCGGCACGCAACAAGGTCACGCGGCTGGCGGCGGCCGAGGTCCTCGCGAAGCACGCCCGCCACGCGGGCGCCTCCGAGCTGGCAAAGCAAGCCGTCGCTTCCGAGCGCGCGGCCGAGGTCAAGAAGCTCCTGTCCAAGATCGCTGCCACTGCGCCCGAGCGATCCGAGGTGCCCCGGACCGCGGAACGCGAGAGCCGCGCCAAGCTCGTTCTCGAGCACCTGCGCGCGACCGATGGGGCGGGCTGGAAGGACCACGTCGCGCTGGGCAGCGAGCTGCTCGATCCGTTTTCGGAGTGGCTCGCCGAGCAGTGTCGGAGGTACCTGTGGAAGGGCGAGAATCTCGCCGAGGCGCTGGCGCATTTCGGCGATACGTCCGAGCTGAGAGCCGCGATTCGACGCGCGGTGATGTCGCTCGCGAAGCCTGGCGGGATGTACCCCAAGCCGCTCCTCGACGGCTATCGCGCGCTCGCACCGAATTCAGCGGTGGCGCTCGCGGCCGAGCTGTGCGCCGCGCCCGACTGCGCGGCGCACGAGGAAGTGGCCGCCTGGCTGGCGCAAGCCGATCCGGGCCGCGCCGTGCCGCACATCGTGCAAGCGCTCGAGAGCGCGAAGGCCACCGAGCGGAGCCAGGCCGTCAAGACGCTGATCGATGCGCGGGATTACGACCTCACCGCGATCCTCCCGCTGCTCACGCACCGTCAGAGCGGCACGCGCGATTCGGCCGCCAAGATCGTCGCCGAGGTCGGCGGCGCCCAGTGTCTCGAGGCCCTGGGCGCAGCGCTGGCCGAGGAGACCAGCACCCCTGTCCGCAATCGCCTCGCCGAGGCGTTGCTTCGCAGTCAGCTCCGGGCTCTCGAGGCCGATACGCCGGCGGACGACGCCGCGCTCGCCGAGACGCTCGCTGCTCATGCGCGCGCGCTGCGACTCGAGCCGCCGTCGAAAGCGCCGGCGGCGAAGCTGGCCTGGCGAAGCGGCAACGCCGTCTCGCCCGCCGCGTTCGCGTGGTTGCTTTGCGCGCTCGACGGGCAAGGAGTCCAGCCGGTGCTCGTCGCCGTTCGCGCGCGTCTCGACGACGCCGCTTGCGAACGCTGGGTCGGTGCGCAGCAAGAACCGTCGATCGAGATCCTCGCGCTCTTCGGCAGCGAGGCCCAGCTCGAGGACGGCGTGCGAGCGCTCGCCCCGGAGGTCAACGACTCGTATCGCTGGGAGCTGCGCCAGCAGGTCATCCGCGCCCTCGCCGCCCGCGCGTCGCGCACGGCGATCGCGTGGCTCGCCCGGTGGGCCAGCCACGGCAAGAATGCCGGGCTCGCGCATGACGCGGCGTCGACGCTCCGCCGCCTCGCCGAGCAGCGGGGCCTCAGCGACGAGCAACTGGCGGAGCTCGCGCTGGACGATTTCGGGTTCGACCGGCGTGGCCGGCGCACGCTCGCCGCCGGCGGCCAGTCGCTGACGTTGCGTCTGGGCCGCGACAACGAAGTCGTCGTCGAGGACGCGCCCTCCAAGAAGAATGCCGTACCCGTGGAAGCGCGAACCGAGCTCTCGCGACTCAAGCGCGAGCTGAAGCGGCTCACGGCCGATCAGGGCGCGCGCGTCGAGCGGGCCATGCTCTCGGAGCGCAGCTGGCCGCTCGGCGGATTTCTCGCGCTGTTCGTGGAACATCCGGTCGCGCGCGCGCTGGGCATGGGCCTCGTGTTTCGCGGTCGCCTGCCCGACCCGGGCGCGTGGATCGACTTCTGTGTGACGCGGGAGATCGAATGCGTCGATCTGTCGCTCGACGGGGTGGACCTCGCCGCGCGCGGCGTCGTCGACGTGGGCGTTCCCCATCCCGCCGCGCTCGACGCGCGCGAACGGCAGGCGTGGCGCCAGATCCTGATCGACCACGAGCTGATCCCCGCGTTCCGGCAGCTCGACCGGCCCCTCCATCGCGCGTCCGAAGACTTGATCGAACGCTTGATCGCGACGGAGCCCCCGTTCGCGGCGTCGTTCGTCAGCCATCTCGCGCGGCGTGGATACCAGACGGGCGCGTCCGAAGGCAGCACCGTGACAACCATGGTTCGCAGCTTCGGACGCCGAACCGGGGTTCCCGTCGACGTCGAGATCGAGCACACCGGACACGGAATCAGCATGGCGGACATCGGGCCCGCCGACACCTTGCGCCTCGTCGAGCTCCGCTTCTCCCGCGCGGCGAGCGCGCTCGCTCTCGCCGACGTTCCGCCCGACGTCTTCAGCGAAGTCTGCGAGGATCTACGCGTCGCCACCCGCGCGACGTTGCCCGGGCCCGGTTGACCGGGCCAATCCACCCGGTCGCTACGAGTCGCCGCGGGCGGCGCGGATGTCACCGGGGCTGAGCAGGCGCGAGATGCTGAGATCGATCTGACTCGCCATCACGCCCGCCAGCGACGCGATCTCGTCGGGCGACGCGCCCAGGCGCTGCCGCAGCAGCCGCGTGACCTCGGTCTGAACCTGATCGCGGGCGCTCGCCAGCCAGCGCGACGCCGTCGACTGCGCGACCCCGTACATCTTGCCGATGTCCTGCACGCTGATCTGGCTCACCAGGTGGAGACGAAGCACCAGGCGATCCCGCTCCTCGAGCACCGACAGCGCGTCCGCCATCGCGCGCTCGAACTCGGCGCGGTAACGCTGCTTCGCGAACGCCACCTCCGGCGCCACGCCGCCGCCCAGGGCTGTCTCCAGGGCGGCCCCCTCGCGGGCCCGCCGCTCCGTCTCGTCCTTGCGCAACAACGTCGTGAGCTGCCGCTGCGCGACCACCGCCGTCCAGCTGTCGATGGGGCCTTGCCCGCCGTAGCCGGCGATCTTGGCCGGCGTGTCGATCGTCCCGACCAGCAGCAGGTCCAGCACGCGCTGCCGGATCTCCGCGCGCAGATCGGCGGACTTCACCGAGGCGCCCAGGACCGCCTTCAGCCGCGGGCCGCACCGCTCCTCGAACCGCGCCGCGGCCCCCGCCACTCCCGCCGCGCACGCGCAGGCGAGATAGAGGTCCTCGATGTGCAACCGTTCCAGCTGTTCGAGCGGTAAGGGCGTGGCCGCGCCGGGGGCGGCGGCGCAGCGCGCGAGCTGCTGGACGAAGGCGACCTCGTCGAGCGCGAGCTCCGGATGAGCGGATCGCCCGCGCGCGACGAGCTCGCTGAGCCGCGTCTCCAGAGCCGGATCCGGCTCCGAGACGCCGCCCTCACGCGATAGCTCCGTCTGAAACGCCAGTACCAGCTTCACGAAATCGAAGGTATCACGCGGTTTCTGTCGCTTACTTGACGCGCAGCGCGCCGCGGTTGTGGTTGATGACGCTCAGGCCACCGGCCTTCACGCTCGTCTTGACCTTCAGGCCGCCGCGGTTGTGGTTGATGACGCTCAGGCCACCGGCCTTCACGCTCGTCTTGACCTTCAGGCCACGGCGGCTGTGGTTGATGACGCTCAGGCCACCGGCCTTCACGCTCGTCTTGACCTTCAGGCCACGGTTCGTTTGGATGCTCTTCATGGTTTCTCCTGCTGACTGGGTTTTGCGAGCGGCCCTGCTGTCCTTCACTTCCGCCCGCACCACCCAGTCGCGCGCCCCTGGACCTCCATCCGCAGATTCGGACGCGGCGCGCCATCACCGACGCTGAGGGGCAATGAAGGAGTCCTGCCCCGACGAGACCACGCTGGTCGGCTTCCTGGAGGGACGCCTGGACAGCGCCGCGGTCGCCACGGTCGATGCGCACCTCGCGACCTGCACCGCGTGCCGCGATCTGGTCGCCGCCGCTGCGCCCGCGGTCCTCGCCCAGGGATCAGAGCTGGCCGCGATCGGGGCCACGCGGACGAAGGTGGCTGCCCCGGCCGCTCAGCCCGCCGGCCTGCTGCCGCGCGGCGCGACGGTCGGTCGCTACGTCCTGCTCGGTCTGGTGGGCCGCGGCGGCATGGGCGACGTCTACGCCGCCTACGATCCCGAGCTGGATCGCAAGGTCGCGCTCAAGCTGCTCAACGACGGCCAGCCCGGGTCGGGGTCGCAGGCGCGCAGCCGCGGTCGCCTCCTCAAGGAAGCCAAGTCGATCGCCCGCCTCACCCACCCCAACGTCGTCGTGGTGCACGACGCCGGAACGATCGACGACCGCGTGTTCATCGCGATGGAGTTCGTCGAAGGCCGGACGCTGAGCGCGTGGCTGGGCGGCAAGCCGCGCGCGTGGTCGGAGGTCCGGGACGTCTTTCTCGCCGCCGGCCGCGGTCTGGCGGCGGCGCACGCCGCGCGCATCGTTCACCGTGACTTCAAGCCCCAGAACGTGATGGTCGCCGAAGATGGCGCGGTCCGGGTCATGGACTTCGGCCTGGCCAGCGACAGCCGCGATGCGGACGACGGAGGTTCGGTGAAACCGACCGACAGCGATCACGTCGTGGATTTCGCCAGCACGACCGCCATGGCGCTGATGACCCGCACCGGCGCGCTGATCGGCACGCCCGCCTACATGGCGCCCGAGCAGTTCAAGGGCGAAGCCGCGGACGCGCGCACGGATCAGTTCAGCTTCTGCGTGTCGCTGTACGAGGCGCTTTACGGCGAGCGCCCCTTTGCCGCCGACGCCCTGGACAAGCTGATCGAAGCGGTCGCCGCGGGCCGGCTGCGCGATTCATCGCAGCGCGCCCGCGTCCCGGCGTGGCTGCGCAAGGTCGTGCTGCGCGGCCTCGCGACCAGGCGCGAGGACCGCTTCCCGTCCATGCCCGATCTGCTCGCGGCGCTCGCCCGCGATCCCGCGCGCAAGCGCCGCGTGGTGATCGGCGTCGGCCTCGCCAGCGTGCTGCTGGCGGGCGGCGCCCTGGGCCAGCACGCGCTGCAAACGACCGGCGCGGCGCCCTGCCGCAACCCCGGCGCCAGGCTGGCGCAGGTCTGGGAGACGCCGGCGTCGGACCCGGGCGGGGCGCACCCCCGCCGCGACGCGAGCCGCGCGGCATTCCTCGCCACCGGCGCCCCGCACGCCGCAGCGGTCTGGGAGCGCGCCGCCGCGATCCTCGACGGCTATGCGAAGCGCTGGACCGCGATGTACAGCGAGGCCTGCGAGGCGACGCACGTGCGCGGCGAGCAGTCGGCCGAGGTGCTGGACCTGCGCATGGACTGCCTCAACCGCAACCGCGACAGCTTGCGCGCGCTCACCGACGTGCTGGCGACCGCGGACACCAGCCTGGTGGGCAGCGCGATCGACGCCGCGAATTCGCTGCCCGACGTCGGGCGCTGCGCCGACGTGGCGGTGCTGCGCGCGGTGCTGCCACCGCCGCGTGAGCCGGCCGCCCGCCAGCAGGTCGCGAGCGTGCGAAAGCGCGCCGCCGAAGCCCGCGCCCTCGGCGATGCCCGCCGCTGGAAAGAGGGACGCGAAAAAGCGCAGCCGCTGCTCGCGGAGGCGGAGAGAGTCGGCTACGAGCCGCTCGTCGCGGAGGTATCGGCGTTGCTGGGCTACACCGTCGGCATGAGCGGCGACTACAAGCGCGGCGCCGAGGAGTATGAGCGCGCCCTTTGGGGCGCCGAGGCGACCCGGCACGATGAGGTCGCGGCCGAAGCGTCCGTGATGCTCGTCGGGTTGAGCGGATACCTGCTCGAGCGGCCGGAAGAGGGCGAGCGCTGGGCGCGCCTGGCCGAGGCGATTCTCAGGCGCACGGGTCCCGGGCACGAAAGGCTGCACGCATGGCTGGCACACAACCGCGGTCTCTCGCGGATGGTTGCGGGCGAGCTGACGACCGCCGAGCAAGATTTGCGGGCGGCCGTCGCGCTCAAGCGCAAGGCCGACGGCGGCGATAGCCCGGATGTCGCGCAGACCTTCGACGCGCTCAGTACGCTGTACGCGCGACGCGGAGACTTTTCAGCCGCGGTCGATTTCGCCGATCAAGCCCGGAAGGTCTTCGCCCAGAACTACGGAGGGGAACACATCCTGGTGGGGCTCGCTTACAGTAACCGCTGCGAATACCTCAACGGCCTCAGCCGCTACGGCGAGGCGCTCGATGCCTGCCAGAGCGCGATGGCGATCTGGAATTCGGGGCTGGGACGCGATCACGTCTGGCTCGGTTACGCCTTGACGGCGATGGGGAACGCGCTGATCGGGTTGCGGCGCGCGGGCGAAGCACTGGCGCCGTTGCGCCGCGCCGTCGACATCCGCAAGCGGCTCGAGTTCAGCAGCGCCGAACGCGGCGAGAGCTGGTTCGCGCTCGCACGCGCACAATGGGACGCGGGCACCGATCAGGCCGCCGCGCGCGCCGCCGCCGAGACCGCGCGCAGCGAGTACGCGAAGGCGCCTGCGACGGAGGCCAAGCAGCGGGCGGTCGACGCCTGGCTGGCCGCCCACCGCGGCCGCTAGCTAGCCGCTAGTCGGCGCGTTCGCCGAGCTGGGCGCGCAGCCGCTGGACGCTGGCCTGGTAGACGAGGTTCTCGGGCGCGAGGGTCAACGCCTCTTGCCACACGTCCAGCGCCTCGCGATAACGCTGCTGCGCGCGCAGCGCGATCCCGAGGTCGAACAGCTCGACGGCGCGTTCCAGCGGGCTTCGCCCCGGCTCGACGGCCGCCGCGTTCCGGACCGCGTCGATCAGGTTGGGCGCCGTGGCGTGGCGTATGGGCCCGCTCGCCGGACGCGGGGGGAACGCCTCGGGCGGCAGCGGCAGGCTGATGCGCTCGGTGTCGCCCTCCGGAACGTACGTGGGCGCGTCCGACGGGCGGATCGGGCCCGACGCTTCCAGCATCTCCACCTCGGACAGCGCCAGCACGCCGCCCGAATCCGACGGATTCGCCGCCTCGACGGGCTCGGGAACCGCTTCGCCCTCGCGCGGCAGGCCCTCGATCTCCAGCAGCGCCGACAGCGCGGCGGTGACGTCGCGCTCCTTGCTGCCGGCGCCGATCTGCAGCAGCGCGCGCGCGATCGCCGCGCCCAGCTGGCGCGCGCTGGCGAAGCGCTCGCGCGGATCGTAGGCGGTCGCCTTCTTCACCAGCTCGGCGACGTTCGCGGGCAGCGACGGAACCTTCAGGCGCGGATCGCACCCGCGCGCCGCCGCCACCGCCTTCACGACCTCCGCGTCCGAACCGTTGAACGGGCGGACGCCCGTCAGGCATTCATAGAGCACGATACCGGCCGAGTACACGTCGCTGCGGCAGTCCTCGCCCTCGTGCCGGATGCGCTCGGGCGCCGCGTACCGATAGCGGCCGACGAACAGCTGGCTGGGCGGCGTCCGCGCGGTGGCGCGCGCCGCGCCGAAATCGATCAGCTTCGCCGTGCCGCTGGTGGAGACGATGATGTTGTCCGGGCTCAGATCGCGGTGGATCACACCCAGCTCGCCGCTGCCGTCCTCCAGCTCGTGAACGTGCTGCAGCGCCTCGCAGACGTCCCGGGCGATGTGCAGCGCCGCCGCCGCCGACATCCGCTCGCGCCTCAACATCATCCGGCGGTGCACGGAGCGCAGGGTCAGGCCGGGAACGAACGACATCGCGATGAAGTAGCGGCCTTCCAGCTGGCCGAAGTCGAAGACGTCGACGATGTTGGGGTGACTCAGCCGGGCGGCCAGCGAAGCCTCGCTGACGAACATGTCGACCAGCTCGCGCCGGTGCTGAAGCGACGTGAGCATCGTCTTGATGACGACCCGCTTCTCGAAGCCGGCGACTCCCTTCATCTTCGCGCGCCACACCTCCGCCATGCCGCCGGTCGCCAGCAGCGATTCGATCTCGTAGTTGCTGAACTGGGTCCCGGGGACCCAGGCCGGCCCGGCGGGTTCCACCGCCGTCACCGCTGTTATCTGTTCGTCTCCGCGCGCGCGCATCATGGTGGTGGTCAGAAAAACGCCCCCGCTCCTGTGGGCGAGGAGCGGGGGCGTGTGGGTAACAACAGTCGGAACTAGAGAGCCCCCAGGAACGCTTCCAGATCCTTTCGCTTGCCGTGCGAGAGGTCGATGTTGAACCGCTCCTCGTGGTAGCGGATGGCGGCCCGGATGTTCCGGGCCTGGCCGTCGTGGAAATACGGCGGGCGGGCCGCCAGGCCGCGCAGCGGCGGCACGCGGAACTTCGCCAGGTCGGCCCACACGCCGTTGCCGCCGCGGCCCATGTCGCAGATCCGGCGCGTCAGCGGCGGGTCGGTGTTCTTCTTGGTGACCGCCAGGATCGGGAAGCTCGGGTTGCAGTTCGGCTCGTCGGCCGTGCCGATGTCCATCATGCGGATGACCGAGTGGCCGCCGACGTTGGGCGTGTTGTGGCAGGTGCTGCAGGTGCCGGTGACGGGCGTCTCCGTACCGGAGAGGTCGGTGAAGCCGGGGACGCCGCTGATCACGAACTGGTTGAAGTTGAACACCTCCTGGCCGCGGTAGATCGCCGCCTTGGCGTCCTGCTCGCAGTCATTGTGGTGGTTGTTCACGGCGTAGACCTCCCACGCGTCGAAGATGTTGAACACCTTCGCGTTGAAGCCCGGCTGCGTCGGGTCGTTCATGCCCAGCGTGAACGGGAAGGTGGCCAGGTTGGCGGGACCACCCATCGCGCCGTCGGCGTCGAGGCGACCGGCGTCCTTGTCGATGATCTGCGCGAGGAACACGCCGAACATGAAGTCGCGTCCGGGGATGCGGATGTCGTCACCCACGGGATTGGTGACGAGATTCCGCTGCTCGTGGAGGCCGGCCGCGCCGCTCATCAGGCCGGCGAGCGTCGCCGGGATGTCCTGCACCGGACCGCTGGTGTTGAGGATGCTCGACACCTTCGACTCGTTTGCCACCGCCGTCGGCCGGCGGAAGTTGAGGATCGAAGTGGGCGTCGAGAAGCCGCTCGGATCCTCGGGTGCGACGGTGAACTGGAATGTGTCCGGCACCGGGTTGATATTCCGCGTGAAGCGCGTGACGGCGAGATCGACGACGTTCGGCTTGAAGGTTTCCTTACGCGCCTTCTTGGTCGAGATGTCCGCGTCGGGCCGCGTCCCCTCGTCGACAAGGTTGAACAGCGGGGCGAGGCCATCCGTGTCCTTGAACAGCTGCTTGTTCGCGTCTGCCGTCATCGTCCAGCCCTGGTTGGCCGAGTGGCAGGTCGCGCAGCTGCGTGGGTTGGTCCCCAGCGCCTGGAAGAAGGGGTTGGTCAAGTCGATGGTCCCCGAGGTGTGGAACGTCTCGGCGACGCCGTAGTCGTTCCCTGCTGCTGCCAGCGCGGAGCGCGTCTCGGTTATCGGCTCATCGACATCGCCTTCCATCCCGCATCCCAAGGATGCGAGCAGAAGGCCACCTGACACGACCCTGAGCTCTTTCCACATCGAAGACCTCCAGAATTGATTGACTGTCACTTAATGGACGTTGCTCTAACGACCTCATGCACGCGTATTTCAGAAAAATTCTTGTTTAAACTCTACCGCCCGCAGTTTCGGATCGTCAATGTGGGTTTCGTCCATTGCGCGATTGTTTTGCAACTAATTATCGCAATGTACGACTGTTGTTTGCAGCGCTCACGGCCGCGCACATTACGCTCCCGCGCCGTTTTGTATGCTGCACAGGTCATCGCCGACGCGGCCGTTGCCTCACCATCAACAAGTGGGGCGTCCCCGCCCCGAAAAGTCGCAAACCGTCGCGTACAAAGGAAACGCCCCCGCGTCCAGCGACGGACGCAAGGGCGTCTGCGGCGACCTCGAATGCGCAGCTAGAGCGCGCCCAGGAACGCCTCCAGATCGCTCCCTTTCCCGTCGGAGAGGTCGATGTTGAAGCGGTCCTTGTAGAAGTGGACCACCTCGCCGATGTCTTTGGCGCGCCCGTCGTGGAAGTACGGCGCGCGCGCGGCGAGGCCGCGCAGCGGCGGCACGCGGAACTTGGCCAGGTCCGCCCAGACACCGTTGCCGCCCCGGCCCATGTCGCAGACCTGCCGGATCTCGCCCGTGGTCTTGTTCTGCAGCGTGAGAACGGGCAGCTCCGGGAGGCAGTTGGGCGCGTTGGCGATCCCGAGGTCCACCATCCGGATCACGGAATGGCCGCCTACATTGGGCGTGTTGTGGCAGGTGCTGCAGGTGCCGCGCACGGGATCCTGCCCGAGCACGTCGTTGATGCCGGGAACGCCGCTGATGTCGAATTCGTTGTTGTTGAAGACGTCCTGCCCGCGCGCGATCCGGGCGCGCGCGCTGTTGCTTGAGCCGGCCCACGCGTCGTAGATATCGAACACCTTCCGGTTGAAGCCGGGCGCCGCCGGGTCGTTCATCCCGAGGGTGAATGGCACCGTCGCCAGGAACGCTGGGCCGCCGTGCGCGCCCGCGGCGTCGAGGCGTCCCGCGTGACGGTCCGTGATCTGGGCGAAGAACAGGCCCAGGAACAGGTCCGCGGCCTGCTGGCCCTGCGCCAGCGGGACGGGATTGGCCGGATCGCGCTGCTCGTGCAGCGTGGCGCCGCCCCGGAGCACGTTCGCGAACGTGGCCCGCACGTCCTGCACCGGACCGCTGGTCCACAGGATGCTCGACACCTTCGCCTCGTTCATCGTGGGCGACGGCCGCCGGAAATTGAGGATCGCCGTGGGCGTCGAGAAACCCGAGGGATCGTCGACGGCGAGGACCGTGAACTGGGCGGTCGCCGCCACGGTCCGCGTGAAGCGGGTGAGGCCGTGTTCGATGGTCGTCGGCTCGAAGACCGCCTCCCGCCTCTCCTTCGTCGAGATGTCGGCGTCCGGCCGGCTGCCCTCGTCCACCAGGTTGAAGAGGGGCGCCAGGCCGTCGCTGTCGTCGAACAGCCGGTCGTTCGCCTCCGTCGTCATCGTCCACCCCTGGTCGGCCCCGTGGCACGTGGCGCAGGTCCGCGGGTTCGTGCCCAGTTGCTGGAAGAACGGGTTCGTGAAGTCGACCGCGCCCGTGACGTGAAAGGTCTCGGCGGTCCCGAAGTCGTTCCGTGTACCCAGCAAGCTCGCCTCGCTTTGCGTGACCGAATCGTCGGCATCGGCCCCGATTCCGCAGCCTGCGGCCGCGAGCACGATGCTTACCGTCAGTGACTTGAACATTCTGAACATTGCGCAACCTCCATCGAGAGCGTTGGATTACTGCGCGCTACTGTTCCCTGACGCCCTCGATCGGTTGGCAACGTTTGAACGACGGAATTACCGATGTTTCACAAACACCCCGTCGCACATTAGACGCGCGCGCCGATTCGTAAGCCGGGCCCACCAAGTTCGACGCGGTCACGCACGTGACGCGCCTGGTTTCGAAACTCGTTACTGGTGTTCCGCGCTCTCGCGTGGATAGAGGCTGGGCGGGAATCGCCCTTCGATGCCGCCCGACTGGAACTCCACGAAATAGATCAGCGACCAGATCTGCTCCTTGGACAGCTTTCCGCGCCAGGCGGGCATCTTCCAGCGGTTGCCCTCCTTCTCGATCTTCCCGTTGTAAACGATGCGGAAGATCTCGGCGTACGGGCGACGGAGACCGAAGAACAGACCCTCGCCGCGGCCCCAGGTCGGCCCGGGGCTCGGCATCCGAACGACGTCCTCCATCTTCCGCCGGCCGCCGTGGCATTCGTTGCAGAACACCGTCCAGATCGAGATCGTCTCGACCGAGGTCTGCAGGTCCCAGAAGCCCGTGGGCGCTTGCTTCTCGGAGATGTCGCCGTCCCGTTCGCGCGCCTTGTCCTCGCTGATCTTGACGAAGTCAGCGCGGAAGGGCCACCACAGATCTCCCACGTGAACGGGGGGCTTCTCCGCCGGTTTGACCGCCACGGCCGGGGGATTGCGCGACAGCACGAACGCCGAATCTTCGGTCGCTGTCGGTTCGATCGTCTTCTCCGCCGCCGGCGTCGACGCGCACGCCGCCGCTGTCCCCATCGCCACCACCAGCGCCCGCAGGCTATCTGATGGCCGACGGGTCACTCGTACGACCCGTAGGCCTGACCGGCCTTGTTCTTGTGACCGGGGGCCTTCGACTCGAGCTTGAGATTGACGTCCGCCGATGACCCGGCGCCCAGCTCGACCCACTCGGATACTTGCCGCGAACCCGGCGCCCACGCGACGACCTTGCGCTTGCCCGACGGCACGCCCTGGATCTCGTAGGAACCGTCGGCCTTCACCTTCGCGAAGTACTTGTTGGGGACGACCAGCACGCTGGCGGCCATCTGCGGGTGAATGTTGCAATAGACGTCGACCGGCCCAGCCTCGGTGAACGTGTGCGCCTTCGGCTCGCCGCCCGAATTGTAGAGACCGAGATCGAACGAGTTGCCCGAGCTGAGCGAAAACACGTTGTGGTAGATGTTGTCCTGGTTCGGGAAGGCGATGGCGGTTCCGCGCTGCACGACCGCCCACGAGGGAACGAACTTCTTGCCCGCCTGCTCGATGACCTTGCGCTGTCCCTTCACCGAGGGCGACAGCACGTTCTCGACGTAGACGTACGCCACCGGCTCGCCCGTCGGGACGGCCACCTTGCCGCGGATCGTGCCGCCGGGCGCCTCGATGGGCGGTGGGCTTGGGCTGACGGCGGCGGTGCGCCGCGCGGGCGCTTCCGCGCGTGCGGGCGCCGGCGGAGGCGCGGCGGGCGGCGGACTGGACGTCGCGCTCACGCGCGGCGCCGCGTCGCCCCGGCCCTCCGACGAGATGGAGCCCAGGTTCTTCAGTGCCTTCGTCAGCAGCGCGGCGCGCTGGCGATCGAACTCCGCGGCATCGGCGATCGCCTGACGCAGGCCTTGCAGCTGGCTCTGCAGCTGCCGGACCTCGCGCCGCAGATCCTCCACCTCCGACGACTCCCCTGCCCACGCGGCGCGAGGCACTGCCATCAGGACGGCGGCGAATGCGGCGACCATGGCCTTCGTTGCTGTCGGTGTCGTCACGGGCTTCCTCCGTTTCTTCGTCGTGCATTGACGATCAGGATCAGGAACATCAGCGCTGCCAGCGGAACCGGGCACCAGACCAGGAAAAGCAGCGCCCGCGCGCGCTCGAACTCGTGGTGGTGCGGCACCAGCCAGGCCAGGCGCGCCGCGGTCGCGCCCTCGCCGGTGCGCGCGATCCGCGCGAGAAAGCTGCGCCCGCCCGCCGAGACCGGCTCGGTTCCGTCGGCCAGGCGCCCGGCCGCGCGCAGCGCCTCCTCGAGATCGCCGGCTTCGGTGCTGCGCGCGGCGACGCGTTCGCCGATGAACAGCGCGCCGGTCACACCCAGCGACGACCCGACGGTCGCCAGCTGCGTCTTTCCCAGCGCCAGCCCCTTCACCAGCAAGGCGGGCGTCTGGTCGCCCGACCGGATCGGCGCAACGCCGACCACCTGGACCTGATCGGGCAGCGTCCAGACGTCCGACGTCGGGTGATCGAACCCGGACTTGACGGCCGGCGAAGCGCCCAGGTTCACCTCGCGCAACCCGACCGCGCCCGCGACCGCGGTGACCTTCCCCGCCGCGTCGACGACAGCCAGCAGGCTGGCGCCTGACGACTTTCGCAGATCCTCCAGGATGTCCTGCACGGTCGCCTCGTCGAACTTCGGCGCCAGGACGGTCGCGCGAATGCGGTTGTCGTCGGCCAGGACCTTCACCTCCGCCACCAGCTGCTCGCGCTGCCGCGCCAGCAGCTGCTCCAGCGACGCGCCGGCCTGCCCCAGGCGCTGCTCGTCCAGCGCCGACAGGAACCCGCGCAGCTGGCGATCCGCGGTCCAGGACGCCCCCGCGACCAGCGCGAAGACGATGAAGCCCGCGGCGATCGCCAGCAGCCCGCCGGACGCGGGCGCCGGAGCGGGCGCGACGGTCGACATGGGCGGCGGTACGACCTCGAACCGGGTTCTCGTCATTTGTTGCTCCCTTGCTGGTCCGGCCGGGCCTCACCTCCCTCTCCCGCTTGCGGGAGAGGGTCGGGGTGAGGGTCCGGGTGCTGTCCCTGCGCGGCCGGGGACTCTCGCAGCGTCAAGGAGATGACCCGCGCCTGCCCGTCGGCCAGCGTCACCTGCTCGGCGACGGGCTCGTAGCCGGGCTTGTCCAGCCGCACCTGCACGCGGCTACCCGCCGCCAGTCCGGTCAGGACGGTGGGCGTGCGCAAGCCGCTGGGTGTGCCGTCGACGAAGACGTGGGCGCCCGGCGGCTGACTGCGAATCTCCAGCGACGCAGCGGCGCGGGCCGCCCGCGCTGACGGCGCCTGCGAGAACGAGCGCTCTCCCCGCAGCGCGACCGCCGCCACCGCGCCGATGCCCGCCAGCACCAGCGACACGCCCAGCACGATCGGGACCGTGGTCCCGGTGCGCCGCTGGGCCGCACCGGGCGCGCTACCGCCGCTGCCGCGCGCGATGCGCAGCGCCGCCGCCGCGCGCGCGGGGGTCGGCGGTGTCGCCAGCGCCGCGCGCCCGCCCGACGACGATCGCGCCAGCGCCGGGTCTGCCGACGGGCTGGACCCCGAGCGCCGGCCCGACGGCGTGCTGCCGAAGCTGGTGGACCACAGCGCGCGCGGCTGCGCGGCCGCGTGCCCTCCCGTCGATCCGGTCCGTTCCCCGGTCCGCTCGCTGGCGGGTCGGATAGCGTTCAGCGCGAACAGGCGGTCCAGGGTCCCTTCGATCTCGCCGCCCTGGCTGATCGCCTTCTTCAACGTCGCCCGCTCGCTCCCAAAGATCGACTCCATCCACCGGCCGACGATCTTGCTGGTGGGCCGGCTGTCGTGTCCGAGCAGGTAGCGATCCAGCTCCTCGGACATGTCGTGGGCGGTTCGAAAGCGCTTCTCGGGATCGCGCGCCAGCGCGCGCAAGGTGATCGCGTCGATCTCCGCCGGAATCTCGGCGCGCAGCGCGCTGGGCGGCTCGATGGGACGCGAACGGACGGCGTCGATGGTGGCGGCGTCGTTGCTCGCGTCGAACAGGCGGGCGCCGGTCAGACTTTCCCACAGCGCGATGCCCAGGCAGAACACGTCGGTGCGGCGATCGATCGCGCCGCCTTCTATCTGCTCCGGCGCGCAGTAGCCGTACTTCCCCTTGAACACGCCCGGGATGCTCTTCTGCTTCTCGGGACCGCGCACGACGCCGAAATCCAGCAGCTTCACCACGCCGTGATAGGTGACGAAGATGTTGCGCGGGCTGACGTCGCGATGGACCAGCCCGATCGACCGCCCCTGGCCGTCGCGCGCTTCGTGCGCGTAATGCAGTCCCTGCGCGGCCTGCTGCGTGAGCGCGGCGGCGATCTCGATCGGCATGCGGCCGTCCTGGCAGCCGGCGATGATCGCCGACAGATCCTCGCCGGGCAGGTACTCCATGCTGATGAAGTAGTTCCCGTCGACCTCGCCCAGCTCGTACGTCGCGACGATGTTCGGATGTTCCAGCCGCGCCGCGATCCGCGCTTCGTTGAGGAACATCTCGCGCAATTGTTTGCTATCAGCCAAATGCGGCTGAATGCGTTTGAGCGCGACGATCTTTACGAAGCCCTGTATTCCGCGGCGCTCGGCGATGTACAGCCGGCCCATTCCGCCCTGACCGAGCAGGCCGAGCAGCTGGTAGCGGCCGAAGGTCTCTCCGAGGCGGGCAGACACTTGCTCCGAGTCCGCCGAATGTCGTCGCTCGATCACGCGGAGACTCTCTCGTCACTATACGCGTGTTGGTTTAGAGCGAACAACGCATGCGTTTTGCGCCTTCCAATTTCTGCGCGTGTTGCAGCTGCAACAACGACTGGGGGTAATTCTCCTCGCACAACGAACGATCGGTCAGATGAAATACAGATCGCGCGAGGACTCGTTACTCAGCATACGGATCGTTGAACGAACGAGCACAACGAGCCGCTTTTCAGATCTTCGTCGACGGCGATCGCTCAAGACGCCTGTTTTTCCGTCGAGAGATTCCGTCGCGTGCTTCGCGACACTCTCAATCGGATCAAGCAGCGCGTACGAATCGATGGTGATGATCGCGCGTCGACTCGCGCGATCGCCGTTGCAGCGCTCGATCGCGGCGAATTGGAAGATGGCCGCCGCGCTTTGTTGCAATCACTGAATTACGGCGCCGATAGTTTCGAAACCTTGATCGACGTTGCGGCCGAGCTGGCTCTCGCCGGTTTCCGCAGCGATGCGGAACACGTCCTCCGCAGAACGTTAGATCGCTTCCCAAATCGCGCAGAGGTGAAGATAGAGCTCGCGCGTTTGTTCCTGGAGTCCGGGAACGATCAGAACGCGCTCCGCGTCGCCGCCCAGGCGCTGCAGGAGCATCCGCGCGACAGTGACCTACATGCGCTCGCAGCGTCGGCCAACGAACAGCTCGGCCTGTACGACGCCGCGGCCAGTCACTGGGCCGCCATCCTGGCGATCGACGAGAACCACTCGTACGCGAACCAGCGCCTGGCCGCGCTGCTCGAGCGCGCCGGCGACGCCGCCGGCGCGATCCGCTGCCTGAGGCGGGTCGTCGAGGCGACGGGCGGACGCGATCTCGACGCGGTCACCAGCCTCGGCATCACGCTGTCCGCCGACGGGCAGCACGCCGAGGCGATCGCCGCGCTCACGCACGTCGCGAAGAGCCAGCCCGACCTCGGCGGTCCCCAGGCGGATCTGGCCAACGCGCTGCTCGCCGCCGACCGCATCGAGGACGCCATCACGAGCTTCTCCGAGGTGCTGCGCCTGGACCCCGATTCGGCGCAGGCGTACTGCGGTCTCGGCCTCGCCTATCAACGGATCCAGCGCTGGCACGAGGCGGCCGAGGCGTTCCGCACGACCGAGCTTCTGGCGCCCGATCAAGCTGTCGGTCCCTACAATCTCGGTCTGGCGCTGTCGGCGCTGGGCGAGCTGGACGAGGCGCGCGGCGCGTTGCTGCGCGCGGCGGCGCTGGAACCCGACGACGCCGGGATTCGCGAGGCGCTGCAGTCGTTGCTCGTCCGATCGGCGCCCAGCGAGCCGGCCGCCGCCGTGCCGAGGTTCGGCGGCGACATCAAGACGTTCGCGCTGCCCGAGGTGCTCGAGTTCCTGCGCCTGCAGAAGAAGAGCGGCTCGCTGGTGGTGTC